>Ga0209233_1001278_pt1 | contig 10076 bp, 14 predicted proteins | sample AraplaCL_Cvi_mCL_FD_184269 | JGI IMG/M metagenome (GOLD analysis project Ga0209233, IMG submission 184269) | Arabidopsis root microbial communities from the University of North Carolina, USA - plate scrape CL_Cvi_mCL (SPAdes) (version 2) | ecosystem: Host-associated > Plants > Roots > Endosphere... | reverse complement strand
GCAAAGGCCTCAGCTGCCAAGGAGCAGGACCCAGTAGACGCCATAGGTCGAGCTCGGGTCGTAGGTCGCGGCGAGCCCGGCGCGGCGGGCCTGCGGGCTGCCCAGCACGGCGGCGTCGGCCGGGCTGTTGCGCCAGCCCGAAAAGGTCTCGGCGAAGGTGGGATATCCGGCGCTGGCGCGGATCCCTGCGGCACCGGCCGGCAGGGGCGGGGCCTTGCCGGTCTTGGCGTAGGCCTGGGCGAGGCTTTGCGCCTGGGCGTCGAGGGTCGGGTCCTCGGTGAGCGCGGCGGCCCCGGTGGTGCCGCGGAACTGGTTGATGACCGACAGCGCCGTCGGGCGGTCGAGGCTCGCGCCGGGCGCATCCATCGAGGCCACGAGACCCGGGGCAAGGCCGCCGCCCGCCATCTCGCCGCATGCCGCCACGGCAGCCAGCAACGCGGCGCCGAGCACGAGGCGGAGGTGCCTGACGGCAGGCGCATGGAGAGACGGGCGCATTCGGCTTCCTTCGGGATGGGGGCAGGGCGCCCTTGGTGAACGCAAAGGCCGGCGCTTGTCCAGTCCCCGAGCGGCGGTTTTATGTTCCAGCCGGGGCGGCGTCGGGGCGCGGCGCCGGACCCGGGCCGGCGGGAAACACCCCCGACATCACGACAAAGCGCGGCAGCCGCTTGATCCGGTCCAGCCAGCGACGGATCGCCGGATAATCCTGCCGCGACACGCCGCCTTCCTCGCACAACACCACGTCGGGAAAGCATGCGACATCGGCGGTCGTAGGGTGCGTGCCGGGGCAGAGCCAGTCGCGACCCTGTCGCTCGCCGAACCACAAATGCTCGTCCAGTACCCGCAGCAGCCGGTGCCCCTCGCTCTGGCAGGCCGCGAGGTCGGCGTCCCGGCCGGTGGCGACGACGTCCCGGGCGACCGACAGGCTTTGCGACAGCTGCCAGGCAAAGCTGTGCCAGGCTTCGATTTCGGCCAGCCGGGGCGGCTCGCCGATGGGCAGCCAGCGGCCGGCGGCGTCGTAGGTTCGGGCGAGATAGACCAGCGCCGCGTGGGCATCGCCGAGCTTGGTGTCGCCGTCGATGAGCACCGGCACCTGGCCGAGCGGGTTGACCGCGAGGAAGGCGGCCGAGCGGTGCGCGGCGCCGGGAAAGACGTCGACCGGCTCGATCAGCGCCGACAGCCCCAGCAGAGCGAGCAGCAGGCGCACCTTGTAGCAATCGGCCGACAGTTCGAAGTCGTAGAGCACCAGCATCAGATGTCGAGCACCAGGCGGGGCGTGCGCGCCCGCGACACGCAGGTCAGCATGCAGCGGTTGGACTGGCGCTCGCTTCCGTGGAGGTAGACGTCCTGATGGTCCGGGATGCCGTCGAGCACGGTGGTCAGGCAGGTGCCGCAGGCCCCCTGCTCGCACGAGGACGGCGCCTCGATGCCATTGTCGCGCAGCACCTCGAGGATCGATTTTCCGGCCGGCACGCCGAGGGTCAGGGCCGACCGCGCGAGCTCGATGGTGAAACTCGTGCCCTTCTCGATGACGCGATCGTTGCGGAAATACTCGAAATGCACTGCCTCCTCGGGCCACCCTGCGGCCTCCGCCAGGCGCCGGGTCAGCTCCAGCATTGGGGCCGGGCCACACACATAGAGGTGGCGCGCGAAGCCAGGGCTTTGCAGCAGCTCGGCGAGCAGCCGCTCGGTGCCTGCCGGATCGAGCCCAAAATGCGTCGCCACTCCTTCTCCCAGCGCAGCAAGGGGCTCGTTGTAGGGCAGGTGCCGGGGCGACCGGGCGAAGGCGTGCAGGCCGAACGACAGGCCCGAGCGGTGCAGCGCCTTGGCCATCGACAGCAGCGGCGTGATGCCGATGCCGCCTGCCAGCAGCAGGGTGTGGGTCGCGTCGCGCCGCAGCGGGAAATTGTTGCGCGGCTCTGAGATCGCCAGCACGTCGCCGACGCGAACCGTGTCGCAAAGCGCCAGCGAGCCCCCGGCGGAGGCGGGCTCGCGCTTGACGGCGATATCGTAGTGCAGGAGCTCGCCGGGGCCGTTGGTGATCGAATATTGCCGCACCAGGCCGTTCGGCAAATGCACGTCGATATGGGCGCCCGGCTGGAAGGTGGGCAGGTGCCCGGCCAGCGCCGCCAGCTCGAAGCCGACGATGCCTTCGGCAAGATCCGTCTTGGCGGCCACGGCCACCCTGAGCGTGGCCCTCCGACCGATGGTGATGTCGGGCATGGTCGCGAGCTCGACCGATACCGGCTCGTAGACCGGGGTCATCGGCACGGGCGCCGGCGCCGCCAGGGCCGCCGCTTCAACCCGGTCGCGCAGCGCCGAAAGGATCCGGTTGAACCGCTGCAGCACACCGAGTGGATCGCCGGCGCCGGGCTCGAGCAGGCCGCGGATGACCGAGCGGGCCGAATCCACCGGCTGGACGAAAAAGGCAGCGCGCCGGCCCTCCGCGCCATCGAGGATCAGCGTCGCGCCGAGCGGCGGCAGGGCGTCAACCGGGGTATCCGCTTGCCGGGCGTCGAGCAACGCGCCGAGGACCGCCTCGGGCGGCGCGTCGACCGGCAGCGGGCGGAGCGGCAGCCAGTCGAGGTCGGGCAGCGGGTCTTCGAAGGCGGGCGTTTCGCCCACCGCGGACCACACCAGCCCGTGCCGTTCGACGGCGGGGTAGGTGCGGTTGGCGATCCGCCGGGCCGGGGCGTCCGCCGGATGGGCCGGGATATAGGTGCAGCCGGCCGAGCGATTGGCGTAGCGCCAGCCATGGTACTGGCACTTGAGTTCCGCCCCCTCGTTGATGCCGATCGACAGGCGGACGCCGCGATGCAGGCATCGGTTCTCCCAGACGTTGACGTTGCCGTCGTCGGCGCGCCAGATCGCCAGTTCCTGCCCGAGCAGCTGGCCATGGAAGACGTGACGGAACGGCAGGTCCTCGCTCGAGGCGACGGGGTGCCAGGCGGGGGCGCGCAAATTGGTCACCGGGTCAGGCCGCCTGCGGAATGACGCCGTAGTTGACGCCATGGGTGGAGAGCCAGCGGCGATAGACGATCGCCGATTTGTCCGCCCGGATCGGCGTTTCGGCGCGCGGGTCGAGCGGCAGGCGCTTGGGGTACTGGTTTTCGAGGATCGGCCGATCCTGGCCGAAGATCATCTGCTGGAAGCGGCGCAATGCGGGCAGCGAGTTCTCCTGGTCCAGCATCGACAGCATCAGATGGGCCCGCACGGTTTCTTCGCCGGTCGGCTGGCAGAAGATCGCGATCACGTCCATGCGCGCGACGTCGGTGGGCGAGGACTTGTAGAGCACCGAGCAATAAGGATGCGGCACCCGGTAGACATATTCGACTTCGAGGCCTTCGGTTGCGGTCAGCGCGGCCTGCGGCTGCCAGAATCGGCAGCGCGTCGCCAGCACCTCGTTGCCGTCATTGGAGATGGCAACGTCGTAGTCCTTCACTTCGGTATGCGGTTCGGCGCCGAGGATGTCGGTGTGGACGTACGGGAAGTGTCCCATGTCGAGGAAGTTCTCGATGGCGCGCGGCGCCGATACGTTGACCCCGATCGAGCCGGCGCAGACGTTGACGCGGTCGGGCTCGGCATATTCGGGCACCGCGAAGAGATCGTCGGGCGGCCTGCCGAAGCTGGTCCAGAGGTAACCGTAGCGCTCGAGCGCCGGTAGCGGGACCTCCGGCGCGGCCTGCCGCCAGACGGCGACGCCGCCATCGGGTCCCCGGCCATATCCCACGCGCTCGCCGAACAGCAGCGTACCCGCCGACCGTCGCTGCGGCACCGCCTCCAGCGCAGAAATCGGATGCCACTGGTCGAGCAGGGCGGGAGCGAGAGGCGCTGGCGGCAAACTGGAGACTCCCGGATTATGCACTGCCGGTCGAGGCACCGCAGGATGAGGTTAGGCAAATGCGGCCTCGCTGGCCAGCCTGCCGCCAGATGAGATTTTGTGAGTCCGCGCGCCGCGCCGACAGGCCCCCGGAATCACTGGCAACGGCCCGGGAGCGTGGTTAGGGTGCTGCGCCGCCGCGACGAATTTCCAATGAAACCAATGTTGTCGGCCCGTTTGCAGGAGGAGGCCCCCGAATGAAGATCACCGACTTGAAGTGCGCCGTCATCGCCAATGCCCCGGTCATCCGGATCACCACCGACGAGGGCATCACGGGCTGGGGCCAGATCGAGACGCCAAAACCCTATCTGCAGCCGATCGTGCTGCAGCTCAAGTCGTGGATCGTCGGCGAAAACCCGGTGAACGTCGAGCGGGTGATGCGCCGCATTCGCGTTCGCGGCGGCTTCAAGCCCTGGGGCTCGGCCGTCAGCGCGATCGAGATGGCGTTGTGGGACATTGCGGGCAAGGCCGCCAACCTGCCGGTCTATCGCCTGCTCGGCGGCAAGGTGCGGGACCAGGTCAGGACCTACCGCACGCTCTATCACCACGAAGTCGGCGTCGGCCACCAGGTGAGCGACTACGTCAAGTGGGCCGAGCACGCCAAGGCGATGGCTGAAGGCTTCACGATGTTCAAGCTGCCGACCTCGTTCCACTCGGGGATGGTGCACGAGGTACCGGAGTTCTTCTACGGCGCCCTGCAGGCCGATGCGCCGTTCCCCTATCCGCACAAGGGGACGCTGACCGAATACGGCTTCAAGCACCTCGTCGAATGCGTCACTGCGGCCAAGCAGACGCTGGGGCAGGCGAACGGCCTCGCGATCGATGCGGGTCCGGGCTACATGCCGAACGATGCGCTACGCTTCGCCAAGGCGCTCGAACCCCTGCACCTGTTGTGGATCGAGGACATGATCACCGGCGACTACGTGCCGTTCGTCAACTCAGATCTCTACCGGCAGGTGACGCCCTACACCACGACGCCTATCCATACCGGCGAGCAGATCTATTTGCGGCAGAACTTCAAGCAGCTGATCGAAACGCAGGCGGTCAATGTCGTCGGCCCCGATCCCTGCGACGTCGGCGGCATCGCCGAGCTCAAATGGATCGCCGAGTATGCCGACCTGCACGGCATCGCGATGGCCCCGCACGGCACCGCCAACGGCATCTTCGGGCTGGCCGCGCTGATCCAGGTCTGCGCGACGCTGCCCGACAATTTCATCGCCTTCGAATATCCGGCCCGCTTCGAGCCGTTCTGGTACGACATCACAGAAGGTTTTGACGGCGTGCCGGTAAAGGGTGGTCTGATCGATGTGCCGGACCGGCCGGGGATGGGCGTCGAACTGATCCCGGAAGCCGCCAGGCGCTATCTCAGCGAGGGCGACGCGGACTTCTTCGACGACTGAGGTAGCCCGGGTCGGGACGGGCCTTTTGCGCCCGTCCGGGCCACAAACTGCTGCGCCTGCCCGGCGGTGCAGGCTAGCTAAGCATCTTCCACGACTTGGCGGCGGCGCGATGGCTCCGCCAAAAAAGCGGCCTCCGGTAGCCCAGGGTGGCGAACACTCCCTGGTGACGCGCATATATCCGCTGGGCAGAGGCAGTAGGGACGAGCGCTGAATAGTGCGCCGGTACGCCTCGCCAGCCATGGCGATTGGGAAAAGCCTGCAGCGAAGCCAGGGACATGCTGCTCAGCGCACGGTCGAGCCCTTCGGTCGAGACCCCCAATGTCTGCAACAGCGATCCAAACTGCCGCCTGGGATTGGGTACGACGGTCTCGTACCGAACCTGAAGTGTGCCGCTGAGCGGCCACCATGCCGGCGTCACGGACAGCAACGACGCCGCGCCATCGGACAGACAATAGTCGAGGAACTCCGGCGAAGCCGTGCCGTCCGGCCCCAACTGAACTGGCATGCCCGTGGTGCCCATCAGCCACCGCGCCGTATCGGGCTCGAACTGGGCGAAGCGTACCGCCGAAATCAGCACGTCCAGAGGATGCCGAGCAATCGTCAGAACCCGGAAATCTCGTTGGGCAAGCCAGTCCAGAAAATCTCGGGAAGGAAGCCAATGTAACGGCATCAGGTCCCTCAGGGATGACCAGGATCAATCGTATCACCATTGAGGCCTTGCGTCGATTTTGAGGCGTTCGAGACCAAAACGAAGTCCGAACCGGTAATGATATCGGTGGGATCGCGCCTGAATCCCGCACCTCGTGCACAGCATCTTGCTGCGATGGGCTTTGGCGACCCCGACGCGATCCGAATTTGGCGTATCTGCCGTTGATATCGTTGGGATTTTCGCCCTATTCCCGCACCGACGACGAAGGTGCGGGGAATGTTTGTTCACTTTTTGGCTTCGGGTTGGCCGCGTCGTAGGCGCCCATGAGTTTGCCAGCCGCCTCCTCAGCCATGCGCCTCCGGTTGGCGGCGCGGGTGTAGAGTTCGGCCTGAGCCAGCGTCGTCCATCCCCACATCGCCATGAGTTCGTGCGGCGTGGCGCCGTTCTCGGCGGCGAGGGTAGGGCCGAGCTTGCGAAGGCCGTGGGCACGGGCGTCGATGCCGGCCTCGACGCACCAGGTGCGGAAGGAATTGCCGAAACTGGCGCCGCTAGCGAACGGGGCGCCAGCTTCAGTGCGGATTAAAGTGAGGCTCTCGACGCCACCGGCAGACGGCGTGCGGAGGTGATCCGTAGCGATGATCGCCTCGGCCAGCGGCGGCAGCACTGAGAAGGTTACCTCGACGCCCGAGCTGTCCTCGGTCTTGCCGGGCTTGAAGTTGACGGTGCCGTTGCTGATGTGCTGCCGGCCGAGGATCGCGGCGTCGCTCCGGCGAAGGCCGGTGAACAGCAGGACGCGCATCGCGAGGTTGGGCATGGTGCCAAGTGGATACTTGGCTTCGAACGCCTTCACGTCGTCGATAGTCCAGGCCAGCCGCGAGCCTTTCATCGGCTTGACGTAGTCGACGGTACGGGCCGGGTCGACCTCGATCCATTGCCGGGTCTTGGCGTAGGCGAACATCGGCTTGATCGCCTTGAGGAAGTTATTGGCCGCGTGGCCCTTGCCAGTGGTCAGCTTCTCACGGGAAGCGACGATCACCTTTTCGGTGATCCGCGATAGAGGTACATCGCCCGACTTGTCGATCATCTGCTGGAAGAAAGACGAGCGGCGCCGTTGGGTAATCACGTCGAGGCCGCGGAAGTGCAGAGTTTTCTGATACTCCGCCACCAGCCAGCGGACGGTGCCGGCTTTTGTCGCTGCCCGCACGCCGGTGCGGGCGACGGGCTCGCCGGCGAGCGCCGCCTTGTAAGCCGCGTCGAACTCTGGCGTGCCATATTCGGGCAGCCGCGTGCGCGGCCCTTTGTCGACCCGGTAGTAGTACACGACGGTGTCGTGCCGGTTTCGCTCACGAGTGACATTGGGCGGAAGGCGGGTGCGCATGGCGCGCCTATATCAGTTCGACGGTTTCTTCGCCGTCAAGGGCGGGCTTTTGCGGCGCGGCGGTCACCGCAGGGCCCAGCGCGGCAGGAAGTATGCGGATCACGCCTTCGGGCGTTATCTCGACGACATGCGGCGCACGGCATTGCTCGGCAGCGCGCAAGGCGCGCGCTACGTCGGCTTGAGTGACGGCGGCTGGGCGGCGGGGCACGGCGTCAGCTCGCCCGCGCCTGCTCTGCGGCGAAGCGCAGATCGGTGGTGACGTCGATCATGACGTCGTCCCAAAGATCGTCGATCTCCGCCTTGGTGAAGTGGCAGCGCTGCAGCTCGGCCGCGATCGAGGCCTCGAGCGAGGGCACGAACTTCCGCAGAGCGCGGCGGGCATGTGCGAGGCGATCGGCGCGGGTGTAGGTGGGGCCGGCATCGACCTCGACGATCTGGCGCACGAAGCGCTTGTTGGCGATCTGCCGGGCCGGCTCGCCGATGGTTTCCAGCTCGAAGCGGGAAAAACCTTCGGCGAGTAGCAGGCCCTCGGTGCAGCCGCCCGCGACGTTAAGTTCGAACATCGTATCGGCGAGCTGCTGGATGCGCTCGTTGACGTTGGTGACCACCTTGAGTTGGGTTGCGAGCATCGCGCCCTCCAGTTGTGAAACTGGGCGCAACGATATCTTTGTATTTTTACACGGTCAACACGCGATCGTGTAAAAATACCAAGCTACCTACGTCGACCCTCGTGTTGACGCTGTTCCTTAACCTCAGCCTCCCACCAATCGAGCCCGTCGCTGATCAACTGTTCGGTGCGTTTGGTATTCGCGGCGATTTCGCCCAACAGTGACAAGGCCGAGGCTATGGCGAAACAGAAGAGAGAGAGGCAGACGAGGGCAACTCCCGGTCCCGCCGCTAGCCAGTGGCCGATCGCGGTGTATCCCGCAATCGTGGGGTCGGCGCTCGTGACCGCGTCGGGGCTGCTGAAAACTACGTATAGCCAAAGGCCGCCGCAGCCAAAGGACAAGGTGCCAATGATGTAAAATACGATTGCCATTTGGGGACGTTCCAGAGCGCCGGCGGCTAGTATCCCAGCAAATCATTCATCGTTAGTACATAGTGGATGCCGGCCACATATTTTCGGGGAATTTCCAGTCGAACGCGCGGGTTTATCTGTTCCAGAACGATGGCAGCCTCGGTTCGGCGGCGAAGGATTTTTATGTAGGCCTGTCCGGGGTCATCATCCCAGTGACGGGTTATCACGACTACAGAATCTCCTGGCTCGCAGGCCCTGAGAGGGTTCACGACCCGTACCTGATTTGGTGGATGCATCGGATCCATGGAGTCACCGCGCACCAACACGGCATAGGCCTCGCGAACCTTGGCCAGCGATTGAGGCCGCCGGACGTATCCAAGCACCTCACCCGGCTCGAACTGAAAGCCCTGCACGTTTTCGGCGACGATCGACCCCAATGCAGTGCCGAGGATCGGAAGCGTCATGGGCAAGTCGATCAGCGATGGAGGTTTGAGTTCTAGTAGATCGACGTTGGACGGCTCAAGGGGCGCGCTGAGAGCCTCACCGGTCGGTTGAGCGTTTGATGTGCCGTTCATCAGCCAGTCGACTGAAGTGCCAAGGACGTCAGCGATCTTCTTTACCGTCTCGATGCGAGGGCTCTGGCTTCTCCCCAACAAGATATTGGGTATGAGCGAGGGCGAACCTCCAGCCTTCCGCGAAGCCGCGTTGGCTGAAAGGCCCGTTTGTTCGAGGCGTTGGCGAATCCTGTCGGCAAGCGTTTCCGTCATGCGTGTAAGCATACACGATCCGTTTCACGTATACGTCGTGTAAATAGACTTGACGGCTTGGTAAAAATACACGATGCATGACGGCCATGAACCTCATCGGCCGTCTCATCGCGGTATCTGACGCCCTCTCGGAAGCGGGCGGTTTGACCCGCAGCCAGCAGAGCTATCAAATTTTCCGAGATCAACGACGTCTCGATCGGGCCTTTGCCGGCACGGTCGATCTGCGGCTTCGCTCTTACGAGAGCGCCATGCAGTGGTTCTCCGAGAATTGGCCAGACGGAACGCCGTGGCCCGAGCGTGTCGAGCGACCCAGCCCGGAGCGCAAGCAAGATGCGTGACGATCGCGACACTTTCGATCCCTCCGACTTCGCCCCCAGCTGGCCCGTCCAGCGCCATGTTCCCGTCAAGACCGACTGGCGCGTCAGGCTGGTGCTGGCCCTGTTGCTGACGTTCGGCGCCGTCTGCCTCGTCATGCCGGCAATCCTCAGTCTCAGGGGAGTGCTGCGCTGATGGCCGGCACCAAACACCGGCCGTCGCCGCGGCGCCTCGCGGTAGTGGTCGCCCGCAGCGAGGCCGCGATCGAGCGGCTCAAGTGCGATATCGAGGCCGGACAGGCTCGGCTCCGGGCCGAGCAGCAGCGGCTGCGGCTTTCGCGGCTCGAACTGGCGCAGGCCGAGCGAATGGCAGCGCGGCGGGGCGGCCAGGTACGGTTCGCCGGCCAGGAGGCCAACTGAGCCATGGCCCATTTCCTCATCCCATCGGCGCGCGTTCCCTCCACGCGCCGTAGCCTCCGGCCGGCGGGTCTCCTCCCACGCCGCGCCGGGGGCGACCAGGCGGCGCCTGTTGAGGCCGCGCGCTGCCCTGGCCGGCCGGCGGTGCTGTTCCCGTGCATGGTGCTGCATCGCCGGCCGCTCGTTTCATCGCACCCCGTTAAAGCCGGCGCCTCTGTGGCCGTCACCGGCAAAACCCCGGAGCATTTGCCATGAC
>Ga0209233_1001277_pt1 | contig 10084 bp, 5 predicted proteins | sample AraplaCL_Cvi_mCL_FD_184269 | JGI IMG/M metagenome (GOLD analysis project Ga0209233, IMG submission 184269) | Arabidopsis root microbial communities from the University of North Carolina, USA - plate scrape CL_Cvi_mCL (SPAdes) (version 2) | ecosystem: Host-associated > Plants > Roots > Endosphere ... | reverse complement strand
ACAAATGAAGAAGACGGCAAGATGCTGCGGCGCTACTGGACCACGGCCTGTCAAAGCTGCTCGCTCAAGTCCCAATGCACGCCAGGGTCAGAGCGGCGAATTACACGGTGGGAGCATGAGCATCTGCTCGAGGCTGTGCAGCAGCGCCTTGATGCAAATCCACAAGCCATCCGCCAGCGTCGTGAGACAGTCGAGCATCCGTTCGGCACCATGAAAGCCCGTATGGGAGCGACACACTTCCTCACCAAAACGCTTCCAAAAGTTGCCGCCGAAATGGCACTCTCTGTCCTGGCTTACAATCTGACACGTGTTATGAACATCGTCGGGATCAAGCCACTGATCGCTGCGATTGTAGCCTGAGAAACGGCCGCGTCATGGCGGTCACGACGGACATCCATAAAGCCGTTTTTACGCGGCCAAGACCCGAAGCCGACATTGGGCCGTAGCCCAATAGCGGCGCGTGCACCGTTGGTGTCATCCCGTTCCCGCGATCATGGCGACGATCCGATCGATGGTCCAAAAGGCGCCCACAGAGCTAACCACGTAAGCCAGGACCATGCGCGTAAGCTGCGGCCAATGGATCTTGAGCAGATCGAAGCAACGCACCACCAGCAGCATGACCGCCACGAAGGACAATTGGCCGGCCTCGACGCCGACATTGAACATCAACAGGGCGACGGGAATGTCCCCCTGCGGCAAGCCAAGACTGGCAAGCCCGCTGGCAAATCCGAGCCCATGCACGAGCCCGAACGCGAAGGCGACCAGCCAGGGCTGGCGCAGCGTGAGGCTCGTCTCCCCCCGCCAGGAGCGCAGCACCTCGACGCCGACGAACATGATGGAAAGTGCGATTGCGGCCTCCAGCGGAGGCCCCGGCAAATGCACATAGCCCAAGGTCGCTGCCGCCAGCGTGATGCTGTGCGCAAGGGTGAAAGCCGTGATCGTCTTCAGGAGTGTCCATAGGTCGCGCACCATCAGCATCAGGCCGAGAACGAACAGCAAGTGGTCGGTTCCGTACATGATGTGCTCGAAGCCGTGCATGAGGTAGGCGACAGCAACGGCGGCGATCCCCTGCGAGGCGGCGATCTCGACCCAGGGCTGCGACGGATGCACGAGGGTCGTCGTGTGCGTGCCGTCGAACGCCTGCATCCGCACCAGGACGTCGGTGATGGTTGCCTGTAGGCCCACGAATTCGATGCGCTTGCCGGAAAGGCCGGTCTTGCCGGCGTCGATCCATCGGCGCTCGAGCAGCATACCGGTAAATTCCTTCAACGATGGCGCCGTGATGTTGCGCGTATCGTCGGGGAATTTCAGCACCACCGGCGGCCGCATGCCGGTGCTGATCGGGGTGCGCCACAACACCTCGTAGCGGCCCGGGGCCGTCTCGTTGATCTCGAGGTAGGCCGGGCGTGAATCGTGCGCCCACGCAACCGGGCCGTGGTCCAATACTTCCAGCAGGATCAAGAAGAAAAGCAGCAATCGAGTGAACACCGATGCTCCTGTGGTTGGCTTAGCGCGATGCCGCGGCAGCATGGGCCACGGCGCCGCCTGAGATCGCCGGGGCGGCTTACGGCAGCACGATCTGATAGCGGGCTTTCATGTGGTCGAACATCTTACGCTTGCTCTCGGCGCGTTGCTCATCGCTCCATTCGGATTTGACCCTCGCCTCTACTTCTTCGAAGGCCGGTACCCGGCCGGGTATGTTTGATTCAACCCAGACCAGATGCCAGCCGAAGCCGGACTCGATGGGCCCCTGCCACTTTCCCGGCTCCAATCCGGGCAGCGCCCGCGCAAAACTCGTCCCGAAGATATTGGCGACCTGATCGGTCGAACGTTCGGCATAGAAATCCTGGAACATGAAGAGATCGGACAGTCCTTGGATCTCCGGCGCTTCTTCCGGCTTAGCGGCAAGCTTTCGCAACGCTTCGGCGGCATCGTCGCGCACGCGGGCACCGCGTCGATCGGGCGAGAAATATAGATGGCGAAAGGTCACCAGGGTCGGCATGGCAAAGCGCTGTGTGTTCTGCGCGAACCAGCGCCTCAACTCGTCTTCTGCCGGCCCGCGCAGCGCCGATGCGTCCTCCATGACGAACTCCATCTTTTGCGCCAGGCGGCGTTTTACGATGGTGTCGTCTTTGTCGAGGCCCAGCGCCATCGCCTCGCGGAACAGCACCTCCTCACGGATCTTGCCGTCGAGGAGATTGCCCATCTCCTCTGGCGTGGGCGGGCGCTGCCACTGCGCCATCCAGGCGAGCCGGATCTGCGCGAGGTCATCAGCCGTGATCGCAATGCGATTGGAGTCTTGGCGCTGGCCGGCCCTGGGATTGAGCGCGCAGTAGACGACGAACAGCGTTGCGCCGATCAAAAGGACATGCAGCAATGGCTCGCGCAGCCATCGCTTGAGAAGCGATGGTGCCGGCTCAGAGGAATCCATGGCGGCGCTCTGCCGGTCCGCTCACGGACTCACCGCTTCAACATCATAGTTCGCATAGCCGAACTCGTTGCTTCGCGCGGCGACAAGCTTGTCGCCAAGACGATAAATCGTCACTTCGAAGGGTGTCCCCTCGATCATGGTGACAATGCGACTATCCCGGATTTCGTAATCCGCTGCGCCCAGCGAGTTGGGATGAAACACGTCGCCCATCTGCTCCGGATCAGGCATCTTGCCGTTGATGCTCGAGATCATGCGGCGGCCACCGGGCGCGTAGCTGATCTCGAACCGCTGATCGGTCACCGTGTTGTGGACCCTGAAGGTCTTGCCGACGATCAGGTCGCGCAGCTGTGAATCGTCGAGCGTCGTTGCACCTCGTTGCGTGAGATCGGCGACGGTCTGGCCGTGCGGCGCCTTGGCACGCATGTCTGCGGTGGGCGTGTACCAGATCGGGGAGGTCCAGGCGCGCTCCTGGACCGTCGCCGGCACGTTGCTTGGCGGCGCCACACCTAGAGTCTTGGCGTCGTAGGTGGTCCAGCGCGGCGTCGGGATTTGCAGGACCCGTGCATAATAAAAGGCATGCAGGCTCGGGTCGAAGTCCGGGTCCGTCCACACGGTCTTCAATTCGACGGCGCCGATCGTGTTCGTGTAGCTGGCGTTCTTGACGTCGACCGTGTTGCCGACCGGGGGCAGCGTCATATCGTTGCCGTCATAGAGAGCATTCACAATCGGAGCGCGCGCGAGCTTCCGATTGCCCGACCACGCGACGTCATAGACCTTTTCGAAGATCTGGCCACTCCTGGTCCAGCCCTTGACGATCTGGATTCGGTCCAGATTGGCCTCGTCCGGATCTTTGACGGCCCACACGAGGAATGTCGGTGCCTTGCCCTTTGGCGTCGCCAGGTCGCCGCCCATCGGCACACCATTGGCATACCCGGTCTTGACCCAGTCCTTCTGGTTCAGCACGTCGGGGCCAAAGCTCCAGCCGCCGAACAGCCGCACCATGATGCGCGGACCGCTGGTGCCGAACGTCTCCTTGCGCTGCATGGCGGCAAAGATCGACTCGCGGGTATTCTGCTCCGCCCAGACGCCGCCGAGGCCCGAGACGCTGAGCAAATCCATCATCGCTCCGGCTGTCTCCTTTCCGCTCAGGCGAGCCTGCGGTGTGGCGTCGAGGAGGCCGTGGCCGCCGAAATAGTTCGATTGCAAGTAGGCGACGGCGGTGTCGTGCGAGTCGCTCGCGCCCATGACCCCGAACTTGTACGGATTATAGCCGCGGGCGTCCTGCATCCCGAGGCCATTCTGGTATGCCTCCCGAATATAGCTGCCGTGGATTTTTGGCGCGCGCGTGGCGCCGCCCAGCAGGTAGGTGAAAATCTCGAAACTCGCGAATTCGTCGTTGGGCGAAAGGCTCGGATGGGTCTCCGACGTGCCCTTGAGCTGGGTGATTTCCGACAGCGGTTCATTGTTCATCCGGTCCTGTGCCCAGGCGGCGTCGATGGGACGGCCTTTGCTGTCGACATCCAACGGAAACATGATGCCGTCAGACAGATTGGCGTTGTGCGAGATCGCGAGAAGCTCGTTGCCCGCCCGGCGCTGTGTGTCCATCCATGACCAGAGATCCTCGGGATGGGTTGAATCGATTGAGCTGTATGGAACCTCCGGCACTTTCTTCGTGTCCCTGAAGATCACGTTGCGATGCATATTGCTGTTGTTCGGCGTCGAGGTCCATTCATAGGCTGCAAAGGTGGTGAACTTTCCCGGCTGATAGTATTTGTCGGCGATCGCGACGGTCTGTTTCCAGATGCCGCCGGCCACTTGCGGATCGGTGAGTTCCCTGATCGGCTCGTTCTTGAGCAAGGAGGCGCCGAGGAAAAGGTAGATCTTCTGGATGTCTTCCTGGCTGTGGACTTTCAGTTTGTCGGCAATGGGCAGCTTACTCAGTGCAGAACTGGGATCATTTGCCAACCTGACGGTCCCAACATATTCCGCGTGATCCGTCACCGCCTGGAAATCGAGCGGGCGCTTGAGCTGCACCATGTAACCGCCCGGGTGCTTGATCGGCTGGCCTAGCGCGTATTTGTACGCATCTTCCGGCCCGGTGACGGTGTTGCCGAACACGTAGGCGTCGAACGACCAGCTTGTATGGACATGGGTCTGGCCGAAATAGACGTTCCGCTCGGGGTTGCCTTGGGCGAAGCTCGGCGAAGCGGCAAGGATGCTGCCCCCAAATCCAAGTGTCGTGATCGCAAAGCCGCAGCCAACAGCTCTTCGCAATGTCATGGCGTTACTCCGACGTTGAGTCCGATTTCACGAACTTCGATGCATCCGTCGTGATTTGGGGTGGCGGAGTGCTGCTGAGGGCAAAATCGGCCCCGGTCCGGATTTGATAGGATCGGCAGCAACAGAACCGTGCTGATCGGCGCACGGAGGAATACGTCTGTTGCTGCAGCCTCGACCGCAATAACCCGTTTGCGCCCGATCAAGCGCCGCCGATCGCTCGTCTCAACATGCCGCCTGTCGCAACGCCGCCATTGAAACAAGCGTCGTGGTACTGACGACATGGCCAAGGGCGCAACAACACGGCTTTCCATGGGGCCTCGCGCTGACGAGTTCTGCCTTGCGCAACCGCCGCGCCGAGTATCGCGCAAAAATGCGAATCTTCAATGTCGGGAGCACGCGTTTTTATGGTTCGACGACGGGCTTCCCAGGCTCAGATAGGCTGACAATTGCAACGGCTTTCGAGTTGAAGCCAACTGCAACAGATCGATAGGGCGGCGGGCCAGTGCGCCACACATCGGTAAGCCACACTGACATACTCCACCGAGATCGAACGCGCGCGCACGGCAACTACGACCAATTGCAATTTGACGCACGGGATTGACGGTGTGACAAGTCAGGAATGGGCAGGTTTGTTGGAGGTGCTCCTTCTATAAACTAAGGAGGTTGCTATGAAACAAGTCAACTTGAAACGAGCATTGTTGATTGTCGCCGTGGTCACCTGCGGAGTTTTCGGTTCTGTCGGCTGGTCGCAAGACGACGGTCTCTCAGTGTCCGCAACTAGCGCGCAAGCGCGGGTCGGCCGGCCAGCAACTCCTGTGAGCGCCGCCGGCGTTGCGCGCCGAACGACTCGTCGAGCAGTCGTGGGAGGAGCGGCAGTAGGCGCAGCCACCGTAGGCACAGTCTGTGCTCACCGCGTGCTGGTGAACGGAGCGTACGTCTGCCGCTAATCGGTCGTCTCGCGCCAAATCCGCTGCCGGTGACGAGAGCGCGGTGGACGACGCCACATTGAATGTGGCAGCGCATGGACTGGAGAGCTTGATTCACGACCGGCGAACAGTGCTCGCTAAGAGACCGGCAGTTGCCTCCGCCGCCTAAGATTTGGACGCCCTGCCGGGGGGGGCGGTTGCCAGTTGGCTGAGCTGGACCGGTGCAGCGGCTGTCGCCTTGCGGCAAGGGGGAGTCATGAATGCAATCGCATTGTCGTGCATCACGTTTGTATGCGTCTCAGGCGGCGCCTTGTTGGGCGTGTTCCTTCCAGGGCATCGGCTGAGCGCGGAAGACAAGGATGTGGTCAGGTTGGGCACCGGCCTGGTCGGGACGATAGCTGCACTTGTCCTCGGTCTGCTGATCGCCTCGGCGAAGAGTTCCTACGACACACAGAGCGCTCAAATCAGGCAGATGACAGCCAATATCATTGTGCTCGACAATCTGCTGGCGCAATACGGGCTGGAGGCGAATGCCAACCGCAATCTGCTGCGGCGCGGCATCGTTCTCCTGGTCGATCGGATGTGGCGCGAGAACAGTTCGGATTCTGTGAAGGCGGCGCCTTTCGCGGCGAGCGACGCAAGCGAAGCGTTCTATGCGAAACTTCAGCAACTTTCGCCACAGAATGATGCTCAACGCTCCCTGCAGGCACGGGCGATACAGATCAGCACCGACATCGCGCAAACGCGCTTGCTCTTGTTCGCGCAAGCCGGCAATTCAATCCCCATGCCCTTCCTGGTGGTGCTGATTTTCTGGCTCACCATGATCTTTGCAAGCTTCGGCTTGTTCGCTCGGCCCAACGCAATCGCCATCGGCTCCCTGTTGATCTTCGCCCTCTCGGCTGCCGGTGCGATTTACTTGATCCTTGAGCTCGGCCAGCCATTTGCGGGGTTGATGGAAATCTCCAGCGCGCCGCTGCGTAATGCCCTCCCGCCGCTCGGTTCCTAAGCATCGCATAGACGCGGTTGTCGTCTAGAACATGCCCCGACTGCCATCGCGGTTGCAGCGACCTGCCGGCGCGGGTTTTCGAATTGATCAAAACGCGCATCGTGTCGAGATGTCCGAATCTGTGAAGGGTTTCGGATGCCGGCCGCATGATTGACGGCGCGGCAGATTCGGGCGGCCGGCGTCCGAAAGCCTCCAAAGGAGGAAACCGCGCTGGGGCGACGTGGGATGATGCCGCGTAATCGAGCTAAGTCGCGTCGAACAACCTTGAGACGATCAATAGGGTCGTCTGTGGGGATTTAATGTTTGGCGGCACCCGTACTTTCAAGAACTTGGCCGTAGTAAAAATACCACACCACACAATCTAAACGTGAGTTCCTCGATATTTCGAATCTCATGAGGCAAACTGATCTCTATCGATCTGGGAAGCCTCCGGAGCTGCTGAGCCGAAACTGTTTTGAGTTGCCGGTCAAGACCATCACCGCATTTGTAACTCTCTGCTTGCATCGAGATTCCTGGACCGCGTCCAACAAGCGCGATGGCGCACACAATCACGGTCGAGAATGCTGGGTTCGAGTCGGCTCTTGTGCAATGGGGGGCTGCGCCGCGAACGTTCAGATCAGCAGGTTCTCGATTATCCGATCATCGCCAACGGGAATTGCACCGCTCGTCACCATGAGTTGTCGCCTGTTGTTTCGCCGTGCCGCCGGCCGCGGCGTTCTACCGCGCGAGCGGTTTAGTCCTGTGGCCCATCGCGACATATTGCGCTGCCGCACGAAGTCGGTCGCTATAGGGGCAAAGCAGACATTGCTTTAGTCGCATCACGCCGCCAGGAACGGACATCTCCGACCTACGACCATCGTGCCACATCTCGGCTCCACAAAAGGCCGAAGAACAAGATCGACGTGAAGGCGATCCGGGTGGGCCTGGATATGACGCAGGAAGAGTTCGCAGGTCGCTTCGGATTCAGCGTCAATACGCTGTGCCATTGGGAACAAGGCTCGCGACACGGAAGGGCCGACACGCGCTTATCTTCTCGCGATCGAGCGCGCCCCGAAGGCAGTGCAGAAGGCTTTGCAGGCCGTCTGATGAGTTCGACATCTACGCCAATACGCCGTTCGCAAGCATTTGCGCGCTCCCGTACGATGGCAGGATTTTTGGTCTTCTCCTGCTGAATTCGCCGCCGCTTGATGCTCGTTTGACTCCATCAATCGGGCGAGCGACGGCATGGCAGATGACACGGAACCGAAGCTGGACGACATCAGACCGGCCAACGACAACCAAGGTCCGGAGGATGGAGCGAACAAGGCGGATCACAAGACGCGGCGACAGTTGGAGCAGGTGACGTTGACCATTGCCCGGCTGATCGGACGCCGGATTGCACGGAAGCAGTTCGCGGCGCTCAGCGCCGCCAATGATAACAGGCCTCAAACCACGAACGATGCGGAGGACGAGGCCGGCAAGGACTAGACAGAACGGAGACTGCCATGCCCCGCGTTGCGCTTTACGCCCGCTACTCGTCCGACAACCAGAGCGAAAGCTCGATCGAGGATCAGTTCCGGCTCTGCCGAGAGCACGCCAAGCGCGAGCGATGGAAGGTCACGAGCACCTATCACGACGCCGCCATTTCGGGCGCGAGCATGATCCTGCGGCCCGGCATCCAGTTGTTGTTGCAGGATGCGCAGCGCGGTCTGTTCGATGTCGTGTTGGGCGAGGCGCTGGACCGGATTTCCCGTGACCAGGCGGATGTCGCCACGCTGTTCAAGCATCTGCGCTTCGCGGGGGTGTCCATCGTCACTCTTGCCGAAGGCGAGATCAGCGAGCTTCACGTTGGCCTCAAAGGCACCATGAATGCCCTGTTCCTCAAGGATCTTGCCCTGAAGACCCATCGCGGTTTGCGCGGCCGGGTGGAGAAGGGCAAGGCCGGGGGCGGCCTCTGCTACGGCTACAACGTCGTGAGGAAGCTCGACGACAACGGTGAGCCGATCCGGGGCGATCGCGAGATCATCGTGGAGGAGGCCAGGATCGTCCGGCGCATTTTCCGCGCCTTTGCCGCCGGCAAGAGCCCGAAGGCCATCGCGGTCGAACTGAACAAGGACAGCATTCCCGGCCCGCTCGGCCGGGCATGGGGCGACACCAGCATCCGAGGCCACGTCTCGCGCGGCACCGGCATCCTCAACAACGAACTCTATGCTGGGGTGCTGGTCTGGAATAGGCAGCGTTTCGTCAAGGACCCGGCGACAGGCAAGCGCGTGTCGCGACCGAACCCGGAAAGCCAGTGGATCAGAACGGAAGTGCCGCATCTCAAGATCGTGGACGATGAACTGTGGCAGGCCGCGCGGGCGCGGCAGCAGCAAGTCTCGGCCCTCTTCGGCCCCAACCCTGCGAATACGCGGGAGGGCAGGGCCAAGCGGCTGCACCTCGCCAACTGGCCCGCCTCCCTTCTTTCCGGCCTTCTCACCTGCGGCTGCTGCGGTGGCAGGATCGGCATCCTGACGCCCAACCGCTACGGTTGCCTCAACCACCATCGTCGCGGGACTTGTGCGAACAACCGCACCATCACGCGCGACAGGATCGAGGCGCGGGTGCTGGCTGGTTTGAAGGATCGCCTCGTCTCCTCTGAGGCGGTCGCAGAAGCGGTGCGCGCTTATGCCGAGGAGATGAACCGCCTGAACCACGACCGGCGGGCACAGGCGGAAACAGACCACCGTGCGCTCCAGAAGATCGAGCGGGCGGTCGCCGGAATCATGGCGGCAATCGAGGATGGCCTCTACCAGCCGTCGATGAAGGCGCGGATGGACGAACTTGAACGGCAGAAGGGGGAGATCACAGCGCGCCTATCACAGGCTCCCGCCGACATTCCCGACATGCATCCCAACATCGCCAACGTCTATCGCAAGAACGTGGCCCGGTTCACCGAGGCGCTCACCGATCCGGATGGCGGGCGCGAGGCCGCCGAGGCATTGCGCTCACTCATCGGCGAGATCGTGCTCAATCCCGGCAAGAAGCGTGGCGAGGTTCACGCCGAGCTACGCGGCGAGTTGATGGGTATCCTCGAATTCTCGAACGCCCAAGAAAATCAACGGACTAATCGTCTTATGCCCGCAGTGGCTGCACGTCCAAGATTTGAACCTGCTCGTCGACCGTCTCAGCCGGCGACGGGTCGCGCACGAACGACAGTCTTGGCGGACTGTCGAGACCTGACGTTCCAAGCTAGGCTGTTCGCCGGTAAGAAAACAGGGCCTCCGAAACAGTGGGTTTCGCGATGTAGCGGACCTCCGACTCGAATCCCGACACGTCTCAGGATGGCCCCTCATGTTGGTTCGCGGTCGCCATCACCTCAATCTGCCCGAGTCTTCAAGAGGCTCGTGACGATCCCTCGCGCGGATTCGGAACGCCTCGCCGGGGCACTCGGTCCCGCGTGCCGGCCACGCCGTCGCTATG
>Ga0209233_1001276_pt1 | contig 10091 bp, 9 predicted proteins | sample AraplaCL_Cvi_mCL_FD_184269 | JGI IMG/M metagenome (GOLD analysis project Ga0209233, IMG submission 184269) | Arabidopsis root microbial communities from the University of North Carolina, USA - plate scrape CL_Cvi_mCL (SPAdes) (version 2) | ecosystem: Host-associated > Plants > Roots > Endosphere ... | reverse complement strand
CGAAATTGGCAAAGTTCACGGCGCTGCCTCGCATGCCGAAGCTCGCGCCGTAGACCCAGTAGAATAGGCCGTCGAAGGCCGGCTCCGGAAGCTGCTCTGCGAACACGAGCCCTAGCGCGAGCACGTTGTCGGTCTCGCTGCCGGGCGCGGGACCGGGATTGATGATATCGCCGTTCACCGGATCGACCGCACCGGCATAGTATTTCCGCATCGTCGTCACCTGGTCGGGCGTGAGGCAGGCGGGCGGCACGTTGCCACCTTGGCATTGCAGCACCTTGGGATCGAAGCGGCAGTCGCGCGGATCAGTCAGGAACTGGTCGGTCTTGACGCCGCCGTCCCGGCCGACGCACTGCGCGATCACGGCCTTGTTGATGACAGGCATCTGCGCCGGCAGGATGAACCGAGTGGCACTCGCGTTGGCGTCCTGCCACAGGGTCAGCGCCCCCATGTGGAGATGCGTGCGATTGAATGCGGCGGCGCCGGCGAGAATGCCGTCATAATCATGCGGGAAACGCTGTGCCTCCATCAGCGCGTTCTGGCCGCCGGTCGAGCAGCCGGCGAAATAGGCCGTGTTCGCGTGATGCGAATAGAACGCTTTGACGATCTCCTTGCCCCTGACCGTCATCAGGTGGATTGCCCGATAGCCGAAATCCTTGATCCTCTCGGGATGCCCGAACAGGCCGGTCGACGGCGTGGCCGGCTCACCGAATGCGATCGCGAGCGCATTGCCCTTGTTGCCGTCATAGCCGCAGAACAGCGGAGTGCAGCCGGAGGAGCCGGTGCCGAGATCGGAGTTGGCGGCGGCGAAGCCAGCGGTGATGCCGTTGGCGAGCTCTGAATAAGTGATGACACCCTGGTAACCGCCGCCACCGGTGCCCAGAAAGCGTCCGTTCCAGTTCGTTTCCGGCAGCCAGGCCTCGATCTTGATTTGGGAATCGGCCGTCGGCGTCAATGTCGCCGTGACGCGGCAGAACGGCGGCAGCCCTGATATGGCTGCGGCACCCGGAGGCGTGAAGGTGCCACTGGTGACATCGGTGGCCGAGGTGATGGTGGTGTGCTCGAGGCTCAGCGTCTGCAGGTTGGTGCATGGCGACGCCATCGCAGGCGTGCCGGCCGTCGCAGCCAAGGCCAACAGGCCCCACGCCGCGCCGACGAGGGTGGGTCGATGCATGGTCGTCCTCCCGGATCGTTATGGTTGTAAGGCGATCATGCTAACGCCGCAGCCGATCGAGAACAATCTCAGGTAGAAAGAATTATCGGTCGGATTATGGGCAAGAGCTGCATGAAGCCCCCAATATGACAGACGCATGTCGCTGCCAGCAGGAGTGCTCGAAAGTCGGTTCGTCGAGAGAACGGTGGTGCGACGTTCGGACGAAGCGGGTACACATGAATCGTAAATTCAACTGCCGCTCAAACAGCCATTCCGGCCGGACAACACCATGAAAGCACCAGCAAATCTCGGCGATAAGCTCGCGACGTTCTCCGATCGCTTTTCCCCACGCACGGTCGCGACCTATAACGGCAACGACATTATGGTCGCCAAGCTCGAGGGGCCGTTCCAGTGGCACAAGCATGACGACACGGACGATTTCTTTCTGGTGCTCAAGGGCACGCTCGACATCGAGCTGCGGGATCGCACCGTCACTCTCAACCCCGGCGAGGTGTTTGTCGTGCCGAAGGGCGTCGAGCACCGGCCGGTAGCACGCGGCGAAGTGCACATCCTGCTGATCGAGCCGACCGGGACCCCGAATTCAGGCGACAAGGCGACCGCAGCGCCACGCATTTTGGTGTGATCAGCACGAGTCGAATGTGAGGCCGGCCTTTAGCCTAACTCACCGGCGTCATCCCGGCGAAAGCCGGGATCCATACCCCCCCGGCTGTCATTTGACGAGAACTGCAGAAGCGTTCTCATCGAGAGTTCACGGCGTATGGGTCCCGACGGCAAGGCCGGTACGACAGCAGCGTGTGTCGCTATACTCGCTACTTCTCCTGCACCTTTTCTTTTGCTTTGGCCTCGTCCCATAGCTCATCCATCTGGTCGAGCGTGGCCTGGTCCAGTGTGCGGCCTTCGGCCGCCAGCGCGCGCTCGATATAGGCGAAGCGGCGCTCGAATTTGGCATTGGTGCCGCGCAGCGCCATCTCCGGGTCGACCCTGGCGTGGCGTGCCAGATTGACCAGCGCGAACAAGAGATCGCCGGTCTCGTCCGCGAGCTCGTCGGCATCACGCTTGTCGAGCGCACGCTCGATCTCGTCGGCTTCCTCGCGGATCTTGTGCAGCACCGCGCGCGGATCGTTCCAGTCGAAGCCGACGGTCGCGGCCTTCCGCTGCAGTTCCATCGCCCGCACCAGCGCCGGCTGGCCGGCCTTGATGCCCGAGAGCAGCAATTTCTCGCTTGTATCCTCGATTGGCCGCCGCGCGGCGCGCGCCACCTTCTCCTCAGCCTTGATGCGATCCCAGGTGCCTTTGGTAGGTTTCGTGACGTTGCCGTCCTCATCGGGAAAGACGTGCGGGTGGCGGCGGATCATCTTGGCGGTGATCGCCTCTACCACATCGCCGAAAGCGAACGCGCCTTGCTCTTCGGCAACCCGCGCGTGATAGACGACCTGAAGCAGGAGGTCGCCAAGCTCCTCCCTGAGGTCGTCGAGATCGCCACGCGCGATCGCGTCCGCGACCTCATAGGCTTCCTCGATCGTGTAGGGCGCGATCGTGGCAAAGGTCTGCTCGAGATCCCAGGGACATCCGGTGACGGGCGTGCGCAGCGCGGCCATGATCTCGATCAGGCGGGAAATGTCGCGGGACGGGGTCATTGCAGGTCCTGGAACGATGACGAGGAACGCCTGTATGCCTCAAGTGACGTGGCCGTCCCAGTGAAAACAGGTGAATGCCCCGGCCATGCAGCCGTTGGCGCGATCCTCCGACGGTGCTAATCGGGATCGATGACCAAACCGGATGCGACCGCGCTCGTGCTATTCTCAGGCGGGCAGGATTCCACGACGTGCCTGGCCTGGGCGCTGGATCGTTTTGCGCGTGTCGAGACCATTGGCTTCGCCTATGGCCAGCGCCACGGGATCGAGCTCGATTGCCGGGGGCGCCTGCTCGATGGCATCAAGGCATTGCGGCCGGATTGGGCCGGAAAGCTCGGCAATAGCCACACGCTCGAGATCCCGACGCTGGCCGCGATCTCGGAGACGGCGCTGACCCGCGATGTCGCGATCGAGATGGGGGCCGACGGGCTGCCGAACACCTTCGTGCCGGGCCGCAATCTGGTGTTCCTGACTTTTGCGGCGGCACTGGCCTATCGGCGCGGCATCGCCCATATCGTCGGCGGCATGTGCGAGACCGACTATTCCGGTTACCCGGATTGCCGCGACCAAACCATCAAGGCGCTCAACGCCGCGATCAATCTCGGCATGGCGAGGCCTTTCGAGCTGCACACGCCGCTGATGTGGCTGTCAAAGGCCGCGACCTGGCAGCTCGCGCATGATCTCGGCGGGCCGGGGCTGGTCGACCTGATCCGCGATCAGTCGCACACCTGCTATCTCGGCGAACGCGGCGCGCGGCATGATTGGGGCTATGGCTGCGGCACGTGCCCGGCCTGTGCACTGCGCGCCAAGGGCTGGCGGGAATATCGCGGCGCCTGATGCGGTAGGCGCTACTGGTCTGCGACATCTGGTGCAAATCCGCTGATCGTCAGGCCGCGGCCTCGCCCGTATCCTCGTCGAACATCTTCGGATGCGGCGGAAGCGCCGGTGACGGCTCCGTCAAATCTTCGGCGTACCCGGCATCCACGGTGCCTTCAGCGGCCTTCGCCACGTCGCGATGGACGATCTCCAGCAAATCGTCATCCTCGCCACCTTCGATCGAGCTTTCGCGGCGTAGGGTATGGACGGGCACGATATCGTCATCGACAGGCGGCGCTTCATCGAGATCAATGTCCATCGCCCGCGATGGCTGCAACGGCGCGTTGGCCGGCGGCGCGGTGGCCTCGACATCCTCGTGCGCGGCCACGGCCGCCTCGGGCTCGGCCGCAACCGGCTCGATGCTTTCGCTCAAGGGGGAGGGAGCAGCGTCGAGCACAGGCTCCGGCAGCTTCGCCGCGCTCTCAAATACGGGCTCGGTGACGCCGAGATCGATCGAGATTTCCTCGATCAGCCTGTCGATGGCGAGCAGCGCGCGATATTCGGGAACACTGCTCAAATGCTGCTCGAACCGGTTGCGGGCAAACTGCAGCGAGTCGATCACCTCGGCTGCGATCGATGCCGGCGAATCGGCCGAGGCATGCAGCGCGCCGGAGGCCTTTTCAGTCGAGCTTTCGACCAGCAGATACGCCTCATATTGCGGGATCGATTTGAGTTTCTCGTGATAGTTGTGGCGCAGGGCGAGAAGCGAATTCACGATGTCACCGAAAGATGCGACGTCAGCCATTGTGGGTCCTCTAAATCCCCTTCGCTCGAGATTCGTACGCTATTCAAGAACCGGCCAGCGTTCAATTTTCGAATAAACCCGGCTCTCCCGCCATGAATGACAGCCGCTTAATGCTCGCAGATAAAGAGCGGTCATGTCCCGGTTGCAACTCAGAGCTCACATCGGAACCGAAATAGAAATCATCGTCGATCAACGGGCGATCGAACGCGACCTAGCCGGGGAAATCCTCAGGCCTGAGCTCGATCGGCGTGCCATGCGGCGTGCGATCGGCGGCGTGTTCCCAGGCGTCGCGATAGCGCGCGAGCATCGCGGTCGAGGTCAGGCCCTTCTCGGCGACCAGGCGTTCCAGCGTGGCGAGCCAATGCTGATAGTAGGTCTCGCCGGTGTCGGGATCACCGGCCGCCTGTGCGCGCTTGATCTGGTCGGCCAAGGTCGCGGCCCATTCCGTCCAGGTGAACAGTCCGCGTTCATGCAAGGTCAGCGCCATGGCGAACGCCTGGGCCTCCCAGGGCGCACGGAACACCGGCCCGTCATCGTCGCGCGGAATGCTGGAAACGGCGGCGGTCGCGCGCGCGGCAGTGTCCATCACGCCGGCTCCAGGTAAGGCTCGAAGGCGTCGATCGACACTTTCACGGTCGGATCAGTGTCCGGTCCCCAGAGCTCGGTCCCCTCGAACACCACCGTATAAAGCCACTGTGGATTCTCGCCGGCATCCTGCGCGGCCGAATCCGGAAAGACGTGGCAGCCATGGTCGCGCTCGATAATGCCGACATGGCCGCGCACATAGCGCGGCAGCCGCGTGTGGGTGACGGGGTGCATGTTCCTGGCGCGAACGCGATCGCCCGCCTTGAATTTCGCCGGCGATGGCGCGGGCCGGGCGAACTTGCCGCGCACCATGGTCCGCTCGACATTGTCGACCGTGAGCTTGCCGGGCGCTAGCTGCTTTGCCGGCGTCACCGCATGGCCGGCTGCGATATCGTCGTTGGCGATGATGCCCTTGGCGAGCAGCATGTCCTCGAGCCCGAGGAACCATTTCTTGTAATAGGAGCTGGCGAGATAGACGTCCGCGGGCAGGGTCTCGCGGTAGAACCGTGACGTATCGATGTTGAAGGCGCCGGCCGCGCCCATCGCGCGCACCATCGCCAGCACCCGTGCTTCCCACTCGGCATGAAACACCGGCTCGTTCGGCTCGGCCTCGACCTTGCCAAAGCCGTCCATGCCGCCCATGTCGTGCACGCCGTTCATGATGGCGCTCCCGGCGTCGTTGGAAATCCGGTGCCGATCATGGAATCGCGGGTGACGAGCTCAGCGAGCTGCGCCTCGCTCCAGCCTTCGGTGCCTTCGGGCCGCATCGGCAGCACCAGAAAGCGCGTCTCGGCGGTGGAATCCCAGACGCGGATCTCGGTCTCCTTCGGCAGGGTGATGCCGAAATCCGCGAGCACGCCTCGCGGGTCCTTCACGGCGCGAGAGCGGTAGGGTGCCGCCTTGTACCAGACCGGCGGCAAGCCCAGCATTTCCCAGGGATAGCAGGAGCACAGCGTGCAGACGACCATGTTGTGACGCTGCGGCGTGTTCTCGACCGCAACCAGGTGATCGCCGACCCGGCCGACATGGCCGAGCGTGCCGATCGCCTTGCTGGCGTCCTCCAGCAATGCCTGCTTGAACGCCGGATCGGTCCAGGCCTTGGCGACGACGCGCGCGCCGTTATGGGGGCCGATCCTGGTCTCGTAGGCCTGGATGATGACGTCGAGCGCGGCCGGCTCGATATAGCCCTTCTCGGTCAGAATGGTCTCGAGCGCGCGGACGCGCAGCTCGGTCTCGGACAATTCCGAATGATCGTGGTCATGATGATGATGCTCGGTCATGGGGTAAGGATAGTCGGAAAATTCCGGCTATGTCGAGACACCTCGCTCCGCTATCGTCCGCGCGCGGAAAAGCCAAGTGGAAGAAGGACGGTGCGTTGAACGATTCGAGCGGAAGTGACGAAAGCGCGCGGACGATGTCCCGCCGCGAGGCGATGACATGGACTGCAGCAGGCGCGCTATCGCTGGCGAGCGGATCGGCCCGCGCCGCGGATGATGGCGAGAGCAGGACGACTGGCGCGGCGGCTGGCAGCACCGGCCGCTTTCCGGATGGCTTCGTCTGGGGCACCGCGACCTCGTCCTACCAGATCGAGGGCGCGGTCAATGAGGACGGGCGCGGCCGCTCGATCTGGGACACCTTCACAAAGAAGCGAGGGACGATCGAGGACGGCAGCACCGGCGATATCGCCTGCGATCACTATCACCGCTACAAGCAGGATGTGCGCCTGATCGCGGAGCTTGGCTGCAAGGCCTATCGCTTCTCCATCGCCTGGCCACGCGTGTTTCCTGATGGCGACGGCGCCCCCAATCCGAAAGGTCTCGATTTCTATCACCGGCTGATCGACGAGCTGCTCGCGAACGGCATCGAACCCTATGCGACGCTGTATCACTGGGATCTGCCACAGGCGCTGCAGGATCGCCTTGGCGGCTGGCGTTCGGCGGACACCGCGAAGGCATTCGCGAACTATGCGGGTTACGTCGCCGAGCATCTCGGCGACCGCGTCAAGACCATTTTCACGATCAATGAATGTGGACGCTTTGTTCCATTTGGTTACGGCTCCGGCATCGACGCGCCGGGATTGAAGCTGCCGCAGGCCGAGGTGAATCAGGCACGCCATCACGTGGCGCTGGCGCATGGGCTGGCGGTGCAGGCGATCCGCGCCAAGGGGCGGGCCGACACGCGGGTCGGCATGGCCGAGAACATCACCGCTTGCGTGCCGGCGATCGACACTCCGGAGAACATCCGCGCCGCCGAGATTGCTACGCGCGAACTGAACGCCGGCTTCCTCAACGTGATCCTCACGGGCCAGTACACCGAGCCCTTCCTGTCTTGGGCCGGCAAGAATGCGCCGAAATTCACGCCCGAGGAGCTTGCCATCATCTCCGCGCCGGTCGATTTCGTCGGGCTCAACATCTACGCGCCGCAGGCCTATGTGGTGGCCGCGGATCATCCGCCCGGATTCGAGTCACTGCCATTTCCGACCTCGTTCCCGCGTATGAGCTCACCCTGGCTCATGCTGGGACCGGAGATCGCCTATTGGGTGCCGCGGATGGCAGCGAAGGTGTGGGATCTCAAGACCATCTACATCACCGAGAATGGCACGTCCTCCGAGGACAGGATCTCGCCGGATGGCAGGATTCACGACCTCGACCGCGTGATGTATCTGCGCAACTATCTCGGCCAGCTGCAGCGCGCGGCCGCCGAGGGCGTGCCGGTCAAAGGCTATTTCCTCTGGAGCCTGATGGACAATTTCGAGTGGGTGTTTGGCTACAAGCAGCGCTTCGGGGTCTATCACGTCGACTTCAACACGCAGGCACGCACGGCCAAGCTCAGCGCGTCCTTCTACCGCGACGTCATCGCGAAAAACGCGATCGGTGCGTGAACGAGCCGAGTCGAGCAGGGGCGGGTGTGGCGCGGCGATGCGGAACGATGCAGCGTCCGCCTAAAACTTCAGCCCGAGGGCACGGCCCCATGGGGTGGACAAGCGTGATCCATCCCCTTAATTTCGAACGAAAAGGGAACGATTCGGCTGAACCTTCGTGCCGGGCGCGTCGCTGCGCCCGAGGGAGTAGGTGTTGCTGTTCCGATACCTCCATGACGACGCATTTCTGGCCTTTTCGCGGGAGCACAAGCACCTCTACGCGGCGTGCCTGCTGGATCTGCACGAGCGCTTCTTCTCGGGCGCGCCGGCGTTCCCGACTCCGCAGGAGGTGACGCATGCCATCTACGATGTCATGCGCGCCAATCCGACGCTCTGGAACGAGAACGACGATTTCGGCGACCCGCTGCCTGAGGTGATCTCGGCCGGACGGCGCCGTATCAAGCGTGCCGGTTCCAGCAAGACCGAAGAGTCCGACCGGGCGCTCGACATCGCGCGCCAGGTCTATGCACGGCTGCTCGGCTGGGGCTGGCTCGAGGAAGAGGAATACGGCCTGCGGGTCACCGTCGACATGTCGATGGGACCGCTGCTCGTCATCCAGCGGCTGGCGAGTCTGAACAAGGACGTTTCGCAGCGCTTCGGCGGGCTGATCGTGACGGTGCGGCTCAATTTAGAAGCGGTGGAGCGGCTCACGCCCGATGTGACCGACCGCAAGCAGCGCGAGGTTGCGCTCGCCGTCCGCGAGGCCCGCAACCAGGTCGATCACTTCACCAAGAGCCTGCGCGCCATCCTGTCGGACCTCAAGCGCATCCGCCGTGCGGTGATGGATTCGAAGACGGTCGGCGACCGGCTGGAAGCGTTCTTCGAGGAGTTCGTCGGCCAATTGCTGCTGCGGGACTTCGAGTCGATCCTCACCTTCAACCATCCCTATCGCTTCAGGGATGCGATCGTCGATCTGGCGCGGCGGATCGCGCATACGCCGCCAACGATGCAGGTGCTGGCCGAGGAGTACAAGTCGGCCGGCATCTCGCCCTCGATGGCTGAGGCGGCGCGCGATGCCGAGGACGACCTGCTGGCGATCGAGAGCACCTTCGGCCAGATCGGCGAGATGTTCGAGCGGATCGAGTCGTTCCGCCGCCAGCTCGAAGGTCGGGTGCGCAACACCATCAAATATGCCGAGCGCGGCAGCCAAGGCCTGGTCGGGCGCGCCGGCGACATCGTGCGCCGGCTCGACCGGCTGCTGGCGCTCGGGCGGCACGCGACCGCGACTATAGAATGGAGTCTCGAGCCGCTGCGCTCGCCGTGGTCGGAATATCAGCACGCGCAGAGTCGTGAGCCGAGGAGGCCGATGGAGGCGCAGGCGCTCGGCGAGCGGCCGACCGATCCGCTCTACGAGATCCGAAAGCAGCTCCGACTGGACTACATCGCACGCATTGCGCCCAGCCCGGCGCAGATCCGCTCCTTTCTGGAGCGGCAGGTGCCTGACGGAGGCATGCGCGAGGCGCGTTTCATCGCCCTATCGACGGTCGACGATTTCCTCGCCTTCGATGCCGCACGCCGCCTTGCGCTGGGCAAGGACGCGCCTCCCGAAATCGCCAAGCATTTCGAGCTCGAATTTGCGCCTGGCACGCCGCCACACGACAGCGAATGGCTGCGCTGCGCCAACTTCATCATCCGCCGGCGCGCCGTCACGGCAATGAGACGAACGCATGCTTAGCGAATTCGAAGCGATCGAACGGACCTATGGGGCGGAGCGCGCGAGCGATTTGCGCAAGGCACTGCATTTCCTACTGCGGCGGCAGTTCGTCTTCGCCGGTGATCCGCGCTCGGCCACGGTCTACAACATTGTGATGGACGGCCGCTTCCGGGCCGTCGTCGACGGCTTCTTCGACAGCTGCGGCTATCGCGTTCATCGCGACGCCGAGGCGCAATGGGCCGGGATCACCGCGATGGGCGAGGACGTGCCGCTGCCCAGGATGAAGCTCGATGAGACCATCGTGATCCTGGTGTTGGCGGCGCATTGGCAGGACGAAGTCAATGTCGGCGCAGTTGAGGATCGGGCTATCGTTGTCACCACGCTCAACACGCTGCATGACCGCTACAAGGACATGGTGCAGCGGAACGGATCGAGCGCGATCTCGCCAGCTCGCTTCCGCGAGATCCTGAAAGAGGCAGCGCAGCGCGGCCTGGTCGATCTCGGCG
>Ga0209233_1001275_pt1 | contig 10103 bp, 7 predicted proteins | sample AraplaCL_Cvi_mCL_FD_184269 | JGI IMG/M metagenome (GOLD analysis project Ga0209233, IMG submission 184269) | Arabidopsis root microbial communities from the University of North Carolina, USA - plate scrape CL_Cvi_mCL (SPAdes) (version 2) | ecosystem: Host-associated > Plants > Roots > Endosphere ... | reverse complement strand
GGTGGGTGAGGACCTTGCCGCGGTGTCGAGCGAGCGCGGCCAGCAGACGGTATTCGATCGGCGTCAGGTGCACGTCGGCGCCGTCGCGCTGCACGCGGTGCGCGGCGAGATCGATGACGAGATCGCCGGCGTCGATGCGCGCGTCAGCTTCCCCCGTTTCGTTCTTCGCGCGATGGCGCTCGGCCACGCGCAAGCGTGCGAGCAGTTCGCCAATGCCGAACGGCTTGGTCAGGTAGTCGTCGGCGCCGAGGTCGAGCGCGCCGACCTTGTCGGCTTCGCGGCTGCGCGCGGAAAGCACGAGGATCGGCCGCGTGTACCACTCGCGCAGGCGGGCGATGACGTCGAGCCCGGACATGTCGGGCAGGCCGAGATCGACGATGACGATGTCCGGCTGGCGCAGAGCGGCCTCGCGCAGGCCGTCGCGGCCGTCCGCGGCGACGTGCAGCGCGTAGCCGTGCGCATCGAGGGCGGTAGCGAGGAAGCGTGTGATCTGCGGATCGTCCTCGATCACGAGCACGGTAGCGCGCGGCCCGGCGGCGCTCATGGCGGCGGTTCCGTGGCCAGCGGCAGGCTGAAACGGAATTCCGCACCGCCGCCCTGGTCCGCGGAATAGGTGCGCGCGCGGATTTCGCCGCCGTGCGCTTCGACGATCGCCTTCGCGATGGAAAGTCCGAGCCCGAATCCGCTCTGCGCCGCCTCCATCTGGCCGCGCTGGAATTTGTCGAACATGCGGTCTTCCTCGCCCGGCGGCAAGCCGGGGCCGTGGTCACGCACGCTGACGGTCAACTCGCCGCGCTGCACGGCCGCGGCGATCTCGATCGGGCTGCCGGCGGGCGTATACTTTTGTGCATTGTCGACGAGATTGAACAGCAACTGCTCGATCATCACTTCGTCGGCGTGCAGCAACGGCAAATCGGCAGGCAGGTCGACCGTGACCTTGCGCCTGGCGAGCACGTCTTGCAGCCGATGCAGCACCGCGCCGACGATTTCCTCGAGCGGCACCCACTGGCGCTTGAGTGCCAGCTTGCCCGCGGTGAGTCGGGTCAGGTCGAGCAGATTGCCGACCAGGCGATGCAGGCGATTCGCCTCGTCGAGCACGGTGCGCAACAGCGTCTTGCGTTGCGGCGGTTCGATCGCCGAGCCGGAATCGTCGAGCAACGTCGACGCGGCGCCGATAATGCTCGCGAGCGGCGTGCGGAAATCGTGCGAAATCGAGGAGAGCAGCGCATTGCGCATCTTCTCCGATTCGATCTCGACGTCGGCGACCTGCGCGGTTTCGGCAAGTTGCACGCGTTCCATCGCAACCGCGGCCTGGTTGACGAAGGATTCGATCAACTGCATCTGCTCGGGTACCTCGAGCTGCGCGAGATCCTTCGGCCGCAGGCCGATCACGCCGATGCAGCGCTTGAGCGCGTTCAACGGAAGATAGAGCGCATCGGCGCTGGCCAGCGTGTCGGTATTGCGCCCGGCTTTCTGCCTGTGATCATAAGCCCATTGCGCGATGCCGAGATCGTTGCCGGGCACCGGATAACGCGTCGGGTTCGGCGTCGCCGCGCCGCGCGTGCAGAAGCGGGTCGGGTCGAGCAGGTGTCCCTCGGCATCGGGCAGCAACACGGCGGCATCGCCATCGATGTCTGCGAGGATATGGCGAATCACGATGCGGCCGAGTTCGTCGACGTTGCGCGATTGCGCGAGCTCACGACTCAGCGCATACAGTTCGTTCGTGCGCCGCTCACGCGCGCGCGCAACCGCCGCCTGGCGCTTGCCGCGTGCCGCGAAATGACTGATCACAAAACCGGTGACCAACATCACGCCGAAGGTGATCAGGTATTGCGCGTCGGACACCGCGAACGAATAGATCGGCGGCACGAACAGGAAATCGAACAGCACCACGGACAGAATCGCCGAGAGCGCCGACGGCCCACGGCCGATGCGCGCCGCGACGTACACCGTGCCGAGCAGATAGAGCATGACCAGATTGGTCAGCTCGATGTGCGAGTACAGCAGTTCGCAGAGCAGAGTGATCGCGGCGACGACGGCGACGCTGCGCGCATAGGCCGACCAGGGGCTCGTGCGCCGCGGCGTGTGCGGCGATTGCGCGGCCTGTTCGCCGGGTTCGCCGGAAATCACATAGACGTCGATCGCGCCGCTGCGCCGCGCGATCTCGTCGACGAGCGAGGGCCGGAGACGATCGTGCCAGCGCGAACGGCTCGGCTTGCCGATGATGATCTTGTTGACGTTGCGCCGGCGCGCGTAGGCCAGCAGTTCGGTCGCGACCGATTCGCCGGCGAGGTTCGCCGTCTCCGCACCGAGCGTCTCGGCAAGCTTCAAAGTTGTCAGCACGCGATCGCGCGCGGCACGCGGCAGGCGCGCGAGCGCGGGCGTCTCGACGTAGACCGCGATCCAGCCGGCATGCAATGCGGTTGCCAGACGCCGCGCCGCACGCACCAGGCGTTCGGACAGCGGATCGGGGCCGATGCAGACGAGCACACGTTCGCCTGCCGCCCAGGTCTCGGCAATCGCATGGTCCTCGCGGTAGGCGCGCAGCGCGGCGTCGACGCGATCGGCGGTTGTGCGCAGGGCGAGCTCGCGCAGCGCGATGAGGTTGCCCTTGCGGAAGAACGAGATCAGTGCCTGGCCGGTTTTCTCGCTCGCGTAGACGCGGCCTTCGCGCAGACGCTGGATCAGCTCGTCGGGCGGCAGGTCGACGAGTTCGACTTCGTCGGCCGCATCGAACACACGGTCGGGCACCGTTTCGCGGACCTGCACGCCGGTGATCTGTGCGACCACGTCGTTGAGGCTTTCGATGTGCTGCACGTTGACCGTCGTGTAGACGTCGATGCCGGCGACGAGCAGTTCTTCCACGTCCATCCAGCGTTTCGGATGGCGTGCGCCCAGATGATTGCTGTGTGCGAGTTCGTCGACGCAGACGACGCGCGGATGGCGTTTGAGCGCCGCGTCGACGTCGAACTCGGTCAGCACCACGCCGCGATGCTCCAAACGCTGCGGCGGTAATACTTCGAGGCCTTCGAGCAACTTTTCCGTTTCCTCGCGCCCGTGCAATTCGACGTAGCCGACGACGACGTCGACATGTTCGGCCTTGAGCTTGCGCGCGGCTTCGAGCATCGCGTAACTTTTGCCGACGCCCGGCGCGGCGCCGAAGAAAATCTTCAACCGGCCGCGTTGCGCACGCGCTTCCTCGCGGCGCATGCGCGCGAGCAGTTCGTCGGGGTCGAGGCGCTGATCCGGTGAGCGGCGTTCGGGAAGATGTCCAGCCATGCGTTATTGTCGCATGCGTGGTGCACTGCGAGCAGGATTTTGCTCGTCATTCCCGCGCGCTTCTGGCGGGAATCCAGCGACTGTTCTTCTTCTATCGGTCGCCAGAGCAAAGGAACTGGATTCCCGCCAAGAGCATGCGGGAATGACGAGCATCAAAACCACCTATCACGCTTTGCCGAGCGCGAAATCCAGATTCTTCGCCACACGGGCGCGCTGTTCGGCAGGCAGGCGCACGTCGGCGAGCAGCTCGCGGCAAACGCGAGCGCTTTCCTGGCGTTCGCCGCACCAGTACAGCGCGACCGCGAGCTCGTCGCGCGCGCGCCAGTCGTAGACCGGGCGGTCGATGAAGAGCACGTCCTCGGGCAGCGGCGTCTTCGCGGCAATGCGGGCGAAGTCGCGGGCGACGGCGAAGCGGCGCTGTAAGCGGTTCCAGCGTGCGAACTCGCAGGCAGCTTCGGCGCGAATCGGCCGGTAATCGTAGGCGTCGAGGTAGGCGAGGGCGATCGCGCCGGGCGCGGCGCCGATGCGCTCTTTGAGCACGGCGACCTGCAATTTGGAAAAGTATACTTCTTCGACCCAGCCGCCCATCGCGATGCGCGCCTCGTAAGCGGCGATCGATTCGGCGAGGTCGCCGGCGTCGCGCAGGCTTTGCGCGAGGTAGAACGCATAGCGCGCGTTATTGGGCTCGTCTTTGAGCGCCTTGCGCAGCACGGCGGCGTCGCGGGTGAATTTTTCGCGCTGGGTGAGCTGGCTGCGCGCGCCGTCGCTGTGCACGCGGATGCGCAGGCCGGGCAGGAACTTGGCCTGCGCGGCATGCGCGGAGTTGAGGGCCTCGTGCAGCACACCGCGCCAGACCCAATCGAGATTGAGCCGCGGCATGGCGACGCGGCGGTAACGCGTGTCACCGTAGACGAGCTCGAGCATATAACCCGGCGCATCGAGTTTCGGATAGGCGAAGCCTTTGTCCGCTTCGAGCACCTCGTCCGCGTCGATGATCAGCGCGTAGTCGCCGTGCTTGCCTGCAAGCGCGAGCGCTTCGTTGCGATTGGTCGAAAAGTCGACCCACGGCCGTTCGATCAGCTCGCCGGGCAGGTCGGCCATTGCGCGGCGCACGATGTCTTGTGTGCCGTCGGTCGATCCGGTGTCGGCGATCGCCCAGGCGTGCACATATGGGCGCACGGAAGCGAGGCAGCGCTCGATCACGGGCGCTTCGTTTTTGATGATCATCGAGAGGCAGACGCGCATGCCGGGAGATTAGCGCGAACTGCCCACGCGCGGCAGCAGCACGCGCAGGCTGGTCGATGGCGCGGCGATCAGTGGCAGTCCACCGTGGCGTAGAAGAACGCACCGGTGCCCGGCGTAGCGGTGCCGGCGGTCAACGTTCCGGTCCACGTACCCTTGAGCGATATGGTGCTCATTCCGGTGACCGATGCCGTGGCGGCGCCGCTGTTGCAATTGGCGGCCGCCGTCGCGGTCGTCGTGCACGTCAGCGCCGGGGTTGCCGCCGCGGAAGGAGCGACACCGGGCGACCCGGTGACGATGCCCCAAGTAATCGTCTGACCCAGGTTGCTGACCGTTTGTATGCGCAGGTTCGAAATTGTCGTGCACGATGGTGGGACGAAACTGTAGGCGCAATTGGCCAACTGACCCGTCGCGCAGTCCGGCGTGGCCGTGCCGACGATCGTCGCCGGGCTGAAGCCGGTGAAAAGCGGACTGCTTTGCCCTTGCCAGTTGCGGATCATCAGGAGGGTGTTTGATCCGGAGGTACCCGTCGCGCCGGTTGTGCCGGTCGCTCCTGTGGGACCAGCCGCTCCCGTGGAACCCGTCGCGCCGATTGCTCCGGTTGCGCCCGTCGTGCCAGTTGCACCGGTGGCGCCTGTCGTGCCGGTAACGCCTTGAATGCCCTGCAAGCCGGTCGCCCCGGTGGGGCCCGTCGCACCCGCAGAGCCGGTTGCGCCTGTGGCTCCGGTCGTGCCCGTCGCGCCCGTAGACCCGGTGGTGCCTGTGACTCCGGTGGTGCCCGTCGCACCCGTAGAGCCAGTGGCGCCCAAAGCGCCGGTCGCGCCGGTCGCCCCCGTGGCGCCTTGCTGGGCCAGCAAGGCCCACACCGTGCTATCGCTGCCGGGAGTGACGTTGAAATTGCCGGTTAGCGCGATGTAGCTCGAACCGTTCAAGTACACGGCGTCGCCGACGCTGTAAGCGGTGGAGTTGCTCCACGTACCCTGAAAACTGATCGGCGGTCCACTCGCGCCGGTGGCGCCTGTGGTTCCTGTCGCGCCCGTTGGGCCGGCTATTCCGGCGGCTCCGGTGGCTCCCGTCGCGCCGCTGATGCCCTGTATGCCTTGAAGCCCCTGCGGTCCTGTGGCGCCGGCGGCTCCGGCAGGACCGGTCGCGCCCGTGGGGCCGGTCGCGCCGGTGGCTCCCGTCGCGCCGTTTCCGACGCCTGTGCCCGGGGCGCATGGGCCGAAGGTTCCGGTGGCTGCGTTGAAGCACACCAGCGCGCCTTGCTGCGCGGCAGTACCCAGGCCGGGAATGATCACGTTGCCGCTGGCGTCGACTTGAAAGCGCACCGCGTTGCCGCTGCTGTCCTTGACGACGAAGCCGCCGCCGCTCGGAGGCTGGACAGTGACGTCCTGCGCAGACGCATCGGCAAGAGAAAGCGCACCGGTGATTGCGAGCGCGAGCAGGGACGGATGCAGCGACTTATTGCGCGACACGATTACCCCCAAATGACAAGGTTGTTTTTAGCGTTCGAACCGATAACGGTGCGAGTGCCAGACGATGGCGAGCAGGGCGAGCGCGAACAGCAACATGCCGGGCAGCGACAGCGTCGCCGCAGGCACCGCGCTTTGCACAACGATGGCCGCGAACCAGCCCAGCGCGTTGCCCGTGCCGCCTTCGTTGGTCAGGCTCGGCGCGAGATGCTGGCCGGTGGCGTGGACGTCCGACACGCCGACGTGCGCGATATTTTGCGATCCGCCGCCGAGCAGGTTGATGTTGGCGACTTGTCCCGCGGCCGTGCTGCGGAATTGAATGGGCAATGCCGTCGAGCCCGCGATCGTCAGCAGGCCGCTGATCGTCTGTGTGGTGCCGACAGTGAACAGATAGTTCTTGCCGATGGCCGAGATGAAGCTCAGGTTGGCGAAGGTCGTGTTACCGGAGATGAGCGATGGCGCGCCACCGTCGATGAAATTGACGCTGCCGCTGCCGGCGAGGAAGTTGCCCGCGTTCGACCAGTTGCCGGAAATCGTGACCAGCCCACTGCCGGCATCGAGCGTGCCGCTGGCGAGAATGTCGATGCTGCCCACGTTGTTTAGTTGGCCGCCGCCGAGGGAGAGCAATCCGCCTATTTGAGCGTCCGTGCCGGAGAGATTAAGGCTGCCGCCGTTGAGTGCCAGCGAGCCGCCCGAAGGTATCGCGAGTTGCGCGATCGCCGGCGACGCAACACACGCGAAAACGAGCGTAAGCAGTGCGCTTCGTAATGTCTTCACAGTCGGCCCCCCGAGAATACTGTGATGATAAGCGGCTATTATGAATTTGAAATGTCGACTATTCCACATTTTCAAAACAAAGATCGACCTCTCTGCGGCTCGGAATACATCGGTCCTGGGGCATCAATTTCACCCGGCAGAATGGAGCCTATTCCAGGGGCAGCAGATGATCGATCAAATCTCCAGTCGCGAGCCGATTTCGACGAGACGATTATCGGGTATCGCGAAATACGTCGTCGCGCGCTGAGCGTTACGTGCGAGGAAGGCAAACAGGCGGTCGCGCCACAGCGGCAGGCCGCTGCCGCTGGTGACGACGATGGTTTCGCGGCTCGCGAAGAATGTCGTCGCCATGGGGTCGACCGATAAGGCATGCGAGGCATGGCGTTCGAGGCAGCGCGGAATATCGGGGTCTTCGGCGAAGCCGAAGCGCATCGTGCCGCGATAGAAACCGGTGCCGAGCGCGACAAGTTCGAACTGCTCTTCGTCGCAGGCCGTCGGCACTTCAAGCGTCTCGACGGTGAGAATCAGATTTTCCTCGTGCAGAATTTTGTTGTGCTTGAGATTGTGCAGCAGCGCCGATGGCACCGTAGCGAGATCGGCAGTTAGAAAGACTGCCGTGCCGGGCACGCGTTGCGGGGGATGCGAGGCGAGCATCTCGATGAAATTCGCGAGCGTCAGGCTTTGCATATGCACGCGCTGCACGGCGCTGTCGCGGCCGCGGCGCCAGACCAGCATGACCGCGAGAATCGCCAGACCGAGCGTCAGCGGGAACCAGCCGCCGCTTTCGATTTTGATCGCATTCGCGCCGAAGAAAGCGAGATCGACGCCGACGAACACCAGCGCGAACGCAACAAGCGTGATTGCATTCCAATGCCACAACCGGCGTGCCACGACGAGGAGCAACAGCGTCGTGATCAGCATCGTGCCGCTGACCGCGATGCCGAATGCGGCGGCAAGGTTATCCGAAGAGCGGAAGCCGAGTACCGCAGCGACGACGAGCACGAGCAGAATCGCGTTGACTGCGGGCAGATAGACCTGACCTCGGATCTGTGTCGATGTATGGCGCACGTCGAGCCGCGGCAGGTAGTGCAGGTGTACCGCCTCGCGCACCATCGAGAAGGCGCCGCTGATCACCGCCTGCGAAGCGATGACCGTCGCCGCGCAGGCAAGAACGACTATCGGGTAAAGCAACGTCGAAGGCACAAGATGGTAGAACGGTGCGCTCGCTGCTGCGGGATCACGCAGCAGCAGCGCGCCCTGGCCGAAGTAGTTGATCAACAGCGCAGGCAGCACCAGTGCGAACCAAGCGATGCGAATCGGACGCGCGCCGAAATGACCCATATCGGCGTACAGCGCCTCGACACCGGTAAGCACGAGCACGACCGCGCCGAGCGAGGAGAAACCAGCCAATCCGTTGGTCTGAAGGTAATTGATCGCGTATTGCGGACTCACGGCGAGCAGCACGTTCGGCGCTTGCACAATGGCCGGAATGCCGAGCGCCGCGATCGTGAGAAGCCACAAGACCATCACCGGAGCGAACAGCTTGCCGACTCCGGCACTGCCGAACTGCTGCAATGCGAACAGCGCGATCAGAATCAATATTGTCAGCGGAATCACGATCGGTTGGAACGCTGGCGTGGCCATCTGCAGTCCTTCGATCGCCGACAGCACCGACACCGCCGGCGTGATCACGCTATCGCCGAAAAACAACGCGACGCCCACAAGGCCGAGCACGACGACCAGGGCGCGCGCCGTGCGATTGGCGCCGACGGCGTGACGTGCCAGGGCGAGCAGGGCGACGCTGCCGCCTTCGCCGCGATTGTCCGCGCGCATGACGAAGACGATGTACTTGATCGAGACGACGAGGATCAGTGACCACACAGTCAGCGAAAGTACGCCGCGCACGTTATCGGCTGTCGCCGCGACACCGTGCGCGCCGAATGCCTCCTGCAATGCATAGAGCGGACTCGTCGCGATATCACCGAAGACGACGCCGAGCGCGGCGAGCGCGAGACCGGGCAGTGCGGCGCGAAGGGTCATGCGCGCGGATGCGGATCCCGCGACGAATACTTGTCGGCCGGCGCTTGCTTGTCGGCGCGCGACGGATTCAGCCGTCGCCACGCGCGACGGCCGGCGACGACGCTGAGCGCGCCAGTCGCGAGGCCGAGCGGCCATGCGCCCAGCGCGAATTCGATGATCGTACCGACGACGCAGGCGACGAGCGCGACAACTGCCCAGCGCAGCGAGCCGTCGTCGAACGCGCAACTGGCGAACGCGGCGACGACCGCGAGCGCGCCGAGAACCTGCAGTGCGTGCATTGCCGCGAGTCTGTCAGAGTTTGCCGTCGAGCAGCAGGTTCAGACGCAGCACGTTGACGCGCGGCTCACCGAGGATGCCGAGCTGACGGCCTTCGGTGGCTTCGGCGACGAGCTTGGCGACATCGGCTTCCGCCCGCCCGCGCACGCGGGCGACTCGTGCGAGCTGATATTGCGCCGCCGCCGGCGAGATTTCCGGATCGAGACCCGAGCCCGACGCGGTGACCAGATCGACCGGCACCGGCGCGGTGTTGCCGAGGTCGGCGGCGTGCAGCGTGTCGATGCGCTGTTTGACTGCGTCGGTCAGCGCCGAGTTGGTGGGGCCGAGGTTCGAGCCCGACGACGAGGTCGAGTTGTTCGCGAACGGTGTCGTCGCCGAAGGCCGGCCCCAAAAATATTTGGGGTCGGCAAAGGGCTGGCCGATCAGGCTCGATCCGAGCGCTTTGCCGTCATGCGTGATCAGGCTGCCGTTTGCGGAGCCGCTGAATAACAACTGGGCGACGCCGGTGACGGCGAGCGGATAGAGCACGCCGGTGACGAGTGTCAGCGCGGCAAGCAGGCTTAAGGCGGGGCGGAGTAGGTTTTTCATGAGAACACCGTTTCGTGTCTGCGTTGCAAATCAGAAATGCAGGATCGCGTCGAGCAGGAAAGTCGTCTGGTTGTTCTTGCGCCCACCGTCGTAGGCGGGCACGTCGTAGGAGTGCTCGTAGCGCAGCTCCGGACGCAGTTCGAGGTCGGGCGATATCCAATGCGTCAGCCCGAGCGTGTGGCTCGTGTAGTGCGTCGGAAAACCGGTGCGCTGACCTTTCTCGTCGTCGTACCACTCGTTGCGGAACGAGATCATGTTGCTCGGATCGAGTTCGACGTTGAGGTAGTTGACGATGCCGAACGCGCCCGCGTTGCCGGGTGTGGGCGCGGAGCCCGCGACGCCAGGCGTCATGCCCGGTCCGTAGCCGGGAACGTTGCGGCCGTAGATACGGTACGCCTCGGTGAGAATGTGCACGCTGGGGCTGAAGCG
>Ga0209233_1001273_pt1 | contig 10109 bp, 3 predicted proteins | sample AraplaCL_Cvi_mCL_FD_184269 | JGI IMG/M metagenome (GOLD analysis project Ga0209233, IMG submission 184269) | Arabidopsis root microbial communities from the University of North Carolina, USA - plate scrape CL_Cvi_mCL (SPAdes) (version 2) | ecosystem: Host-associated > Plants > Roots > Endosphere ... | reverse complement strand
GGTGTTCGATTGATAGTCGTTGCCCGCCTTGGATCGGGCAAGAAATACCGTGGGGGACGGCTGCTTGAGCGTGCCGTTCTCGGTGGAGCCCTGGATCAGGTGGTTATGGAGCGGCATCTCCGACTGGAATAGTGTCTCGGCCTGGGTGCCGCCGGTTTCTCCGAGATCGCGGGGCGACAGGCCGGGCCCCTGTCCCTGTCCCATGGCAGCCGAGCCGTCCAGGTTGGGCAGGGCGAAGGTCGATTTTCCGTCGCCGCCATAGGCGGTGCCGAGCAGCGAGAACAGCGCCGTGTTTTGCGAGATCGGCAGCAACTGGCCGTCACACGTTGCCCAACCGGTGGGCGCGAAATTCCCGGCGAAAATCCTGATCTCGGCGACAAATGGATCCGACATGATGCGCTCTCAGGTTTGCGAGGGGAAGATGCCGGACAGCGAGATGATGTAGCTGATGCATGTGAATGGCATCACATTGTTATGCGGCGCACTGCCGCCGGTATTCTGAACCGCGGTCGCCGCCAACTGCGGGCCCGCGACGTCGATGACGTAGGACTCGATCGTCGGAGAGGTCGCCATGATGTTGCCGTTTGGGCTGGGGTTGGTGGCAGCCGACGTGGAGGCCAGCATGATATGGTTGTGGCTCGGTATTTGCTGCGTCGTCAGTGTGACGTTCTCGACGCCGGCCACTTCGCCGATCGTATAGTTCTGACTGATGCCGGGTCCCTGGCCTTGATGTACCGGAATACGACCGCGCAGGTCGGGCAGTGCGAACGTGTTCTGCCCGTCACCGCCGTAGGTGGTGCCGATCAGATTGAACAACGCATCGTTCTCCGAGATGGCGATCAACGATCCGTCGCAGAAGGACCAGCCGTTCGGGGCGAAGTTGCCGCCGAACATCCGGATCTCGCCGATGAATGGATTGCTCATTGCAAGTCCTCAATTCCGCGAGGGGAAGATGCCCTGAAGGGCGATGATGAAATTGACCACGAGGAACGGTTGCCGGTTCTCGTGCGCCTGACCTCCGCCGGTATTGCTGATCGTGGTCGGGGCCAGCGTCGTCGTGCTGGCGAAAGCGCCGTAGGGCTTCCCGGCCTCCTGCGCGAGGATGTTGCCCTGCACGAGGTTCTTGTCGCCTTGTGTATTCGAGGCGTTCACGAAATGCGTATGGGTCGGGAGTTCATTGGTGATGAGCGTATGGGCCTCCTCGCCGCCGTTCTGGCCGGTGGTGAATCCGGCGCCCTGATGGATGCTGGTTCGTCCGCGCAAATCAGGCAGCGCAAAGGTGGTCTGGCCGTTGCCGCCATACGACGTGCCGAGAATCGAGAACAGCGCCTGGTTCTGATTGATCGGCAGTAGCTGGCCGTTGCAGAACGCCCAGCCCTTTGGCGGGAAATTCCAGGAAATGAGTTTGACTTCGCCGAGGAAAGGTTGGCCCACGTTCGCCCCCCAAAGATTGGCCGTACTATTTTAAGTTTATGAAACTCGATTGTGCCCGTCGACTGTATTCTTCCGGTCGGAGGAAACCTTTTTCGATGGACAATCGCGCGGGCGGTTGAAGTGACGACTCGCGCGGTTGTGGCGTCAAAAAACTACACGTCAAGTCAGCAGGCCCGAATGGAATGACATGAGATGCGACAGGTCCGGAACGATGGAAGCGCTGAAGACATGCGTGTCTGGATTGACGATGACGTCGGCGTGCTGGAGCGCCGTTGATCCAGTCGCCGGGCTGGAGAAGACGAACAGGTCGCCGCCATGCTGGGTGTTGATGCTGGTCGTTTCGCTCTGACTGAACAGCCACGCCGGCAAGCTGCTCAGATCGAAGTGACCGAGCCCGAACAACGCTTCGGCATGGAGCAGGACTGCGGAATTGCTGCTCGACGCTGGTGGCGTCGGCGCCGTCGGCGTCCAAGCGGGCGGTGTCGCGAACACGAAGTTCTGGCCCCCATGGTCGCTAACGAAACTGTTGCTGACTTGCGGCGTCTGTGTAGGCGCCGGTGCCTGCGCCACGTCGCTCGAGGTGACCAGCCGCCGCTCACCGGTGTCGAGGGTGACGTTCATCACCCCGTTTTGGTTGATGTCGGGAAGGCCGAGCACGTGGCCGAGCTCGTGCTCGAGCACCGTGAGCAGGTCGATATGGCTGGCCGCGTCTCCGCTCGTGGCAGACAGGTCGTTGGGTATCGCCGTGGTGTGGTACTCGGTGTTGCCGGAGGGCGTCGGATCGACGTACCAGCCCCAGCCCGCCGCGTTGACGTCGATGGTAATGCCATTGTCGTCGGTGTTGGCGAGGAAGCCCGAATTCGGCAGGTCGGCGATTACGAGCTTGGTATTCTCGAGCAAGCCGATCTGCGCGGCGGAGGCGCCGGCGTCGGCCCAATGCTGGATCGCTGCGGCTAAAACCGGAGCCAATTCGCCCATCGTCAGGTTCGCACCACCAGCGCCCTGGCCGTGCAGCGCCATCTGCGGTGTCGCCGGCGGCGACGATGGCGCCGCATGGTTGAAGAACACGTTGGTATCGACCCGCATCGTGGCGCCAGGCGAGTTGCTGGCGGTCAGGCCGTTGTCGGAGGCCAGCGTCGCTGCGTTGGCCTGGGTGACGTTGACATGGTCGGTGCCGCCCGGTGCGCCACCGATGCGCGCCGTCGTGGTGGCACCTTGACCGTTGGCGTTGCTGAAGGTGTTGCCGCTGACCAGCGCGTTGATGGTGCTGAGGCCTGCGGTATTGAAATCGTTGATGAACAGTCCGCGGTCGTCGAGGATGTCGCGGATGGTGTTGCCGGTGAAGGTCAGGTTGATAGTGCTGGCCGAGTTCTGCGCGCCGTTGCCGGACTGGATGTTGACACCTTCGAAGCCGCTGCCGGCACCGTCACCCACGCTCTGGATGATGTTGTTGGTGACGTTCAACGTCATCGAGCCGCTGGCGGACTCGTCGTGGATGTCGAGGCCGTTGCCGATCTGCGCGCCCGAAGCCACGACGCCCTGGGTGCCGATCGTGCTGTTGCGGAAGAAGCCGGTCACCGTGCCGGTATCGAAATGATTGATGGCGACGCCGACTGCCCGGTTGTTGGTGATCAGATTGTCGTTGACATCGAAGTTCAGGCTCGACGAGCCGGTTTGGGTCAGCGTGACGCCGGAATTGTTGGTGTTGAAGGTGTTGAGCCCGCCCGCGGTGCCGTCGCCGAGATGGACGTTGAGCGTGCCGTCGTCGACCGAGCCGGCGAAGCCGGTCGCGGTGTAGGTCGATGGCGTCGACAGATTGCCGCTGAAGGTGTTGTGGGTGGCATGCACGGTCGCCGTGGGCGATCCCGCAAGGCCGCCGGTCGCGAGGTCGATCTGGAATTCGTCGCCGGCATGGGTCGAGGCGCCGTTATTAGAGAATGTGCTGTTGGTGACGACCAGGTCGGTCAACGTGCCGCCGGTGTTCTTGATGAACACGTTGTGGACGTACGAATTGCTGACGGTGAGGTTGTTGAAGGTGGTGGCGTGGCTGGCGCTGCCGGTCAGCTCGTACAGATAGATGTTGCCTTCGCCGTCACCGGCGGTCGAGTTGCCGTTGCCCGAGACGGTATCTCCGTTCAGCACGATGCCGTTGACCGTGTTGCCGAAGATGCCGGTTCCCGCGCCGTTCTTGATGATCATGTTGCTGAGGCTGACGTCCTGGGTGGAGGTCAGGCTGACGCCGTCGCCGGTCGAGTTCTGGATCGTGCCGCCGGAGCCGGCGGTGGTGCCGACACCCGTGACCGCGAGGTTGCCGCTGGTGCCGGTGTTGTTGAGCACAATGCCGTTCACGGCGCCGTTGGACGAGATGTCCTGGAAAGTCACGTCGCTCGAACCGATCGTGGTGTTGACGATGTTGAGCGCGGTACCGGTCGTGGTCGTCAAATGGTTGGTGCCGGTGACGTTGATCGTGCCGCCACCGGTGGCGTTGAACGCCGTCGACGTGCCGGTCGACAGGTTGATGCCGCCGCTGAAGTCGATCGTGGCCCCGGTATTGCTCGTCAGCGAGATACCGTTGCTGCCGCTGCCGGAAATCGCACCGGTGAACGACTGCGTGCCGCCGGTCATGCTGGTGATCGAGACGTTCGATCCGGTGTTGTCCGAGATCGTGCCGTCATAGGTGAAATTCAGCGTGCCGCTGCTGAGCGAGACGTCCGCGCCGGATGCGCCGGAGATGGCGCCGCCATGGGCATGGACGGTGCCGCTGGCGCCGGTGATGGCGATGCCGTTGGTGCCGCCGCTGGAGGTGATGGAACCGAAGTCGTAGTTCAGCGCGTTGCCGGAGCCGGTGACGCTGATGCCGCCGCCGGTGCCGGTGTTGTTGATGATGCCCTGCTTGACGTTGTCGATCGTCGACGTGCCGACATTGGCGCCCGACAGCGCGAAACCCGAGCTGGAGCCGAAATCGATGCCCTGGATGTTGTTGTTGCTGGCAAGCGTAACGCCGCCGTCGATCACGGCATTGGCGCCGCTGGCCCCTACCAGCGTGACGGTGCCCGCGCCGCCGCTGCCATCGGGCACGACCAGGCCGGCGCTCTGGCTGATCAGCTGCTCGTTGTTCTCGAGCACCAGGCCCCCGGTGTAGTGCGCGGACGAGGTTTCCAGGAAGATGGTGTCGCCCGCGCCGTCGACGCCGCCGGCGCCGGTGAAATGCGACAGCGTGTTGAACGGGTTTTCGGACGAGCCGTCACCGTCGGTCGCCGCATCGGCGTTGACGTACCAGACCTTTGGCGTGGTGACGTTGATGGTGATCGTGCCGGTGCCAATGCCGACGCCCGATGCACCGGCGTTCTGGTCCGAGACTTGGTAGGTGAAGGAATCCGAGCCGGTGTAGCCGACGGGCGGCTTGTAGATGAAGTCGCCGTCGGACTGCATGGTGACGGAGCCGCCATGCGCCGTCGCAATCGTGCCGGCGACCACGATCAGCGGGCCGGGACCGTCGACGTCGCTGGCGCCGCTGAGCAGGCTGGCGGTGATCGTCTTCTGCGGACCGGCCGGATCCGGCGCGCCGTCGGTCGGATCGTTGATCACGAGGTCGGTATTGCCGGTGGCGCTGTTGCTGCCATTGAAGGTGAAGTTGCTGACCGTCGGCGCGTCGTTAACGCCAGTCACCGTGACATGAAGCGTCGCCGACGACGTGTCACCGGCCTGGTCGCCATGCAGCGTGTAGGGCACGTCGAAGGTCGCGCTCTCGCCGTCCTGCATGTGCTGGAAGTCGGAGCCGAGGTTGACCACGATCTGGTTCGAGCCGTTGACGCTCACCGAAATGTCGGTGACGTCGATGCTCTCGCCCGCGGGAGCGCTCAAATTGGCGACCGTACCGGTCGTGATGCTGTTCGGCGCGCCGTGGTCGGCGTCGAGCGTATCGTTGGTGAGTACGGTGAAGGCGTGACCCGACTGGTCTTCCGTCATGCTGCCGGAATCGTCGACTGCGACCGGCACGTCGTTGACGCCGTTCACGGTGACGACGAGGTTGGCGGATGACGTCTCGCCGGCATCGCCGGTCAGCGTGTAGGGCACGGTGACAGTGGCGTGCTCGCCGACCGCGAGCTGCTGGAAGTGAGCGTTGTTCAGCGTCACCTGCACCTGGTTCGCGACGATGGCGGCGGTCGCGTCGGTGTTGAGGAAAGTCTCGCCGGCCGGGCCGGTGACGGTGATGCCGCCGGGGCCGAACGTGATGACGTTGGAGGCGGTGGAATCCGGATCCTGGCCGTCGTTCGCGATGACATTGAAGGAGGTCGGCGCATCGTCCTCGGTCATGGTGCCGGTGTCGGCGTTCGCCGTCGGCAGATCGTCGGCACCATGGATGGTGAAGGTCATCGTCGCGGTGTCCTGCAGACCGCCGGTGTCCTGGATCGTGTAGTTGAACTGGTCGGTGATCGTATCGGCCGACGTGTGCAGCGCCTGCACTTGTGCGTCGGTCTGGTTGACGGAGTAGGTGTAGGATCCGTCGCTGTTGAGGTGCAGGATGCCATGGAGGCCGACCAGATCCTGGCCGACCAGGCCGGTGCCGGTGGAGGCACCCTCCGCTCCGGTGTGGACCGCAACGACGGTCAGTGCGCTGCTCGCATCCTGCGCGTCGGTGTCCTGGACGGCGCCGGCTGAGCCGGTGCCGAGGATGACGTTGCCCGACGGGTTGGAGCCGGGCACCGAATTGTTGGCGCCGCCGGCCTCGGTGGCCGAGAGCGCATCGTCATTGGCGACAGGCGGCGTATTCGGAACGACAGTGATGGTGAAAGTCTGCTGGTTGGCCAGCGTGCCGTCACTGGCCTGGACCGTGACGTCGAAGGTCGGGCTGCCCGCGTTGTAGGGGATCTTGGTGGAATCGGCGACGGTGACCTGGCCGGTGGTCGCATTGACCGTGAATCCGCCGCCGGAGGTGTCGCCGACCAGCGAATAGGTCACCGCCGGTCCGTTGACGTCGATCGACGACGCCGTCACGCCGACATAGGTGCCGACCGGGGCATTCATCGAGACCTGGTTGGCGGCGCCGTCGCTGTCGACCGGGGTCGTGGGCGCAACATCCGACACGTTGATGGTGAAGGTCTGCGAGCTCGCCAGCGTACCGTCGCTCGCCTGCGCGGTCACGGTGTAGCTGTGGGTCGGGCCGCTGGACTCGTAGTCGACCTTGGTGGAATCGGCGACGGTGACGACGCCGGTGGTCGCATTGATGGTGAAGCCGCCGCCGGAGGTGTCGCCGATCAGGCTATAGGTCACGGCCGGGCCGTTGACGTCGGTCGCCGAGACCGTGACCCCGACGGTCGAGCCGTTGGCCGCGCCTTCGGCGATCGTGTTGGCTGTGACGTCGGCATCGACCGGGGCCGACGGTGCGGCGTCAGCCACGGCGATGGTGAAGGTCTGCGAGCTGGTGAGTGTGCCGTCGCTGGCCTGCGCCGTGACGGTGTAGCTGTGGCCTGCGCCCGAAGATTCGAAGTCGATCTTGGTGGGATCGGCGACGGTCACGACGCCGGTGGTCGCGTTGATGGTGAAACCGCCGCCCGAGGTGTCACCGATCAGGCTGTAGGTCACGGCCGGGCCGTTGACGTCGGTCGACGATGCGGTGACGCCGACGGTCGAGCCGGCAGCCGCGCCCTCGGCGACAGAATTGGCCGCGGCATTGCTGTCGACCGGGACCGACGGCGCAACGTCCGTGACGGCGATCGTGAAGGTCTGCGAACTCGCCAGCGTGCCGTCGCTGGCCTGCGCGGTGACGGTGTAGCTGTGGCCTGCGCCCGAGGTCTCGAAGTCGATCTTGGTCGAATCGGCGACCGTGACGACGCCGGTCGCGGCATTGATGGTGAAGCCGCCGCCGGAGGTGTCGCCGATCAGGCTGTAGGTGACGGCGGGGCCGTTGACGTCGGTCGAGGACGCGGTGATGCCGACAGTCGAACCGTTGGCGGCGCCTTCGGCCACTGTATTGGCGGCGGCATTGCTGTCGACCGGGGTGGCCGGCGCGACGTCAGAGACCCCGATCGTGAAGGTCTGCGAACTCGCCAGCACGCCGTCGCTGGCCTGCGCGGTGACGGTGTAGCTGTGGCCTGCACCCGAGGTTTCGAAGTCGATCTTGGTGGAATCGGCGACGGTGATGACGCCGGTGGTCGCATTGACAGTGAAGCCACCGCCGGACGTATCGCCGATCAGGCTGTAGGTTACGGCGGGGCCGTTGACGTCGGTCGAGGACGCCGTGATGCCGACCGTGGAGCCGTTGGCGGCGCCTTCAGCCACCGTATTGGCGGCCGCGTTGCTGTCGACCGGCGCCGACGGGGCGACGTCGGTCACGGCAATTGAGAAGGTCTGCGAGCTCGACAGCGTGCCGTCACTGGCCTGCGCCGTGACGGTATAGGCATGGCCGGCGGCGCTCTCGTAATCGATCTTGGTGGGATCAGCGACGGTGATGACGCCAGTGGCAGCGTTGATGGTGAAGCCGCCGCCGGAGGTGTCGCCGATCAGACTGTAGGTCACGCCCGGGCCGTTGACGTCGGTCGATGATGCCGTGATGCCGACGGTCGAGCCGGCGGCCGCGCCTTCGGCAACCGAGTTGGCGGCCGCGTTGCCGTCAACCGGGGTTGACGGGGCGACGTCGGTCACGCCGATCGTGAAGGTCTGCGAACTGGCCAGCGTGCCGTCGCTGGCCTGCGCCGTGACCGTATAGGCATGGCCGGCGGCGCTCTCGTAATCGATCTTGGTGGGATCGGCGACGGTGACGACGCCTGTGACCGCATTGATGGTGAAGCCGCCGCCGGAGGTGTCGCCGATCAGGCTGTAGGTCACGGCCGGGCCGTTGATGTCGGCGGAAGACGCCGTAATGCCGACGGTCGAGCCGGCGGCCGCACCTTCGGCGACGGAATTGGCCGCGGCGTTGCTGTCGACCGGGGTCGACGGTGCGACGTCGTTCACCGCGATGGTAAAAGTCTGCTGCGTTATCGTGCCGCCGTTCACCGCCTGCACAATGATGTTGTAGCTGTGGCCGGCTGCAGTCTCGTAATCGATCTTGGTGGGATCGGCGAGGGTGACGACGCCCGTGGCTGCGTTGATGGTGAAGCCGCCGCCCGAGGTGTCGCCGATCAGCGAATAGGTCGTGGCCGGACCGTTCGGATCCTGCGCCGACGCGGTGATGCCGACGCTGGTGCCGGCCGCGGCGCCTTCCGCCACTTGATTGGCCGCGGCATTGGTGTCGGTCGGCGCGCCTATCGTCACGTTGTCGACGCCGATAGTGAAAGTCTGCGAGCTCGTCAGCGTGCCGTCGCTGGCTGCAATCGTGACCGAATAAGCGTGGCCTGGCGCGCTCTCATAGTCGATCTTGGTTCCGTCAGCGACGCTGACGACACCCGTGTGCGGGTCGACCTTGAAGCCGCCGCCGGAGGTGTCGCCAGTGATTGCGAACGTGACAGCGCCGCCATTCACGTCGGTGGACGCTGCGGTGATGCCGACGAGGGTGTTGATCGCGGCGCCTTCCGCAACGTGGTTGGCGCCCGCATTGCCGTCGACCGGAACCGCCGGCGCCACGTCCGTGACATTGACGGTGAAGGACTGAGTCGAGGTCAGGATCCCGTCGGAGGCCTTTACGCTGATCGTGTAAGCATGCCCCGGCGCGCTCTCGAAATTGATCTTGGTTGGGTCGTTGACGGTGACCACGCCGGTCGCGGCGTTGATCTTGAATCCACCGCCAGAACTGTCGCCCACCAGCGAATAGGTGACGGGGCCGATCGCACTCGTCGCCGATGCAGTGATGCCGACGGCGGTGTTCGCGGCCGCCCCTTCGACCACGCTGTTCGCTCCAGCGTTGGCGTCCACGGGCGTCGATATCGAATCATGCACCGGGGGCCAGGGCGTGCCGGGCGGGCAGCCGAGATACAGGGCCTTCAGGCCGTAGGTCGCCGCAAACGTCGCCGCCGCATCGTCGAGGACGATGTTGCCGTGCGAGTCCAGAATGAGGGCCGGTCGGGTGAAGCCACCAGAGGTGTACGCTGGAATGGTTGTCATGGAAAGCTCCTGCAACCGGCATTGCGCCGATCATTCACTACGCTGCCTTGGCGAGGATGTTTGTGAGCTCGTTCACACGCTAAAATTGAGCTACAGCTAATGGCAGATTGATCGAGCGGGACCGGTGTCGACCGGGCCGACGCGCGTTGCTGGATAAAGGTGCTGGTTCAGAAAGCGGGGGGTCCGCAGACTCGAGATCGCCCGTCATTGCGCAAACGCCTCACACACAGACTCGACGCCGCGACCGGGATTAAAAACAAAGGTTCAATAAAAGGGCGGCGGCCAAGAAAATTAACGCATTGGCAACCAAGATGTTTAATGGGACTGCAACCAGGAGTCAACGTAGCGAAAATATTCGCGAAGTACCTCTGGCTGCATTGTTGACGGAGCTGATAGCGAATTGGCTCGCGCTCGGACGCCAGGTTGATCAATGCTTTTCGGTCAGCGCTTGGTTTCCGTAAGCCCCACTTGCCGTCTGCAGTTGGGCAAGGGCCTTTGAAATTATATTGTAATTTCAATAATATAAGAGTTCGTGATTTTGCTCTGATCGGCGCGCCATTCCCCTCACCGGCGCGCTTCAACCAGGCCCTCGAGTTCGCGGCGAACGCTGTCCACGACGCTGGCCCAGTCGCCGC
>Ga0209233_1001272_pt1 | contig 10112 bp, 7 predicted proteins | sample AraplaCL_Cvi_mCL_FD_184269 | JGI IMG/M metagenome (GOLD analysis project Ga0209233, IMG submission 184269) | Arabidopsis root microbial communities from the University of North Carolina, USA - plate scrape CL_Cvi_mCL (SPAdes) (version 2) | ecosystem: Host-associated > Plants > Roots > Endosphere ... | reverse complement strand
GCTGTACATTGCGTGGCTGCCGGGATATCTGCAGACGGAGCGGCATCTGTCGCTTTCGCAGAGCGGATGGCTTGCGGCGATTCCGTTTCTTGCCGGTGCGTTTGGCATGTTGGCCAGCGGGTTTCTTGCGGATGCGTTTGCGGCGAAGGGTTACAAGCTGACTTCCATCCATCGTGCGCAAATCATCTTTGGCATGGTGATGAGCGCGGCTGCATCGTTCTTCGCGTCGCATGCGTTTTCGCTGCCTGCTGCGGTGATCAGCATCAGCGTTGCGTTTGGGTTTATTCAGTTTGGCGGCACCAGCGGATGGGGTTATGTGCAGGCTGTCAGCCCGCCGCATTTGGTTTCTGCCTTGGGAGCGCTGCAGAACTTTGCGAGCTTCCTGATTGCGTCGGTTGCACCGGTGGTGACGGGCATGATCGTGGATCGTACGCACAGCTTTACGCTAGCGTTTGCGGTGTGCTCCGCGGTTACGTTGCTGGGTGCGTTGAGTTATGCCACGTTGGGTGCGCCGAGTGGGATGAAGATCGACGATTAGGTCGCTGGGACGAACTTCGTTCGTATGAGCGTGCTTTGCACGCTGCCCAGGTTAGCTTCGCGAACCTGGGGCACCCGGTTCTATGCCGGAAGGGATCGGTTGTTGTGGTGATACTGAATGTGTTGGGATTCTTCGCTTGGCTCAGAATGACGGCTGTGGGGATGAATTATGGATTGCCGATGGCGTTGTAGAGGGCAGAGAAGAATGCAGATCCTTCGACTTCACTTCGTTTCGCTCAGGATGACGACCTTACGATCGTAGGAGCTTTGCTGGGGACAATCTTCGGTCGTTTGAGCCTCACTTTTGTGAAGCTGGCTTGGGATTGGTGGCTGGAAGTTTCAAGGGACCTAGCAGGGTGAGGGTTCGTCGGGATTCTTCGCTTCGCTCAGAATGACGGTCTTTGTCCGTATGAGCTTCGCTGGATTGCGGTTTGGGAATTACGAGTTGCTCTGCGATTGCAGCAGCTTGTTTACATCGGCTCGGTGGGGCATGCCAGTTTGCGCGCCGGTGCGTGTGATGGAGAGGGCTGCGGCGGTGCAGGCGAAGCGCGCGGCTTCTACCGGTGTGCGGCCTTCGGTGAGGGCGACGGCAAAGGCTCCATTGAAGCAGTCACCCGCGGCGGTGGTGTCTACCGCGCGAAGGTCCGGCGAGGGAACGTGTACCGGCGTCGGTACGTCTGCGCCTGCCAGGTAAGCACCGCGCGCGCCCAGTTTCAGGATGACGTTCCTCGCGCCGAGAGCCAACAGACGCTCTGCGGCTTTGGCTTCTGTCATGGGAGTGGTGCGGCCCAGGAGTGTGCGCGTTTCTGATTCGTTGGGTGTGAGCCAGGTGACGCTGCGAAGTAAGTCCAGTGGCAAGGGCTGGGCGGGTGCCGGGTCGAGGATGAACGGGATTTTGGCATCGCTGCATTCCTTTGCCAGCGTTGCGACCGTTTCAAGTGGTGTCTCCAGCTGCGCCAGAACGATTGCGGCTTTGCGAATTTCGGCGCGTGCGGCAGCGATGTCGGCAGGTCGCAAGGTGGCGTTGGCGGCAGGCGTGACGACGATGCTGTTGTTACCGTCTGCGGCTACGGTGATGGCGGCCACGCCGCTCGGGCCCTCCACGGTGGCCACGGCAGAGGTGTCAACCTTCTCCACGATCAGTGCATTGCGGAGGAGCTCGCCGAAGCTGTCCGAGCCGACACGGCCGATCATGTGAACGGCAGCCCCCAGGCGGGCGGCGGCGACGGCCTGATTGCCGCCTTTGCCGCCGGGAATGGTGGCAAAACTGGTTCCCAGCAGCGTTTCGCCGGGTGTGGGGATCCGGTCCACGGTGCTGACCAGGTCCAGATTGATGCTTCCGACGACGAGGATCACGCTCATGCTGCCTCTTTTCATAGCACGCGGCAATCATTGGATGGAAAAAGCGTCGGGATTATTCCCGATTTAGAATGGGAAATGGATACTTTGGCGCGGAAACCCGGCGCGCCAACCAGACAGGAAAACGTGGCAGAGATCAAGAACCCTAATCAGGGAGGCGGCGGCTCGCAGAGCAACACCACCTTCCTCGTAATGTTGGTCGTCATGTTCGGCGTGTTTGCCGGGCTTCAGTTCTACAAGAACAAGCAGAAGCAGCCGCTGCAGCCGCCTACGGCGCAGACACAAACGGCGAGTGCCCCTGTGAGTGCGCCTACCGGCAGCAAGGCTGACTTTAATGCGAACGCTGTGCAGGCTCCCGCAGCCAGCGCTGCCAGCAACACCGTCTCCGCTTCGGCGGAACAGACCACCACGATCGAAAATGAGCTGTACAAGATCACCTTCACCAATCGCGGCGCGGAAGTTCGCTCGTGGGTGCTGAAGAAGTTCAAGAGCCGTTACGGTGCTCCGCTGGATCTGGTGAATGCGAAGGCGAGCCATGAGTTTGGCTTCCCCATGTCGCTGCACACGTATGACGCAGGCACCACGGCCGGGCTGAAGCAGGCGCTGTTTGTGCCCAGCGCAACGGGAAACCTAACTGCTCCGCAGACGCTGACCTACCACTACACCCAGGGCAACGTGGATGTGGAGAAGACCTTCACCTTTGACAGCACGTACGTGCTGAAGGCGACGGTCAGCGTGAAGGTGAACGGCGCTCCGGTGCGCGCTCTGCTGGCGTGGCCCGCAGGCTTTGGCGACCAGGAGCAGGTGCTGGATTACAACGGTTCGCGCATTGAAACGATGAAGGACGGCAAGGCCGAACACATCGAATTTAAGAAGGTGAGCGGCGGCGAAACGCTGAATGCTCCTCTGCAATATGCGGGCACGTCAGATGGTTATTTTGGTGCCGTCTTCCTGCCGGATAATCCGGGTTCCGCAACGGCAGTCACGCTGCACAACACCATCGACGTGAACAAGCTGCACCGCGATGGCACGGTTTCTGAAAAGTCTGTGGATGTTCCGGTGGTCGGCATTGCCGCAGGCAGCACGGACAACACCATCACCATGCGTGTGTTCGTCGGACCGAAGTCAGTGGATGTTCTGAAGGGCATTAAGGTTTCAGGATCGAGCGAGACGCTGGAACCCATTGTTGACTTTGGTTTCTGGGGGCCGTTCGCGAAGGCGTTGTTCCTGCTGCTGAACTGGATTCACGATCACGTTGCCAGCAACTGGGGCTGGGCGATTGTGGTGCTCACGATCGTTGTGAACATTGTGATTCTGCCGTTCCGCTACCAGACCATGAAGAGTGGTTTGAAGATGCAGCGCATTCAGCCGCAGATGGACGCCATCAAGGCGAAGTATGCCAAGTACAAGGTGACCGATCCGAAGCGCGCAGATATGAACTCCGAAATCATGGCGCTGCAGAAGGAAAACGGCGTGAACATGTTCGGCGGTTGCGTTCCCACGCTGCTGACGTTCCCGCTGCTGTTCGCCATGCTGGGCATGCTGCCGAAAGTGGTGGAGCTGCGCGAGGCGCACTGGTTCTGGCTGCATGACCTGACGGTGGCTGATCCGTATCACATCCTGCCCATCGTGATGGTGCTGACGCAGTTCCTGACGCAGTTCTATATGCCTGCGCCGGGTATGGACCCGCAGCAGCAGAAGATGATGGCGTTCACCATGCCGCTGTTCTCCGGCTTCATTACGTGGAACTACTCGTCGGGCTTGGCACTGTACTGGTGCGTGGGTAACATCATCATGATCCTGGCGCAGTTCGCCATGAATCAGACGAAGGAAGGCCGCGAGATGCGCGAACTGGCAGCAAAGCGCGCACGCCGCAAGGCAGGCCAGCCACGCACCATCCAAGGCAAACGATAAACCGACGGGTACGCATGAAATGTGCAACTGAGATTGCACCTCATGCGTACCTGTCAAAGAGACCCTGAAATTTTTATCCCACGGGACGGCCACCGCAATGCGGCGACGATCCCAAAAGAAGGAAGAAAGCACGCGCATGCAGGATCTGAAGACCGCAGCCCAGCAGACCCACGATTTTCTGAAAATGCTGACCACCACAGGTGGGTTCAAGCTTCGTTTCCGCATTGTGGCTGGTGCAGGTGCCGCCGATCCGGATGGGCTGGAAGACCGCTTGATCTATGTGGAGCTGAGCGGCCCGGATGAGCGCATGCTCATTCAGCGCGATGGGGAACTGCTGCGCTCGCTGGAGCATGTGTGTGCGAAGATTCTGCGGCTGGAGCCGGAAGAGCATGACCGCATCAGCTTCGATGCGTGCGGCTACAAGGCGGAGCGTAACCGCGAGATTCTGGATCTGGCCGAAGAGGGCATTGAGGCCGTGAAGAATAGCCGCAAGCCTTATCGCTATGAACCGATGAGCAGCCGCGAACGCCGCATGTTGCACCTGGCATTGAAGAAGGCTGAGGGGCTGCGTACGGAGTCCAGCGGCGAAGGGCCCAGCCGGTTTGTGGTTCTGTATCCCGAAGGCTGGCAGGCACGTGAGCGTGATGATCGCGCACAGAAGATCCGCGAACGCTTCCGCCGCCGGTAACCGAGACGGTTCTCCGCTACGCTATGGGATGTCATCCCGCAGCGTAGCGGAGGGATCTGCATGTGTGGCATAAGCGCCACTCGCGCCAACTTTAACCACGTTCGTACCTCCAGTCGTATTGCGGCGTCACAATCTCACGCGACCATCCTTCGCCAAGGTCGCTCCATGAGGAATTACTTTCCTCGATGAGTTTCGCCTTTCTTTCACGACGCCAATCCTTCAGTTCCTTCTCGCGCGCGATGGCATCGGTGATGTATTGGAACTGCTCGAAATAAACGAGCCGCGTCACACGATAGCGTTGAGTGAACACGCTTCCCGTACCTTCGCGATGCTGGAGGACACGGTGGACCAGATGGTTCGTGACACCGATATAGAGTGTTCTGGAACGGCTGGATAAGACGTACACCCAGTAGGCATGAACTTTGGGCATGGACGGGATAATACCACCAGCATTGGCGCCATCAGCACACATGCAGATCCCTTCGCTGCGCTACGGGATGACAAGAGGCTATGGGGGGTGCCTGAGTATTCTCATCCGTGAAACTTCCTCCGCTGGATGGCCTCAAGGGCTATGGTAGGAAGCTTCCTTCTGCTAGGCTCATTGCCATGCGAATTACGTCTGCCCTGTTGCTTGCCTGCACAGCCGTTTCTGTGTGCGTTTCACTGCCTGCCCAAACCTCCGTTGCGGACCGCACGGCTGCTCAGAATGCGCTGTTTGAGGAGTATTTCCAGAACGGGCTGAAGCGCAATCCTACGGGTGCCACTTCGTTTGGTGACTATCGCTACAACGATATTCTGGGCGACTATTCGCTTGCTTCCATTCAACGCGATCATGCGGAGAACTATGACTTCCTGAAGCGGCTGCAGGCTATCTCCACTGACGGCATGACGGATACTGACATTACCTCGCATGCTCTGCTGCAGGATCGCCTGGAGCGCAGCGATGTGAGCTATGCGCTGAAGAACTATGAGATGCCCGTCAATCAGCAGAACGGCATTCATACCGGGCTGGCTGATCTTCCGCTGAGCATGCCGTTCGATTCCGTGAGGCACTACGAGGATTACGTTGCGCGTTTGAAGCAGATTCCGCGTGTGCTGAGCGAGACCACGGACGTGATGCGTATTGGCTTGAAGGATGGCCTGATGCCGCCGAAGGTCATCACAGAGAAGCTTGCTGGGCAATGCGATGGCGTGGTGAAGGCGAATCCGTTTCTGCTACCGACAAAGAAGTTTCCTGCCAGCTTCAGCGAAGCGGACAAGACGCGGCTAACGAAGGAGATCACAGATGCGGTGAATGGCGATGTATTCCCTGCGTACGCGAAGTTCTCTGCGTTTCTGCGCAATGACTATGCGCCGCATGGTCGTGAGGCGCTTTCGATTGAGTCGCTACCGGACGGCAAGCGTCGCTATGCCGAGGCGGTGAAGCAGATGACGACGCTCGACATTACGCCTGCGGCGGTTCATCAGCTTGGGCTGGATGAAGTAAAGCGCATTACGGCAGAGATGACGGCGCTGGCGAAGAAGGCCGGTTATAAGGATCTGGCAACGTGGCGCGCTGCGATCAACAGCGATCCGAAGTGGAAGCCGAAGAGCGAAGAACAGATTGTAGAAGACTTCCGCAAGTACATTGCGCAGATGGAGCCGAAGCTGCCGGAGCTGTTCGGCCTGTTGCCGAAGTCACCTGTGACGGTGGAGCCGATTCCTGATTTTGCTGCAGCGGAGGCCACACATTACAACGCAGGTACACCGGATGGGAAACGTCCGGGACGCGTGGTGGTGGCTGTTGCGAATCCAACGACACGTACGCTGGTGCTGGATGAAGCGGTTGCCTATCACGAGGGCGTGCCGGGACATCACATGCAGATCAGTGTGGCGCAGCAGTTGAAGGGGTTGCCGAAGTTCCGTCTGCGCGGCGGCTACTCTGCGTTTAGTGAAGGCTGGGCTTTGTATTCGGAAGAACTAGGCAAGGAAGTTGGTTTCTACCAAGACCCCGTGAGCGATTATGGCCGCTTGAACAGCGAACTTTTCCGTGCGGTGCGCCTCGTTGTCGATACAGGTATTCATGACAAGGGATGGACGCGGCAGCAGGTGATCGATTACATGCACGACAACGATGTGAATGACGCGCTGGCGCAGACGGAGACCGACCGCTACATTGCATGGCCGGGACAGGCGCTGAGCTACAAGATGGGGCAGCTTGAGATTCGTAAACTGCGCGAGAAGGCAAAGACGAAGCTGGGCGCGAAGTTCGACATCAAGGCATTCCATGATGAGGTGTTGAATGGCGGGGCATTGCCGTTGACTGTGCTGGATGCGCGTGTGTCAAAGTGGATCGACGAGCAGGCTAAGAAGTAAAAGCACCACTTTCTCAGAACACAGAGTCCACAAAGTTTTTCACGAAGTTCACTCAAGTTACCCCTGTGAACTCTGTGCAGAACTTTGTGGACTTCGTGTTCTTGAAGCACATTAGTTTTGCCCCAATAGAGTCACTAAGATAAATGCATGAGTGCTGCGCACGATCTTCTGGACGAGACCACCATTGTTGCTGTTGCTACGCCCGCAGGACGGGGCGGTATTGGTGTGGTTCGTTTATCTGGTCATCGCGCGATGGCTGTTGCTCAGCAATTACTTCCGAAGATCTCGGAGTCTGAACCGCGTCACGCGGTCTATGGCATTCTGCGCGATGTGGATGGCACGCGCATCGACGACGCCATTGCCACGTATTACAAGGCACCGCACAGTTACACCGGCGAAGATGTTGTGGAGATTGCAACGCATGGTTCGCCAGTGGTGTTGGATTGGCTGTTACGGCGATGCGTGGCATTGGGCGCGACGCCTGCTCGTGCGGGTGAATTTACGGAGCGCGCATTTCTACATGGGCGTCTTGATCTGACGGAAGCGGAAGCTGTGCGCGATCTGATTGACGCGCAGACATTGGAACAGGCGAAGCTGGCGGCAGAGCAGATGAGCGGCAGCATTGCCGCGGAGATTCGTCCTGCGAAAGATGCGCTCCTGGTTCTGATTGCGACGCTTGAAGCTGGCATCGACTTTGCTGAAGACGACACGCCCACCATGGCCGTGGGAGAAATCATTGCGGGTGTTCGAGCAGCGCAGCAACCACTGCAAACGTTGCTGGCCAGCTTTACGCATGGGCGTTTGATGCGGGAGGGACTTCAGCTTGCCATTGTGGGTAAGCCGAACGCGGGCAAGAGTTCGCTGTTCAATCGGCTGGTGGAGCAGGATCGTGCGATTGTTACGTCAACGCCGGGCACTACACGTGATGTGATTGCGGAGCGCGTAAACCTGAACGGCATTCCGGTGGAGTTGCTGGATACTGCGGGGATCCGTGACACAGCAGACGAAGCGGAACGCATGGGCGTGGAACGCTCACGACGTGCGATAGCCGATGCGGATGCCGTGCTTCTGGTGGTCGATGCAACCGAGATGGTCCGGGCACAAGACGATACGCTTGAGGCTTATCTTGAAAAGCCGCTCGCAGATGCACTGCAGAATCGTCCGCTGCTGGTGGCCTGGAACAAGGCGGATCTTCGCCACGGCTCACAGCCGCTTGTTGCAAACACAAAAGGCGTTGTGACCTCTGCCGCGACAGGCGAAGGTATTGCGGAGCTTCGTGAAGAGATTCTGCGCATGGCAGGATCGCAACCCTCTGCGGCAGGTGCCACGTTAACCAATCTTCGTCAACGTGATGCAGTGGAAAGTGCGCTGGAGGCGTTGGAGCGCTCTGTGGCTGCGGCCCGCAATGGCATACCGCATGAGATGGTGCTGCTGGACCTTTACGAATGCCTGCGTGCGCTGGATTCGCTGACCGGGCAGACCACGGCAGACGATGTGCTGAACCGTATCTTCAACAGCTTTTGTATTGGGAAATAAGCGCAAAAACTATTCCACGGTTTGTAGAGGGATTTTCAATTGTGGCGGGTGAAACAGTTAGGAGGATTAACCTTCCTTTTGTCCGCCTTCGCCTGTTTCCTTGTTGATGAAATCCTTGAGCGCACCGGTACCTTCAAATCCGGCAACCGCAGCCGCAGCTTCGGTAAGGATGGAGGGGTCGGAGTCCACCTTCTTCAGTCCTTCAACGGCAACCACTGCACCAGCGATCTTTTCCACTTCGTCCATCAGTCCCATGAGGTTTCTCCTTGTGCTTCCTGTGCGCGGTGGCTCTCTGTCAGGTACCGGTTATACAGGGAATTCAGCATACACCCGCTTCCGTTTGGGTGGATTTTTAACTCTGTTAAAAATTTGACGATGGCTGTTCACATCCCCAATCGCGCAGCAATATCGCCATGGATAGATAAGGCAAAGATGGGCTTGATATACCCCGAACAGGGTGGAAGTACTCCTCCCCGCGTGTGATTTTCGTACACGGATAACGGTGGGAGACTTATTCATAGACATAACGACAGACGTTGCGTAGGGTAACTGCGTAGCCGATCTGAATCTGTATCACTCTCGTCCTCTGGACGACTTTGGTTCTCTCTCGCCTCCCAAGGACCCTTGAAGGAAGTTACAAACAAATGTTTTCAGGTTTGTTGAAGACTTTGCGGCCTTGCGTGCCTGCGCGTCTACGCTCCGTTCTGCTCCCTGTTATGGGAGCTTTGTTTTCCTGCTTCGGCATTGCAGGAATTTCTGCCGCACAAACGGTTCAACACATTCCCGGCACCACGTCGTTGACTGGAAGCGCGAACCTCACGGTGACGCTGCATCCGGCTGCGGGTACCGTGTCGAAGGTTCTTGTCCTGACGCAGGGCGTTGCGAATAAGGATTTCACCGACGGGGGCGACACGTGCGTTGGTGCGGTGGCTCCAGCTTCCTGCACGGTGAATGTTCTCTTCAAGCCGACGGCACCAGGACGTCGTCCGGGCGCTGTGGTGCTGGTGGACGGCAACCAGGTGCTGGCACAGCAGTTAATTGACGGCGTGGGGACGGGTCCGCTTGCCGTCATCCAGCCGGGCCATGCGGAACGCGTAGCGGGCGATGCCACAACACCGTTTTACGTTTCGGGAGAGGATGGCCACGCAGCCATCAACGCACACGTGAATGTGCCATTTGGTGTTGTGCCTAGTCCGGCGGGTGATTTCTACATTGCCGATACTTACAACAACCGCATTCGTTACGTGGATCAGGGCGGTGTTATCACCACGTATGCAGGTACCGGGACGGCAAGCATCACCGGCGATGGAGGATTGGCGGTCTATGCCGGCGTTAATCAGCCACAGCAGATTGCGTTGGATGGTGCGGGAAATCTGTACATTGCCGACACCGGCAACAATGCAGTGCGCAAAGTGGATGCGGTAACGAAGGTTATCACCACCGTCGCCGGATCAAACATTTCCACCTCAGGCTTCTCGCCCGATGGTACCGCTGCTGCAAGTTCTCTGTTGCGTGCGCCACAGGGAATCGCGCTGGACGCGGATGGCAATCTCTACATTGCCGACACCGGAAACAATGTGGTGCGAAAAATCAGCAATGGCCAGATCACAACGGTTGCCGGTACAGGCGTAGCGGGATTTGCCAACGACGGTCAGCCGGGTGTGACAGCGCAACTGAATCAGCCCTGGGGACTGGCCTTCGGGCCGGATGGTTCCCTGTACAT
>Ga0209233_1001269_pt1 | contig 10130 bp, 9 predicted proteins | sample AraplaCL_Cvi_mCL_FD_184269 | JGI IMG/M metagenome (GOLD analysis project Ga0209233, IMG submission 184269) | Arabidopsis root microbial communities from the University of North Carolina, USA - plate scrape CL_Cvi_mCL (SPAdes) (version 2) | ecosystem: Host-associated > Plants > Roots > Endosphere ... | reverse complement strand
CAGTTTGAGATATGTGATGCTGAAGACCACAACCTTACCCGACGTTCGCAATTGCACACCATACTGCTGTTCAAAGCGAACATCGTAAGCCAGCTTGTGCTTGATGTCAGTAAATTTCCATTCACCGCCCGCACCGAATCCGCGGTCCAGATATCCCCGTGTAAGCGGACTCACCGCTGAGCCAGTATCCGCTGAGAGCTTCTGCGAGGCATAACCAACGAATCCCGCGTTCATCTGGTACTTGAAAAAGCGATGGCCGAAACTGTATTCGCCATTGAAAATCGGGCCAGCCTTCAAATCTTCTCCCAACTTGGAGTGATTGAACTCCCAGGTGGTTAGCGCCGACGCGTTCCAGAGCTTCTTTTTATCCAGACTCAGCGACATACCACCCGAAACCTGGTGCTCCCAGAAACCCAATCCGGGATTCAAAGGAGAATTCGGATCAAAGTCCCCTATAGGTGCGTAGAAGGCATAGTTCAGCGTATAGTTTGCTGCTCCCTTCGCCCACCCAAGATTCACCGGTTCAAACAAAATGTCGGAAACGCCGGCCGACTGTGCCGACTTGTTGAATAAGTTCGAATTGAAGCGCGTATTCAACACCGGAACCATGAACGCCAGGCCATATTCAGCCCCCAGAATTTTCTTTTCCGAGGTATAACTGAACGCGGCGATCGCCCCTCCGACATTAATATCCGGACGTAGTACGGTGTTGCCATTCGGTCCTTTGATACTGGCAACAGGCTCTACCAGACCGAGTCCCGCAGCATAAAACCCGGGGGGTGCGGACGTGCCATTATCCAAGCCGGTAAAGCCCCCGATGTAATGGCCAACCTGCTGTGCGCGAACACATGGCACAAATGCCAGCATTGCCCACGCAACGACAGGAAATCCATAGCGCACTGCTTTACGCAGATTCGTTACAAACATCTTCTTGCTCAGCAATGATCCGTCTTGGTGCATCTCCAATCCTCTGCCCCTCAGCAGACCGCGCCCTGCATTTTGAAACAACTGTCAGTTCCAGCAGGTGAGCATTACAATCCTCCGGGGTTTACGCACCGACTTTTGCCGCTGCGAACCCCAAGCATGTATCAGGGAGAACGGTCAGAATGATGCGTTGGAAGTCAGTGGTTGCAGCGGGATGTGTGGCAGCTTTGAGCGTGTGCGCGCAGGCGCAGCTTGAGGGGTCGCGAATCGACACCGCAAGCGTGAACCATCCAGTAAAAGCCATTCAGGACACAGAAACGCCGGCGCAGCGTGACGCACGCATGGCATGGTGGCGTGAAGCACGATTCGGCATGTTCATTCATTGGGGTCTCTACTCCATTCCCGCAGGCACATGGAATGGCAAACAGATCCCAGGCATTGGCGAATGGATCATGAACAATGCCAGCATCCCCGTCGCCGATTACAAGGCGCTCGCATCGCAATTCAATCCCACGGGCTTCAACGCACATGACATTGTTGCGCTGGCAAAGGCCGCGGGAATGAAGTACATCGTCATCACATCGAAGCATCATGACGGCTTCGCCATGTTCGACTCGAAGGCCGATCCCTTCAACATCGTTGCCGCAACGCCGTTCCATCGCGATCCGTTGAAAGAACTCGCAGAAGAGTGTCGCAAGCAGGGCGTGAAGCTCGGCTTCTACTACTCGCAATCGCAGGACTGGACAGCGCCAGGTGGCGGCGCGGCCATGCGCCCTGGACATGATCCGGAAACACACCACTGGGATAAGGCGCAGGATGGCAGCTTCGATGAATACCTGCATAAGAAAGCGATCCCGCAGCTAACTGAGTTGCTGACGAACTACAAGGACTATCCCGTTGTCGTTTGGTTCGATACGCCGGGAACAGTGATGACGCCGGAACGTTCTGCGGAGATCGTTAAGCTTCTTAACAAGTATCCCAACCTGATTTGGAATAACCGTCTTGGCGGCAAGTATCAGGGCGACACGGAAACACCCGAGCAGTTCATTCCTCCGCAGGGATATCCCGGCCGCGATTGGGAATCGTGCATGACCATGAACGACACATGGGGCTACAAGTCCTATGACAATAACTTCAAGTCCACAGAAACGCTGGTGCGCAACCTGATCGATATCGCCAGCAAAGGTGGCAATTACCTGCTGAACATTGGCCCAGATTCGCACGGTGTGGTGCCATCCGCAGAAGTGGAGCGGTTGCAACAAGTGGGCAAGTGGATGAGCGTGAATGGCGAAGCCATCTATGGCACCTCGCCTACACTTTTCGGACCGGAAGCAGGCAGCTTCAGCAAAACAGAGATCAACGAGAAGACTAAGCAGCCTAAGTGGATTCCGTCGTGGGAATGGCGCTCCACCACCAAGGCTGACAAGGTCTATGTAGAAATCTTCAAGTGGCCCGGCACAACTCTGCACCTGGACAAGATGCCGCGTAAGGTCACAGGGGCTTATCTGCTGGCAACGAAGAAGCCGCTCACCTTTAAGCAGAATGGCGATGCTGTTGACGTAACGCTACCTGCAAATGCCATCGATCCGATTGCGAGCGTCGTGGTATTAAAGACAGCGAAGTAATTCGTTCTAACAAGAAGAATCGCCAGCAAGCGCACTACTTACTGGCGATTTCTTATTTTGTCGCAGCGCGTAGCGGAGCAAGTGTGCGGACGCTATCAATTGGTACTTCAATCGCACCGAGTTTATCTGTAGCAACGTCATGTACCACGATGCGCAGAAAATAGTCTCCCTTTGCGGGAACACTGATCTCCTCGTGAAATTGCAGCCCCTGCTGCATATCCTGCTGAAATTCCTGGGATGTAGCAGATGCATGAAGCTGATTGATCAGATGATTCATCAACACGCCCTGCGCACTGTACACAAGTATTGCAACATCAAAGTTTGTGACGACCTTACCGTCGTTGCCTTGTTCAAAGGTCAGGTCTGTTGGATTAACAATGGTATCGATCGTGTAGCGCTGAAATGGACCGGCAACGTTGGCTGCTAATAAGTTGTGCGGCGACGCCGTGGCTTCTTCTGGATTGCCTGCAATCGCCGGGAAAACTGCCGACTTCAGGAATATTTCTGTTGGTGCAGGCGTACCAGGCGCAGTTGCTCCACGCATAGCCGCAGAGGTCTGTGCGGCAACATTGGTAGGCGACGCAAAGTAGCCTCGACGGTATCGCAGCACATATGCAGGATTCGTGAGTTGCAACTTGATCTTGCGATAGCCTCCATCGGTCTTTGTATTCGTCGGCGTATATGCAAGTGTGTAGTAATCAGCTCCGTCTGTCAGTGCTGACGCGACCGCTTCCGCGAGACCATTCGTGTCGTGAAAGGCGCGTCCTCCGGTGGACTCAGCCATTTTGTTCATCGTGTCGTTCTCGGCAACAACGGTCGCCTCAAAATCCGAATTATCAATTGCCGCGCGGCTGGGCTGCGAGCTATGCAGGCGATTTGCATAGGTCTTGTTGTTCTCTGCTTCAAAGACCGGCGATACGCGCAATCCAGCTGCACCCACTGGGTAGACCGCGACCTGTGCCTGCGCCAACAGACTGGTTGTCTTACGAAGCTCGGATTCGTAGTTCGCCATGGTAACGAACGGATTGCCAGGTGACTGAATACTGTTGGGAAAAACATTCAACGGGAACGAACCTGAGAGCCAGACCAGATTCTTACGTCCTGGCAGACCAGAGAGATAGCGGCCCAACTGGTTCATGGCTGCCAAAGTCAACTTCACGCGGAGATCCAACTGGTTTGCATTCGTTTGAGCTTCGAACTGCCGCAATGATGCCACTACGACCAGAGGTGCACCCAAATTCTCCATCTGGTCCGCGAAGGAATCATGCAGTAGATCGGGTTTCAGGATTGCTTCGCGTGTTGTAGCGGATTGCATTGCCGCGCGCAGTTTTGTCAGATCCGTCGTAGGTCCCTGCAACATGGCGAGTTGCGAGCCGAGGATAAAAATGCCGATGCGTGTACCGGGAGTAGCGCCTTTCAAAAACGTCGTTAACTGCCGGTGCAAATTGAGTTGATCTTGCTGATCTGTATTTAAGCGATCAATCAGCAGGATGTTGGTTACGTTGTCCGGCGGCGTGGTGGTGAAATTCGTAAACATGCCGGGAGGCATCTGGATGGCGGCGGCCTGAGCAGACGCAGCAGCGGCATGCTCTTCAAAATTACGTGGCACCTGCGGCGCATTATCTTCCGTCAGGTGAAAGTCGGTTGTCTTCAGGCCATGGACCGCCTTGCCATTGTGATCGGTAACCACAACGTCAACAACAACAAGTCGCGCTGCGGTCTTAAGCGTAGGCGTGTCAGTTGAAGGCTTCTGCGCCAGTAGTGGCATAACCATGAAAGCTGCAAGATATCTGAGAGCACGCGGCATGGACGTTCCTTTGCGTGGAACATTGAAACACACATCGCCAACACGGCTTAGACGTAGGTTTGCACCATGCGCCGCCACCAGGGCCAGTCGTGACCGGTGTTGTCTCCCCACACATCCAACCGAACGGGAACATCCTTGGCACGCATAATTGCCGCCAGGCGCTCGTTGTCATTCCAGTACTGATCGTGCTGGCCGGTCGCCAGGATGTATGTGTTGTGACGATAGCGGTCCAGATACCAGTGATCGTGCAGGTTCGGCAGAAAGTCCATGGGCAGGGTGTAGTACAGATCGTCGCAGTAATAGCCGTGAAGAAAACGTGCGACATCAAACGCTCCGCCCATAGACAAAGCTGCATTGATCTTGTCTGGATGGCGCAGCGCCATGCTCATGCTGTGAAATCCGCCGAAGGAACAGCCCATCACAGCCAGCATCTTGTTCCGATTGCGCGTATGGATATACGGTACCAATTCGTTCAGGATGTACCGCTCATACTGCAGATGCCGTGCAATACACCAACTTCCTTCCGCACCATCGGCAAACCAGCTTTCGTGATTCACGGAATCAACACACCATAGTTGAATCTGGCCGCGGTTGATCTTGCTTTCCAGCGCGCCCACCATGGCCTGATCTTCAAATTCATAGAAACGGCCGCGGGAGGTGGGAAAAACAATCACCGGCAAGCCATCCTGACCGAAGACCAGATGCTCCATGGAGCGGCCCAGTGCCTCGGAGTGATCAACATGGTATTCGCGGTGCATTGTGCGGCCCTCCGGTAATAGGTGGGATGCGATGCTCTATCGATATGGACGCATACTGCCGTGTTCCGGCGCACTTACGCGCGGCAAAGACAAATGTTCTGGTTCCTTGGAAGGCATCTTACCCGATGACGATGACAGCAACGCCATCCGTTACACATTCCCATCAAGATTCCCCAGGGCTAGATAGAGCCATAGGGCTTATGAGGACCAATCCGGGAATGCGCGAGGGTAGGCTTCCTGCAGGATCGTACTGATCTCTCCTTGTATTTTTGTCCTGAATAGCCCACAATAGATAGGTTGGAATGTGTTGCGCGCACCCCCGTCGGTGACAGGCACTGCGCAATTTCCGCTGCCCTGTGCACCGGCCATCACCAAGACATTGTTTGTGAGTGAGGAAGTAACCAAGTGGTCATGATTCGTTTGGCGCGCGTTGGAGCGCGTAAGCAGCCCTACTACCGCATCGTTGTGATCGAAAAGGACCGCGCCCGCAATGGCCGCTCCATCGAAGTGGTTGGTACCTACAACCCGCGTACGGAACCGGCAACGGTTAGCCTCAAGCGCGATCGTATCGACTACTGGACCGGCGTTGGCGCCCAGATGTCGGACGTCGTGGCGAAGCTCGTCAAGAACGCGCCCGCGACCGAAGCAGTGGCTGCTTAAGCTACTGTTAGGACGTTTAACCTCGGGCCGCGGTCCTATGCCTCCTATGATTCGCATAGCTCCGCGGCTGTTTCATTTCAGTCACTTCTGGCGGTACAGGATCATCTAAGTTCGGAAGAGTCTCTCTGCGCAGCGTAGTGTATGTTTGCTGAGCAGGGTATGAAATCTCATTCCCTTCCAAGGTACGTATGACGGACCATTCCTCCCCTGAATCTGTGAATCATATCTCTGAGCTTCTTACCGAGATTGCAAAGGCACTCGTAGACCACCCGGAAAACCTGCGCGTGGAATCGGAAGCTTTTGAATCCGAAACAGTTCTTCGCCTGTTCGTCCATCCCGACGATCTGGGCAAGGTCATCGGCAAGCAAGGTCGCACGGCAAGGTCGCTGCGCACTATCCTCGGCGCCGCCGGAAGCAAGGCGCAGCATCGTTACAGTCTGGATGTGCAGTCGGAGTAAAGGCGGGCCATATGGCAGTGGAATGGATCACGCTGGCGCGCGTGGTACGTCCGCAGGGACGGCGAGGTGAAGTTCTGGCCGACCTGAAAACGGACTTCCCGGATTATTTTCGCCAAGATCCAAACATCTTTTTACGTCTTCCGGATGGCGAACCCCAGCTCACTATGGTGGAAGACTCGTGGCTCCCCACCGGCCGAAGCGCTGGACGGATCGTGCTGAAACTGCGCGGGGTTGATTCCATCTCCGATGCCGAAAAGCTACTGAACGCAACGATTGAAATATCGTCAGATCAGCGACTTACGCTCACAGATGGAAACTATTACGTGAGCGACTTGATCGGCTGCCAGATGGTGCATCATGGCGATCTGGTGGGCACCGTCGTTGATCTGCACTTCCCCCAGGACCCTACCGGCAAACGCATTGAAGATGCGGCCGCCCTGTTCGTCGTGGAGCGTGCCAACGGAGACGAGGTGCTCATCCCGTTTGCGAACGCCTTCGTTGCCAGCATCGACACGGCAGCTAAAAAGATCGAAATGAACCTACCGGAAGGCCTGCTGGAGATGAACGGCTAGCACCTCCGGTTACCCTGAGGAATAGCGACTCCATCATGGCCCTGCAAGTCGACATCGTGACCATCTTCCCTGCTTTCCTGGAAAGCACCCTGCGCTATGGCGTGGTGGCTCGGGCACTGTCTGCGGGGATTGCGTCTGTGAACTGCGTAGACTTACGGAGCTTCACCCATGATCGACATCGCACGGTCGACGACCGCCCCTTTGGCGGCGGCGAAGGCATGGTACTGAAGCCGGAACCGCTGAGCGAGGCCATCGAATCTCTAGGAATCGCACCGAAAGCAAACCGCGACACGCAAAAGGAGTCAGTGGTGCTGCTTTCAGCGCAAGGCCGCCCCTTCACCCAGTCCATCGCCCAGGAGCTGAAGTCGCTGGAACGGCTTGTGCTGGTCTGCGGACGGTACGAGGGTGTGGACGAGCGCGTGAATGCCTTGCACTGTGACCGCGAAATCTCCATCGGCGACTACGTTCTTTCCGGCGGCGAACTCGGTGCAGCCGTCATCGTGGATGCGGTTGTTCGCCTGTTGCCGGGCGTACTTGGCAATCCCGATTCCGCGCATTACGAAAGCTTTGGTCACGCGCATGACAGCGAACGTGCCGAAGATGCTCCTCCGCTGGCCATGTCGCCATCTGCGGGCCTGCTCGACTATCCGCACTACACACGTCCTGCGGAGTTTCGCGGCATGATCATTCCCGATGTCCTATCCGGCGGCGACCATACAGCGATTCGCAAATGGCGACGGCAACAAGCATTGCGCAAAACGGCAGCAAATCGACCGGATCTGCTGCAAACTGCAACTTTATCCGCAGAAGATAAGCGCTTTCTCGCAACGCTGCGCAAGGATTAGCGAGAATTGCAGGGCGAATGCCTCAGCCTAAGTGCAATTTATGCCCAACTTTTCCAGAATTTGCGGTATACTGAACAACGATTACTAAGTAAGGAACTCACGCATCATGTCCATTCATCCCATCATGCAGAAGCTCGCAGCCAAGCTGGAGCGTACAGACCTTCCGGAGTTTGCGCCGGGTGACACCGTTCGCGTGCAGGTCAAGATCAAAGAAGGCGACAAAGAGCGTCTTCAGGCGTTTGAGGGCATGTGCATCGCTCGCAAGAACGGGCCTCAGGGGTCCTTTACCGTCCGCAAGATGAGCTTCGGCCAGGGCGTAGAGCGTATCTTCCCCTTCAACTCGAAGGTTGTCGACAAGGTTGAGAAGGTTCGTTCGTACGAAGTACGTCGCGCCAAGCTGTTCTACCTGCGCGGTCTGCGTGGCAAGGCTGCCCGTCTGCGCGAAGTGGCACGTACCGCGTAAACTACAATCCTCATTGGAATTCAAGAAGGCGAGCGCGTAGGCGCTCGCCTTCTTCTTTGCTGCTGCGGATACTTTCCGCAAAACAACAAGGGCATGGCGAATCGCCATGCCCTTGTATGACTTTGCAGTGGGGCTAGATACCGTTCGGCTTCGACATCTGGTCCGACTCATCAATGACTCCCTGCTTCTCCGCAATCGACTTCGCCTGCGCAAATAGCAGGAGGTAGTCCCCGCCACCCGCCTTGGAATCCGTGCCGCTCATGTTGAAGCCGCCAAATGGATGCGCTCCCACCATGGCTCCCGTGCACTTGCGATTCAGGTACAGGTTGCCAACGTGGAATTCCTTCGCAGCGCGATCCAACCGCTCGCGCGACATGGAATAGATCGCACCGGTCAGGCCGTATTCGGTGCCGTTGACGATATCCAGGGCCTCGTCAAAATTCTGCGACTTGATCACCGCCAGCACCGGTCCGAAGATCTCTTCCTGAGCGATGCGTGCGTTCGGAGCGATATCTGCGAAGACAGTCGGCTTCACATAATAGCCGCCGGTTTGGTTCGCAAACGCCTCGCCACCAGTCAGCAAACGACCTTCTGACTTACCGGTCTCAATGGCGTTCAACACGCGATCAAATGCGATCTTGTTGACGACCGGTCCCATGGCGAAGTTCTCTACCGGATCGCCAACCTTGATCTTCTCTACGCGTTCGAGGAGCCGGTCGCAGAAGACGTCGTAAATGCGTGCATCCACCACCGCGCGCGAACACGCCGAGCACTTCTGCCCACTGAAACCAAACGCACTGGCCACAACGCCTTCCACTGCTGCATCGATGTCCGCATCCGCATCGACAAGAATGGCGTCCTTGCCTCCCATCTCGAGAATGGTGCGCTTGATGAAGTGCTGTCCGGGCTGCGTCTTCGCAGCAGTCTCATGCACAATGAGGCCGACCTTCTTCGAACCCGTAAAGGCAATGAAGCGAATCTTCGGATTCGCCACCAGCGCGGCTCCCACGCGGTCCCCTGTACCCTGGCACAGGTTCACCACGCCCTCAGGCATGCCCGCCTCTTCCAGTAGCGCGAAAAAGCGCGAAGCAATGGTACCTGCATCAGGCGACGGCTTCAGCACTACGGTGTTGCCGCTCACCACGGCAGCCATCGTCATGCCCGCCATGATGGCCAGCGGGAAGTTCCACGGCGGAATCACTGCGCCCACTCCTAGCGGGATGTAACGCAGCGTGTTCTTCTCTCCCGGAAACTGAATCGGAGTCGTTGCGCCGTCAAGCTTCAGCGCCTCGCGCGCATAGAACTCCAGAAAGTCGATGCACTCGGCAACGTCGGCATCCGCCTCAGCCCAGTTCTTACCGACTTCGTACGTCAGCCATGCGCAAAACTCGTTCTTGCGCTGCTGCACCAGCTTCGAAACGTCCAGCAACAGCTGCACACGCTGCTGCACCGGCACGCGGCTCCATGTTTTGAACGCCTTCTCACCAGCGGCAACAGCTTGCTCCACATGCGCAAGTTCCGCTTCCTGATGCACGCCAATCTTCTGCGCAGGCTTTGCAGGATTCGTGGAGACAATCTTCTCTGCGGCGTAGACTCGCTCACCACCGAGAATGAGCGGGTATTCCTTGCCCAACTCACTTTCCACCAGGCGAAGGGCTTCCTGCATGTTCGCCTTCACATCGGAGTCTGTGAAGTTTTGGAAAGCCTCATTGACGAAGGTCTTCAGCGGAGCCTGAGGCTCGCGTACGGTAGGAATTGCGTTCGTTGCCATAAATCCAGTTTATTCCTTTGTTGAGAGCCGTTATACGGGGGACTTTGGCGACGGCGCCCCATTCAGCATCTGGTCCGTCGATTTGCTCATCTGCGCTGTACGCTCCAGCTTGTCCCAACTGAACGGACGGCCATCGATCACGCGCTTGATCGTCTTGAACAGCACGACGCTGAACACCTGGCGGTATGTAAACCGCTGAATCCAGATATGCATCAGCAGCCACATATCGCCCTTGCTGGCAGGATGT
>Ga0209233_1001268_pt1 | contig 10130 bp, 11 predicted proteins | sample AraplaCL_Cvi_mCL_FD_184269 | JGI IMG/M metagenome (GOLD analysis project Ga0209233, IMG submission 184269) | Arabidopsis root microbial communities from the University of North Carolina, USA - plate scrape CL_Cvi_mCL (SPAdes) (version 2) | ecosystem: Host-associated > Plants > Roots > Endosphere... | reverse complement strand
GAGCTCGGTCGAAATAAAGGTACCTGCCGAAAATATTTCGACCAACCTGAAAGCATTAATAGCCAAAGCCGATGTGATTTTACTAAACGTACCTGCCGCTTTTTTAAAAGAAGCGCTGGCAGATATTACTCCTGAAGATTTTAAAGGCAAAAAGATAGTATCAGCCATTAAAGGTATTGTGCCTGATGAAAACCTGATCATCGGCGAGTTTTTGAATAAAAAGTACGATATCTCTTTTGATAATTTTATCGTGATCAGCGGTCCGTGCCATGCTGAGGAGGTGGCGCTGGAGAAACTATCCTACCTTACCATAGCCTCAGGCGACCCGGAACTGGCTTCCTGCTTTGCCGGCATGTTAAGCACCCGGTACATCAAAACCATTGTATCTGACGATATTTATGGCACCGAATATGCCGCCGTGCTGAAAAATATCTATGCCATTGCCGGCGGTATTTGCCATGGCGTTGGCTATGGCGATAATTTCCAGGCGGTGCTCATATCAAACGCCATACGCGAGCTGATGCGTTTCGTAGATGCCGTGCACCCCATTACGCGCGACATCAAAGAATCTGCCTACCTGGGCGATTTGCTGGTTACTGCCTATTCGCAGTTTAGTCGTAACCGCACCTTTGGCAACATGATTGGCAAAGGCTATACCGTAACATCGGCGCAATTAGAAATGAACATGATTGCCGAGGGCTATTACGCCGTAAGCTGCCTGCACGAAGCCAACAAGCAATACAACGTAAATATGCCCATAGTTGAAGCGGTATATGCTATTTTGTACGAAAAACGCTCGCCGGTTTTTGAAATGAATAAGTTGGCTGAGCAGTTGAATTGATTTCTTTTATTTTCCAACGGCGATAGTTGAATTAGGCGGCGGTACGCTGTATAGTGATCCACACGCAAATGTGTATCATTTTGGATCATTTGGATCGAAAAAAAAAGCAAATATCTAAAAATTAGGTGTTTAATAACTAGCCGGGCAAAAAGTGGATCACTTTGGATCACCTTTTTCTGACTTATAAGTAATTTTTTAGATCGCCGTAGCGAATGGTTAAGTCGGGTTTATAAGTTTTTAAGATGATCTGGCAATGGTGGCGGCGTTAGCTTTACATTAATGACCTTTCGTCCAACTTTGGCCTCCTCATCCAAAATAGCAACAATTAGGTTGAACGGAAGCGCCGCGGTTGTAAACGCAAAGTTTGTCTCGATCTGGTTTTTTTCGTTTTCCCAGAGTATGTCGTATGTAATATCTGCTATCAGTTGCTGTTCTAAAATTTCTAACTCTTCAACAGTTAATAAGGTATCTACATCTTGTACCACAAATTGAACTTCCAGTATTTTGCCCTGAGGTGATAGGCGATAAATCATAGATAATCGTTCGCCGCGCTCATTCAGTTCTTTTAATCTAGCCAGTCCAAAGATTTTGTTAAGTACCTCGGCGGTAGCCTCAATTTTTGAGTCAGTTATTCTATTTATTCTGAAGTTGGGGCTGGTTGGTGCAAGATCGAATAACTTGTTTTGAGTATTCTGTATCCTCAGATTATTGTTTATATCCAGCTCGGTTTTATAAGATAAGTGTCTGGCTTTTAATACAGTATTGGCTTCCATGTTTAGGCTGAAGATGGTGATTTAAGTAAATATAACCCTCAGGAATTAAAATGGCAATAAAATTGTACGGTTATCTTTTACTAAAACATACTATCATGAAAAACTCACTCAAAATATCAATCCTTGCCGTATCGATTTTTGCCGCCTCTCAAGCTTTTGCTCAGGAACATAAAAACTTCGGACAAAAAGTTGGTGGCGCTGCTAAAGATGTAGGTCATGCAACTGCCGGCGCGGCAAAAGATGTGGGCCATAAAACATCAGAGCTGGCATCAAAAGGTGCAGCAGCGGTTACTGATAAGCGTTATGAGGGCCACTGGTCACGTACTGGCGAGGACGTGTATATCGATAAACACCGTAAATATTTTTATGTAGACAAAAGAGGTCACCGCGTGTTTATTACCAGGGCGCATATGCGTACTAAACCTTTAGAAGATTAAAAGGTCATAAGGGTATATCACAAAACAATCTTACCGCGTCATGAAAACATATGTATTAATAGCCGTTCACTTAATTACAGCGATATTGCTGGTAAGCATGTCATAAGCAAAGAGCTTTAACTATAGTTAGCATAAAGATCAGAAGCAGGTTTTTACAATTGTGATCCTGTTTTTGGTCTTTATTTGTTTGTACCCATCGCAAAAAAACAAAAGCCACTTCATATTGAAGCGGCTTTGAAACAAAACTAAACTAAAGTCTTTGAGTTCAAAGATTGAAGATTAGATATTAAAGATTGGTGAAATTGCTTCAACCAATCTTTAATCTTCAACTTTTAATCTTTGATATTAATATCTCCGTTTGCGGTCATTGCCACCAGAGCGTTCCTCGCGGCGTTTGCCAGAGAAGTCGCGGAAGCCGGAGTTGCTGCCACTGTCTCTGCGGTCGCCACCACGGTATCCACCTTCTCTGCGGTCACCACCACGGTATCCGCCTTCTCTGCGGTCGCCCCCACGGTATCCGCCCTCACGGCGATCGCCGCCACGATAGCCGCCGTCTCTGCGGTCGCCACCACGGCTGCTGCTGGTGCCTTCGCCGGATACTTCAATTCTTACTTCGCGGCCTTTAAATTCAACGCCTTTAAAGCTTTCCATTACCTTCTCAGTATCGGCGTGCGGCACCTCAAAGAATGAATAAACGCCTTTAACATCGATCTTACCAACTATGCGTCCGCTAATTTTAGCGTTGTTGCAGATATAGCCCAGCAACTCGCCACGGTTAAACTCGTCAACCGAGCCTAAGTTGATAAACAGACGGGTATATTCTGACTTACCACCAAAATCGCGACCAGAACGCTCGCCGCGCTCGCCTCTGCTTTCCTCGACAGGAGCATTCAGATCAGGTGCGTTTTTGTAGTAATCCAGGAAGCGGTTAAACTCGATTGAAGCAAAACGTTTTACCAGATCCTCTTTGGTAAAGTCTTTAAACTCTTCCATAATACGAGGAATGTATTGCTCTATTTGCTGCTCATTAACCGTAACATCGTGTATTTTGTGAACGATAGAGAACAGTTGTTTCTCGCAAACATCAAACCCTGTTGGGATTTCAGCTTTAACAAATTTCTTACCGATAACACGCTCAATCTGACGGATCTTGCCCAGCTCTTTCGCATTAACAATAGCGATAGACACGCCGGTTTTACCCGCACGTGCAGTACGGCCGCTACGGTGGGTGTAGTTCTCCACCTCGTCAGGCAATGAGTAGTTAATAACGTGTGTTACGTCGTTAACGTCAATACCACGAGCAGCAACGTCGGTAGCAATTAATAACTGCAGACTGCGTTCGCGGTAGCGTTTCATTACCTTGTCACGTTGTTGTTGCGACAGGTCGCCATGCAGCGAGTCGGCATTGTAACCGTCTTTAATTAAAGCTTCGGCAATATCCTGAGTTTCAATTTTGGTACGGCAAAACACAATACCGAAAATGTCAGGATTAAAGTCTACAATACGTTTAAAGGCAGCATATTTATCGCGGGCACGCACTACATAGTATTCATGCTCGATGTTGGCGTTGCCCGTGTTTTTGGTACCCATGGTAAGCTCAAATGGCTCGTCCATGTATTTTTTAGCTATGCGGCGTACCTCGGCCGGCATAGTAGCAGAAAACAACCAGGTTTTCTTGGTGTCGGGTGTGGTAGACAAGATATTGTCGATATCTTCCTGAAAGCCCATATTGAGCATTTCATCAGCTTCATCCAATACCACATATTTAACGCCGGTGAAGTCAATTGCACCGCGGTTAATAATGTCAAGCATACGGCCGGGAGTAGCAACAACAATTTGCACCCCACGACGTATTTGGCGTAGTTGGTCAGAAATACTAGCTCCGCCATAAACAGCAACAACGTGTACGTTGTTCATTTTTTTGGAGTAGTTTTTTATGTCATTAGCAATCTGCAAGCAAAGCTCGCGGGTTGGACATAATACAAGCGCCTGTGGATGATTTTCTTCGAAATCCAACAGTTCTAATAGTGGCAGGCCGAAGGCAGCAGTTTTACCGGTCCCGGTTTGGGCCAATCCGACAAAATCGTTGCTGCCTGTAAGCAATACCGGGATTGACTGTTCCTGGATTGGAGTAGGGTTTTCGAACCCTAACTCAGAGATGGCATTAACAATATCATGACGGATTCCCAGATTCAAAAATGGGTTCATGATTTAAAATAACGTATCTGGCTACATCGCCAAATCGGGCGCAAAGGTATGGTTTATTATTTATAATTCAAATAGTTGCATAAAAGCGTTTGGTATCGGTGTGATTATTGCGTCGCGTTTAATTATCAGGGAGATATTAGTATATTTGATTATATAATTTTATTACGATGAACAACGCAGCGATAAAAACGGAGTTGCATGACAGAATTGAGCATGCCGACGATAAGCAGATCAGAGAGATTTATGGCTTGATGTTGAACTATTTTAATGGTCAGGATGATGGTGATAAATGGGAAAGTTTATCTGAAATTGAACAGCAGATAATTTTAAAGAGTCTTGAAGAAGCTGATGCCGGTTTAATAACACCGTTTGATGAGGCGACCAGGCAAATAAAAGCAAAATACGGTCTTAATGATTAAACCCATTGTCTTAACGCAAACAGCTTTAAATAACTATAATGCGATAGTTAAATATTTGATAGAAGAATGGGATGTGTCAGTAGCTAATGACTTTATTGAAAGATTTGTTGAAGTGCGAAATATGCTAGCAATAAATGCGGAAATATTCGCTTACGAGAACAAGGCGAAGCAGATTCAAAAATGTGTACTTACTAAACACAATATCATCTACTTTAAAGCAACTAAAACTCAGATAAAGATTCTTGCCATTTTTGATACGCGACAAGATCCAAAAAAATTATCGAGGTTTATTTAATCTACATTATCCGGCTTCAACAAACCCTTCTGTGTATTTAAATACACAAAAAACAGCCCGATAACACCTGCAGTAATGCAAACGTCGGCTACGTTAAATATACCTGTGCGCAGGGTATCGCCAATGCCCATGTTCATAAAATCGGTAACGTGCCGGTCATAAATGATGCGGTCTATGATGTTGCCCAGTCCACCGGCCACGACCATCGCGAAGCAAAACAACTTGAAATTGCTGAACTCTTTTACACGTCGCATTACATAAATAAACAGCATTACAATAACGCCCAAGGGCAGGATGCTCAGTAGCCAAAAGCTGAATGGCTGAGGCAGACTGTCGCCAAAACTCAGGGCAGCGCCAGTGTTTTCGACGTACTCTAAAATAAAGGTGTCGTGGAAATATGATTTTGGCTGGCTGTACATTAAATGTTCTTTAGCCAGTTGCTTGGTCCAGCGGTCAAGGCCTATAAAAGCTATGCAGGCCAGGCAAAATAAAAATACTTTTAGTCGGGTGCTCATTGCGCTTATCTTAACCTGTCGGCCGAACGTACCAGTTTGTCGTCTTTTTGAATTGATTTTTGTGCGATGACGATAAGCAGCAGACTTAACGACAGCAAGATAATGCCAATGCCGTAATTGCTCATGCTCATGGTGGCATCACCGATAGCGTTTTTTACCGTTTGCGAAACCCAATAGCTAAACGCAATGATTACCAGCATTAAACCGTAGCACAGGTTGATTTGCTTACGGCGGTTTTTATAAAAGAAGATAACCGCTAAAGGCATGAGCGCTACAAGGGCGGTGCCTATAATGAGCGGAATAAATGTTTCAGTGTGGGCCGATTGACCGTTTACGTCTTTAAAAACACCGGTAACCATAATAGTTTCAGGCTGCCCGTTTACGTAGACGCCATGTACCAGCGGGAAAACAAAAAGCCCGGCAATTACCAGCCCGGCAACCAGCAGATATATAGTTTGAATGCGTTGTATCATCGCTTAAAAAATTACGGAGCAAATATAATTGTGCTTGCCGATATATTGTTATAAGCAGTACAATATTAATTGTACTTTTAACTAGCTGAATTTATAGCAGTTTATTATGGCAGATACCTTTGATTCTTCGCTTAGCCCTAAAGATGCAAAATTGGAAGACAACCACCTTAAACGCATCTTCCGTGAACATTTAGACAGTATTTATTTTGGTAAGCAGCACCTGCTGGCTTTTTTTGACGAAATTGAAAGCATAGCCTCGCTACAGCAACTAAAGCTGGCCATTGACGAGGTGCGCACCGATACTAATAAGCAAATCTCGCACATGGATGAGATATACCAATACATACAGGTCGATCCGTCGCAGATAAGTGTGTTGGGTATTAAGGGCATGACGCTGGAGGCTTACCTGTCGGTTATCAAATCGGGCAAGACGCCGCTGGAGCGCGATGTGTTTATCTTATTTTACCTGCAAATTATTGAAGGTATAGAAGTTACCTACTTTAAAGTGCTCAAGAACCTGGCCAAGGCCGCCGGCTACAGCCATACCTTCCTCGACCAGACATTTGATTTGGCGGTAGAGAATAAATATTTATTTGAGATGATACATAAGGAGTATATTAGTTAATTAGAGATTAGAGGTAAGAGGTTAGGTTTGGCCTGTTGTCAATAGCAGGTTTCATCGCCTACAAAAAGCGGTTGTTCAATAAGTCTCTGGCTTAAATCGTAATTCGTAACTCGTAATTCGTAAATCCACGTTACCTTTGCCCCGTGGCAAACCTGCAACGTTATTTTATTGAACTATCCTACGACGGTACCAACTACCATGGCTGGCAGGTGCAGCCCAATGCTGTAACTGTTCAGGAAGTTTTGGATAGGGCGCTGTCGACTGTATTACGCACGCCGATAGAAACCGTTGGGTGCGGGCGTACCGATACAGGTGTGCATGCCACTGAGTTTTTTGCGCACTACGAGGTGGAGAGTTCTATGGCGATAGATAAGGTGGTTCATAGCCTCAATAGCGTCCTGCCGCCAGACATCGCCATCAAAAATATTTTTCCGGTTGATGATGAAGTGCACGCACGTTTTAGCGCCACGCTTCGATCATACCAATACCACATCCATTTTAATAAAGACCCTTTTAAACACGGATATTCCTGGTTGCTGCGCGATGAGCCGGATATCGACCTGATGAATCAGGCGGCTCAAATCATGATGCAGTACACCGATTTTAGCTGCTTCAGCAAATCAAATACCCAGGTTAAAACCAATAACTGCAAAATAAGCCGCGCCGAGTGGCTGAGGACAGACGATGGTATGGTGTTCCATATTTCTGCCGACAGATTTTTACGTAACATGGTGCGTGCCGTCGTGGGCACACTGCTTATGGTGGGCCGCAAAGAAGTTACTCCGGAAGGCATTCGTGAAATCATCAACAGTAAAGATCGTAGTAATGCAGGGACATCGGTTCCGGCTTGCGGATTGTATTTGACGGAGGTGAAATATCCTTTCGTAGATAAATAGTCTGTCATTTCGAGCGAAGCGAGAAATCTTATACGTTTTGCTAAGTCGCTTGTATAAGATTTCTCCTCCTACCTCGTCGAAATGACATTTCTTTTAAAAAATTATCCCTTAACTTTGAATCAGCGCTAACAACGCTAATCAAAAATATAATTCACTCAATCACTAATTCAATCATTCACTAATTGGACAAAGTCACCGGTAAAGCATTCGACTGGAACCTGCTGAAGCGGGTTATGCACTACGTGAAACCCTACAAGGCTATGTTTGTGGTATCTGCCTTTTTGACCATCTTTCTGGCGGTAAATGCGTTGGTGCAGCCTATCCTTATCCAAAAAACGCTGGATGAACACATTGTGGTGAACGACTACCAGGGCCTGCTATTTATGGTTGAGCTGATGATCGCTCAGCTGATTATACAGACCGTCGCACAATATTATCAGACCTATCTTACCAACGCTTTGGGCCAATCGGTTATTAAAGACCTGCGGATCGATATTTTTAATCATGTTACCAGTCTCCGGTTAAAATACTTTGACCGCACACCTATAGGGATGCTCATCACGCGTACGGTGTCTGACCTGGAAACCATTGCCGATATTTTCTCAGAGGGCTTGATCTCTATTATCGGCGATTTGCTGCTGGTAATAGCTGTAGTTGGTTTAATGTTGTACCAGGACTGGAAACTGGCGCTCATCACCATGATACCGATGCCGCTGCTGTTTGCGTCGACTTATATTTTTAAGGAAGCTATTAAATCGTCTTTTCAGGAAGTGCGCACGCAAGTGGCCCATTTGAATACCTTCCTGGCCGAGCATATCTCAGGGATGAGCATCATCCAGAACTTTGCTCGCGAAGATCAGGAAATGCGTAAGTTCAAAGCGGTAAACATCAAATATCGCGACGCTAATATTCGCTCAAATTGGTATTACTCGATCTTTTTCCCCGTGGTCGAGATTCTGTTTGCCATTTGTATGGGCCTGCTGGTTTGGTATGGTTGTAAACGAATGTTGTCCGACGAGCAATTGGCGCATCTTACCGCATCGCGCAAAGGCATTACGCCGGGTGTAATTACCGGTTTTATCCTGCTGCTGAACATGTTGTTCAGGCCGATACGCCAGCTAGCCGATAAATTCAATACCCTGCAAATGGGCATGGTGGGCGCCGACCGCATTTTTAAGGTTTTGGATACCGACGAAGTCGCGCCCAACCCCGGCACGCTACGCCCTGAACGTCTGCATGGCGAGATTGAATTTAACGATGTATGGTTTGCTTATAACGATGAGAACTGGGTACTTAAAGACATTAACTTCCATGTAAAACCCGGCGAGACGCTGGCGCTGGTTGGCGCGACAGGGGCTGGCAAATCATCCACCATCAACATCCTGAACCGTTTTTATGAGATAGGTAAGGGCGAAGTAAAAGTGGACGGCCACAACATCATGGAGTATGACGTAAACTACCTGCGCTCGCAAATTGCGACGGTGATTCAGGATGTGTTTTTGTTTAGCGATACCATCGCCAATAATATCAGCCTGAATAATAAAGTCATTACCCGCGAGCAGGTTATCGCGGCTGCAAAAGATGTAGGCGCCCATGAATTTATTGAACGACTGCCCGGCGGTTATGAATATAATGTGATGGAGCGCGGTTCGACGCTGTCGGCAGGGCAGGCGCAGCTCATTTCGTTTATCCGTGCGCTGGTCTATGACCCGGCGATATTGGTGCTGGACGAAGCCACATCATCTGTAGATACAGAAACCGAATTGCTCATTCAAAACGCCATCAGCAAACTGATGCAGGGCCGTACGGCTATCGTCATTGCTCACCGTCTCTCTACCATCCAAAACGCCGACAAGATCATCGTACTTGATCACGGCGAGATCAAAGAAATGGGCACCCATCAGGAACTCCTCCGCATCGAAAACGGCTACTACCGCAAACTTTACGACCTGCAATTTAACTCGACCGGTATAGCGAGGTAGGTTTGAGTCTTGAGTCTCGACTCAAGGCTCAGGACTTAGCCCCCGGCCCAACCGGTTGCTCTTCTTTTTCGTGTTTTTTGGCGATGTCGCCGCCGTGGGGTTTGTCAGCGTCATATTGTTTATCGGCTGCGCGCACTTTGCTTTTGTGGCCTTTGTCGTTTGGTCTGTCGGTCGGCGTATCCGAAGGCGATGCTTTATCTTTTGAATTTGCTGGCTTTGTCATGATCTATTTAACAGGTGGGTAGGGGATTTGTTTAACTCACACTTTTGTCATTGCTGTAAAGGTCAGATAATTCGAGGACAGAAGTTGAATACTCCGTTAAATAATGTTAAACTCCTCCATAAAACGCAATTAAAAAAATATAAACTTTTACCTTTAGACACCGTTTCTTAATTTTGCAGGAAACAAAAAGCATACTATGGAAGAATTTGAAGTAAGCGAATCGGCCAATAAAACTAAAACCATTTACATATCAACCGTATTTGGTATCGCCATGGTATTGCTGATGATAGGCTTGCTGGGTTTGATTCTGGTGCATGCCAACAACCTTTCGCGCTATGTGAAAGAGAATATCGTCCTTAATATTTTTGTGGACGATGCTGCGCATGAAACTGATGTCCGTCAGCTTCAAACTCAGTTGGAGAGCAATCCTGCAGTTAAACAAG
>Ga0209233_1001267_pt1 | contig 10136 bp, 6 predicted proteins | sample AraplaCL_Cvi_mCL_FD_184269 | JGI IMG/M metagenome (GOLD analysis project Ga0209233, IMG submission 184269) | Arabidopsis root microbial communities from the University of North Carolina, USA - plate scrape CL_Cvi_mCL (SPAdes) (version 2) | ecosystem: Host-associated > Plants > Roots > Endosphere ... | reverse complement strand
CGCGCGGCCTTGCGGCCTATCGTGCGGGGGCCGATCGTCCGTCCCAGACACTAGCACTGCACCATTTGCTGGAGCGGCAGCACTACAAGCTCGGTCATTGGCGGCTTGCGTCCAGCGACATCAACTACCGCCGCTTCTTCGATGTCAACACGCTGGCTGGACTTCGCGTCGAGGACGCCGGCACCTTCGAGGCGATCCATCGCCTGGTGAAAAAGCTCATCGCCGATGGCCAGCTGCAGGGCTTGCGGCTCGACCACATTGACGGCCTGCGCGATCCCGCGCAATATTTCCAGCGGCTGCGCCGGTTGATCCGCGACGCCCGCGGCCCCACGTCGGGGCCGTTCTATGTAGCGATCGAGAAGATCGTCTGCGAGCACGAGAAGCTGCCGAGCTTTGCCGGCGTGCACGGCACCACCGGCTATGAATGGATGAACGTCATCACCCATGTGCTGATCGACGGCAAGGGGCTCGATCCGCTGGACGAGGTCTGGCGCCAGCTCTCCAACAACCCGCCACGGCTGGAGCCGGTGCTGAAGGCCGCCAAGCGCCGCGTGCTGGAGACGCTGCTGACCAGCGAGTTCACGGTGCTGACGCGGCTGCTCGCCCGCATTGCCAACGGGCACTACTCGACCCGCGACTATTCGGAGGACAGTCTCCGCCAGGCGCTCGAGCTCTATGTGCTGCATTTCCCGGTCTATCGCACCTATCTGACGACGGCGATGCCGACCGCCGCAGATCGGGCGCTGATCGACCATGCCATCGCCCACGCGCGCGCCGAATGGTTCGCATCCGACGGCTCGATCTTCGACTTCCTGCGCGATGCGTTGACCATGGATCTGGTCAGGGGCGAGCGCAAGGCGACGCACAGCGTGCCGCGCGTACGCCGCTTTGCGCTGAAGGTGCAGCAGTTCACCGGGCCAATGATGGCAAAATCGCTGGAGGACACCGGCTTCTATCGCTTCCATCGCCTGCTGGCGCTGAACGAGGTGGGTGGCAACCCGGCCGCTCCTGCGCTTTCCGTTGCGGATTTCCACGCGCTGATGCGCGACCGGGCGAAACACTGGCCGCATGGTATGAGCGCGACTGCGACCCACGACACCAAGCGCGGCGAGGACGCGCGGGCGCGGCTGGTGGCGCTGACCGAGCTCCCGTCCGATTGGACCTCGACGATCGCCCGCTGGAAGGTGCTGAACGCGCCGCATCTGGTCACCGACGGCGCGATGCGCAGTCCCTCGGCGACCTTCGAATACATGCTGTATCAGACCCTGCTCGGCATCTGGCCGACTGAGGGCGACGACGAGACCCTGCCGGAGCGCCTGCAGGCCTATGCGCTGAAGGCCGCGCGCGAAGGCAAGCAGGAGACGAGTTGGCTCAATCCCAACGAAGCTTATGAGAGTGGCTTGCGGACGTTCATTTCCCGCATCCTCGATCCCGCGCTATCAGGAGAATTCCTGCAATCACTCGATACCTTCGCGCGACGAACCAGCCTGCTCGGCGCGCTCAATTCGCTGAGCCAGATCACGCTGAAGGCGACGATGCCTGGCGTGCCCGATTTCTATCAGGGCACCGAGTTCTGGGATCTGTCGATGGTCGATCCCGATAACCGCCGCCCGGTCGATTTTGCCGCGCGCGCGGCCACGCTGCGGGAGGTCGAGACGCTGGATTGGGATAGCCTCACGCGCGATTGGCGCGACGGCCGGATCAAGCTGGCCTGGACGCGACGACTGCTGCGACTGCGCAATGCGCTGCCCTCCGTGTTCACGAACGGCTCCTACGAGCCGCTCGAGGTCACGGGTCCGCATGCCGACCACATCATTGCCTTTGCCCGGCGTCACGGCCGCGATGCAGCGATCGCCGTCGTGGGCCGCGCGATGGCGCCGTTCTGTGATCATGGCCGCGCATGGCCGCGCGGCGATGCATTCGATGCGGCGGTGCAGCTCGGCGGCTACGCCGCGGACGGACTCGGGGGCGCGACTGAACTTACCGTGGCCTCGCTTTTTACGCATCTGCCTGCGGCCGTGGTGAAGGCCCGCGCCGAGGCCGCTGCACCGCAATTGCGATCACGCGTGACCGCCTGATCGCGCTCAGGCAGCCATCAGCTCTTTTTCGTCAACAGCAGCTGCCCGCGGTGGCGGATCGCGGCCTGCGCCACTTCGGCGAAGCGCTGCAACAGCCAGGGCAGCACCACTTCCACGCGCACGTCCGCCTCGCCGACGTCAATGCGGCCGGACGCCGCCTGTCCCAGCGCGCGCACACGGAACGTCATCTGATCGCCGTCCCAGTGCTCTTCATCGACCTTGAGCACCGGCACGCTGCTCGCAGCGCGCGTCAGGCCGTTCTTGAGCCGGCGGACCGCCTCCTCTTTGCCGAGACGGTGGGGAATGGATACGACAAGTGGTGCGGACATCGCATTTTCTCGTTCTTGGTGCAGCGCACGTCACAGCAGCGGTGATCGCGAAGACACAGTGCGCTTTTCCTGACAACGTCCCCGGAACTTTCGAAGTTCCCACCGGTTTCCTCGGCGAAGGCAGAGCAAATTGTCGCCCTCCTGCTGCCGGGGCGAAGGAGGAGTCATGTCTATCGGAACAATCATCCTGATCATTCTCGTGATCGCGCTGCTCGGCGGCTTCTCGGGCATCGGCGGTGGCCCGTTCTACGGCACCGGCTATTATGGCGGCGGCGGTCTCGGCCTCATCATCGTCATCCTGCTGATCTTGCTACTGCTCGGACGCATCTAAATTCGCTTGCATTCACCGGCGCCGGGGGTGTCGGAATGCCAACAACAGCTGCTCCTCATCGCCCGCGAAAGCGGGCGATCCAGTATTCCGAGGCGATCATGATCGACCGAGGCGCCTCGGCGTATTGGATGCCCCGCCTGCGTGGGGCAGGACAGCGGAAGCAAGTCGACCAACTGCGTCGAAATGCGAGTTCAAATCTTCTCCGCCAGCTTCTTGATCGCTGGCTTGATCGATGCGGCCGCGTGGTCATAGTCTTTCCAGGCCTTTGACTTCGCCAGCAGGCCAGGCACGGTGCGGACCGTGTAACGCTTCGGATCCAGATCGTTCTTCACCTGGGCCCAGGTCAGCGGCATGGACACAGTGGCGCCTGGACGCGCGCGCGGCGACAGCGGCGCGACCGCGGTCGACATCCGGTCGTTGCGCAAATAGTCGAGGAAGATCTTTCCCTTCCGCAGCTTCTTGGACATGTTGAGCAGATACTGTTCGGGGTCGTCGTTCGCCATCCATTGGCAGACGCCTTGCGCGAACGCCTTTGCTTCCGGCCACGTCACCTTGTCACGGGCGCCATAGCGCAATGGCGTCACCACGTGCAGGCCCTTGCCGCCGGTGGTCTTGCAGAAGCTTTCCAGCCCGACATCCTTCAGCCGCTGCCGCATCTCCTTGGCCGCGGCAATGACCTCCTTGAAATCGACGTTGGGCGCGGGATCGAGATCGAACACCAGCCGGCCGGGGACCTCATAATCATCCGGCGCGCAATTCCATGGATGCAGCTCGACGGCCGCAACCTGCGCGACGGCTGCCAGGCCTTCGACGCGGTCGATCTGCAGATAGGGCTTGCGGTCGCCCCAGACCTTCGCCAGTTCCAGCAGATCGGATTGGCCCTGCATTCCGTGGCGCTGGAAGAATCTCTCGCCATCGATGCCGTCGGGCGCGCGCACGATCGAGCACGGCCGCCCTTTCAGGTGCGCGATCATCCACTCGCCGACATCCTCGAAATAGCGCGCCAGATCGAGCTTGGTGACGGGCTCGTCGTCACCGGCATCCGGCCACAGCGCCTTGTCCGGCTTCGAGATGGTGACGCCCATCACCGCGGCTTCTCTTGTCTTTGATGGCGTCCGATGCACGACCGTGCCCGCGCTCGTGGCGGTCGCGGCAGCCCGCGCCAGCGGCTTCTTGACCTTCGTCATGACCGGCTCCTCCGCCACGACCTCGCTTGCCGGCTTGTCGTGGCGCAGCCCCTTGAACGCCGCCTGCCGGACATTGCCACCCTCGGTCCAGCCAGCGAACTCGATCTCGGCCACCAGCTCCGGTTTCAGCCAATGCATGTCGCGGGTCTTGCGCGGCACATTCTCGCCGCCGAACGGATTGTCGTTCGAAGCCGCGCGTTTCAGCGCCGGCATCAGCGTCTTCACCTTGTCCTGGCCGAAGCCGGTGCCGACGATGCCGACATAGGCGAGGTGATCGCCCTTGTTGACGCCGACCATCAGCGAACGGAATTTGCCGTTGGTCGTTTTCCAGCCGCCGATCACGACCTCATGACCCGGCCGGGTCTTGGCCTTGGTCCAGCCCTCGGTGCGGCCGGAATGATAGGGCGCGTCGAGCCGCTTGGAGACGATCCCTTCCAGATTGAGCTTACGCGCCGATTCCAGCACGGTCTCGCCGTCGCTTTCGAAATGCTCGACGTAGCGGATGTGTGGGTTCTTGCCTTTGATGTGCGCCTTCAAAAGCTTCTGTAAACGCTGCTTGCGATCGCGCAGAGGAAGGTTCCGCAGATCGAGCCCTTCCGCGAACATCAGGTCGAAGGCGAAGAAGATCAGTTCATCTGTTTGGCCTTCCGAGATCGCCGCCTGCAGTGCCGAAAAGTTGGGATTGCCCTTGGTGTCGAGCGCCACGATCTCACCATCGACGATCGCATCCGGCAGCTTGCCGGCCTCTTCGGCGATCGCGCCGAACTTGGCCGTCCAGTCCAGGCCCTTTCGCGTCTTCAGCGTGGCCCGGCCATCCTCGACGCGGATCTGCACGCGATAGCCGTCGAACTTGATTTCATGGCCCCAGCCCTCGCCGCCCGGCGGCTCGTCAACGGATATACAGAGCTCCGGCTTGACGAAGTCGGGCATCGTCGTGGCCTTCTTGGGCGCGATAGCCTTGCTGGCCTTCTTCGCGGTTTTGGCCGGTGCCGCCTTGCGCCCCCGCGCCTCGTGGGCGTCGCCGCGATTGGAGTGCCAGACCGCGTCCGCATCCATGCGCGTCGTCTTCGCCATCATGAACGGCTTCGGCGCCCTGCCCTTGCCGGCCGCGATCTGCTCCATGCTGCGCCCGGAGGCAATGGACTTGTCCTGATCCAGGATGTCATTGGCCTCGCCCTCTCGGGCGTTCTCGTCGCGATGCTTGATCAAGAGCCAATTGGTCCGCTTGCCGCCGGTGCGGTCGTGCCGCATCCGCACTAGCACCCAGGAGCCATGCAGCTTGCCGCCATCCAGGGTGAACTTCAGATCGCCCTTTTTGAAGCCCTGCTCGGGATCGCCTTCAGCCTCCCAATAGCCGCGATCCCACAGCATCACTGTGCCGCCGCCATATTGGCCTTCCGGGATCGTGCCTTCGAAGTCGCCATAGTCGAGCGGATGATCCTCGACCTCGACCGCGAGCCGCTTGTCATGCGGATCGAGCGAGGGTCCCTTGGTCACCGCCCAGGACTTGAAGACGCCGTCATATTCCAGGCGCAGATCGTAATGCAGCCGCGTCGCATCATGCTTCTGGATCACGAAGCGGCGGCGCTTCCCCGGGGCGACCTTGACGTCGCCCGAGGGCTCCGCAGTCTTGTCGAAATCCCGCTTCTTCCGATAGGTGGAGAGCTTCTTCAGCGCCACGGCCGTTGTCCCGATCAGATACGCTGGCCGCCAGCCTAACACGCCGCGCCAGCCGCCCGGAACCAAAACCCCCGAGGCCGGTTGGAGTTCCCAAATCCCTGGAAACGCTGGAGATTATTGCATGGCGCCGCGTGCTTATTGGAAAGGTTCGCTCAAGCTGTCGCTGGTGAGCTGCCCGGTCGTGCTCTATCCGGCGTCGACCTCGGTCGAAAAGACGCGCTTCCACATGATCAACCGCGAGACCGGTCACCGGCTGAAGCAGCAGATGGTCGACGCCGAGACTGGCGACGTCGTCGAGGGCGATCAGAAGGGGCGCGGCTATGAGGTGTCAAAGGGCAAATATGTCGAGATCGAGCCGGAGGAGCTGGAGGCGGTGCAGATCGAGAGCAACCACACGATCGACATCGACAGCTTCGTGCCGCGCGAGGAGATCGACAAGCGCTATCTCAACCATCCCTATTACATCGCGCCCGACGGAAAGGCGGCGGTCGACGCGTTTGCCGTGATCCGCGACGCGATGAAGGATCAGGACCGCGTCGCGCTGGCGCGCATCGTGCTGACCAACCGCGAGCACGTCATCGCCATCGAGCCGTGCGGCAAGGGCCTGCTCGGCACGACCTTGCGCTTTCCGTACGAGCTGCGCGACGAAAGCGAGTTCTTCGACGACATCAAGAACCCGAAGATCACGAAGGACATGGTCGAGCTCGCCGGCCACATCCTGGACAGCAAGGCCGCGCATTTCGATCCCGGCAAATTCAAGGACGAGTACGAGACCGCGCTGAAGGCGCTGGTCAAACGCAAGGCCTCCGGTAAGACCATCAAGATCCCGGAGCCCGAAGAACGTCCCAGCAACGTCATCAACCTGATGGACGCGCTGAAACAGAGCCTGAAAGGCAAGCGCGCGGCAAGATCGTCGAACCGCTCACCTGCCCGTCGATCTCATCCGCAGCGCCGGCCGGCGAAGAAAGCGCATCGCTCGGCGGCGCGGTCGCGGAAGGCGGGATAGATACACCGTCATTGCGAGCGAAGCGAAGCAATCCAGAATCATCGCAGTCACTCTGGATTGCTTCGTCGCTGACGCTCCTCGCAATGATGCCGAAAGTGGCTCCGTCAGCCCTTCTTCGACTTGCGCTTCTTTGTGGTCTTCTTCGACTTCTTAGTCTTCTTTGACTTCTTCGTCGATTTCTTCCCGCCCTTCTTTGGCGGCACCTTCTTGCCCTCGCGGCGGGCCTCGGACAGGCCGATCGCGATCGCCTGCTTCCGGCTCTTGACCTTGCGACCCGAGCGTCCGCTCTTCAAGGTGCCGGCCTTCTTTTTCCTCATCGCGCGCCCGACCTTCTTGGACGCGCCCTTGGAATATTTACGAGTTTTACGTGCCATGGAACGTTCTCCTGATGACACGAAAGTAATCACGGCAGTTCCAGTTGGTTCCGAATCGGCATCTCCAGCGGACAAGCGCGTATCAGTCCGGCGCGCGGAGCCGATAGCCGATGCCGGTTTCGGTCAGCACGAACTGTGGTCGTTCGGGATCGGCTTCAATCTTCTGTCGAAGCTGGCGCACATAGACGCGCAGGTACTGCGCATCGGTCAGCTCGTCCCATAGCTCCTTCAACAGGAAGCGATGCGTCAGCACCTTGCCGGCATGCTGCACCAGCACGCGCAACAGATCGTATTCCTTCGGCGACAGTTTGATTTCGCGCTCACCGACCTTGACGATCCGCCTGACCAGATCGACCGAGAGATCGCCGGTCCGAAACACCGGCCGCTCGCCCTTGACCTGCAGCTGATGCCGCAGCGCCGCCCGCAAGCGCGCCAGCAGCTCATCCATCCCAAACGGCTTGGTCAAATAGTCGTCGGCGCCGAGATCGAGTGCCTCGACCTTGCCCGCCTCATCGCCACGGCTCGACAGCACCACGATCGGCACGCCGTCGTCGCGACCGCGGATCATACGCAGCAGCTCATGGCCCTGAATATCGGGCAGACCCAGATCGAGAATGATCAGCGCCGGATGCTGCGCCAGAAGCTCCAGTGCAAGCTTGCCGTTGGAGGCCTCCAGGATCTCATAGCCCTGTGTGCTCAGGCCCATCCTGAGCAGCTTTCGGATCGGCGGCTCGTCGTCGATGACGAGAACCTTGATCGGTGTCCCGGTCATGCGGCGGTATCCAGTGATTGGCTTCGGGCGGGGACAGGCAGATGAATGGTCAGCACTGCGCCGTGGCGGTCACCGCGATTGGCGGCGGTGATACGGCCGTTCATGGCTTCGACAAAGCCGCGCGAGATCGCAAGGCCGAGGCCCGTGCCTGGCCGGACGTGATCGCCTTTCTGCACCCGGTAGAACTTGTCAAACACATGCTCGACCTCGCCGGGCGGAATCCCCTCGCCCTCGTCGCTGATATCGATCACCACCCATTGCCCATCCCGCCGCGCGCGAATTGCGACCGTGGTATCGGCGGGTGAATATTTGGCGGCGTTGTCGAGCAGATTGAACAGCACCTGCTCGAACAACACCGCGTCGAGCTCGAGCATCGGCAGATCGGCCGGCAGCTCGAGCGAGACGTTATGGCTCGCGAGGATCTTGCTCGCGCGGCGCAGCGCACTGCCGACGATCTCACTGAGATCGTGCGGCGCGCTATTGGGCACGATCGCGCCGGATTCCAGCTTGGTCATGTCGAGCAGATTGGCAATGAAGCGGTTGAGACGTTCGGATTCGTCGATCACAGTCGCGAGCAGATCCACCTTCTGCTGATCGCTGAGATTTCCTGCAAGATCGCGCATGGTGGAGGCGGCGCCGAGCACGGACGCCAGTGGCGTCTTCAGATCGTGCGAGATCGAGGTGAGCAGCGCCGCGCGCAGCCGATCCTGCTCCATGGTGCGCTTGACGCGATCCATGTCCTCGACCAGCAGCACCCGTTCGATCGCCAGCGCGCCCTGGTCCACCAGCGCGTCGAGCAGGCGCCGCTGATCGGGCGTGAGCAGCGGCCCGGCGCGGTCGTCATCGATGCCGATGACTCCTATCAGACCGCGCCCCGTGCGCATCGGCAGGAAAAGCCGCTTCGCACCCGGCAAAGTGTCGGAGCCGCGCCCCGCTGCACGATCGTTGCTCCAGGCCCAGCTTGCAGCGGCGAGGTCGGCATCATCGAGCTGATCCTCCGGCGGATAGCCCGTCATCACCGTCAGCTTGCCGCCCTCGGGCAGCAGCAGCACCACGCGCACCTTGAGCATCAGCGCGGTTTGATAGGCGGTCGCCCACAACACGTCATCCAGGGTCGCGGTGCCCGCGAGCTTGCGGCTGAAGGCATAGAGCTGCTCTGTCGTCCGCACCCGGCCGATCGCGGTATCAGCCTGAACGCGCACACGCCCCGCAACATTGGAGACGAGCACCGCGATCAGCATGAAGAAGAAGAATGCCGCGATGTTGGTCGGGTCGGTGATCGTGAAGGTGTAGATCGGCGGCAGGAAGAAGAAATTGTAGCAGAGCGACGCGAGAACGCTTGTGAGCAGCGACGGCCATAGGCCATAGCGCGCAGCGACGCCGACTACCGCGGTCAGGAACACGAGATCGACATTTTCGACGCCGAACCAGGGCTGGATTAATTCCGCGACCCCGAGGCCAAGCGCCGTGATCAGGACCGCCGTCAGGTAAGGACGCGGCTGGAACGGCTCGCTGCGCGCGCGGGTCTGCACCGGAGCGCTTGCATTGGCCGGCAAATCATCGCCGGCGATCACGTGGACGCTGATATTGCCGGCCCGCCGCACCAGATCATGCACCACCGAACCCTGGATGATCTCGAACAGGCGCGAGCGGCTGGATTTGCCGATGATGATCTGAGTGACGTTGTGTCCTTGCGCGAAATTGATGAGGTCGTCGGCGATATGCCTGTTGACGCCGGGAAGCGTAAGCGCCTCGCCGCCGAGCGACTCCGCTAGCCGCAAGGTGTCGGCGAGGCGGTCGCGCTGCGCATCGGTGAGCTGCAGGCTGCGCCGTGTCTCGATCGTGATCGCGGTCCAGGGCGCGTGGACACGGTCGGCCAGGCGCTTGGTGTAGCGCACCAGCCCAGCCGCCCGCGGATCCTCGCTGACGCAGACCAGGATGCGCTCGCCGGCCGCCCAAGGTCCGGCAATTGCATTCGCCTGCATGTGAGTAAGCAATTGCTCATCGACACGCTCGGCGGTGCGACGGAGCGCGAGCTCGCGCAGCGCCGTCAGATTGCCGGGTGAGAAATAATGCTCCAGCGCCCGCTCGGCCTGCTTCGGCACATAGACCTTGCCCTCGCGCAGGCGCTGGATCAGGTCGTCGGGCGTGAGGTCGATCAGCTCGATCGCATCGGCGCGATCGAACATCGAATCCGGCACGGTCTCGCGCACCCGCACGTGGGTGATCTGGGCGACGACGTCGTTGAGGCTTTCGATGTGCTGAACGTTGACGGCGGTGTAGACGTCGATGCCGTGCGACAGCAGCTCCTCGACGTCGAGATAACGCTTGGGATGGCGGCTGCCGGCCACGTTGGTGTGCGCGAGTTCATCGACCAGC
>Ga0209233_1001266_pt1 | contig 10144 bp, 6 predicted proteins | sample AraplaCL_Cvi_mCL_FD_184269 | JGI IMG/M metagenome (GOLD analysis project Ga0209233, IMG submission 184269) | Arabidopsis root microbial communities from the University of North Carolina, USA - plate scrape CL_Cvi_mCL (SPAdes) (version 2) | ecosystem: Host-associated > Plants > Roots > Endosphere ... | reverse complement strand
GGAAGCCATCGGCCACCGGTTCCAGGTATCCAAACGACTCGACGTCGGTCTGTTCCTGCGAGGCATCCATCCTGCCCGGGGTAAACGGAACGCTCACCGGCTGTCCGGCATCTTTAGCGGCTTTTTCTACCGCGGCATTCCCTGCAAGTACTATAAGATCACTCAGCGACACCTTTTTACCACCTGAAGATGCACTATTAAACTCCTTTTGTATACCTTCCAATACCCCAAGAACCTTTTGCAGTTGCGACGGGTTATTTACCTGCCAATAACGTTGCGGAGCCAGGCGAATGCGGGCACCATTGGCACCACCGCGTTTGTCTGATCCGCGGAAAGTTGAGGCAGATGCCCAGGCGGTGGATACCAGCTCAGACACGGTCAGTCCGGAAGCCAGGATTTTTGATTTCAGACCTTCGGCGTCAGCTTCATTGATCACCGGGTGATCGACCGCCGGAATCGGGTCTTGCCAAAGCAGTACCTCTGCCGGAACATCGGCACCCAGGTAACGGGCACGCGGACCCATATCGCGGTGGGTTAGCTTGTACCAGGCGCGGGCAAAGGCATCGGCAAAAGCATCGGGGTTGTTCAGGAAGTTGCGCGATATTTTCTCATATGCCGGGTCGAACCTTAAAGCAAGGTCGGTAGTTAACATACGCGGTTTATGTTTTTTGGCACCGTCAAAGGCGTCGGGTATAATTTCGCCGGCGTCTTTAGCCACCCATTGATGAGCGCCACCCGGGCTTTTGGTCAGTTCCCATTCAAAACCAAACAGATTCTCAAAAAAGTTATTGCTCCATTTTGTTGGGGTTGTTGTCCAGATCACTTCCAGACCGCTGGTAATGGTGTCGGCGCCCTTGCCTGAGCCGTATTTATTACTCCAGCCAAGGCCCTGAGCATCAATATCCACGCCTTCGGGCTCTTTGCCCACATGGTCGGCAGTAGCTGCGCCGTGGGTTTTGCCGAAGCTATGACCGCCGGCTATCAGCGCTACAGTTTCTTCGTCGTTCATGGCCATGCGGCCAAAAGTGTCGCGTATGTCTTTGGCAGCCATTATCGGGTCGGGGTTGCCGTCCGGGCCTTCAGGGTTTACGTAAATCAGGCCCATCTGTACAGCAGCCAGTGGCTTTTCCAGATTTCTGGCGTGGATATCACCATCAGGATCTTCGTCAGAAACAAGCACTCCATGACCTTCAACAACGCCCGGCGAGCCATGCGCATAACGCAAATCGCCACCCAACCAGGTGGTTTCAGCTCCCCAGTAAACAGATTCGTCAGCTTCCCAGGCATCCTCACGCCCACCGCCGAAACCAAAGGTCTTAAAGCCCATCGACTCCAAAGCGATGTTACCCGCCAGGATCATCAAATCGGCCCATGAAATTTTACGACCATATTTTTGTTTGATGGGCCACAGTAAACGGCGAGCCTTATCCAAACTTACGTTGTCGGGCCAGCTGTTTAGCGGTGCAAAGCGCTGCAAACCAGCACCGCCGCCTCCGCGACCGTCATGCACCCGGTAAGTACCGGCACTGTGCCAGGCCATGCGGACAAACAAACCACCGTAATGACCAAAATCTGCCGGCCACCAGTCTTGCGAGTCGGTCATAAGCGCATGCAGGTCGCTTTTTACAGCGTCCAGATCAAGCTTTTTAAATTCATCGGCATAATTAAAACCCTTACCCATCGGGTCTGAAAGGTCAGCGTTTTGACGCAGGATACTTAACTTTAACTGATTGGGCCACCAGTTGTGGTTGCGTGTGCCGCCACCGCCCGTATTATGTTTCATACTGCCGTTATGAAACGGGCATTTACTGATGTCATTTGATTCTTTTTCCATAGCTATAAGTTTGTTGGTTAAACGCTTTGCCTGCGCTCGGCAGGAGCATCTTGAAGTAAAGTTATGTGATATAAAAAACAAATCACAATCATTTAGTTCTATATGTGATCGATAAAAACTATATAATTTATCGATCAACATAGATTAAATAAATGATTATTAAAGCTACTTCAGCCATTAATAAAAAAACAGAGAAACCGTTAATTTTGATTGAATACGAGAAAATTACTACTATTTATCTTGTTGGTAACACCAACAAGGACACGTCGCTAAGTCTATTGGAATTAATTTGTTTTAGTTAAGTATATATTTCTACAGACTTTAACACCCCATTATTGTTAATACCACCAGCGTATATCATTTTATCTGCAATTGCGCCGGCTGCAAAACTGAACCGCGCTTCTTTTACGTGAAAAGTACTCCAGGTGCCTGCAAAAGCGTCATAAATGTTACCAATTTGCTGTTCGTCAACGGCGCTAATGACAATTTTGGTTCCAGCAGATGTAACACATTCTCCAGCGTTTATATTTAGAAATGCGTCTGCGTTGGTATCAACAGCTATATCATAAATATTGGCTAAAAATCCTTGGTCAGCAAAAACTATTTTATTACGATTAGCTGCGGCAGCACATATTTGGCAGTATACCTTCGCGTTACTAATGCTCCAGGTGTTTGTAGCTATATTATAGATTTCAATAGCGCCAACCATGTTGTTTAAACCTTGGTTTCCACCGGCCACTATAATTTTCCCTGATATTCCCACAGCTGCTAAATCACGTCTTGGAAAACTTAGCTGAGAAATTGACCATGTATCAGTCTTAACATCATAAATATCAACAGCTTTAGAGGTTTCGTTTAAGCTTTTAGCACCTCCCACAAACAGAATTTTGTCCCCTGACGCAGCCGCAGCTAAACGGCTACGACCTTCGCTTAATTGCGCTGTCGTCCATTTATTAGTAACCACATCAAAAATATCAACCGTTTTTGAATATCCTCCATCTTTATCCACGCCACCAGCAAATACTATTTTATTACCCGCTCCAGCAGCTGATAATAGATAGCGAGGTTCACTTAATTGGGCGGTCGTCCAACTATTTGTAATAACGTCGAAAATGTCGACAACATCAGATGCACCACCACCATGGCCATCTGTTGATCCACCCGCGAATACTATTTTAGTACCAGTTGCTGCACAAGCAAGCAAACTACGGGCCACCGACAAATTTGCTGCCCCGGTATATCTTAGTGTATTATAGGTCGAGTAATCTATCACAGAAGTGGTTACCGCAAAACTTTCTGAGCTCATTACGGTTTTGCTACCTATAATAACAGAAATATAGCCACTTGTAGCGTCCTGCGGCACTACAACCGTTAATTGAGTGGCGGTGACGGTTGATGGCTGCACAACTGCAGAATTGCCAAATTTTATGCCTACAGCATTAGCATCAGTACCGAAAGCAGAGCCCGTAATAGTTACGCTTGCACCAACCGTTGCGCTGGCCGGACTGAACCCAGTAATAGCTAAAACTGGCGTAGGATCAGGAATTTGCGCCGAGGGGTCACTTTTTTTTGAACAGCTCCATACAAGCAGCATCAAACCAGCTGCAAAAAGCAAAAAATGTCTAATTGATTTCATCGTGTGTGATAAGGATTTGTTGATCGCCGAAAAGTGCAAATTCTTTCGCTGTAAAAAAAATTTGCACTTTAAAAATACGAAAAGATAACTACTATTTTACAATCAAAATTGCGTCCAACGTAACAAAAAACATACCTAACAGATATTGTATGCCAGCCCTTAAATAATTAGGTTTGATATCCAATATTAACCTAATATGAGAAAACTATTGTTATTGATCTGCCTTTTCGCGACGATTGGTATAGCCAAAGCACAGCGTAAAGACAAGCCTAACGTAATCCTGATTGTGATGGATGACATGGGCTACGGCGATACCGAGCCTTATGGCATGACCGGCATTGCTACCCCGCACTTTAACCTGCTGGCCAAACAGGGCATGCGCTTTACCCATTATAACGTTGCCGAACCCATTTGTACCGCTTCGCGGGCCGGGATACTTACGGGCTGTTATCCAAAAAGAGTCGGTATGTCAGGAGCATTGGCGCCCAACAGTAAGATGGCGCTTAACCCTGACGAGCAAACCATTGCCTCAATCCTGAAAGATAACGGTTATACCACCGGTATGCTGGGCAAATGGCATTTGGGTGGCAAACCGCCTTACTGGCCGCTACACTATGGTTTTGACAGCTATTTCGGTCTTCCTTATTCGCACGACATGTCGCCGATGGGCTCTACCGGCCACCGGGTAGTAAACCCGAAAAACATGGGTCCGGGCCATCCTTTCCTGCCGTTGATTGAGGGCGATAAAATAGTCGATTCGATCTCTACCATGGAGCAGGCCTCACAGCTTACCACCATGATGACCGACAAAGCAACGGCATTTATCAAACAAAACAAATCAAAACCCTTCTTTCTGTACCTGGCTCACCCGCTGCCGCACGTGCCGCTGGCCGTATCATCCAAATTTAAAGGCAAGAGCGGCGATATGGGCATTTTCGGCGACGTGATCATGGAATTGGACTGGTCGCTTGGCCAGATCATGGAGACACTGGATAAAGAAAAGCTGGCCGATAACACCTTGCTGATTGTGACCAGCGATAACGGCCCATGGCTGACGTTTGGCAGCAATGCGGGCTCGCCGGGTGGTTTCCGAGAGGGTAAGATGACCACCTATGACGGTGGCACACGTGTGCCGTGTTACATGCGCTGGCCAGGCAAAATAGAAGCCGGTTCAGTAAACAGCAAGCTCATGGTGAGTATAGACTTACTGCCAACCATTGCCGCAGCTACAGGCTCGCAACTGCCCCGCAAAAAGATTGATGGTATTAACTTTTTACCGCTGTTGGAGAACAAAACGCAGGTACCACCACGCGAAGTGTTCTACTATTACTATAACCGCGACGATTTACAAGCTGTACGCTACAAAAACTGGAAACTGGTGTTACCACATAAGTCACTCACCAATACCATGCCGGGTAAGGGTGACATGGCCGGTAAAACCGCGATGATAGATGTGCCCTTGGCACTGTTTGACCTGGCTCATGATCCGGGCGAACGTTACGACGTACAGGAAAACTATCCGGAGATGGTGGCCAAAATACAGGCACTGGCCCAAAAGGCCCGCGAAGACCTGGGCGATGACCTGACCGGCGTAAAAGGTAGCGGTGTGCGTCCAAGCGCCCAGATACGGTAATAACGCAAAAAATTTAAGCATTTGTCATTTCGACCAACGGGAGAAATCTTGTACGAGCGATTCGAAGTAAGGCCTATAAGATTTCTCCTCGTTCCTCGTCGAAATGACATGCTTTTTCTTAGTTTAATGGTGTTGTGCTGTCTTATTCAGAGAAACTCAGAAATAAATATTATCGAATAATGGCCACCCAGCCCGCGGTAGGCTTATCGCCATTTTTTAGGTCGATGATGTAATAATAGGTTCCCACCGGCAGGTCTGCGCCGTTGCGTTTGCCATCCCAGGGGACAGTGTAACCTACCGAGTAAAATATCGCGGCGCCAAACCGGCTAAACACCCTTATCACGCTATTGGGAAACCCTTCGATATTTTTAATGATCCAGATGTCGTTAACACCGTCGCCGTTGGGGGTAAATGCATTACTCATAGCAATACTTAAGGGTTGTGCGTTAACCGTTAGCGTACCGGCCACATAGGTAATGCGATAATTGGCAGCACCCGCCCCATTTACATTTATAGGATACATACCCGGCGGCGAATTGATTGTCGCAGTGGTGCTCACTACCGGTTGCGTATTGAATACAGATAAAGTATCACCATTCACAAAACCTTTGTAAGTTACCGTAAGCGGCGGGTTTTGATTACCTGTTATCTTGCTTTTATCGTCGGCAATTATGGTTAATGGGGCCCGGGCTACATTGTTGTTCATATTCAGCACGACAGTTCCATTAGCAGCACCCGTGCTACTAACTACCACAGTACCTGAATAAGTACCTACAACAGCGGTTTTGGCCAACCTGATATAAACGGCGGTTGGCAGAACCGTACCCGCCGAACCCACCGTCACGGTTTTACTGAAGGTGATATTATCGGTACTTACCTCAAAACCTGCTGGCGCGGTTACAGTTAACCCAGCTTTCAAATTATCGCCGGAAACTGTAAATAAGCCTGATGTTGAAGGCGTGCCATAAACCGTATTTAGCTGCGCGACATTGCCTGATGCTTTGATAGTGCCCCCCTGCCCCGCAGGCGGCACTGTGATGGTAAAAGTTACAGGACTGCCATTGCAGCCGTTTGCATTGGCCGGCGTAGCCGTGATATTGGCCACCAAGGCAGTTGTACCGTTGTTTGTAGCTATAAATGCGGGGATATTGCCGGTACCGCTTGCGCTCAAACCAATAGCCGGATTATCATTTGTCCAGGTAACGGCTGTGGCTGTGCCGCTGAAGTTTATCGGTGTGGTTATGCCTGCGGCGAAGGTTTGATTAGCTACCGTATTTAAACTTCCCGGTAAATTTACGCTGCCGCTAATTGGTACAGCACTATTAAAGGTTCCCGACGTAACGGTTACTGCTGCAGACAATGCCCCGGCCAGTGCAGAGCCCGAAGCACGAACGTAAATGATATTTCCGGCAACAACACCGTTTATTTGGGCTATATCGATGGTATTTACGTAGCCGCTTGCCGGGTTTGTCGATATTTCGATGTTGGGTGTCGATGTTTTGAGAATGATATCGGTAGTTAAATTACTACCCGATACGGTAAACTGCGCAATATTAGGGCTTGCTGATGGCGTGCCCATGCAAGCTACAATACTACCGCTCACCGAAGTCATTTTGACCGTTGGCGCAATGGGGCCTCCTGCAGCTACCTTGATTGCGAAATGCATGGGTGTACCTTCGCAGCCGCCAGGACTTAGCGGAGTAACCGTTATGTTGGCGTCCTGCTCAATTGCAGTGGCATTGATAGTTGTAAAGGGTAAAATACTGGTACCCGTGCCACTAGCCGGCAATCCAATTGAAGGATTATCATTTGTCCACTTATAATTGCCGGATCCTGTAAAATTGATTTGCGATACGGTAGAACCGGCAGCGTAGGGTTGGTCAGGTAATTGTCTGACTACCGGCTCTCCAAATACTATGAGGGATACCGGGACCGTTTGCGCAGTTGCACCCGGCGAACTTAAAGTAACATTCGCAAAAATCTGCCCTGTTGACGTGGAAGCTGCCGCTCTTACATAAACAGTTCCCGAAACACTTCCCCCTGCAGGGGCAACACTTATGGATGCCTGATATCCGGTCGACTTATCAAAAGACACCTCAAAACCAGCCGGCGCTGTTATAGTAAGCGGCCCTGATAATGAACTTCCCGAGTATCCAAATTCCTGAATATAAGGATCGACCGAAGCCATGCCTAAACAGGCATAAATAGTACCGGTTGCCATACCGGCTGTAATAGTAGGTACCGCAGATACAAATACCCAAGCCGAACCATAAGTATCATTTTCGCTGCCAATTAATGGCGTATTACCATCGGCACCTAAGCTCCGGGCCTTACCAACGCCGGCAAAAAGCACCAAAAGTGCTACAACAATTACGCGTTGTAAGGCTCTTTGCATTAGGGGATATCAATAGTAATTAGACTACTAATATAAATAATCGCGCTATTATCTGATAGTTAGAAAATTACATTCTATCGAAAAAAATCAAATATTTAAACAGTGCCGGTAGTATATCACCCGATGCTGCCGCGAATACTTTTTTCAAAAAGTATTATGGGTATCTTTAAAGATGCGATATACCATCACTTTCGGGCTCTTATTGTTGTTTATTTTTTTGCGTTGCGATAGTTTATCGGCACAAAAAACTGAAGTTATCCCACCGGCAGCGAAGAAGCTGATAGCCTGCTATCCTGATTTTGTTTCGGGCTATGCCGATAATCACCTAATCTTTAAGGATGGCAGCAAATTGTTATGGGATGATGGCATCGCCGACAAAAGTTATCAGCAACTACTGGACAACCCGGATTTAGAAGACATGTTCAGGCAGACCTATCCATTGGGTATACAAACCAAATCGCCCGAAAAAAACTTTGATCCCGGCCGCATCCGCAATGAAGCATTTTTTAAAAAGATGTATGGCAAGACAAAAGCCGAAGTAGAAAGCAATCTGGTGACGATAACCTGGTGCCCAAAAACTATAGGTGAGCAACTTAGAGTAACACATATCAACGGCGTCGACCGGCAACTTCAAAAAGTATCGGCCGAGCTGGATAAACACCCCGAACTAAAAAAGTACCTGACTGATATTGGCGGTACTTTTAACTGGCGCAATATTGCCGGCACGCACCGCTTAAGCCTCCATAGCTTTGGTATGACACTGGATATCAACATCAAATACTCAGACTACTGGCAATGGGCCTGCAAATGCAAAAATGAGGACGCACAGATAGATTATCAGAACAGGATCCCTCAAATTATAATTAATATATTTGAGAAACACGGCTTTATTTGGGGAGGCAAATGGTACCATTACGATACCATGCACTTTGAATATCGCCCTGAATTACTCAATTAAAACAGCCAGCCTAACATGAAAAACCTATTCACCGCCCTTACGCTCATTATTTGTTGCAGTTTTACTGGTGCCGATAATGTGTCGACCCGCTTTAAAATACCATCGGGATATACCCGGCAAGCGGTTGTTGCGGGCAGCTTTGGCGCATGGCTGCAAAACTTATCTTTAAAACCCACAGGGACCCATACGCGCCTTTTTAATGGCGGCATAGCCCGCACAGACACTTACACCGCAGCTGTTGTGGATATAAGCGTCGGCAAACACGACCTGCAACAATGCGCCGACGCAGTAATGCGCCTGCGCGGCGAGTACCTGTATCAGCAGAAAAAATATGATGCTATCAGTTTCAATTTTGTAAGTGGCTTTAGGTGCGATTACCTGCACTATGCCACCGGCTATCGCTACAAAAACGGCGAGTGGGTAAAGCAAACGGGCAAAGATTACAGCTACAAAACTTTCATGAACTACATGAATCTGGTGTTTAGCTTTGCCAGTACCATATCGCTCGAAAAAGAACTGGAACCTGTAAGAGATATTAAAACGCTACAAACCGGCGACGTATTTATCCACGGTGGTGCACCGGGACATTGTTTCATAGTGATGGATGTAATTGAAGACGCGCATCATAACAAACAATTCCTGTTGGCGCAAAGCTTTATGCCTGCGCAGAATATTCAGATCGTAAAAGACAGTTCGCCATGGTTCAGCCTTGCGCGGGCCAACAATTTGCCTTACGGCGATATTATCAATCCCATTTATTTGAGGCGCTTTAAGTAATTCAGACCTATCCTAAAATCCTGTTCGTCAAGAAAAGCAGCTGCATCGTGTAAAATAATTTAGCACCCGCCGGGTGTTGTGTTGCTTTGATCCATAATCTTAAAACAAACATTATGGGAAAGCACTTTCACCACCGTCATGACCACAGTCATGACGAATTGAGCGACAATGACGGCATTGATCGCCGCGGATTTTTAGAATGTATGGCCTGGGCAGGTACCGGCGTTTTATGGATGATGTCGGGCGGCATTTTGAAATCGTACGGCATGAGCAGCATGATAGACCGCCATACGGGCAAGCTGAAAGAAGGACTGGTTATGCCAAAGTCTGATTTTAGCTTTGTACAGATTAGCGACAGCCACATTGGGTTTAATAAACCGGCTAACGCCGATGTGTTAGGCACACTTAACGCCACCATCGCCAAGATCAATAACATGCCTTCGGCACCCTCATTTGTATTACACACCGGCGACTTGTCGCACCTGGCACAAGCCGAGGAGTTTGACACCTTAGCCGAAGCCCTCAAAGCCGTTAAAACCGAAAAAATATGCTACGTCCCCGGCGAGCACGACATGACCGATAACGGCAAACTTTACCTCGAGCGCTATGGTAAAGGAACCCTGGGCGATGGTTGGTACAGTTATGATTACAACGGTGTGCATTTTGTTGGTTTGGTAAACGTAACCAACCATGTGGACGGTGGATTGGGGTACATCGGTCCGGAGCAATTAAAATGGTTGGAGAATGATTTAAAACCACTTTCGGCCAGTACACCTATTGTAGTTTTTGCGCATATACCGCTTTGGGCCATTTACCCGCAATGGGGCTGGGGAACTGAGGATAGCGCGCAGGTACTGGCTATGCTGAAACGATTTGGTTCGGTATCAGTACTCAACGGACACATCCACCAA
>Ga0209233_1001265_pt1 | contig 10149 bp, 11 predicted proteins | sample AraplaCL_Cvi_mCL_FD_184269 | JGI IMG/M metagenome (GOLD analysis project Ga0209233, IMG submission 184269) | Arabidopsis root microbial communities from the University of North Carolina, USA - plate scrape CL_Cvi_mCL (SPAdes) (version 2) | ecosystem: Host-associated > Plants > Roots > Endosphere... | reverse complement strand
CCCACACCACTCCGCGATGAACAGCGCCATCGCCTTGGTGGTCTTCTTCAGCGAGTCCAGATCGACGAATTCGTTGAAGCCGTGCATCTCGCCGCCGCTGGCACCGAAGCATAGGCTCGGGATGCCGTAGTTGAGACCGTAGAAGCGGGTATCGGTCAGCGCGGTGAAGACGAGGTCTTCCACGGCGCCGCCATAGACCTTGCTAAAGGCCTTGCCGAAGGCGGCTTCCGGCGCGGCCGCGTCGGTCAGCTCATAACCTTCCGACAGGAAGCCGGACCATTCGACCTCCGGCGGATTGTTGGCGAGGAAGCGGTGGTTGCGCGAGGCGGCGGCAACGCAAGCCAGAATTTCCTTCTGGTGATCGGTCACCGACCAGCCCGGCAGGATGGCGATGCGGCAATCGACGTCGCACCAAGCCGGCACGCTGGAGGCCCAGTCGCCGCCCTTGATGATTCCAGGATTGAAGTTGATGGGATGGTTCAGTGTCTTGAAGTGACGGTCGGCCTTGGCGCGCTCGTTCCACTCGATCTCGAGCTTTTGCAGGGCATGAACCAGATGATAGGCCGCCATGATCGCATTGGAGCCCGAGCCCGCAAAGGCGACGTGGGTCGGATGACCCTTCACGCGCAGGCGGAACCAGATCACGCCGACCTGCGAGCGCACCATCTTGCCGGCGGTCGGCTCAGGAATGAAACAGGCATCCGCGCGATAGCCGCGCTGGAGCGTCGAGAGCGCGCCGACGCCGGTGCTCTCCTCCTCGATCACCGACTGGAAGTGGATTCGCGCGGTCGGCTTCAAGCCCGCGGCCTTGATCGCGTCGAGCGCATAGAGCGCCCCGATGGTGCCCGACTTCATGTCGCAGGCGCCGCGCCCGAACATCTTGCCGTCCTTGATCACCGGCGAGAACGGGGGCGTGTCCCACAATTCCAGCGGCCCGGCCGGCACCACGTCGCAATGGCCCTGGAGGATCAGCGATTTGCCGGCCTCGGTTGTCGGTCGATAGGTGCCGACCACGGTGCGGGCCTTGGAGAAGTCGTGCTCGATCGGGCCGAAGCCGCGGAGATCCTTCAAATCGTCGACATTGATATGCCAGTCGTCGACCTCATAGCCCCGGGCGCGCAGGAGGTCGCCGATCATGTCCTGACACGGCCCCTCCGCCCCGCGGGTCGAAGGGATCGCGACGAAATCGCGTGTGGTCGCGAGCTGGGCTTCGAAGCCGGCGTCGACGGCGTCAAGAATCCTCTGCTGCGTTTCGGCATTCATCAGGCTGCTCCAGGCGTTCAAACAATCGAAGAGCGCGCAAACTAGCCGATTTCAGCCGTTCGGGTACTCCACAAAATAAGCATCCCGCAATGCATCTTCGAGCAACCGGCCTTCCGAATAGCCATTGAGCGTCGCGGGCCGCGTGACGCCGTCGAGCAGGCGCGGGCACGGCTCGGGCGCGCCGAGCACGGTGCGCACGGGAATACGCTCGGCATAGATCGGCAATTCGTAGTCCTCATCGTCGTCCGCAACGCCCTTGGCGCGGACCTTGGCCGAGGCCTCCTCGATCTCCATCGCGATGAAGGAGGTCGCCTTGATCTCCTGCGCGTTGCTCGCCCTGAGGCTTGCGGTGCGATCCGGGAAGAAGCGGTCGACCATGGCGATCACCGCCCGTTCCTTCTCGTCCGCGTCAGTGACGAGATAGGCCGTGCCGAACGCCATCACGGCGCGGTAGTCGGCGGAATGGTTGAAGCCGCAGCGCGCCAGCACGAGGCTGTCGAGATGGGCGACCGTCAGGCAGACGCGCTCGCCTTTGGTCTGGTTGCGCAGCATGCGACTGGCGCTCGAGCCGTGCCAATAGAGTTTTGTGCCCTCGCGCCAGAAGAAGGTCGGCGTGCAATAGGGCTGGCCATCGATCACATAGGAGACGTGGCAGAGCATCGACGAATCCAGGATGCGGTGAACCGTCTCGTGATCGTAGAAGCCGCGGTCGTGACGGCGCTTGACCTGGTTGCGCGCTGACGTCGGATAGGAATTCTGGTTTTCGGTGTGGCTCACGGCCGCTCCTGTCGTGCCTGGAACAATTCCGGGAGAGTTGTAGCCGTGGATTTGGTCTGCGATAGTACCAATTCCATGCAAAAAATTCCGACCAATTCGCCCTCGCACGCCCAGCCTTCTCGGTCGAAGCCCGAGCTGCCGCTCGACCTCACCGGCCCCCACATCACGCCAGGTGCCTCCACCGCGCACCGGCTGTATCAGGCGCTGTGCGAGATGATCGTCTCCGGCCTCGTCAAGCCCGGCGAGCCGCTGCCGCCGTCCCGGATTCTGGCGAAGCAGACGGGCTTCCGGCGCAACGCCGTCGTCACCGCCTATGAACGGCTGATCGCCGATGGCTTTGCCGATGCAACGGTAGGCTCAGGAACGTTCGTCGCCGCGCGCATCCCGGCGCGCCGGGCCGAGCCGAAAAAGCCGAAGGTCGTGGTCCAAGCTCCCCGGCAAGGCGCGTTCGCGCTCGGCTGCACCCATATCGACGAGCGCGCCGTGCAGCGTTTTCGCGCCTTCGTCGGCCGGCGGATGCGCGCGTTCGGGTCCGAGCATCTGCATTACGGCGATCCCCGCGGCAGCCGCGAGCTGCGCGCGGCGATCGCCGACCATCTACTGTCGGCGCGGGGGCTGCGCTGCGATCCCGATCAGATCATGCTGACATCGGGCACGCTGCATGCACTGCGCATCGTGCTGAGCGCGATCTTGAAGCCCAACGACCAGGTCTGGTGCGAGGACCCCGGCTATCCCGCCGCGCGCAAGACGATCGTTCATTGCGGCTATCGTGCCGTGCCAGTTCCCGTCGACGAGCATGGCATGCGTGTCGGCAAGGGCCGCGCCGCGGGGCCCAGCGCACGCGCGGCCTATGTGACGCCATCGCACCAGTTTCCGCTGGGCGTGCAGATGTCGATGCCACGGCGGCTCGAGCTGCTGGACTGGGCCAAGCAAGCCGGCGCCTTCGTGCTGGAGGACGATTACGACAGCGAGTTCCGCTACGACGGTGCGCCGCTGATGTCGCTCGCCGGCATCGATCACCTCCAGCGCGTCATCTACATGGGCACCTTCGCCAAGACGCTGTTTCCGGGCCTGCGCATCGGCTATTGCGCCCTGCCCGAACGCCTGATCGGCGACGTGACGGCCGCACGTGCCGCGCTCGACCGCTTCCCCGGCACGCTGATGGAAGGTGCGGTCGCCGACATGCTCAATTCAGGGGCCTTCGCCGCGAACCTGAAGCGGGTGCGAAAACTCTATCGCGAGGCGCGCGATGCGCTGGCCGAGACGCTGGAGGCCAGATCCGACGGCGCGTTGTCGGTGCCGGTGCCCTCTCAGGGGCTGCACCTTGTCGCCCGGTTCGACCCATCAGTCGACCTGTCGGTCGCCGCAGAGGCGAAGCTGGCCGCCGGCGCGGAGGGATGGCTGCTCGCCGACACCTATTCGCGGGCGCATCCCCTGCCCGGGTTCGTGCTGGGATTTTCGGGCCACGCGGTTCCACAACTCGTGGCATCAGCCGAGCGGCTCGCGCGGGAATCGCGGTCTGCGTTGCGGGCGAGAAGCAAATCGGCCCGGCGGGCGTGACAAAGGTTCACTATCAGAATCGCTAGGCCGTCCCTACATTGCGGCATCGATGCCGGGATCTTTCGCCATGCTTCTCCACCGTATTGCCTGCCTCTCGCTCCTGATCTCCGCCGTGCTTGCCTCAACGGCACATGCGGCCACGGTCGGACGCGTGGAGGACATCGGCGATCTCAAGCTCGGCCAGCGCGTGCAGGTGGATGACGGAACCTGCCCCGCCGGACAAGTCAAGGAAGTGCGAGGCGCCAAGATGACCGACAAGGGCGTGGCGCGGACCGCGACCTGCGTGCCGCGGCTTGGTCCGAAGACGAAGTGAGGGCTTTACGACTTCGCCGGGTCGAACATGCACTGCAAGGTCGGCTTGGCGATCTTGGTGAAGGTCGGGCCGATCTCGCTCTGCTTTGATGTCGGCACCCAATCGGTCTCGATCGTGGGAACGCCAGTCTCGCTGATGCCGCGCAGCAACGCCTCGCGCAAATCGCGGTCCTCGACGACGGCGGCGGCGTGGTCATGCAGGCAACCGCAAACCTCCTCCGGATGCTCCCAGCGCCCGAGCATGTGTGGCGCGCACTGGCGCACGAATTCGTTGCGTGGATCCGGCAGCCGCGAAGGCGCGCGCACCTGTGCCTGCACCGACGTGATCGTCAGAAGGGAAATGAAGGCTGCGGCGCAGAAACGAACGAGCATGATGGCCTTTGCCGGCTGATTTTCTTATCGGCGATCAGAAGCGCGTGGCGACCACGATCTGCTGCGGCGCCGTCGTCGTGATCGGCGAGCCGCTGTACTGGAAGGTGCCGATACCGGGGAGATTGCCGTCAGGCGTGCCAGCAAAGGAGGAACCGGCGAGCACGAAACCGAAGGCAAGGATGAAGCTGAGCGCGCGCATGGTCTTGTCCTCAATTCCCTGGCCGGCGGTGCGCCGTCGTCGTTGTGAAGCTGATAACCATGGGCGGTTTCGCGCGTGATGCGCCAAAAACGGAAAATGGTTTCATCTTCGTGAGAATTGTTTCGTCCGGTCCGGGACGACGAAACAATTCGCGGAAAATGCCAATCATTTCAGTCAGGTTGCGCCGTAGCTCAAAGTGAGGGAGCAAGTCCGCGTCTCGCTGCGCGGATGCGCCTGAGGCGGCCGCCGTCATGCGCACGCCTTGCAGGCTTCACATGCATTTTACGTTTTTCTGTTGAAGAGACACCAAACGAAGGTTGGGTCCGGTCGAACCGGGGGCGCTTCGGCTGCGACCCAAGCCGTCGAAACCGAGACGCCTGGGATCACCGGGCGCATTCACGTGAGGGATGGCCACCATGACGGCGCAAGATCGCGCAACGACGCGCGACGCGGACCAATTGACTGACCGCGCCGACCGACAATTCATTCGCAACCGCGTCGCGTCAGTCGGCGCGATGTCGCACCAGTCGGGCCGCGGCTACGAGGCAGCGCCGCAAGCGTTCGTGCGGCTGACCGGCTCGCATCTCGCGAAGCCGCGCGCCAGCCGCACCCTCCGTCACTGGGTGAACGCAAGTGCGTCACTGGGTGAACGCAAGTGCGTCACTGGGTGAACGCGAGCGCGTCACTGAGTGAAGAACTCGCCGCACTTCTGGACATTGGCGTCAGCCGGTCCCCACGGCATGATCGGCACCGTCGAGGTCGAGTTCTTCGGCGAGCCCTCGATCAGCTTGTCCGAATAGACCATGTAGACCAGCACGTTGCGCTTGGCGTCGCAGCCGCGCACGATCTGCATCTTCTTGAAGAACAATGAGCGGCGCCTGCGGAACATGTCATCGCCCTGCTCCATCTTGTCCTTGAACTTGATCGGACCGACCTGGCGGCAGGCCAGCGAGATGTCCGAGACCTCCTCGGCGAGGCCGAGCCAGCCCTTGAAGCCGCCCTTCTCCGGCACGGTGAAATGACAGGCCACGCCCTCGACCTCGGGGTCGTCGAGACCATAGGTCGCAAGCTTATCGTTCGGGCTCATCCATTTGAACACGGTGGAGCGGCGGAAGATCAGATCGGGCTCATCGGCGGCGGATGCGGAAGCCAAAGGCACGAGCACGGCCAGTAGGAATAAAGCGAGGCCTTTCAAGCGGATGCCGAAAAGACCGGGGAAACGGGATGACATGAAGTTCTCCGGTAACAAGTCCTGACAATGTAGGCATGGGGTGGCCGCTCAGGAAGATGACGCGCGGCGCTCCGCGGCCGCCGTTTACCGCTCCGTGAGGCTTTTTTGCTACGTCTTGAACAAAAGTAGCTGATGGCAGAACTGCCCTGCTGGTGAACGCGTATCCCCTCTGCGACACTAACGTCTGATTTGGATTATGGATTCGAGGATGAATAGCGTGAACGGGTCTGGTTTTTTTGCCAAGCCGGCGCGGCTTTGGCAGGCCGCCATTTTAACGGCGGCGGGTGCGATCGGTACGGCAAGCCAGGCGGACGCTGCATTTTATTACTGGACGGACTATTCCGACGGATCGTACGGCCGCCAGGAGCGGCATCCCGAGGAGCCGCGACAGAAGCCGCCGAAACGCGGCGCCGCGAGCAAGAAGAAAGACATCGTCGCCGAGAAGGAAGCCGGCACCAAACCGCAAGGCCCGCTCGTCATCGTCGTCTCGATCGACCGGCAGAAGGTCACGGTCTACGACACCAATGGCGTGTTCGCGGAATCCCCGGTGTCGACCGGCATGAAGGGCCATTCGACGCCGATGGGCGTGTTCAGCGTCATCCAGAAGCACAAATTCCACCACTCCAACATCTATAGCGGCGCGCCGATGCCTTACATGCAGCGGATTACCTGGTCGGGCATCGCGATGCATGCCGGCGTGCTGCCCGGCTATCCGGCCTCGCATGGCTGCATCCGCATGCCGATGGCGTTCGCCGTGAAGATGTGGAACTGGACCAAGATGGGTGCCCGCGTCATCGTCTCGCCAGGCCAGATGACACCGCACGATTTCCAGCACCCGCTGCTCGCCTCCGTGCGCGTGCCGCCGCAGCCCGCGGCCAGCCTCGCGCCGCAGACCAATGCCGGCGACAAGGCGGATAAGGTTGCCGCCGACGTCAAGGCCAGCGACGCGAAGCCGGTCGAAACCAAGACCGCCAGCGCCGATGCCGTGCTGGAGCTGCGCTCGTCGGTCGGCCATACCGTGATGTCGGACATGACGACCGGTCACGCCCCGGCGCGCGAGGAAGCCGCCGCGTCAGTGGACAAGGCCGAAGCAACCGACGCGGCCAAGCCGCAGTCGGAAGAAGCCGCCAAGCCCGCGAGCACCGAAGCGAAGCCCGCCGAGGCCGCAGAAGCGCCCAAGGCTCCGACGACGGCCGAGGAGAAGGTCGAGCCGGCCAAAGCCGAAGCCGCCGACACCGCGAAGAAGCCCGACGCGGCGGTGACGGCCACGGCGCCCGCGCCCGACGCCAAGAAGGACGAGACCCGTATCGCCGATCCCGCGCCGGCAGCGAAGCCGGAAGCGCCCAAGCGGACCGGGCAGATCGCGGTCTTCATCAGCCGCAAGGATTCCAAGCTCTACGTGCGGCAGAACTTTGCGCCGTTGTTCGAGGTGCCGGTCACGATCGCCGCGAGCGACCGGCCGCTCGGCACGCATGTCTTCACCGCCGAAGTCGACAAGGCCGATTCCAACGCGCTGCATTGGTCGGTGGTGTCGCTGCCCGTCTCGGCGCGCGCCGCAGCGCGCGAGGATGATAGCCGCGTGACGCGTCGCAAGAGTGGCGCCGCCGTGATCCCCGTTGCCGCAAAGCCCGTGGTCACGCCGGACAGCCCGACGGAGGCCCTCGACCGCGTCTCGATCCCCGCCGACACCATGGCGAAGATCAACGAGATGCTGACCTCCGGTGGCTCGATCATCGTCTCCGACCAGGGTATCAACCAGGGCGAGACCGGCGAAGGCACCGACTTCATCGTTCGCCTGTACTAGGCCTTGTCACTCCCGATAACGCGGTGTTGACGAGGCGGGTCGCAGCGGCGGAGTAACATGCGTCCGGATCATTTCGGGGGACGCCGTCACGATGAACCGCAGGACGATGCTCATCGGAATGCTTGCAGGCGCGCTCGCGCCGGCGGCGCGTGCGCTTGCCGACGGCGGCATGAGCCGGATCCCGGCTTACGCCTTCTCCTTCCCGGCCTTGTCCGGCGACGACATTCGCCTAGCTGCGTTCACCGGCAAACCCCTGCTGGTGGTCAACACTGCATCGCTGTGTGGCTACACGCCCCAATATGCTGGCCTTCAGGAGCTCTGGAGCGAGTTTCGCGAGCGCGGGCTCGCCGTGATCGGCGTACCCTCCAACGATTTCGGCGGACAGGAGCCCGGCGGCACCAGCGAGATCACCGAGACGGCGCACCACCAATACGGCGTTACCTTCCCGATCACAGCCAAGGCCGTCGTGGTCGGCGCCAAGGCCCATCCGTTCTACAAATGGGCGGCTGAGGCGCGCCCGCGCGAGGTTCCGCGCTGGAACTTCCACAAATATCTGATCGGCCGCGACGGCTATATCGCCGAGGTCTATCCGTCCGCCGTCGAGCCGACCGATACGCGGATCAAGACCGCCATTGCCAAGGCGCTGGCCGACAGCTGACGCGCCACCTCCAATCGGGTTGGGCACAATTGTGGCGGGATGCCAAACAGCCGTTGCAATGGCGAGGGCCCACCATCTAGGCTAGGATCGTTGGGGCAGGATGGTTTTGCCGACGGTAAAAAGCTGCGGCGGAACAACGGGATCAATCTCGAGGACAACACCATGCGTGTGGCGGCAGGACTGATTTTGGCAAGCGCGATATCTGTTGCGATGACAGGCGCGGCATGGTCGCAGACCCCGGCTGCAAAGCCCGCAGCCGCGACGCAGGCCGCACCGCCTGCGGCGCCCGCCGCAGCAACGGCTCCTGCGCCGGCCGCCGCCGCGCCGACGCCGGCAGCCTTCGTCAATCCGCCCCCGCCGCAACAGCCGCCGCAGCCGGCCCGGGCGGCCTGCAACACGCCGGGCGCGCTCGGCGTCGCCCGCACCGTCGAGATCGACACCACAGGGGGTCCCGGCTTCGGCTTCGAGCATTTCAAGGAGCTGGACTTCCTGCGCGACAAGGAGGTCGTGCTGACCTTCGACGACGGCCCCTGGCCGAAGAACACGCCCGCCGTGTTGAAAGCGCTCGCCGATGAATGCACCACCGGCATCTTCTTCTCGATTGGCAAGCACGCGACCTATGAGCCGGAGATCCTCAAGCAGGTCTACGCGGCCGGCCACACCGTGGGCACCCACACCTGGTCGCACGCCAATCTCAACAACAAGAAGCTCACCGAAGCACAGCGCAAGGAAGAGATCGAGAAAGGCCTGTCCGCGGTGAAGTGGGCACTCGGCGGCATCTCGCCCTCGCCGTTCTTCCGCTTCCCGGCGCTTCAGCATCCGCCGGAGATGGTCACCTATCTCGGCAACCGCAACACGGCGATCTTCTCCTGCGACATCGACTCCTTCGACTTCAAGGCCTCCAAGCCCGAGAAGGTGATCGAGACCGTGATGAAGAAGCTCGACAGCAAGGGCAAGGGCATCATCCTGATGCATGACTTCCAGAAGCACACCGCCGAAGCCCTGCCCGAGCTGCTCAAGCGGCTGAAGGCCGGCGGCTACAAGGTGGTGGCGATGCGCGCCAAGTTCCCGGCCTCGACGCTGCCCGAATACGACCAGGAGCTGATGAAGGACATCAAGCTGCCGACGGTGAGCAGCCGGCCGGTCAACAGCGTCGTGACGACAGTTTCCGAATAGACGGCAATTGTCTTTCCGCTTCGAAGGCTACGTCATCGTCTCCGCGGACGGCATGCTCGCGGACCGCGCCCATATCATGCCTGACAGCCTGAAGTTCGAGGGCGACAAGCTGTTCTTCGAACAGGCGCTCGATCGCGCCGCGCTGGTCGTGCACGGCCGGCACTCGCACGAGCAGCAGGCGAATTCGCCCAAGCGCAAGCGGCTGATCCTGACCGGCAAGATCAAGGCCCTCACCGTCGACCCCGAGATGCCGAACGCGACGCTGTGGAATCCGGATCATGCGAGCTTCGAGGAGGCCTGCGCCTTCGCCGGCGTCGCCTCCGGCATGGTCGCGATCATCGGCGGCCCCATGGTGTTCGACCTGTTCATGGACCGCTACGACACGTTCTGGCTGTCGGAGGCGCCGCATCTGCGCCTGCCCGGCGGCGAAGGCTGCTTCGTCGGCGTGCCCGAGCGGACGCCGCACGAGGTGCTGGCCTCGCACGGGCTGAAGCCGGGCGCGCCGTATCTGCTCGACGCCGAGCACGAGGTGACCGTGACGCCGTGGCGGCGAGGATAAGCGCGGGGGCCGGCCAAAACGCGCGAAACAACCCCATGCACAGTACAGGTAATAAATTACCCGCTTCTATCGCTCTCGCCTACCACGCATATCGGACGAGGCCCCTGCCCGTATAGGCGCGCGTCGCGCTGGAAAATTCCCCATCGACGGTCGCCGCGGCCGACCAGCCACTCGGCCATCTCTTTTCAAGCGCGACGGTCAAAAGCGCGGAGTCCGCGGCCTGCGCTGCGCCGTTGAC
>Ga0209233_1001260_pt1 | contig 10170 bp, 9 predicted proteins | sample AraplaCL_Cvi_mCL_FD_184269 | JGI IMG/M metagenome (GOLD analysis project Ga0209233, IMG submission 184269) | Arabidopsis root microbial communities from the University of North Carolina, USA - plate scrape CL_Cvi_mCL (SPAdes) (version 2) | ecosystem: Host-associated > Plants > Roots > Endosphere ... | reverse complement strand
TCATACCCCGGGTGACGACGGCATCGCACGTCGCGGACGCTCATCTCATCGCGCTCTGCGAGTCATCGGCGCCGATCTCGCGCGATGGATCCTCTACGTGAGATCGCGGGTGCCACGTGGCCAGGAGGACGAAGCCACCATAGCCGATGATATTCAGGAGCAGTTCCAGCCACGATGCCATGCGCAAACCTCGTTCGACAGAGAACGGCCGGCGCACGCAGCGAGTTCCTGCACTGCCGGAACAAACGGGCATTGTTGCAACCATCGCACAGGCCGCGCGTTGTCAGGCAGCCCTTGTTTGATGGGAGGACATCTGATGCGAAAGACATTGGCAGTTCTGGCGACCGTGGGCGCGGTGGCCGCGACGGCAATTGCGGTGCCTGCGCCGGCCGAAGCTCGCGGCATCGGCCCGGGTCTGGCATTCGGCTTGGCGGCAGGTGCGCTGACCGCGGGCGCCATTGCCGCCTCCGGTCCATACTACTACGGCCCGGGTTACGGATACGGCTACTACGGACCGCGCTATTATTATGGACCGGGCCCCTATGCCTACTACGGCGGGGCGTATCCGGTCTACCGGCACCGCTATTATTATCGCCACTGGTGATGATGAAGCCCGGAAGCCCTGCTTCCGGGCTTCTTACTTGATGCGGGTGCATGAGAGACTCGTCTAGCTGGTCGATCCCCTTCAGCTCATTGAATCCTTCGGCGATGCTCGTCGCCAGGCCGCCGCCGCGTATTCCTGGCGCTCGCGCATGAAGCGGTCCTGCGTCGCCTTGAACTTGGCGATGCGCGCGGCGATGTCTTCGCGTTCCTTGGCAAGACGTTCCTGCCGTTCATTCTTCCTCGTCATGCCATCTCCTGCTCGAACGAATCACGGGCGCGATGAGCGATCTCGAATGAGGCGTGAATGCGGACGATCGCGCCTGCCGAGAATGCCCCCGGATTTGTCCTGGTAGAGCTCGTCGGCATGGCCAAGTTCCGTGGAGTCGGGCTGCCGTCACGAGTTCCAGTCTCGCGAGCACGGGCTTGCGAGGCCGCGGCCGAGCAGGCGGCGGAGAACGCTCGCGCCGACCACCGGCGGCGTCACCGGCGACCGAGAGAACGGCATGCTATGATCGGCGGTCTTGGTTGTTCAGGTGTGTCGATGATTGCATCCGATCTTCGAACGGGCGTGGAACGGCTCGGTGACATGATCGCGTCCGCGAGGGTGATCGTGCCCTTCACCGGCGCTGGCATCTCGACCGAAGCGGGCATTCCCGATTTCCGTTCGCCGGGCGGCTTGTGGACCCGCTACCGGCCCATTGCCTTTGACGAGTTCATAGTCAGCCAAGACGCGCGCGACGAGTCCTGGCGCCGGCGGTTCGCGATGGACGCGACATTCGCGCAGGCGAAGCCTGGCCGAGGACACCGCGCGCTGGCCTCGCTCTACCGTGCCGGCAAGATTCCGGCGGTCATCACCCAGAACATCGATAATTTGCACCAAGCATCTGGCTTTGCCGCCACTGATGTCATCGAACTGCACGGCAACACCACCTACGCCCGCTGCGTCGGCTGCGGACAGCGCTACGAGCTGTCCTGGGTCAAAGAGCGCTTCGAACCAGACGGCGCGGCGCCGGATTGCACCATCTGCAATGAGCCGGTGAAGACGGCGACCATCTCCTTTGGTCAGGCGATGCCGCAGGCAGAGATGGAGCGTGCCACCGCGCTCGCGCAACAGTGCGACCTATTCATCGCGATCGGGTCATCGCTCGTGGTGTGGCCTGCGGCCGGATTTCCTTTGATGGCCAAGGAGTCGGGCGCCAAACTCGTCATCATCAACAGGGAACCGACTGATCAGGACGACGTTGCCGATCTCGTGCTGCCCTACGACATCGGTGAAACTCTCGGACCGTTTGTCGGTAACTGAGTCCTGAGTGATTCGCAGACATGCAACCCTGTTTATAGTTTTCAGGTGTGGCCGATTTTTGTCTATGCGAAGCACAACGGAATGTTATCTTTTGATTCGAGAGATTCGCGTGATTCATCGTGAGTATTGTTGATGATAGCGCGTTTCTGCGGGCGCCGTTGCAGGGGTGGCGTCTCACACTTCATCTGTGAGGTCCGGGGTTATGGGGTCGGACGGATTTGAGTCCAAAAAGCTCGGGGTACCGGTGCCTGGTGGGTCATCACCAAACCGGCTCGGGGGCGAGTTTTCAGGCGGTGCGGCGCGCGATACCACGATCGATGCCCTGGCGGGACTCGGCGAGAACCTCGTCGAGATCAGTGGCGTGATCAAATGGTTCGATGCATCGAAGGGCTACGGCTTCATCGTTCCTGATAATGGTTGGCCGGATGTGCTTCTGCACGTTACGGTGCTTAGGCGCGATGGCTATCAGACCGCCTATGAAGGTGCGCGGATCGTCTGCGAGTGCGTGCAGCGACAGAAAGGCTATCAGGCCTTCCGCATCGTCTCGATGGATGAGTCGACCGCGATTCATCCGGCGCAGATGCTGCCGCCACGAACGCATGTGACGGTGACCCCGACCAGCGGGCTGGAGCGTGCACAGGTCAAATGGTTCAACCGTTTGCGTGGCTTCGGCTTCGTAACCTGCGGCGAGGGGACGCCCGACATCTTCGTGCATATGGAGACGCTGCGGCGCTTTGGCATGACCGAGCTGCGTCCGGGGCAATACGTGCTCGTCCGCTACGGGCCCGGCTCCAAGGGCATGATGGCAGCCGAGATTCATCCCGAGACCGGCTCGCCTGCGCTCTCGTCGCACTGACCAATCTCCCGACGCACGAAGTTGTGAATCGGATCGATTGCCGCCGGAGGTTGCTCGGGAAAGGTCGCAAGCCACCGCCTGTGGGGCGCCTGCTGCATCTTGCTGCAGGCGCTGGGAGCGTGTAGTGACTTCCGGCTCACACCGGCATGGCCTCTGCGGCCACCGAGCATCGGGGTATAGCGCAGCCTGGTAGCGCGGCAGTTTTGGGTACTGCAGGTCGTTGGTTCGAATCCAGCTGCCCCGACCAACTACCGCCTTGAATCTCCTACCTTTTCTCCCTGCGATTCTGAGTGATTCTGACGGGGCGGTTCTTACGCTGTTCCGCCCTGGTCTCCGCCGCTGCGCCTGCTTGCGGGCCTCAGCAATGGCCGCGATCTTCTTCGTCCGCCGACGGAGGTAGCGGATCGTGGTGTCCTTGTTCGTGTGAGTTAGGCGGCCTGGATTGTCTTGATGTCGACCAGCGCCTCTTCGACCTCGGTCGCGCCGCCCGCGCATCGATGTTCTCGACCTCGAGCGGAATGCCGGCAGACCTCGGCGATCTGCCGGCACCATTTCGCGTACGACCGGTAGCGGACCGGCGGGCCATGCTCGCTCTTGATGATAGCCCCCCTGCGCTGATCGATCGGCACCTGCTCGAGCAAGGAAAAAGAAGATCGTAATTCGAGAGGTTGAACTCGATGGCCGCGGCTCAATGCTTCAATGGCGACAATTCCGCAATGGCTTTTCCCTTGCGCGCGTCTTGACGTTGCGGAACATTGCAGCTCAGGGAGCTTGAGCCAGGAGGCGTCCGATAGGCTGGACTATATCGATCAAACTGACTTCGAGGCTGCTCTTTGCAGATCCGCGGCGAGTGCGAGAGATCAAAGACCGTTTAGACGGCCGCACGCACCTGGTCAGAACGCCTGAGCGCGGGGCACGCCGCGAGCGTAGCGCGCCCCGGCCACAGTTCCGATGCTAGACAAGGTCAGACCCGCATCATGGAAAGTCCGGGACGCAATTGCTGCCGTTTGTAGCAGCTGCGATCGTCCCGTCCGACGCCCCCTTTGCTGAATTGATACCGGGGGTACCGGGTACCGCGTTTGCACTATCGTTGCAGAGCAGGCCATTATTGAGCACAGTCCACTGGCGCCCGGAGGACAGCTCCCCAGCGACGCCAAAAGTGTTTGAGAGAAGCACGTGGCTAAGATCGTTTACGTCAAACACATTCGCACCAAAGGAAACCGACGTTCCGATTTGCATAGTCGACTGCAGCATGAGCGCGCTACTGCGTGCAACACGAAATGCATTTCCCGTCGCTTTCAAATTGTCGGTGAACTTCACGCCATTGTCGAAATGAGCATTGGAGTGAAAATCGATCGCCACAAGTGTTTTGAACGTTCCTGAAAAACTGACCGGCTGGGATGAATCAATCCGACAAAAAGCGTCGCACCAAATGCCGATATCCTCGCTACCGGCTCCGACGAACGTAACCGAGTGATCTGCCGGCGCCGCCGAAGCCAAATCCGTGCCATTCTGCTGATGCAGGAAAAGCCCATAGCATGGATGGCTCGCTGCGAGTGTGCAGTCTAGCGTGATATTGCTGAAAATAATATAACCGCCGAAGTCGTTTTCCTCGACTACAACGTTGCAAGAGCTCCGCAGCGTCGCGTTACCGCCATTGCCGACTAGAAAGATGACGCCAGCGTCTCGGTACGAGTAGTTTGGACACCCCGTAATAGTTTGCCCTGCGCTGGGCGAGCACATTGGAATCAGGGATTGCGAGTCCCATTCCCACTTGATGATATTGAAACATTGCTGGACGCTGGCCAAGGCATTGCCAGTCGCGTTCGATAACAGCCCATCATTTGAATCGCTTCCAGCCTCGTCGATGTAGAGTGTGGGCGTGAACGTCGGTCGAAATTTGCCTGGGAATTTCGTGATACTCCATGCGCCGTCAATAATTGATACTTCCTCGCATTGCTGCATCCACAAGCGCGGAAAGCTCGGTGGCGGGAAGCCGGTGAGACGAATGGCGTGATGAGCACTATCGTTCTTGTCGGCATTACAGACCTGCACGACACATCTGGCACGAAACTCGGCAGCAGACGGTAGCGTAAGCGTCCATGGACCGCTGGAGCCTATAACCGTGCTGCCGCAATCGGTGGAGGCGATCCTATAATCCTTGGTCTTCGGAGCGATATCATCAGGCGTCTCGAGTCCGCCCGTCGCCGGGGCGTGCGCCCACAACAGCGCGGCCAGCAAAAGCAGGCCGATTAAAACGTTGCGATTAAGGAGCATTGAATTCCGGAAGGACACAACGGCGAGGCAATCACTTTATAGTGCTGAAGCTGCACTGAGCAACAAGCTCCTGCAGCAGCTAAGAGAGTTTTTCGCTATCTCAATCGGACGGGCATCTGGCGCTGCATGGCGGTGTGCGAGAACGGCTTCGAAGGCATTCCGACTTTCATCACCCAGAATGGATCGCAGCTTGTGCTGTTGAACGAGGCAGCGCGATCCGCATGGATGGAGCGCCGGCAGTCATCCAGCCGTGCTGGTGGCGATCCGCGGCGGCGCCATCTTGAAGTGCCGCTTGGCATAGGCGACGATCTGGCGGTCGGTCGGATGATCGGCCGCCTCGACGGTCACGATCCGATTGCCGACTGCAGGATGTGTCTCGCGCAAATATTTGGCGAGTTCGGTCTTGGCGCCTGCAGGCCCGATGATCAGGATTTCACCGGCATCGCTGAACGTGTTGGCGACCTCCTTGAGGAAATGCGTGTCCGGCTTGGCATGCCCACCGCCGACGGCATTGGCCTTGTGATGCAGATGCCGTGTCGGCAGATGGGGATGCAGTGTGAATTCGTCATCGCCGCTCAGCCCAACGTGAAACACCTTGGCCTGAGCGTGGTCGAGCCAAACGACGGCGTGGAAATGGGTTGGCATGTGATGGTCCTCAACGGCGACGGCGGCGCTTTCCGGTGCCTCTCCGGCCGCGGACGCTTACGATCGGGACTGGAAGAGGTTGCGACATCATCTGATGCAAACCTAGCAATCCCAAGGTCGCGGCCGCTTGATGCAGGTCAAGTGGGCTCCGATAGCCTCTTCTCCCGCATCATCCGCCTTGATCGGCCCATCACAGCGTGAACCGCCGGATGCGCTTCTCCTGAGATCAGTAGGCCTCGGGGTCGGCGCTGTCGTTCGGGTGCGAAAAGCCTTCTCCAGGCTTTCGTGTCGAGCCTGTGGCCCACGCTGGATGCGCTCAACCCTGCAACGACGTATCCGCCTCGGCCTCATCCGTCTTGATCGGCCGGCCCAGCGTGAACTGCCCGACCGGCCCTTCGATATGGAAGGGCAGGCCAGTGATCTTCTCGAACAGGTCGATGTCGCTGGTGCCGACGGCACAGCCGCCGAGTCCCAGGTCGGCGGCCATCAGATAGAGCGTCTGCAGCAGCGCACCGACGTCCTTCAGCGTCAATGCATACGCGATGGAGCTGTACTTCCAGGCCAGCCGCGCAAAACGCGACGTCATCGTGAGCAGGATCTGCGGCCGTCCGTCTGCGCCCATCGCAAACTGCGCGAAGTCGAGCATCGCACCCAGCTGCTCGGGCCTCGCCGGAATCTGCGTCAGCGTGTGCGCATCGGCATCGTAATGATAGAGACCGCTCGCCAGGCCGTCACAATTGGCGACGGTCACATAGAGCTCGAGCTCATAGGCGCTTCCGCCGGTGGGGTAGGGCCGGCGGGTGTAGTCCAGCATCGGACCATCGCTGCCGTCTTCGAGATCGAGCGGGCTTTCCCAGCGCGACAGCACCCGCGCGGTGCCGTCGAGGAACAGCGACAGTTCGGCGAGCGTGATCGGATTCTGATCGTCGTAGTCTCGCACCGACACGCGATCGCGAAACAGTCTTGCCGCCGGCGAGACCGTCTCGGACGGCGCAGGCAGCGCGGCCTTGAGGTCGATGCGCGCGCCGGGCCAGCTCGGTCGGATTGCCGGCGGCGGCGCGATCGAGTCGAGATAGGGATAGGCGCCGCCGACCAGATTGGCCTGCCGTCCCTCCGCGCTGCGCGCGTGAAACAAGAGATCGTGGAAGTCCCACATCACGAGCGTCTCATCGCCCTCGCTGGGGCGGCGGCCGTGATCCTCGGGCCTGTCGAGCTTGAACAGGATCGCGCAGTCAACGAGCAGGCCGAGCAGCTCAGTGCCGGGAAAGCCGGCGAGCTTGCGCAACGCCCCGACCGTCTGCGGCGTCGCCAGCATGGTCAGCATGGTCGCGACGGCCGGATCGATGATCCGGATCAGCGCGCCGGCGCGCGGTGATTCCAGCACCATCTCGCTGCCACGTCGGCGCAGATAGGCAAAGCGCGACAGCACGATGATGTCGGTGCTCACGAGCTTTGCCACGTCAGGCCAATAGTCTGCCATCTGCGGCTCGATGATCGCGATCTCCGCGTTACCCGCCTTGCGTGCCAGTGGGTATTCGACGAGGCCTTGCCGGGCCAGCAGGCGCACCACGCGCGCGACCTCCTGGTCAGCGGTCTCCTTGCCGCCGAGCGCAGCGAGCTTGATGCCGTCTTTCAGCGCCAGCAGGCGCTTCTTGGCGCCCTCGCTCGGCTGGCCCAGATCAAGCGGATAGAAATCGACGACGGCGCCGAGATGGCCGTTGCTCCAGTTTTCCAACGTGACCCGCGGACTGAGGCGGACCGAGAGCACGGGCGGCGCGAGCCGTTGCGGCGCTGCCGCCGGTCGCGCGGTCGCCTTTGCTTTCGCCTTTGCTCTTTCTCCGGCTCTTCCCTTGGCCTTCTTGGCCTTGGCCGGTTTTCGGGTCGCAGCCTTCGGCTTGGTCTTCGTCACTCGTCCGCGCTTGGCCATGCTGTCCCCGCAATCAGCTGTGCGGCGGGAAAGGTGTCAGCTCGGTCTCCGCGATCGGCTGATCGCGCAGACCGAGCTTGACCGGGACATCGTAGAGCCGGCCCGGTCCGAAGCGGCGATAGAAGTGGCGCAAGCCCGGAACGATGACGCGCACCACCGGCACACCGACGTCCGGCCGTGTCTGGTCCAGCACGAGGAAATCATGGCCCGCACGGCGGGCGATCTCCACGCAGGCGTCGACCTGCTCGCGGGTGGTCGCGCGCGGGATCGGCAAGCCAAGCTCCGGCGTTGGAAACGGATTCTTCGCCGGCAGCAGGAACGGATAGCTCTCGATTCTGAGCGGCGTCTCGCCGTCCAGGCTCGGCTTCTCGCCGCTGCCGCCATTCATCATGCCGATCGCCAGGAACTGGCTGAGCTCGGTCAAGGTGCGCAGAAGAGCAATCCGCGGATCGAAATGCGCGCCGGAGCCGAACTCGATGTGCTCCTGGCCGTTCTTCGTCCAGTGCATGATCGCGACATAGGTCGGCACCCCAAGATCACTGGTGACGTCGAGGACCCAGACCTTGCGGCCGAAATCCGCGAACTGGCTCTGCAGGTCGCGGACGTAGGAATCATCGATGCGGCTGAGATCGACCTCGCCCCGCTGCGAGCGGTTGTACCACCAGATCGCGTAGGCATCGCGCTCGACCAGCTCGAGGAAGCCTTGCACGATCGCCTCCTGCAGCGTGTTGCCGGCCGCGCAGCCATTGGAATCGGCGTGGAAGGCGCGCGGACCGCTGTAGAAGAAATAGAGCAGGCTGGTCGGGATGTATTTGAAGCGCTGGTCGCGCAGCGACCACACCGGCGACCATTCGATCTTGGCGTTCGGATCGAACGGCTCCGGCGCCGGCTGCGCGTCGTCATGATGGCTGTGGTCGTTACGGGCAGCGTATTGCGCCTCGCTGAATGTCAGGATGTCGTTCGGCCTGATCGCATCGCCCTCGGCGAAATCGGTGAAGCGCTTGGTGCTCCGGATCTCATCGCCCTGATAGATTCCCGAATAACGCTCGATCGCCTCCATCAGCGCGCTTGCCTCGGCCTGTTCGGCGGTCGAGCCCTTGCCGAAGCTGCCGCCTGACAAGCCATGCCGCAGCTGATCGACGTTCTGCGCCGGCGCGGAGAAATTATGCTGGGCGAAGAAGTTGGTGTTCATCGGCAGATCGGCCTCGATCCGCTCCAGCCGCTTCACCACGCCGGTGAGCGGGCTGACATGCCGCCGAAAGCGCGCCACGGTGGCGCGCGACGTCACCGTGCGATAGCCGCCCGAGGTGATGAGCAGCTTGGCGCCGGCATCGAGCTTGATCGGCTCGGCCTTGCGGCGCGGGTTGAGCAGCTTCTTGTCGCCGCAGGTCGGGCATTGCGGCCGCTGCGCGACATAATGCTTGCTGAGCACCGAGCCCGTCAGGTCGACGCTCATGATGTGGTCGCGGATCTCGGTGCGGAATCCAGTCGCGATCGCCTTCGTGATCTCGACGGCTGCGAACTGGATCGCGCTCTGTCCGATCGCATTCCGTGCAAGCGGCGAGACTGCAACTGCCTTGGCAGCGCCGCGATCGAGAAAGCCCTTGATCTCGCGGTTGCGGATCATGCGGTCGAACAGGCAGGTCCAGCAGCCGGTGTGGCCGGGGTTGAACAGCGGGCCGACCAGCGGAAACACGCCGGAGGGTTGCACCAGCAGCCAGGGCGTGTTGTCAGCGACACGGCTGCGGTTCAGCTCGGCCAATTGGCGTTCGAGATAGTCGTTGACCAGCGTGACCGTGAGATCAGGAGAGCGGTTGACGATACGCACCCCGAGCTTGCTGAGCGCAGCGGTCAATTCCGCAGCGCCCTTAACGTCGATCGCCTCGACCCGCACCTTATGCGTTGCGAGGTTGCGCTCGGCTTCACCCGCGGGCAGGCCGATGCTGGCCCAATAGCCGGCGAGCGTGTCGTCGGCCGCCTTGCCGCCGTTCACGACATAGCGGCGCTCGACCATGCGATTGAGCGCCTCCTCGACCTTGTCGGCCGGAAAGCGCTTGCCGAGCTGGGTGACCAGGTCGCCCGCGGACTTGCCGCCTTTGCCGATCGCCTCGGCGAGCGAGCAATAGAGTTCACCATGGAGGAAGAACTTGCGATCCTCCGAATAGATGCAGACCACGTCGGGTGGCATCACATAGGCGGTGAAGTTGGGCGCGAATTGCAGCGTCGTCTTGCCGGCTGTGGTCCGCGATGCGGAGCTGGATGTGGTCTTGCGCGCGCTCATCGCGAGAGCCCCTCGAATGCGACAGCACTGCAGCGCGACAGGCAGGCGTTCGCGCCGGCGATGAAAAGGTTCTGGATACTGGTCAACATGTGCTGGAAAATTCCGGAAGCGCCGGGGAGGAGGGACCTACGTCGATCGGACGACCGGCTTGGCGGCCAATTGGGCCGATTGTGGGAAGACGACATGAAATAGCCGGGCAGACCAAGTCGTGCCCGGCTATAGATACTCTATCGTCGATCAAAATCGTTGATCAAAGGATCTGACGCTGTGCCAGATCA
>Ga0209233_1001259_pt1 | contig 10180 bp, 5 predicted proteins | sample AraplaCL_Cvi_mCL_FD_184269 | JGI IMG/M metagenome (GOLD analysis project Ga0209233, IMG submission 184269) | Arabidopsis root microbial communities from the University of North Carolina, USA - plate scrape CL_Cvi_mCL (SPAdes) (version 2) | ecosystem: Host-associated > Plants > Roots > Endosphere ... | reverse complement strand
TTTCGCAGGACAATGGTCGAACCATGTATCTCCGTGAGAACCGACCAAATCTGTATGTGCAGGACGATTGGAAGATCAATCGTGATCTGACCGTGAATGCAGGGTTGCGTTGGGATCCGTGGCTTCCACCGACGGATCTGAATACAGCGCTAGTAGGTTTCCAGGCCGGCTCACAATCCACGGTAGCCCCGAATGCTCCAGGCGGTTTGTTGTTCCTGGGGGATAAGGGAGTGCAGGACTCCATCTTTCGTAAGAACTGGAAGGATTTTGGTCCTCGTGTCGGGTTTGCGTATAACGTCGGCGGCAAGGGCAGGCTCGTGTTCCGTGGCGCCTACGGCTTGTTCTATGGTTTCCCGGAAGGTCTGCTCTACCAACGCACAAACCAGACGCAACCTCGCAGCTTCGGCGTGACTACACCCAATCCTGCAAATGCATGGGATAACATCTGGGGCAGCAGTGGCAGCCCATTCCCGCGCGCAAAGACGCCAGTCAATGACTTTGGCTCTTACGTGTTTACTCTTCCTGTTTCCGGCGGTGTGCTCGATCCCAAATCGAAGGTCGCAACGATCCAAGATCGCAACCTCACGGTCGAAGGACAGATTACGAATTCTCTGGCAGTATCACTCGCCTATGTTGGCAACCATGTGCAGCATGTGATGGGATCGCGTCAGTTGAATCCCGCGGTGTATGGCTCCGGGGCAACTTTGGCCAATACACAATCGCGCCGCATCTATCAAGGGATTGGCGCAATGGAAGTTGCAAGTTCGTATGAGTATTCCGACTATAACGGGCTGCAGTTGAACGTAACGCGGCGCGTATCGAATGGACTGCACGTACTCACAAACCTGACTTGGGCGCGCATAGTGGACAACACGTCGAGCGCAATCGAAGGTAACGCCGGTCCTGCGAATCCGTTTGATCTGAACAGTTCTCGTGGGCCCGCTGACTTTGACGTGAAGCTGCGCTATAACCTTTCGCTGGTGTACGACATTCCGAAGGTGCACGTCGCCCGCTGGGCTGGTCAGATTGTCAATGGTTGGCAGGTGAACACAATCCTGAATGCGACAACAGGAACTCCCTTTACGGTGCTAAGTGGTACGGATCGCTCACTATCCGGTGTGGGTGGCGATTACGCCGACCGCATCGGTGATCCCTCGCGGCCCTCAGGTGCTACGGCCATTACGCAATACTTCAATACAGCGGCGTATCAAGCAGCCGCGACGGGAACCTTCGGCAACAGCGGACGCAACAGTCTGCGTGGGCCAGGAGCGTTGAATCTCGATGCCTCGGCAGCAAAGAATTTTCGGCTGACCGAACGCTTCGGCCTGCAGTTCCATGCACAGGCATTCAACGCGTTGAACAGGGCGAACCTCAACAATCCGAATGCTACGGTGTCTTCCGGAACTGCGAGCTTTGGCAAGATCACCGGTGCTTCGTCACCGCGGGTATTGCAGTTTGCATTGCGAGTAAGCTTCTAGCGTCCACCGGGGGCCGCTTTTGGCGGCTCTCGGTTTCCACGAAGGAGATGGAATGATTGTGAACAGGAGACGTTTTGCAGCGCAGAGTATCGTCGCTATGGCTGCTGCAGGTTTACCCAAGGCATTTGCTCTCCCGTCTCGTCGTAGCGGGCCGAAAGAGGTGCTGCTGAACGAGGCTTGGGAAGTTTCAGTAGAAGGCCAAGTCGTCGAGCGAGGTGCCACTCTACCCCATACTCCTGTTTCATTGTCGTGGCATCAGTGGACGCCTGCAGATTGGGAGAAGGTGTGGACTTATCGTCGTAACTTTACTGCGCCTGCAAACTTGTCGGACCGCAGACTCTTCCTCCAGGTTGAACGAGCGTTAGCGAACGCGGTCGTGAATGTCAATGGGAAGACTGTTACGTCGCACAAGGGCGGATTTCTGCCGTTCTCTTGTGAGATCACCGATGCCGTGCATGCAGGAACAAATGAGTTGGTAATTGAGGTGGATGCGCGCTGGCTGGACGTGCCACCTTCTGGTTCCCCCAAGGGATTTCCTGCTGTGGACTATTACCTCCCCGGAGGATTGAATGGTCAGGTCACGTTGCGTGACGTACCCGCAACGACAATCGTGGACGTGTGGGCTAAGCCGGCGAATGTATTGAGCGGAAAGCCTTCACTCGATGTAATGGTGTCAATTGACGCGAAGCATGCTGGCGATGGTGTTCTTACTTCGACGTTGTCGAATGGATCGTCGGTGATTGCGCATCTGGCACAGCATGCTGACTTGAAGCCCGGTACGAATGATGTTTCAGCCGTTCTGGGTGAACTTGCTGGCATCGAGTTGTGGAATCCGGATACACCTCATCTCTATCACCTTGAGGTGTCCTTTCAGGCAGGTCCGGGCACAGTGGAAACACGATCGAAGCAGATCGGCTTTCGAGATGCCAGATTTGAATTGGATGGCTTTTATCTGAATGGGAAGAAGACCCGACTATTCGGTTTGAATCGACACGAGCTGTTTCCCTATGTAGGTTTTGGAGCATCACCGCGAGCGATGCGACGGGATGCCGAATATTTGCGTCACACGTTGAACTGCAATGTAGTGCGTTGCTCACACTATCCACAATCCACGGTCTTTCTGAACGCCTGCGATGAATTGGGGTTGATGGTGTGGGAGGAGATCCCCGGTTGGCAATATCTTGGGGATACTCCATGGAAGGACATTGCGGTACAGAACGTGGAAGAGATGATCCGCCGCGATCGTCACCATCCCTCAATCATTGTGTGGGGTACGCGGATCAATGAATCTGCGAATGATCCAGAGCTGTATCAACGCACGCGCGCTCTGGCCAAGCAACTTGATCCAACACGACCGACCTCCGGCAGCATGACACCCTCTTCCCGCAAAGACTGGCAAGAGCACTGGCATGAAGATGTATTTGCTTTTGATGACTATCATGCAGCAGCCGATGGAAGTGTTGGCATGGATGCTGCTCTACCTGGTGTGCCATACATGAATGCCGAAGCAGTTGGTCAGTATTCGTACGGGAAAGCCAAGAACTTTCTGCGCCGTTACCGTCGTGCAGGTATTCCGGAAGAACAGAATGAGCAGGCTGTGTTGCATGCACAGGCGCATGACCGTGCTGCAAAAGATCCACGCAATGCGGGTGTGATTGCCTGGTGCGGTTTCGATTACGCGAGTCCAATGAACGCCTATGAGGGGGTGAAATGCCCCGGTGTCGTGGATACGTTTCGAATTCCGAAATTAGGAGCGTCGTTCTATCGCGCTCAGGTTCATCCATCGGTTCGTGAAGTGGTGGAGCCGAGTTTTTACTGGGATGCAGAATTGCACGCATCCAGCGGGCGTGGGGCAATCTTCTCTAATCTGGATGAGCTTCGTGTTTGGCTTGATGGTGAGTTGGTTACGACTATCCACCCAGACCGAGAGAATTACGGAACACTTGCGTATCCGCCATTTTTTGTTGACTTGCCGTGGGAGAAGGCAGGATTCGCCATTCTTCGCATTGATGGCTACAAGGAGAGCAAACTTCGGTTGTCCCGCTCGTTTGATGGAAGTCACACAGAGGACCGTCTGTGGGGCAAGCTGGATGAAGCTGTTATCGATGCCGACGGTGTCGATTCAACCCGGATTTCATTCGGAGTGAGCGATCGCTTCGACAACATGCGACCGACAGCTAACGGTACTATCCGCGTGCAACACGATGGGGCTGGGAAGCTGATCGGTGATACCGAATTTGAGCTTGCTGATTCCGGTGCAGTTGGTGCAGTGTGGGTGCGATCTGTCGCAGGACAAACCGGCAGTGCGCGAGTGACAATCTCACATGCAGACCTTGGAGCCAAGCTACTGTCGGTCATGATTCGTGGGAGAAAGGGAGTCTAGTTCGTGGAAACACTTCTTACTGGTCAAGTCGCTGTAGTTACCGGCGCCAGTAGCGGTCTGGGACGTGCAGTGGCGAAGGTTTTTGCGAAGCAAGGCGCCAAGCTGGTCCTAACGGCGCGCCGAGAAGAGCGGTTGCTGGAATTGCACGAAGAGCTTACACAGCTTGGTGCGGAGGTCATTCCGATTGCTGGAGATGGCGCACGAGAAGCGACGGCACACGCTGTTGTTCAATCCGCGTTCGATGTGTTCGGCTCAATCGACATCCTGATCAATAATGCTGGTGCCGGTTTCTATAAGTCGTTCCTGGAAACCAGTGCGGAGGAGTTCGATGATCTGGTGAACAGCAACCTTCGCAGCAGCTTTGTATTCTCCAGACACGTTCTGCCTTTGATGGTGAAGCAGGGTAGTGGCGTTGTTCTCTTCGTTTCTTCCGTTGCTGGACTCGCGGGGCCGGCTGAGGAAGCGGTTTATGCGGCTACAAAGTTCGCTCAGACAGGACTGGCACAATCGCTGGATGCAGAGTTTCGGGACCGCGGTATCAAGGTGGGTGTTATCCATCCGGGCGGTATGAAGACAGAGTTTGCAGTTGGTCATGGCAGAGAAGCTGCGTCAGTGGCGAATTCAAACATGATGGAGCCGGAAGAAGTGGCGGATCTGATCGCCTTCACGTGCGCTCTACCGCGCAACATCCGTATTCCGCAGATGACCGTTCGTCACATGGGATAAAAATGGAAATAGTTCCTCCATCTGTAGGCTGAGGAATACCATGTGCCGCTGCCGTCACCGTTCCCTGCCGCCTGCTATGACCAATGCAACCTTCTGATCTGCCATGATCAGTTTTTCGAAAGCCAATTGCGGTATAAATACTTGCCGAATGGCAGTCCCTCTTGGTCAATGGCAAGGACAAGTCCTCGGACATCAGTGGCGGCCACATCATCGATGAACTTGTGACCGATCCCAGGAAGGGCCCCCGATCTCGTCACTGTGGCCACTATCCATGGAGAGCCCAACGAGACTAATTTCTGAAGTGAACGCCTTGCGACTGTAGGTATTGTTTGCTTTCTTGTACCAGCTTCAAGGGAACGAACGATTCCTTGCCGTCGTAATCGAGTTCCACCATAATCATGCCCTTTAGTTTGCGGCCTGCCATTAGGTCCAATACGGCCGGAACATTCACCTTTCCCTGTCCTAACGGGCAATAACCAGCAAAATGATCGTCCTTGCCGTTCCAATCCTTCAGGTGCATGTGTTCGATGATGGGAAGGAAGTCGCGAACGACCGCGGCTGCATCGGAGCCACCTTTTGTTAGCTGGCCAATATCCGGACCAAAGCGAACATATCTGGTGTTTACCGAATGGAGAATCTCGTATGTTTCGTCCTTCGATTCCACGCACGTCCCCGTGTGTTGATGCAGCGCTGCGGTGATGCCAACGTCGGTTACAGCCTGGCAGATTTCATTGAGTGAAGCCACGATGGTCGACTTGTTCTGTGAAAAATTATATGTCTTGCGATCAACGGCATTGGGGCCGATGACGGCGATGCGTCCGCCGTATTTTTTTACGATGCCTGCCCAGCGCACGGCCTTGGCAATCTCTTGCTTTCGTGCTGCCGCATCGGTCAGGTTCAAAGCGCAGTATGCAGAGATCAATGGCAGCGAATGTTCACGAAGCACGGCACCCAGACCGCCAGTCCGCTGTTCCCATTGTTCCAGAACTTCTCCGAATGTCTCGAATCCATAGAAGCCCTCACTGCCGATATCTGCAATAGCGGTGGCAACGTCTTTGTTTGACCACGTGATTGCTGTGTGCCCTACAACGATGTTGCGTTTGCGAGACGCCGCCGAAAGGGAACTGTGATTGAGTGCGGCAAGACTGGCAGTGAACACGGCTGACTTGCAGAACGTGCGGCGGTTTATCTCCATTCTGTTTCTCCTATACTGCCGGCATCTTGGCCGACTTGGATGCTGTTTACCTGATCTTTATGGGAGGGCTGGCGTTGCCATCATGTTGGTATTGGATGTTGCAGGGAAGCTCGAAGCCAGATAGTGGCTGACGGTGACAATTTCTTCGTCGCTCAACTCCGCACCTCGGTTCACCATTTCGTCCACCGTTGCCGACCACTCCGCGACTGTAGCCCGTTTGCGAGAGATAGTTCCAGTTGTATGGCAGGTAGTGCAGGCACGTTGAACAGCAGCCTTTCCATCACCGGGCGGAAGTTCGGATGAAGCAGATTTATCTGCTTCGGATTGTGCATAGGTGCTGATGCACAGGGTGATTGCCAAGAGGCCAGCAGCCCACAGCCACACCAAAAAGCCGATGTCTCTACGCGTATTCTGTGCAGGCTTTCCTCGATTCGGCTGGTGGGAACCTGTTTTTCGACACATTAGTAGTTCCCCCTTTGATGAAGCGCTTGGAAAGGATTACGGCACGCTTGACTTTCCTGAACACGGAGATTTATACACTTGTTCACTCTTATTAAGCAAATCCAATTGCGTAATACGCAACAAGGTGTTTTGTGTTTAACAAGTATTTGCTCTTCTTTTCCGTTCTGTCCTTGGCTTCTCCGATTCGCGCTCAGAAGGGAACCGATTGGCCCATGTATGGCCATGACACCTCCAGTACGCGCTTTTCGCCGCTGAAGCAGATCAACGTTGAGAATGTCGGCTTATTAAAGCTTGCGTGGAGCTTCGATATGACTGTGCCGACGACAAAACCTGCTGAGCCGACCGCAAGTGGAAGGAGAATCGTCCGTACGTCAAAAACAACGCCGCTGGTTGTTGGCGATGTTATGTATTTCTCAACACCGTTCTCTCATATCGTTGCATTGCATGCCACGGATGGAAGTGTGATCTGGGATCGCACACTTCCGGCCAATCCGGCATCACGGGGAATCTCATACTGGCCCGGCGCAGGAAGCGATGGCCCGCGCATTTTTGTTGGGACTTCTAATGGAAAGTTGATTGCGCTTGATGCCAAGACCGGAGAGCCAGCGAAGTCGTTTGGTGAGGATGGTGTCCTGAATGTTCGCGCTGGTGTTGCAGATAAATATCCGAATGCGCACTATGGCATCTCCTCTCCTCCTGCGATCTTCAAAAATCTTGTCATTACGGGGTGCCAATTGCAGGAGATGCCGAGCAAGGGGCCGAGTGGCGACATTCGAGCTTGGGACGTACGGACAGGCAAGCTGGTATGGACGTTCCATACGCTCCCGCGCCCTGGCGAACCGAATCATGAGGCGTGGCAGGAAGATCAATGGCAGGATCGCTCTGGGCTGAATGCGTGGGGATTGATGACGGTGGATGTACGGGCGAACACCATATTTATTCCGCTGGGGACACCCACGACAGACTTCTATGGTGGAGATCGTAAGGGCACGAATTTGTATGGTTCATCGCTTGTTGCGCTGGATGCGACGAACGGCAAGTTGAAGTGGTTTTATCAAACGACTCATCATGACAACTGGGACTATGACATTACGGCAGCGCCTGTCTTGTTAGATATTCAACGCGATGGCAAGGAGATACCGGCCGTGGCGCAGAGCACCAAACAGAGCTTGCTCTTTATCCTTGATCGCAAAACGGGGAAACCGATCTTTGGCGTCGAGGAAAGACCCATACCCGCAGATAATGTGCCGCCCGGAGATGAGCCTTCTCCAACACAGCCATTTCCTGTTAAGCCGGGGGCGCTGAGCCTGAACCACTTTGAAGGCACTGATGCTGAGATGGCGAAGCTGACTCCGGAGCACGACAAGGCTTGCAAAGACTTGCTTGCTTTGGAGGGTGGAGTCCTAAAGGGAGGTCCGTATGCGGAGTATGGTCCCAAGTTAAGGATTGTGTTTCCAGGATGGACGGGTGGTGGAAATTGGGGCGGAACTGCCTTTGATCCAAAGCTTGGGCTGCTCTTTGTAAACACTAAGAGTGAAGGCATGCTGAGCAAGCTGGTGATGGAGAAGGACGGAACATATAGTCGTGTGGGACCAGATCATCCTCCGGCTGGTGTGAAAGACCTGTTTCAGATAGGACCGTGGCCTTGCCAGAAACCGCCGTGGGGCGAGTTAAGTGCCGTGAACGTGAACACGGGGGAGATAGCGTGGCGCATTCCTTTAGGATCGTTCCCAGAACTTGACGCGATGGGGATTCCAACCACTGGAAGAACCAATACGGGCGGCCCAATTGCAACCGCTGGTGGCCTTGTTTTTATTGCTGCCACAGAGGACCAGAAGTTTCGTGCGTTCGATGCTCGTAACGGTAAGAAAGTTTGGGAGACCACTTTGAACTCAAACGGCTTTACTGTTCCCATTTCTTATCAAGATGCCAATAAGAAACAGTATGTCGTAGTTGTAGCGGGTGGAGGGAATGGTCCTGTGCCGGCTCATCCAACGATCTATGCCTATGCGCTTCCGTAACTCGATTCCAAGTCGGTTCGACATGCGACAGAAGTTCTACAGTTCACGCTCATTTTGGGAGTACCACCCATGAAATATATCGCCAGTTTCCTACTGTTTCTTAGCGTTGTATGCGTCGGATCAAAATCCAATGCGCAATCCTTTTCTCCTGATGTCGCGTATCAGAGCAATACCTTACGTGGGTGGTCGCCGAAAGGGAGTGGTACCTGGAAGCCCGAGGGAGGCAACATCGTTGGGAACGGCGGAACGAATGGCGCATTGCTTCTCTCAGATGCGTCGTATCAGGATGTGGCTTTCTATAGCGAATTCCGTTGCAATAATCCTTGTGACGCGGGGCTTCTGTTACGAGTTAAGTCCACTCCCGATGGTGGTCTGAAAGGTATCCTGGTTTCTTTCAGTGAGAGCGTACTTCCAACATTTGCTGTCTCCATTGATCGCGAAGGGAAGATCATCAGTCGTGAAGTGTTAGCACGTGGCGGTTTGCTGCAGCGAGTTACACCTCCCCCTGCCAAGCCGCAGATCGCTGGACCAGCCCGGCCAAGGAATGCGAACACGGTTGTATTACCTCTGCATGCACCGGACACTTCATTGAAAGTCGGAGATTGGAATCACATCGAAAGCTTCTTCGATGCGAATACTGTTCGTTCGTTCCTCAACGATGGGCATCAGGAAGGTGCAATCGCAGAAGAAGGATATGGACGCATTGGACTCTATGTCGGAAGCCAGGGGCAGGTGAGCTTTCGCAAACTGGCTTTGAAGGACCTGAACCGCAAAGTCCGTGATGCTGAAAAAGTTGGTGATGGCTTCCGCAAGCAGAAGCTCAACGATTTTTACTACTCATGGGGAACGGCCGCTGCCGACTTCAACCATGATGGTGTTCTGGATATTGTTTCCGGACCCTATATCTATTACGGCCCGGATTACCGCACTTCTCGTGAGATATGGCTGGCCCTCAGCTCGAACCCTACAACTGAGTTTGCAACCGATTCGACGATGGAATTTGCTGCCGATTTCAACGGGGACGGCTGGCCTGACGTTCTGACCGTGATGTTTGGTAACGGCCCCGGCATTCAGCTCTACATCAATCCCAAAGGGGAGAATCGCCGATGGGATAAGTACACCGTTGGTGCGGCCGTTCAAAGTGAGATTGCAGTTTTGCGTGATGTGGATGGTGACGGTAAGCCAGAGTTGGTTTGTTCCGGCGAAGGATACGTCCGCTATCTGAAGCCTGATCCTTCCGATCCGACAAAACCCTGGACAATACACAACGTTTCCGAGAAGGGATACGGCGCCTCACATGGCATTGGCGTGGGAGATGTAAACGGCGATGGTCGCATGGATATCATCAACCCGTTCGGATGGTGGGAACAACCGGCACAAAACGCAGCAACGTCAACCTGGACATATCATCCACAGGCGTTCGCGAAGTATGGCCGCGGCATGATGGGCGGCAGCGTCATGGCTGTCTACGATTTGAATGGCGATGGATTGAATGACATCGTCACCTCACTGAATTCTCATGGGTGGGGACTTGCCTGGTACGAACAGAAACGTGAGAACGGAAACATCATCTTCATCGAACACATCGTAATGGATGATTTCACGACTCAAAACGCGGGTAATGTCACCTTCTCCGAATTGCATGGATCGTCCTTTGGTGATGTCGACGGAGATGGAGTTACTGACTTCATTGTGGGGAAACGATACTTCTCGCATCTGGATACGAACCTTGATCCTGATCCAAGGGATGCTCCCGTCCTTTACTGGTACAAGACGGTGCATGATCCGAAGGCACCAGGCGGAGCAAGATTGGTGCCAGAACTGATCGATACACACAGCGGTGTCGGGTCAGATGTGCTTGCTGTGGACTTGAACCATGATGGTGCGTTGGACATCGTGACCTCTACACGCTTTG
>Ga0209233_1001258_pt1 | contig 10186 bp, 6 predicted proteins | sample AraplaCL_Cvi_mCL_FD_184269 | JGI IMG/M metagenome (GOLD analysis project Ga0209233, IMG submission 184269) | Arabidopsis root microbial communities from the University of North Carolina, USA - plate scrape CL_Cvi_mCL (SPAdes) (version 2) | ecosystem: Host-associated > Plants > Roots > Endosphere ... | reverse complement strand
ATCCGCCTGAAACCAACGCCATGTGTATGGATCAGGCTTCGTATAGCCATTCTGCTGAATCGCAGGATCGACGGGCTTGTCGCAAGTTCTCGGTGCAGCAGCAGCCAGGGCTTCTTGATTACTCTCAGCAGGAACACCGAAGTCCCATTGCTGCTGGAAGTCGGGTTCTGCAAAGTCAACCGTGCTCGCGGTTAATCCCATGCCTCCGTTTCGTATCTGGTGACACATGTCCCACGCAGACGCCAGATCAGTCTCCGCGGCCAACTGGGCAATGTGCCAACGCGAAACTTCGGCAACACCAAAGCCAACGGATGAAGTTTCCTGAGGAAACAGCGGTGTCATTTGAAACGGAAGCGCCCCGGCAGCAAACGCGGCATCGACCGAAGTTACCGACGCTTTAACCAGGAGACGAGTCACACGGGTGACCATAGGAGCCTCTCTTAGACAGCTACAGCAACAGCACTATTTCGTAGGTCGAAAGCCTAGCACGCCATGCGACGTTCAAAACAATGAATATTTGATTAGAGAACGGAAGACTTGCATCGCCATGAATAACGGATTTGAAGACCAGAGTTCAGCCGAAGGTAACTGTGATGTGACGGTCAAATGACGTATGGATGACAGGATTGCGACACCTTCCCACACCTCTCGGCCTACCTTGATCTCGTCGCTATATGCGAACGAAAAGGTGGCCCTATGCAGAAGATCCGTAAGTTTGTGCTGCACACCGTCGCGGTTCTTGCCGCACTTCCCTTGGCTGGCCAGTCTTACAAAGTTACAAATCTACTTTCAGACGGATCAGTTGCCGCCGCGAACACTGATCCCAACTTCAAGAATCCGTGGGCTATCAGTTCAAGTGGAACGTTCTGGATCAGCGCTGCGAACACCGGATACAACTATGTTGTTCCTCCAGCGGGGACGGTTTCCTTCAAGGTGATTGTGCCCTCCGCAACTGCTCCGAATACGGCTCCTGGGTTACCTGCCGGTTCCGTCACCACGGGAGGAGCAGTTGGCATGTTGCTGGCAAACGGCACGAAAGCCAGCTTCCTCTTTTCAACTTTGGATGGCACTATCTCGGGTTGGAATTCCAAACTGGGCACGGCGAATGCAATTTCAACAATCGCAATTAATAACAGCGCGGCAGGCGCGTCTTATCCTGGGCTTGCGATCCTCAATATTGCTTCAGGAGGCGTGACCAGCAAGAGTTACATTCTTGCCGCCAACTTCGGCACTGGCAACGCCATCGAGGTCTACGACAGCACGTTTGCACCGACAAAGCTCGCAGGAAATTTCGTGGACCCCACACTGCCAGCCGGGTATGCTCCGTTCGCTGTCCATGTCCTCGGAACGCAGGTGTTCGTGAACTACGCGCTTCGTACTTCGAGTGCTCCGTACCTTAGCGTCAACGGAACGGGTAACGGCGCCGTCAGCGTATTCGATACATCCGGTAACTTTGTAAGTCGCGTTGCAACCGGCGGAAACCTCAACGCTCCGTGGGGTATCGCATATGCTCCAGCAAACTTCGGCATCTTTTCAAATGACTTGTTGATCGGCAATTTTGGTGACGGCATCATCAATGTCTTCGACCCAAAAACCTTCGCCTATCAGGGTCAATTGATGGACAGCACGGGTAAGGCGTTACAGTATGCCAGCCTTTGGGAACTGTTGACCGGCGGAACTGCCGTAACCGGCACGACTGCGGTGGCCGGTGGAGACACCAGCACGGTATACTTCACTGCTGGCCTGGATAAGGAGCAGCATGGCCTGTTCGCAACTATTACCAACGCTACGACAGCAGGCGCCACACCCACCTTCGGTTTTAGCGCCGCTTCACCTTCGGTGAGCGTAAGTGCCGGCGGCACAGGGCAGATCCAGCTGAGTCTTGCATCGGTAAATGGTTTCTCCGGCAACGCAGCGCTGGCCTGCTCGGGTCTACCAGCCAATACCACATGTAGCTTCTCTCCTTCGCAGGCCAGCGTTTCGTCAACGGTCCCGGCCCTTGTCACTGCAACTATTACGACCAACACCAAGACTGCAGCCCTTCAGCCACTGCAGAAACTCAGAATGAAGCCTGTGGTTGCGGGAATCTTCGCTGCATTTCTTTTACCGTTCGCATCCCTAGCAAGTTCACGCAAACGCTTTCACATCGCGAATGCATCGCGTCTCGTTGCATTGATTGTCCTCTTGTTGTTGTCAGGATTAGTAGCTGGAGGATGCTCAAGCGGCAGTTCATCCCAAATGAGCACAACAACGCCGCCGGTAACTCCGTCGGGCACATCCACCATTACCATCGCCGCAACCGCCGGCTCGGTTACGCAACAAACGTCCGTATCGCTCGTCGTGAAGTAATCCCGCGGACAACGATGAGCACAACGATCCCCGGCCGCAGGGCGAACTTCGCCCGGGCCGGGGATCGCTCGTTGCGTCCACGCCGCCCGCGTGCCAAGCAAGAACCATCGTATAGTGAAGCGTCATCCAGCATTGCCTGAGCGCGAAGTACGGACAGCGTCAAACGTCGCTGATCTGGGTTCGCATTCAACATAGGGAGATGTTGTAACCGATGAGGTGAACAGGGCAGAAGCAAAGGTCGCTCAACTTTCCCTTCAAGGCAATGTAACGCAAACAAAAGACTTAGCAAACTTCTGCGTGGCCTAACACTACCTCTGATTACGGTTCCGAGTGAGGCTACTAGATATGGAGACAAGTGAGCGCAACCGCGCCTCCGAAATGGAACGCTAATGATCCCTACTACTGGCAGGGATTTCCTGTTTAAACCCTCCAATCACTTCTGTGCAACACCTGACAGGACCGTTGCCGGTTAGCAGATCAATTCGATAAGAATTTGTGTGGCTTGTTCAAGGTCACCAATAGCAATGTGTTCTGCCCGAGTATGTGCAAGTCGGATACCCCCCGGCCCAAAAACCACAGTAGGAATGCCTGCTGCATCCAGGAAAGAGGCGTCAGTACCGTAATGTGCTGTCTCTAATTCAGCTTTCAGACCAATAGACTGCATCGCTTCTGACAACGCAAGACAGGGCAAACTATCTGGTGGAATGTAGAAGCCTGGAGCCTCCATCAACGGTGGATCGATCACGATGTGTTTCTCATGAGCACGGAGGACATCGTATAATTGCTCGATTACGGAAGAATAGCTCTCCCCTGGAAGCAACCGCCGATCTACCTCAATCGATGCGTGCGGCGGAACAATATTGACTGCAAGACCACCTGAGATTCGTCCAACGTTGAAGGTCGCTGGACCAAGATCGGGATGCACATGTTCTCGGAGCTGATCCGCATGCTGTCGCAGGTCACGAAGTACATCTGCCACCCGATAGATTGCAGAGTCTCCAAGCCACGGCATTGCAGCGTGAGCGGCAGTACCACGTGTATGCAGACGAAAACGGCAAATTCCCTTGTGCGCATGGATGATCCGCAACGAAGTCGGTTCCCCGACAATGGCGAACGTGGCCCCACGAAGAGCATCGGTTGCAACGAGTTCACGAATGCCGCCAAAGGAGAATTCCTCATCGTGAACTGCCGCAAAGATCACATTGCGCCGTAACGGACGGTGCCCTTTCAACACAGCCGAAATAGCCGCCAGATATGTGGCCATGGAACCCTTCGTATCACAGGAGCCGCGCCCGTAAAGTTTGCCGTCATGTACGCGAGGATCGAAAGGATCAATATCCATCTCAAGATGAGAGACAGTATCCATGTGTGCCTCAAGCACAACGGTTTCAGGCAGGCCTCGGTCAATGTGCGCTATCAAATTGGGATGCGCAGGATCGCGTCCACTTAGTTCAGCGTCAACGCCCCAATGCCGCAATGTTTCGCGCAGATACAAGGCCAGGTTGCGCTCAGAGTAGATCGCTCCGGAAGCACCCGATCCCATGGGATTAACGGACGGAATCGCGATCAGATCGCTGGCAATGCGTACAGCCTCATGCATAGAACATCACTTTCATCATTACAAAAAGAAACAGGCAGTCCTTATGGGTTCGCCGCTTCGCTCTGCTGAGGGAGCGCAATGATAGAAACCGCCCCCAATGCTGCTACGGTAATCACGCAGTAAAGCGCAGTGCGATAGCTGCTGGAATGCTCACGTAATACTGCGACCAGATATGGGAACCATGTTTGTGCAACCGTATTTATAGGCAACACTACAGACATTGCAGCTGCGAGTGAGGACAGTCCAAACTCCTCTGCAACCATCAATGGAATGAGCATGTAATCCGCCCCCATGGCGACTCCGAACAGAATGCCAAAGAACACCGGAACATGCGGCGGATGCAGCAGCAAGAGCGGAATGGCAGAAGCTGCCGTCAGAAAAAACGACAGCACCATCACATACTTTGTAGACCACCAGTCTGCAAGCAACCCGACAAACAGGCGCCCGAATGTACTAGCGCAAAGGATCAGGATGGACGTGGTCCGCCAAGCTGCATCCAACTGGCTACCTCGAACAAATCCTGCGTCCATAAAGATGAATTTCACATGCTGGCTGATAGCACCCACAGTTGCAATGGAGCAGATACTTCCCAGCAGCAACAGCCAGAAAGTCCCACGCTGAACCATCTGTGAGATGGAAAGCCCACTGCTGGCTGCTGCAAGCGAAACTTCTGGTTCTCCATCTGGATTCAATCCCAGTTCCTGGGGTCGATCGCGCAGCACCCACAACACAAGCGGCCATCCGGCAAACATAACGACTGCAAGCGTCAGCAAAGCAAACTGGTATCCGTGATGATCCGTCAGCGGCTTCACTGCATAGGATCCCAGAGAACCAACAACGCCTACGCCAAAGTAGAGAATTCCCATGGCCGTACCGCGGCGTTTCTTAAACCAGTGCGAGATGATTAACTGATGCGGAATGGGGCCAGAAAGCAAATAACCAATGGTGTAGAGTCCCCACAGCGCGAAATACACCGCAAGAGAACCGCGCATCCATGCAAAGCCTGCAAGTGCAGCTGCAGTTGAAGCCGTGCCGAAAAGAATCAACTTGCGCTGACTAAAGCGCGGAACCAGCACGGGCCCAACCCCAATTGTGAAAAGAGCGGCAAGCGGAAAGCCAAGAGTGATCTGGGATCGACTCCAGCCAAAAGCTCGCTGGAAGTAGTCATAGAAGAAACTCACGTTGTAATACGGAATGCCCTGCGCAATGCCATACGTCACCGCACCTGCAATCGCGATCCACCAGCCATAAAAGATCGATTGTCTCTTCGACATCTGCACTCTCCTCAGTCGAATGGTTACAGCCGACTACCGCTCTGGTAACGCCCATGCGTAGACGACGCTATCAACACATGTGACGAGGTATTGCTTTCCATCAACCTGATACGTCATTGCACCTGTATTCATGGCTCCGCCCAGGCGTTTATGCCAAAGTACGTTGCCATCAATCGGGTTCAGAGCGAGCACATTCCCGTTCAAGTCACTGGTAAACAGCAGATGGCCAGCAGTGGTCAGGATTCCAGGAAATCCCCAACCTTCTCCTGCAGGCCGCTTCCATCGCACCTTACCTGTCTGGTAATCAATCGCAATGGTGAAGTAATTGGAAATCAGGCCCAATGAGCCGCCACCCTGGTGATCCATCGCAAGACCATGCTCGTCGAGAGCCAAGTACCAGAAGCTGTAACCTTCACGACCGGTTACATATAACAGCCCCGTTTGAGGATCCAGACTGGGAGGCATCCAATCCGTACCTCCAAAACTGGCACTCGCAGTCAATGCTCCATCGGGTTGAGGTTCGTGTTGGGGATCAGGGATAGGTTCTCCCGCTGCATTGACTTCTTTTGCCCAATCCTGTTGCACGAAGGGTGTAGTGAGTAAGTGCTCGCCCGTCTCACGATCCAACAAGAAGTAATAGCCGTTACCGCTGGCCTGAGCCAGTAGCTTGCGTTTCTTACCGTGGAAGGGTGCATCGAACAGAATAGGAGTCTGAACTGCATCCCAGTCATGCGTATCGTGAGGGTTTACCTGGTAATACCATTTCACGTTGCCAGTATCTGCATCCATGGCAAGGATGGTGTCGGTAAACAGGTTCATGCCTTTGCGCACAGGGCCGGCAAGCACCGGATGTGGATTCGCCGATCCCCAGTAGACAAGATTTAGCTCTGGATCATATGTACCGCTCATCCACATGGAACCGCCGCCATGGAGCATGGTCTTTTCATTAGGCCATGTGTTCGCACCAACTGCATCTTTGGAGTTCGGTGTGCTGCTAGTCTGCCAAACCTCAGCACCAGTGTCCCAACGATAGGCATGCACAGCATGCTTTACATCGGCTTGATCACCAGATGTCCCCACCAGGACCAGGTCCTTCACAGCCTGAGGAGCAAGCGAGATGTAATAACCAAAGGTTGAGTCAGCAACCTTCTGGTCCCAAATCTGTTTCCCATTTCGTGCGTCCAGGCAGATGAGATGGGCATCCGGTGTGCCGATATAAATGCGACCGTGTGAGTACGCAACACCACGATTGCCTATGTGATTTCCTTCAGATGGCCGTGAAAATCCCCATATCTCGGTCCCGGTCTTTGCATCGACTGCCCAAGTAAGGTCAGGCACCGTGAAATAAAGCACTCCATCCACCATCAATGGTGTGGACTTCATCGGCCGCGCATGTGTTTGGAACGCCCAAGCAAGCGTCAACGACTTCACATTCGTCGCGTTGATCTGATCGAGCGTACTGAAGCGCTTCCCAGAGGAATCTCCCAGATATGTCGTCCATTGATCCTTAGCAGCAGACACACCGCCGATGTTCACAGCAATCTGTGCCACGCTACATCCCCATCCACTTGCAAAAATAGCAATGACAAGAACCCACTTACTTGAGTGTTTCAAGATACGCGAAAAGATCATGCACATCCTTGTTCGTATATGCCGCGAGTAACTGACGGTGTTTTTCCAGAGGATCGTTCACGACCACCTTTATGCCGGATGCGCTCCAGGAATGGTAGCTCCCATTCGCGTCTTCGATTGCCACATAGAACGGATCAATATGCAGCAGCTTCCCTGCATGTTTGCTACCGTCCCGAAGCGTAACAATGGCCGTGGAAGCTTTTCCTCGTGGATAGAGAATCCGGCCTTCGAGTTCCGTCGGCTGATACTTCACCGCGATGCCAGCAAGATCCCCTTTGACGTTGTGGCATTGAGAGCATTGACCAGGGCCGTTGAAATACGTCTCACCTGCCTGCGCATTACCAGTGAGCAATTGCTGCTTCTGGTAACCACCACGTGGCCCTTCCGTCTCACGAGAGTCGGTGAACAGGATGCGCGCATGCAGGAACGCAACGACATCAGACACCTGATCCTGCGTAAGAGTTGAGAATGAAGGCATTCCCCTCTCTGCTCGCCCTTGATGAAGAAGTGGCGCGATCTGGTCACCGTTATGGTCATGACGCACCAATGCTGAGTCGATCAGACTGGGCCCAACTGCCCCCTTCGCAGTAGAACCGTGGCAGAAGGTGCAGTTGGCCACATACACCTTCGAGCCGCGTTGAACGTTATCGGCCGCCATGGGGTCTGTACGCTGTTGTGCTGCCCCCTCCATGCCAATCGTCAGAGACAGAAGCAAAACTGCGTAAGAAGCCGTCGTACTGAAGAACGCGTATCTTGCCCAACGCAACGCTTTCAATACTTCTTCTCCTGCTCTATTTCGCGTTCCGGTCGACGATCGATTTCGCTAGCCCGGCCTCAAATGCTTCCACAGCGTGCTCCAAATCATGCTGAGTATGCGCAGCGGAGATAGACCATTGCTTCACGGCAATCGGGAAAACATACACGCCATCGGCGATCATCTGCTTTCGAACACGCTGGTCGAGATCGAAGTCGTGATGAGACGCAAGGTCATACCAATCCACCGGCAGATGATCCATGAAATACGGACAAAGTGCAGATCCCTGACGCGCTACAACCATCTCCACGCCAAGGCGCTTGCCCACATTTTCAAGTGCGTTCTGCAACCATGCGCCTTGCTCTTCAAAACGACGATAGACCTCGCCATCGTTTGATTTCAGGTGTTGAATGGTGGCGATAGCCGCAGCCACCATGACAGGATGCGCGTTGTACGTTCCTGCCAGCAGGACACGCTTCGTAGCATCTGCTGTATTGAATAGCTCGAGAATATCCTTGCGTCCACCGATCGCGGCCACAGGATATCCATTTGCAATCGCCTTACCGTATACCGCAAGATCAGGATTCACACCTGAGAGTGCAGCATACCCACCCAGAGCATGTCGGAATCCGGTCTTTACTTCATCGAAGATCAGCAGAAATCCGAGTTCATCCGCCAGCTTGCGCAGCTCCTGGAGATATCCCAGATTCGGCTTTACGACGCCGATGTTCTGCAGGATTGGCTCAAGAATGATTGCAGCCGTTGGATACTTCGACGCAACCGCACGAACGGCATCCAGATCGTTGTATTCAACCGGATGAACCAAATCCTTATGTGACTGTGGGATGCCGGCGCTAATCCCAAGGAAAGGATACTCATCACCGGTCCGGCGCTCGCCCAAATCTTTTAACGGTGTCATCAGGTTGCATGCCACATCGTTGTGCCAACCGTTGTATCCGCCTTGCATCACAATGATGTGGTCGCGACCCGTTGCAGCGCGCGCCAGACGCAGCGCCTGATACGTCGCCTCACTACCAGTGTTCAGCAGCGCAACAGATTCCAGGAATGGCGCGCATCCGCAGATCAGTTCTGCGAGGTCACCTTCGAGTGATGTGGTGCCGCTGCCATACAGGCTGTGCTGTTCAGAAAGAACATTTACGACCGCTGCGTTGACGGCCGCATCATTGTGTCCCAAAACATACGGACCAAATGCTGCATGGTAGTCGATATATTTCTTGCCATCCGAATCTGTCAGATGAGCACCCTCAGCACTCTGAAACAAAATGTCCGGATCAGCTTTTCGATTAATGGAAGCAATGCCACCCACAAGATATTTCTTACTCTTCTCACGCGGATCACTCGCACGAGACGCAACGACTGAAGATTCTGCCAACATGCTCATTCTCTTTTTTGAAAACCATCTTCATTGGGGGATGTAGGACGTGATCCAATACTGGATCACGTCCACGAACTCAGAGAGCTTAGAAAATCAGCTTGCCCCCAAATTGCATCTGGCGAGGATTCGTGGCTGTTGAGGAGATGATTCCCACCGTGCTGGGAACATAAATATCCGCAGCAGGAATCGAGAAGTTAGCAATGTTCAGCACATTGAACGCATCTGCACGCAGTTCAAGCTTGACTCCATGGACAATGTCCGTGGTCTTTTGCACACTCACATTTACTGTCTTCTGTCCCGGTCCAAACATTACGTTACGCATGCTGTTGCCATAGGTGTATGGAACCGGGGCCTGGAACGCACTTGCATTGAACCATCTCGTAATGGAGCGGTTTGCGACAGCACGTGGATCCACATTCGGAACAACGCTTGCACGTGTTGCATAAGCATTTGCGGGGCTTCCCGAATAGGTCACGCTGAACGGTGCACCGGACATAAGCTGCGTCACGCTGGCGATATTCCATCCTTCCACCGCACGCATCAATACACCATTGCCCTGATTCAGCCAACGCTTGTTCGGCCCAAACGGCAGTTCATACCCACCAGTGAAGTAGAAAGTGACAGCACGAACACCATCTGCGTTGCCACGATCAGCTCCGGGATGGTACGGGTCCTGTGGCGATCCCGTATCAGTATTGTTATCGAGACTCTTTGTCCAGTTCAGATTCGCCTGGAAATACAGAGAGTTTTGAAAACGGTGTGTTCCCTGCACCTGAAGTTGATGCGTGATGCCACTGCCGATGAACACCATTCCGTAAATGTCGCTGTACGGCTGGTAAGGAAGATAGTTCTGCGCACTATCGTTCGAACTAATCGCGAACATCGTCTTCGGACGATTCTGTTCATAATTTACAAACGGTGTGTGCGTCGATTTATTGCCAAGATAAGAGATACGCAGTCCGATTGCCGCAGGCAGCTTCTCTTCCACTGACAGGTTCCATTGTTGCGAGTAAGTATTACGAAGCTGGCGCTGTACTGCATTGATGGTCGGATTGGATCCCACGGTTGCAGTTGTAGCAAAAGGATTATCCAGCGAGATCGTCGGCGTAGTTGCTCCACCCGTGAACTGTTCCGTTAGACGGAAAGGAGGATTGCTGATGCCAAGCTGATAGATACCCTGA
>Ga0209233_1001257_pt1 | contig 10188 bp, 16 predicted proteins | sample AraplaCL_Cvi_mCL_FD_184269 | JGI IMG/M metagenome (GOLD analysis project Ga0209233, IMG submission 184269) | Arabidopsis root microbial communities from the University of North Carolina, USA - plate scrape CL_Cvi_mCL (SPAdes) (version 2) | ecosystem: Host-associated > Plants > Roots > Endosphere... | reverse complement strand
GATCGGTGGCTGCTGGGTCAGCGCGTCACCAGAGAGCATTCGCTTCATGGCGGCCGCCACAGATGCGACTTACCCTGACATGCTGCAGCGAGTGTTGATGGCGTTACCCACGTCCAACGAGGTTGCACGAATGCATACGGTCTGCGATGCGAGCAAAGTGCCACCTCGCATTGTTGAAGGTCTGATAAAGAAATGGGCCAATGAAAGACTTCTCGAACTCGACGAGGGCCCACAACGCAGTCACGACACCATCTACCGCGTAAGCGAGTCGCTCAGGCGGTCGGCTCACGCGCCTTAGAAGGCCGAGCGAGGCTGCCGTTGGTGATGATGAGTTTGCGCTATCCTGACACGCACTGTGGCGCCGACCACTTACCTCAGACGTTAGACGCCAACGAATACGATGCAATGACGGAATGTATCGCCAAGCGAGAACTCGCATATAGCGTTCGAGGTAGTGGCGAGCGACTGACTCTGGTCATTCGTATCTTTGAGCCATTTGAAGTGAAAGAAGGCACCGTTAGCTTTAAGATCGATTATGGCGTTGCTGGCTGCAGATGGGAGATTGACGGTCTTCCCGAAGAGCTAAGCGATACGGTCTATGGCGCGGATTCGCTACAGGCGCTGCAGCTCGCAAGCGACGTTGATGGCATCCTGCAATCCCTTCGAAAAAAGTATGAGTTCTATTTTCCGTCCGGCGAGCCGTACTTTCAGGAGTAAGCTGCCAAGTGTCTGCAGCTCTGTCGCAGATTCGTTCAAGCGGACCACTGCGATAGCCTGCGATACTCTCCTGCGGCGGCTAGCAGCGGCCATTTACCTCTAGCGTTAGGCGACACTGATGCGAGTCGTAGTTCAAAACGGTGCGCAACACGGCCTGGCACGTCGAACGGTTGAGTCTATGGTTGCACTCTTTCCGGCTTCGTGGTCGCGAGCTGTAAAGTCAATCGTGCTCTGCGCGGACGGGGCAACTGCGGTACATGCCAGTTTTCACGCCAAAGAGAGGACTCTTGCCCTCTTCTGGCCTTCTCCTCCAGCCATGCCGACTCAGACCGAAGCGCTCGATACGTTGCTCCTGGCCCTGGCTGCCGTGAGCGACACGGGCGGCCTTCCAAAACGTCTTTCTGCGTCTTCACGCTCCGCCTATCTAGAGGTCATCTCGCCCGTAAGGGTGCAATGTATTCCATTGCTTAGGGGCGGTGTCGCCTAGCTATTCGAGCGGACCGCTGCGCCGGCTTGAGGTATCCTGACATTCCTCGCGGCAGCGGTCGCCTAGAGCCCTCGGCTATGACTCTCTTCAACGTGCTTCTTATCTGCACCGCGGGAACGCTCTTGCTCAATGTGATCATCTCCCTTGGCGTTGTGTTCAGTCGCCATTTTTCGCGGCGCCAAAAAATAGCGCAACTTTTTCTCGTCTGGCTTCTACCTTTCCTCGGCAGCATCTTTATCGGCCTGTTCCTCACAGTGGAAAGTCGCTCATCGCGCAGCCACACAAACACGCTTGGCGCAACAGATCTCGACAACTATGCGGCCAATTTGCCTTCCTCACATTCGCATGGGCTCTAGCTAATCACTCAAGCGGACCGCCGAGATAGGTTGCGGCATCCTGACATCCTTCGAGGCAACGGCCGCTAAGCTCTAGCATTAAGCATCAATGAGGTGCATCACGGTGGATGTGCGGGCTGTCGCTGTTCTTACCATGTCTATCGGCCTCGGTGGCTGTTTTTCTGCCGAATCCCTCCGCAAAGATGCGGATGAAAAGCTTGCTAGTTGTTTGCACGTCGGCATGCCCCTAGATGCTGCCGAGAAGTGCACACAAAAAGCTGGCCTCTCGTTCACCGAAATGCCTGCACCACAGGGCGTCCGCATCTATAGAAACTCTGCTATGAGTGCTGGGCCTTTTGCGAGGGCCATCGTTCACCTTGAGCTTCACTTCAGCGAATCGGGCGAGCTTGAGTCATGGAGCAGCAAGAGCCTCTACGATGGCATATAAGGGTGCCTCGTCACAGTTGGGGCCATTCGCCCAAGCGGATCGCCATCTGGCAGTTGCGCTAGACTCATACGCAACACGTCAGCGGGCCGCTTGGCTCAAGGTTAGGTTGCTCAAATGCGAATCATCGTAACGTGTGTTGCCTTACTAGCTCTCACAACGTCCGTCGCCAGCGCGCGATCGGTGTCCGATCTGGCTCAAGCGACAGCTGATTTGCAAAAGCAAGCGGAAACCAAGCTGGGTTTCGGTCTGCGCTCAATCGGTCTATTACTTCAAGTAAAGCCCAACGCGATAACTCAAAAGGGTGAGCTTGTAAAAAGTGGCGACTGGCCGCTGCTCGAGCAACTTCAGCGCAAAGGGTTCGTGAAGCTGGCCCGAAGCACGATGTCGCCACCGGGCTCAACGGACGAGTGGGTAACTATTTCGCTCACGTCGCTTGGTGAGGCAGTTGTATTGCCGGCGCGTGGTGAGCAACCGAACTAATCGTTCAACGCGACCGTGACGTGTTACTGCGATAGTTCAGCACCCGGTGCGGCGCGTCAACTCAAACCTTAGGTGTACAAATGGCGCTTTGGGCACTCATAGGCTCATACGGGCTGTTCAACATCATACTCATCGCACTTCTCTGGGGCGATTCGTGGCTGCCGCGCACTGCCGGCTTCACGGTCATAGCTCTAATTCTCACAGCGTGGCTAATATCTGCATACCTTCTGTTTAGGCACTCGCGGCTGACGTTGCGAGAGAAAGCCATTAGTTGGCTTTTCGTCTTTGCCTTCATCGGCTGCAGCTTCGCTCGCAGGTTTGCTGCCCATTACCTCCTCGCAAACGGTTCTTGGCTTATGTGGTTTGGTTGGGGCGTGGCTGGCTTACTTTTCATCCTAACCGCCGTCGGGCTGGCGTCCCTCATCGCAGGCAAAGATACGCCCAGCGCAATTACCAGCTATACCGTAGAGTCTGCGGCACCCGATCACGTTCTTAACGTGGACAGGCACACCTAACTATTCGGCCAAGTGGCCAGCGCGTTTGGATCCAGCTCACGGAGTCGATTAAGGCGCTCGACGAACCCCGGCCTCATCTGGGCAAGGAAGGCCCGGAAACTGGGGTCGTGAATCTGCGCGCCCGTTTCGAAGGCATCCACATTGGCCAAGTTGTGCGCCGGGTTCGTTTTGTCGAACAGCTTGCGGTACTCGTGGAATGCCGCATCGGCCGTGTCCATGGCGCGCGCCCGCACGGCCAACATTTCGCGAATCGCATGCCGACCGATGACTTTCTGCTGCGCACGCAGGGAGGTCGCGGCCCGAATCTCGTCCTTGTTGGCACCGCTGACACGTTTGGCGTAGTCGCCTTGAGACTCACCAAAGCGACGCGGCGGGATGTTGCCCGAGGCAGTCGTCGCCTCTGCACTCTGGTTGGTCGACTTCGTGCCCGGACCTTCTGCACCGCGTTGGCGCAACTGCTCTCCAATCGCTTTTACTAGATTGGTCCGATTGGGCTCTCCATTGACTCGTGCAATCTCGTTCCCTTTGTACGAAACGACGGTGTGATCGCCCTCCTTCGCCAATGCGAACATCTTTTTGAAGGTGCCGTATTGTGCAATGGCGTACGCCTCATGCAGATCATCCTCCGAGACCCGTCCCCGATTCGCTCTCTGCACCTCGGCGGAATCGAGCGCTTCTTCACGTGAAGCCATCGAATCCTTGGATGCTTTCCAAGCGTTCTGAATCAGGTCATGCACCTGAGCATCGGTGAAAGTCGTCTTGCCGAATACTCTGGCGATGATCTGCTTTATTCGTTCGAGGAAATCCGCAACGGTTGACCGCGCGACGCCGCGCATCGAATCCGAGACATCCACGCCGTGTCGATCTTTAATACGTGCCCAATCACCCGTGCGGGCCGCGCCTGCAAGGTCGGCTAGCGCTTCCTCGGCCATGCGATAGCGATCGCTGGACCCGCGCCGACTCGCCATTGAATCGGCAATCTTGGCGACGGTCGGATTCTTGAGAGCCAGATCGAGTGCATCATTCAAAGCTCGTTCGGGCGTGCGTCCGCCGATCAATACATCCGGACGACTTGCGGCCAAAGCTCGCAGTCCGTTATGGCCCGCAATTTCGTGCGCGGCAGTAAAAGCGGCGAGCTCCGGCGTCCTGGCCACGCTCGTGAACACGTACGCCTGCTGGGTCTGTGGATCGTACAGACCGGACCGATGTGCGTCGTCGGGAAGTTTGGACAGCTTCAGCGAATCGGGCAGCCCAGACTCGTCGCGAACGAAGTTGACTCGAATTCCAGAGCCTCCAAGCGCGGCATCTACGGCCGAACGCAGGCCAAGACGTTCTGCATCCGCGACTCCCGATTGAATGGACTGCTGCCGCAGTTGGTCGCGCGCTGTGCTCTTTTCTCCTTCACGCGCGATCAGGTCGCGCAGCTCGGGCGGTGCGGATTCAAGGGCGTGGTCGTTCACGACTGTTGAACGCTGACGTTCGAAGGCCGCGCGCTCCCTTGGCGTCAGATCGCGTGCAGAAATTTCGGCAACATCGGTGCCGAATGCGTCCGATTCGGGAGATAACCCAAACCGATCATTGGTCTCCCTATTCCCTGCGCCACCCGTTGCCCCATTATCAATTTCGTTGCGACCGATAGTTGCGCCAGCGAGGGTATGGGAGCAATAGCCTCTTCGGCAGGCCGCACAATGTCCGTATCGAAGCCGATATAGTCGTAGCGGCATAGATCACGCAGTGTGATGTAGCCGCATACCTCCATGAGGCGATGACGGATTTCTTTTCGCTCTTTGCTTGTAAACGTGGCGTCGTACTGGTTGGAAGACCTAGAGTTGGAGCGGGAATTCGTTTTCGCGCTCATGCTGCGTCCTCCGCTCCGAGCTCGAAATGCCTCTCGACTAGAACATCATAGGCGTGCTCCGTCTCGGCCAAACACACTTCGAGCGCGGACATCAAACCTTCCCTGATGACCGGCTTAAATGGCGGTGCGTCTGGATCAGCTGCGTCTGGGTTGTGCTGTTGCGCAAGCTCATCATCAAGCTGCAGAAGTTCGACGATGACGCATGCGCCACGAATAGCCGCACCAAGCGTGCTGATATGCCCGCCGTACTTGTGATGCTCGAACCGACGAACAGCCCAGGTGGATTCGTTGTACGGATTCACCGCCGTCGGCCTCTTGTCATCAGGACGGTCTTCGCTCTGCTGAAGATTGAGCGCTGAAAGAGATGCGGGTTTCTTTTTCATGATGGGTTCCTCTGGATCGTTAAGGAACCGCCACTCGCTGTTTCGACGCAGTGGGTGGCGGATGCGCGGGGTCGAAAACCGGCCCAGAGGAACCGGCCACGCTTACGCGTGCCCGCACACCCGCCATTGAGCTGGCAAGTGTGACGCACAAAAAAAGCGCCTGCCGGCGCTTGTGCGCCCCTGGTCATTCGGGTTTCGACGCCCGGTCGCCGTTATTTTTCGGCAACACACAATGTATACACTTGCACAAATGGAAATGCAAGTGAATTTTTTTCAGACCGATGACCACGAGGGAATGTGCGGCCCATGCAAGGGGACACTGCGTAAACGAGTAGCCCGAGCTGCTGATAAGAAGCTAAGGCAGCCCTCCCTCTTCGATGGGATCGAGCGAATAGACCCCAAGTTCAGGCCGACCCGCTCGCGGGGAACGAATCGAGCCATGAAAGTGCTGCGCGACTGGTTCTCGCGGTGGCTGGCATCTCCGACCTATCGGCAAGCGGTCGACGCGTAGGCGGACGCAAATGTGGATGGCACTGCATCCGAACCGCATTGCAAGCGCCCTCGCTCAAATTAGCAGGCACGAACTTTCGCCATGTCTCACGGTCGTTCTATGGGCAGCGAGTTAGCCAACTAAATTGTTTGCGTCCATGCCGAATCGAGGACGGAGGAGTACATGCGCACCGAATTATTGTTTATGGGGTTGTTTGGCATTCTGGTCGGCAATGTCGCCAAAGCTTGCAGCATTGGCCCCGCCCCTCCGCCCACGAGAATCGAACCGACTGCCGTGGTATTTGCTGGAGTTGTGGAAGGCTATTTGGATGAAGGCTACGCGTTGCCGATGGATTTGCTAAAAGGCAAGTCCACTGCCGCGGGAGTGAGAGTGCGCGTGACCGAAGGCGTTACAAGGGCGAAAACTGGAACAGTGGTGGATGTATTTCCGAGTGGCCATGGGACCGACTGCAAGTCGCGACCTTACAACATAAGCATGGTGCGAGAACGCTACCGAATAGGTACTTCCCTGGCCGTTGTGGCCTTTTCGGATCCGCAAACCGTGGAATTTCCCACCGTGGCCCACTCGTTCGACATCGGAAACCATGAGATAGCCATCGTACCTACCGACTATCCCCGCACGGCTAACGGCACCATGGATTTTGCCAAGGTTTCGAAGGTATCGCGTGCGAGTGTGGAATCAATCGAATATAGGCGGCGCCTTTACGCCGACAGGGCATTCCAATACTACGAGACCTATAAATCGCTGGCCCTCCTTGGATCCGTCATCGAGGAATCTCGCAAGATAATGGAGCTGAGCAACATCCGCTACTACTACGGTTATCAATGCATGATGGACTCTTATGCACGCGATGCGTTCGTCGAACTCGTGCGCAACACGGGGCTTTCTGAATCCGTACAGGCTCGCGTCCTGGCGGAAACTCCGCGGTTTTCGAAAGGAACCGTGTTCGAGGGCTACTGCGAATCATGAACGATGCGGAATGGGCAAAGTGGTCGAATTCTGAGATCGCTCGGCGCTGTGGCGTCCATCACGAAATGGTTGGCACCCTACGACCGAAATCCATACTTGCGGATTCCGCAAGTATCAGCCGCTCATTCGTTCATCATAAAACCGGAACGGTCAGCACCATGAAGACCGCGAATATCGCGCAAATGCGTAGACGGAATTAGACTTTCCGCTGACGAGCTCGTCGATCGACGCGGTTAGCATCGCGCCATTCAATGATTTCTCCGGCTACCCAAGTTGCCGGCTTGCTGGTCAGCCGGCGAGGGAAATCCGGACGGCATGCGTAGGACTCGAGGACGGTTCTCGCGGCACAGCCAATTAGACCGCCGACTTCTTCGGCGCCAATGGCGCGAAGATGGTACGGAATATTCTCGACTGCGGTCATCCGTTTGGTCTCCTCTCATATGGTGGTGCCAATCCTCTCCTAGGCAGCAACATAAATCGCAGCGGATTAGGATTTGGTGAAGCTACATTCGCGGGCCGAATGGGTCGGGCGTTGCCGAAACCGCGCCATCCTACGGAACGGAGACAGCCGCCTATTCGGAGTGCCGGCATGAGCATTAGCCCACAGGGTTCCAGTCCCTTAAAGGGACTCACACCACTAAAGATTGGGGACTACGAGATTGAGCTCAGAACGCGGCAGCACAACCAAGGCGGGGGCATTTTCGGGGGCATTTCGAAAACACCAAACCAGGAAACCCGCATGACGCCTACGTCATAGAGGATAGTTAAAGTCCCCCCTTGGCACCAATGCATTGTCCGGATCAGTTCACAACAGTCCGGTGAACCCGAAACCCCGCTTAGTTGCGGGGTTTTTTGTTTTTGCTGTCCGCATAGCCGTCTGTTTGCATCGAGCAAAATGTGCGTGCGATTGTGAATATCCGGGACGGTATTAACCCTAGCTGCGAGGGCCGGCGTACTCACAAGGAGTTCGCCATGCTGACCGATGCGAAGCTACCTGCTCCGAAACAACATCAGGGCTCAGGGTCGCGCGGCAACCGTCGTTGTCATTGGCTCATGGATTGCGTCGAGTTTCGCTTCCAACTGTGCAACCTTGCCCGCCAGGGATTCGAGCGAGGTGATGTGCGAATTCTGCTTGGCCAGTTCCGCCCGCAAAGCTGCAATCTCCCGATCTCTTTCTCCAAGCTCCGCTTTGAGTCCCTGAATTGCCGCCAGCGCCACACCGTCCTCATCGATCGTGTCGATGATCGTGTCGCGCTCGCCGAGATGGAATGCGGCGTAGAAGTCCTGCGCCATCGGACCCATGTGGCGGTACTTCGCATCTTGCGTCTTGTACTGCCACGTCGTGACCGGCATCGCCACTACGCGAGCCAGTACGTCGCGCACATCGATCTGCTGTTCCGCCGTTTTCGCATTGCGATCGGAAGTCCCGCCCCACGAGCCACTTCCGGCATTCAAGTAGACACCCGTTCGAGGGGAAGCGGTCGCCGCCGAAGTGATGAACGACGCACCGCCAGAAGCCAGCACGGCAAAATAGTTGTCGGTTGAAAGTACGATGTCGGCCGTATTCGTGCATGTCAAATCGCAGAACACAAACGAGCCGTTCGTGTTCGCTCCGGCATAACTACCCATCGCAATCGAGTAGTTGCCTAAGGCCTCGACACTATTGCCGGTAGCGAACGACCCGGCGCCACTCGCAATGGCCCCCTGCCCGGTGGCAAGCGAGCCCACTCCAGAGGAGGACGTGCGGTAGCCCAGGGCGGTGGTGCCGGTGTCTCTGGCCCAGGTCTGATAACCGAAGGCAGTCGCCTGGCTCCCGCTGGCTTGAGTTTGATATCCCATCGCGACCGACGCATAGCCGCTGGCGAGGGAGTCTTGACCTGCCGCGAACGAGGCATTCGACGTGGCCTGCGATAAATACCCTATCGCAGTTGCTGCGTAGTTGCTCGCGACGGTGTTCTGTCCCAATGCGGTCGAGTAGCCACCGCTCGCTGTGGTCTGGTAGCCCAGCGCAATCGCATTGCTGCCGCTGATCGTCTCGCCCCACGATACCTGGTGCCAATAACCGACGACATTGATCGTCATGTCGATCTGGCCATTGGCCACTTTCAGATAAAACCTCCCCGGATTCGACCCCGACGCGCTACCGACCGGAATGCTGCTGTAGCCGGTGTTGAATACCACCTGCCCCGCTGCCGGACTCGACACCGATGGATTGTAGACGCCCGTGCCGATGTTGGGCGCCGTTGCGCCACTGTCGGGATTCCAGGTCGCGATATTGCCCGCGGCGGTGGCATTGATCATGTTCATGTTGACGCTGACCGCCGCGACGCCGCTGGGAACGGCGCACCCCGTCGAGCTGCCGTGCTGAACGGCACTTGAGATGCTGGTGTTGTCCGTACCGAACAGATATGGATTGCCTGCGGTTAACGGTCCTGGGCCGCCTGTCGACGTTCGCGTATCGAGCAGCCGACAGGGTTGCGCCAAAGACGTGTAGACGAGTTGGTCTGCATAGGCTGGACCGGCAAGTGCGATAGCGATAACAGCGAGTCGCACGATCAAGCACTGCGAGGAACGTGGCTTGCCCATGGCCAATCTCCTTTGAAGTGAAAAGCGCCCCCACCGTTTAGTAGAGCACGGCGGCGTACACCGTTATGGACGCAAACTGGCGATCGAAGTGCTCACTTGAAACCCCGCTTATCTGCAGGGTTCTCGATTCCCCGCATCCCCAGCCCTTCGTTGCATCTCCCTGCCTATATCGCGAAAGAGGGGATATGAATGCTGAATCACATTTTCCGCTGCGCAAATGTCACGGCGGCACAAGCTGGCCTGCGGCACGTCGCAGCGCGATCAAACATCGCGCTGTGATGTAGGCGCGATGCGTGTCGTAGCCACGCCAGATATCGTGCTCGGTCCAATAGGCCTCCCAGACGCAGGCGCTCGATGCCCAGGACCCATCCTGCGCCATCGTCGAAAGCAAGTATTCGACGCCACGACGGGTCGCCGCAGCGTGCACGGGATGTCCAGCGAGCGCCGCGACGGCGAGCGCCGTTTCGTGAGCGTCGCTGCCGGCGCCCCATGAACCGTCGGCATTTTGCGATCCAACGATGAACGAAAGCGCGCGCTCGGTTGCCGAGGCGAATGCCGGATTGTTTCGCGTCAGATCGAGCACCAAAAGCGTCGCGTAGAGCGGGCTGGGATAGAAATAGGATTTCCAGAAGCCACGCTCGTCCTGCGCCTGCAGGAGCATGTCGTAGTTCACGTACTTTTCAAAATGTGTGCCGCGCAGCGCGAAGAAGACGTTCGCGTTTACTTCGGGGTGCGCCTGGAAATTGTTTCGCAGCGAGCCTTCCTTCGACAGCGATACAGGGCCGGGCGTGTCCCAAGTGACAAACAGCCGCTCGGCTTCGCGATAGAAACGCATCAGGCATTTCGGCTCGCGATTCACGCCGAGACGATGCAGGGTGCGAATCACATAGGCCGAATCG
>Ga0209233_1001256_pt1 | contig 10190 bp, 6 predicted proteins | sample AraplaCL_Cvi_mCL_FD_184269 | JGI IMG/M metagenome (GOLD analysis project Ga0209233, IMG submission 184269) | Arabidopsis root microbial communities from the University of North Carolina, USA - plate scrape CL_Cvi_mCL (SPAdes) (version 2) | ecosystem: Host-associated > Plants > Roots > Endosphere ... | reverse complement strand
GCTGCTGTCGAAGGACACCGACATCACGCTGCCGGTCGCGCTCGGCAACTTCCTAGCCGCCGACGACTCGCCGTGGGAGCTCTTGATGACCACCGGCTTCATCTACGCGCTGCCGCCGGCCGCGGTCTATTACGCCTTCAAGCGCTACATGGTCGGCGGGCTGACCGCCGGCGCCGTCAAGTCGTGAGGCTCACAGCGCGTTTCCGAGCGAAGTGGACACCGGTTCGCGTGAAGAAAACGCGTCAAACAAGAATCTACAGCGGCGCGGCGCTCTCGCCGCGCGCGCTCGACAGTTTCGAGGCGAACGAGGCGACCACGATGATCACGGCGATCAGCGCGATCACCAGCGTGCAGATCGCGTTGATCTCGGGCTTCACGCCGAGCCGGACCTCGGAATAGATCCGGATCGGCAGCGTCGCCGAACCGGGACCGGTGGTGAAGCTCGCGATCACGACGTCGTCGAGCGACAGCGTGAAGGCGAGCATCCAGCCGGCTATGATCGCCGGCACGATCAGCGGCAGCGTCACCAGAAGGAACGCGCGCACCGGATCGCAGCCGAGGTCCATCGCGGCCTCCTCCAGGCTGCGGTCGAGCGTGGCCAGGCGCGACTGCACCACGACGGTGACGAAGCACATCGTCAGCGTGGTGTGGGCGATCGTCACCGTCCAGAAGCCGCGTTCGGCATTCAGCGCAACGAACAGCAGCAGCAGCGACAGGCCGGAGATCACCTCCGGCATCACCAGCGGCGAATACAGCATGCCGGAGAACAGCGCCCGCCCCCGGAACCGCTCCCCGCGCGCCAGCCCGACCGCCGCCAGCGTGCCCAGCAATGTCGCCAGCGTCGCCGACACCGCGGCGACCGACAGGCTCATCCACGCCGCCTCCAGCATGGCGCGATCGCTGAAGAACTCGTGGTACCAGCGCAGCGACCAGCCGCCCCACACGGTCACCAGCCGCGAGGCGTTGAAGGAGTAGATCACGAGGATGACGATCGGCAGATAAAGGAACGCCAGCCCGAGCGCCAGCGACGTCATGTTGAAGCGCGTCAACCTCGTGACGTTGCCAGCCATCAGCGATTACTCTGGAGCTGGCGGCGCTGCAGGCGGTCGTAGAGCACGAGCGGCGGCACCAGCAGCAGCAACAATGCGACCGCCGCGGCTGATGCCACCGGCCAGTCCTTGTTGGTGAAGAACTCGAGCCACAGCGTCTGCCCGATCATCAGCGAGTTGGAGCCGGCAAGCAGATCGGGGATCACGAACTCGCCGACAACAGGAATGAAACAGAGCAGCGCGCCGGCGCCGACGCCCGGCAGCGACAGCGGGAACGTCACCAGCCAGAACGCCTGCAGCGGCGAGGCGCCGAGATCGCCCGCAGCTTCCAAGAGCGACGCATCCATCTTCGAGAGCGTCGCATAGAGCGGCAGGATCATGAACGGCAGATAGGAATAGACGATGCCGAGATACATCGCGCTGTCGGTCGACAGCCAGACCACCGGCACGGACACGACATGCATCGCCAGCAGGATCTGGTTGAGCAGGCCGTCATGCTGCAGGATATTGATCCAGGCATAGATGCGGATCAGGAACGAGGTCCAGAACGGCACGATCACCAGCATCATCGCCACGCCCTGCCAGCGCTGCGGCAGCCGCGCCATGCCGTAGGCAATGGGATAGCCGATCAGCAGCAGGATCAGAGTCGAGGTCACGGCGACGACGAGGCTGCGCAGATAGGACAGGATGTACAGATTGTCCTGCAGCAGCAGGCGGAAATTATCGAACGACAATTGCGCAAACGCGGCCGCCAGCGCCGCGCGGCCCGCGGTGAAATCGAACACCGGCGTATAGGGCGGCTGCGCGATCGCGGTCTGCGACAGGCTGATCTTCAGCACGAAGCCGAACGGCACCAGGAAGAACAGCACCATCCAGAGATAGGGCGCGATCGCGGCGAGCCGCGCCGGCCGGGCGAAGATGCGGCGCGCGCTCATTGCTCGAGCACCAGGCAGTCGTCGGCGGTGAACCACGCCACCACGCGCTGGCCGGCGAGATAGGCGTCGACATCGAGCCGCGCGGTATTGGCCATCGACGAGCGCACCACCGCGCCTGTCTCCAGCTTCACCCGGTAGCTCGTCACGCCGCCGAGATAGTTGACATCGGTGACGACGCCCTCCAGCCGGTTGATCGTCTGCGATGCGCCCGCGTCCGAGGCCGGTGCGCGGCGCGACAGCTTCACCTTCTCGGGGCGGATCGCGACGCTGACGACCTCCTTGGTCACCGGCGGCCACAGCTCGCTGACCGCGAGCGTGCCTGCTTCCGCGGTCGAGACCGTCAACCGTCCATTCTCGCGGGCGGCGACCTGGCCGTTGAACAGATTGATGTCGCCGACGAACCCGGCGATCCAGCGCGAGGCCGGTGCCTCGTAGAGGTTGCGCGGGGTGGCGACCTGGACCAGACGGCCGGCATCCATCACCCCGATCCGTCCGGCCATCGTCATCGCCTCCTCCTGATCGTGAGTGACGATGATGAAGGTCATGCCGAGCCGGCGTTGCAGCTCCATCAGCTCTCCTTGCGTGCTCTCGCGCAGCTTCTTGTCGAGCGCGGCGAGCGGCTCGTCGAGCAGCAGCACCTGCGGACGGCGCGCCAGCGAGCGCGCCAGCGCCACGCGCTGTCGCTGCCCGCCGGAGAGTTGGTCGGGCTTGCGCTTCTCGAGCCCCTCGAGCTTGACGAGCGCCACCATCTCGGCAACGCGGGTCGCGATATCGCGACGCGCCATGCCGGCGCGCCTCAGGCCGAAGGCGATGTTATCGCGCACCGACAGATGCGGGAACAGCGCGTAGTTCTGGAACATCATGTTGACGGGCCGCTCGTGCGGCAGCACCTGGGCGATGTCGTTGCCGCCGAGCAGGATGCGGCCCTCGTCCGGGGTCTCGAAGCCTGCGAGCATACGCAGCAGCGTGGTCTTGCCGCAGCCGCTCGGGCCGAGCAGCGCGAAGAACTCGCCGGCGCGGACGTCGAGCGAGAGCCGGTCGACCGCGCGGAAATTGCCGAACGACTTGGCGACGCCCTCGATCCGCAGCAGCGGCATGTCCGAGACGGCCGGTTCAGGCAACGGCTTTGCCGCCTCCCCACTCGCTTCGCCCGATGTCACGTCAAGAAGCCCCGATTCCCCGCAAGGTCCAATCCCGGCGGCAAGCTAGCGGCGGATCGCCACCGGCTCAACCGCCTCACGGACATCTCCCGCAATATTGTCGACGTCAGCGCCTCTGCCAGGGCGTGTACTCACCAACGCGTTGCGTCGGCTTTGAGGTACAAACCGGAAGGCACTGCTCAGTCTGACCCTTACCGCCTTTGAACCATTGCGCACCGTCGACGCCTCAGCCTTTGATCCAGTTGTATAGGGAGCGCTCTCAACCTTAAGCTAGACGGATCGTCGCCACTCTTGTAGGTAGTATCAAAAGCCTACCAGAAGTCGTGGTACATGGTCGATACATCCAGAGTGTTTAGGGACGCACTTGCCGCTTTAAACAACAAAGATTTGGCTGCGGCGGAGCGCCTATTCAAACGGGTCATCAAAGCCGACCCATCAAACGTGGGGGCCCTCAATCTGATAACGGTCGTTCTGATGGCCACCGAGCGCTTTGCGGAAGCGGAGCGATACATCGAAACGGCGACATCGATGAATCAGGGATATGATGTCTCGTTTTACAACTACGGGATTATCTCAAAACGCCTAAGCAAGCCCAGACAAGCGCTGGAACAATTCAACAAGGCCCTTGCTCTCAACCCAAACGTTGCTGCGACCTGGAACAACCGAGGGACCGTATTTAACGATCTTGGCGAGCACGATCACGCGCTGGCGGACTTCAATAGAGCAATATCGTTGAACCCTGCCTTCGCGGAGGCTCACACAAATCTGGGCAACACGTTCCGAATGATGAAACGGTCCCCGGATGCGATTGTTGCGTACCAGAAGGCGCTTTCAATCGAGCCTCGCCTCGCGGAGGCCTCGTTTGGCCTCGGGAACAGCCTTTACGACCTCAACCGGTACGACGAAGCCTTCCGTGCGTATGACAACGCGTTTTCGCTCAAACCCAATTTGGAGGATGTCGAGGGGGCGCGACTTCATACCAAGATGCGCCTGTGCAGTTGGGGCGGCTTAGAAGCGGAGCTTAACCATCTAACAGCGTCGATCCGGTCTGGCAACGCAAGTTGCGGTCCGTTCGCGTTGCTTTCCCTCACTGATTTATCCGACGACCATCTTAGTTGCGCCCGAGCGTGGACCACGAAAAGGTACCCGGCCGCATCGACGCCTCTGGCGCGTGGCGTACCCCGCGTTCACGAAAAGATTCGCCTCGGCTATGTCTCAACGGATTTCCGCGAGCACGCTACCGCACACCTGATATCAGAACTGTTCGAGCTGCACGATAAGACACGGTTCGAGCTTTTTGCGTATTCGCTGAGCGCTGACGACAAATCGGACGTGCGCACACGGATAGCAAATGCGTTCGATCACTTTGTATCATGTCAAGACCGAGCTGACGCCGAAGTGGCCCGCATAATTGCGGACGCAGAAATTGATGTACTTGTCGACTTGAACGGCTACACCAAGGGCGCGCGCACCAACATCTTTGCGCGCCGCCCCGCCCCGATACAGGTCAACTACCTGGGATATCCCGGGACCATGGCCGCTCCGTACATCGACTACATAATCGGTGATGCAACCACTCTTTCCGAAGCCGATCGGGCAGCTTATTCAGAGAAGTTGATAATTCTTCCGCATTGCTATCAACCCAACGACCGGAAGCGAGCTATCGCGGATGTTGCGATCACAAGGCGCGATTGTGGACTGCCGGAGGAGCGGATGGTCTTCTGTTGCTTCAACAATAGCTACAAGATCTTGCCCGCAACGTTCGCGTGTTGGACGCGTATTCTAAGGGCTGTGGAAGGAAGCGTGCTCTGGTTGCTGGCCGACAATCAGACGACCATGCAAAACCTTCGGAAGGAGGCTGAGGCACGCCAGGTCGATCCGTCCCGGCTGATCTTTTCCGAGCGAATAAGGCCGGCGGAACACCTGGCGCGACATCGTCTAGCAGACCTATTCCTTGATACGTTGCCGTACAACGCCCATACAACGGCGAGTGACGCGCTTTGGGCAGGTCTGCCAGTGCTGACGCAATGCGGAAGGACATTTGCGGGCCGAGTTGCTGCGAGTTTATTGAGCGCGGTTGGTCTGCCGGAACTCATCACTCAAACTTCGGATGACTACGAAGAGCTTGCGATCCAACTAGCCACAAATCCGGATCAGTTAGCGAGAATTAAGACTACACTTGCAAAGAATCGAGCGGCGGCACCTCTCTTTGATACGATCCTGTTCGCAAGGCATATCGAAGCCGCATATCGAACCATGTACGATAGACATCAGGCGGGATTGGCACCCGATCACATCTCGATAGGTTCTTGAGGGCGGTACAACCGATGTCGCCGTTTGGCCCAACTCGGACCTCCGGCGATGTCCGCTCTTGCGGTGCTGTTGAAGGCTAACCAGACGTAAGCCCCGAAGGGGCTCGTTGCCTTTATGACTACATGCCCTAGACTTCGCAGCCGAATTCGGGAGGACAACCGATGATTTGCGACCGCTACGGCCTGCCGCTGACGACCGATTCGGACCGCGCCGCCGCGTACTATGTCGACGGCGTCGATCGCATGCTGGCGGCGCTGCACGGCGCCGATGCGGCGTTCGAGGCGGCGATCGCCGAGGACCCCGATTTCGCGTTGGCCCATCTCGGCCGTGCCCGCGTGCATCAGCTCAACATGGAAGGCGCCAAGGCCCGCGCCAAGGCAAACGATGCGCGGCGGCTGGCGGCGGCCGCGAGTCCGCGCGAGCGCCAGCACATCGAGATCATCGCGTCCGTGATCGAGGGCCAGAGCAAGAAGGCGATGACCGCGGCCGAGCAGCATCTCGCCGAATATCCGCGCGATGCGCAGGTGCTGTCGCTGTTGCTCGGCGCCTTCGGCCTCTACGCCTTCTCCGGCCGGCCCGACCATGACGCCGCGCGGCTCGCGATCTCCGAACGTTACGCCAGCGACTATGGCGACGATTGGTGGTTCCTCACCTATCTCGGCTGGTCCAAGACCGAGGCCGGCGACCTCGTCTCGGGCCGGGCCATCACCGAGCGCGGCTATGCGTTGAAGCCGGAGAACGCCGGCGCCGCGCATGCGGTAGCGCATGCGCTGTTCGAGCAAGGCGACGCGGCGGAAGGCCGCAGCTTCCTCTCCGCATGGCTGCCGGCGAATGATCGCACCAGCTTCCTGCAGGGCCATCTCGCCTGGCACCTCGCCCTGATCGCGATCGAGGAAGGCGACGCCGACAGTGCGCTCGGGATTTACGAGCAGCACATCAAGCCGGCGAACCGGCCCTATCCGCCGCTCAATATCTATACCGATACGGCCTCGCTGCTGTGGCGGCTGTCGGTCGCCGGCAAGACCGGCCTCGAGTCGCACTGGAAGGATGTCGCCGCCTATGGCGACGGCTACTTCCCGAAGGCCGGCGCGCATTTCGCCGACGTGCACCACGCGCTGGTCGCAGCCACGACGAACAACGATGCGCTGGAGACGCGATTGGCCGAGATGGCGGCGCGCGATGCCGACGGCAAGCTGGCGCCCGGCCCTGCCGCGATCGGGCTCGGCCGGGGCGTTGCCGCCTTCGCTGCCGGCGACCATGACAGCGCCGTGCGTATCCTGGCGCCGCTGATGCCCGAACTGGTGCGGATCGGCGGCAGCCATGCGCAACGCGAATTGTGGGAGGACACCTTCATCGTCGCGTGCCTCCGCGCCGGCCAGGGCCAGCAAGCAACGGGCCTGATCTCGGAGCGGCTGCATCGCCGTCCATCCAACCGTGACCTCGCCTGGTCACAGGAGGCGGCAAGGCAATAGCCGAAACTCAATCCAGCTTCGCCATGAACGCCGCGAGCGCATCCTGATCGGCTTGCGGCATGGTCAGGCCGAGCTTGGAGCGGCGCCACAGGATATCGTCGGAAAAGCGCGCCCATTCCTTGTGCATGAGGTAGCGCACCTCAGCTCCAGTCAGTTCCGGGCCGAAGGCCGGACCGAGATCGACCTTCTGCTTCGCCTCGCCCAGGATATCCTTCACGTTCAGCCCGTAGGCGGCCACCAGCCGCCGCGCCTCGTCCTCGCCCAGGAAGCGCCAGCGGTCGCGCGCGATGTCGACCTCGGTGTCAAAACGCTGCCACGCGAATTCGCCGCCCGGCAGCGGCACGGTTGCGGTCCAGCGCGGCGTCATCGGATAGAACCGCGTGAACTCCGACACCGCCCGCTCGGCGCGGCGTCGCGAGGTGGTGAAATCGCCGCCGAAGATAGTGAGCAGCGGTGCCTTGCCGCGCCTGAAGTCGAGCGATGCGGCGCCATCGCTGCTGCGCCGTCGCGCGGGAGCGACGACGGAATTGGCGCCGGAAATCGTTCGCAACACATCGGCCGGAGTGATCTGCTCGCGAAAATAGCGATTGGCTGCGTCGCAGAGATAGGCCACTTCGCGCACACCCATCGCGACAATGGCGGGATCACCCTTGAAGGGATGACTGATGCTGCCGATCAGGGTGAAGTCGCGCTCATAGGGGCTGGCGAAGATCAATTGTCCGTCGGAGTTCTGGAACGCATAGACGTTGTTGCAGTCGAACAGGCGGCGCACCACGATCTGGCTGATCTGCACGGTCGCAAGCGGTGGCGCCGGCACGCGCAACACGGTGTCGGCGACGGAGGCGGTCCACGCGCCGGTCGCGTTGACCAGCGACCGCGCCGCGATCACCCGCCGATAGCCGCGGTCGATCGCGACCAGCCGCCAGGTCTCGCCGCGCTCGGCCCGGGTCACGCGCGCACCCGTGCGGATATCGGCGCCGCGCGCCGCGGCATCGACCGCGTTGAGCACGACGAGCCGCGAATCGTCGACCACGCAGTCGGAATATTCGAACGCGGTTCCGAACGGCCGCTTCAGCGCGTTGCCGACCGGATGATGGGTGACATCCAGCGTCGTGGAGCGCGGCAGGCCGCTGCGCGACGCCAACCGCTCGTAGAGCAGCAGCAACGACCGCAATTGCCACGGCGGCCGCTCGTCGGCATGCGCCGGGATCGCAAAGCGCGCCGGCCGCACCAGATGCGGCGCGATGCGCAGCAACACATCGCGTTCCCTGAGCGCCCGACGGACGCGGAAGAACTCCCGCCGCTCCAGCCCGGCCAGATCGCCATGGACCAGCCGCGGCGAGGCCTGCGACGCGCCGGAGCCGAGATCGCCCTGCTCCAGCAGGATCACGCGCAGGCCGCGGCCAGCCGCATCACGCGCAACGCTCGTGCCGTTCAGGCCACCGCCGATGATCGCGACGTCATAGTCCGACATGCGCAACGCCTATCGCATTTCCATGCGAACGGAATACGTGTCCGCGGAAAAGAAGTGCGTCAAGGGCGCGGCTCTAAAGCACGACGAGATTAGATTGAATGGCAATCGCGAAGGCAGTGCGCCACCTCTCCCGCTTGCGGGGGAGGGCTGGGGTGGGGGCTCTCTCCGCAAGTCATATTGTGGAGAGAGCCCCCACCCGCATCGCATCTTCGATGCGATGCGACCTCCCCCGCAAGCGGGAGAGGTGCAGCCAGTGTGCCGCAAGACTGATTCAACCTGCCTTCATCATACTGCTGTGACCGAAGCGAAGAAATGTTCGGGGCCGTCGGCCTCGATCAGCCTCTTGCCTTCGATCACCCAGAACCGGTTGGCCACCGTGCGTACGAGTTGGCGGTCGTGCGACACCAGGAGGCAGCTGGCCTGCTGCTCCATCAGTTCCTCCTCCAGCGCCTCCTGGCCCTCGATGTCGAGGTGGTTGGTCGGCTCGTCGAGCAGATAGAAGTTCGGCTGGGTGAGCCGCAGCACCAGCATGCCGAGCCGGGCCTTCTGCCCGCCCGACAGCCGCCCGATCGGACGGCCCTGCATCTCGATCGAGAGCCCGGCACCGGCGAGCAGGCCGCGCGCACGCTGGTCGCCGACCTCGAAGCGCCGCGTCAGCATGCGCATCGGCGTGTCGCTATCCACGAGATCGGCCAGCGCCTGGTCGCAATAGCCAAGCACCAGCGACTCGGTGGCCCTGATCTCCGCGGCTGCCGCCTCCGCGTCCTCGATCGCCAGCCGCAGCGCCGCAACGAACCGGGTCTTGCCCGCGCCGTTCGGCCCGAGCAGCGCGATCCGGTCGCCCTTGCAGATGAACTGCTGGCCGGTCCTGAACAACGGCCTGCCGTCGGGGGTCGCGATCGCGGCGTTGTTCAGCCTGATCAGAACCTTGGCATGGGTGTCGCGGTTGGCGAGCCGGATTGTTCCTGCCGAGCGTTCCACATGCGCCGGCTTCGCCGTCTCTTCGAGCTTCTCGGCGCGCTGCTTCAACTGCTTGGTCTTCGACAGCAGAAGGTCGCTGCCGGAGTTGATGCCGAGGTTGTTGAGCTTGGCGGCCTGCTGCCGGAGCTGCCGGACGGCCTTCATGTCGCGCTGAAAGCGCCGCTCGTCCGAGGCATCGAATTCGTCGAGCGCCGCGCGCGCCGCGGTGTAGGGCAACGAGAACAGCTGCGACCGTTCCGGGCGCAGGAACAGCGTCCGGTTGGTGGTCGCATCAAGGAAGGCACGGTCGTGGCTTGCGATCACCACCGGCATCTCGCGCGGCAGCGTATTCAGCCAGGCCTCAAGCCGGCCGATCTTGGCGAGGTCGAGATGGTTGGTCGGCTCGTCGAGCAGCAGCAGGTCGGGCTCGGTCACCAGCACGCGGGCGAGCAGCGCAAGCCGCAGCCAACCGCCGCTCAATCGCTTGAGCGATCGTGCCCACAACTCCTCCGGCACCTCCAGCGATTGCAAGGCGACGTCAACCCGCCAGCCCTCGCTGGCGCGCTGCTCGCCGGGTACTGCCTCGAGCACGGCAGCATGGAACGGGGTATCGAGCAGCCTCGGCGGTGCATCCTGCTCGACATGGCCGACGGTCAGGCCACGCGAGCGGGTGATGTCGCCTTCATTAGGGTCCATGCTGCCTGCGATGCAGCGCAGCAGCGTGGATTTGCCGCGGCCGTTGGCGGCGACGAGGCCGATCCGGTCGCCGGCATTGACGACAAAATTCAGTTCGGAAAACAGCGGCGCGTTCAGCGTCACGCCGAGAT
>Ga0209233_1001255_pt1 | contig 10197 bp, 6 predicted proteins | sample AraplaCL_Cvi_mCL_FD_184269 | JGI IMG/M metagenome (GOLD analysis project Ga0209233, IMG submission 184269) | Arabidopsis root microbial communities from the University of North Carolina, USA - plate scrape CL_Cvi_mCL (SPAdes) (version 2) | ecosystem: Host-associated > Plants > Roots > Endosphere ... | reverse complement strand
CTTCCTCACCGGGGAGATCGCGGAGGCCGAACTGTCGCGTTCCATCATCGGCGTCATCGGCCGCATGGACGCCTACCAGTTGCCCGACGCCAAGGGGTACAGCGCCATGGCGCAGACGCTGATCGGCGAAACGCCCGAGCACCGCCAGCAGCGCCGAGAGGAAGTGCTGAGCACAAGCCCCGGCGACTTCAAGGCGCTGGGCGACATCCTGGCGGAAGCCGCCAAGGTCGGGCGCGTCGCCGTGCTCGGCTCCGAAACCGCGATCAAGGCCGCCAATGACGAACGCGGCGGCTTCCTCAAGGTGACGCGGGTGCTGTAGCGCACCCTTTCAGGATTTGGCCGGACCGGTGAACCCGGTCGGGCAGGCCGAGGGGGTCCCAAGCTCCCCGCACCTGTCGCCGGTACCGCCCGGAGCGTTGTAGCAAAACCGGCTACTGCTCGGTTCGTAAGGGTGAAGACTCGGGGAGACAGGGCTCATGTTCGATCCGATCGAAGCGTGAGCCTTGGGCAGGTCCCGCCCGGTGCATGACGGCCGCTAAAGGCGGCCCGAGGCGGTCGGGCCTGCGCCAAGTGCAAACCGCTGTTGCGCGCCACCCCGGCTTTGGCTAGGTTGCGCGCGATCCGGGCCGGCGCCCTGCGCCGGTTCAGCTGCACCCGTAGCTCAGCTGGATAGAGCGCTGCCCTCCGAAGGCAGAGGTCGTGAGTTCGAATCTCGCCGGGTGCGCCAACTAAGTCGTTGAAAAACAGCACTTAATCGGAGATGTGTGGGAATTTCGGATTGCGGCAATTCCCCGCAGCAGCCACCGAGTAGCCACAAGGCGGTGTCGAGCCGAATGCCAACGCCCGCTTCAGGGCAAGAGCCCTCTTGCGAAAGGCCCAGTCTGCTCCACAAAAGCGGCCGCCCAACGGCGCCCGTGGCTCGCCGGCAGCCGGTGCCCTATTGCCGCTCGAAGCGATAGCGCACCGAACCGCCCCGCAGCACGCGGAACCGATCGCGGGTATTCGGGGCAGCTGGGTTCGACAGCGACAGCACGCGCCATTGGGCGGGATCGAACACGAACGGAACGTAGAGGATGCGGTAGCGCCGCTTGCGCTCGAGGCTTGCACTGCCCGCGACTTCGAGTTCGCGGGCAGTGAGTTCGAATTCGCCGCCCGCGTCCATTGAGGACTTCACCTCGTAGAGCCATTCGTTGCGCTCGGTAGCGACCCGGAAATCATAACCGAGACTATCATCGCCGACGGCACCCGTGCAGAAAGCCGCGCGATTGGACGAGACCCAGCAGGCATCGGACATTTCCTTGGGATGCCGTCTACGCAAATATTCGCGGGCAAGCCACTCGCTCGCGATACCCATCGCGGCTTTCACCGCTTCCGGCGGCTGGGTCCGCCACGACTGACCGCCACCTCCCCCGCCGCCGCCGGGCATTTCCGGTACACGCTGATCCTGTGGGCGCAGTCGTGGGGCGCGGCTACGCGTGAACCAGTCATTGCCGTCTTCGATAGCGGCGTCGGCAAGCGCCTCGAACCGCCGGACGAAATCTCCAGCGCCCGCGTCGAGATTCTCTCCCGCGAACACGATCGTGCGCCGCGCGGCTTCGGCTTTTCGTTTCGCCTCGCGCGCCTCGATCTCGTCGCGTTGGAGATCGTCGGGAACCAGCCCAAGGCCCGCGAGATCGGCGGTGAGCGGCATCCCTGCCGGCCAGGCTCCTACCCGCGCGTAGAACTCCGGAAGCGATGCCGGGTCGAGCTTCTCGAAGTCGAGCAAACCGGCCTCGTCGAGCGCGCGGACCAACGTTTGCGCGTCGGCCGTTTCGATCGACGCCGGCAACGCCGTTCCGTGCTTGCGGCACCAGGCGCCCGCCCGTGCTGCAAAGTCCGGATGATAGGAGAGAACGAGCTTTCGGTTGTCGACGGCGACACGGTCGAGCGGCGGGAGATCAGCCTCCAGATCGTCCGGACCCAGAAGTTCTGCGGCGGCGGCGGCTGCACGCGCGGCCACGACCTCGCGGGTGAGCGCTTCGAGGGCCAGAAGCCATGCCGGATCGAAGGTCACGAAGTCGAGACGCCGCGCGGCCACATAGGGGGCGAGGTCCTCGCCCGCGGCCCATACGCCGGCAAAACGGCGACGGACGCGATCGAGCAGCTCCGGCTTGAGTTCGCCGAGATACACCTCGAACATGCGCCGCAGGTCGTTTTCGTCGTTGAGTGGCGGATAGCCCAGCGACGCGAGCGTATCCCCATAGGCCGCGAAATCGAACCCCATCGCCCGGCGTATGAGCCGCTGATCATCGGTCTCTTCGACTGCGGCAAGTGACCGTTCGGCAAGCGTCCCGCCGAACCGCTCGGCAATCCATTGACGCAGGTGCAGTGACGGACCAAGCCGCTCGTGCACGTCTTCGAAGTCCGACGCTAGTTCGAGCCCCCCAAGATGCGCGATGATGGGAAGGAGGGCGCGCACGCGCCATTCCACGCCGCCGCGGGTCGCCGCGAAATGATCGCGGACGATGCTCTCGTCGCGTTTGATGGCGCGTGCATAATGCGCTTCGGTTGGCTTCCCAGTGCCGCCGAACCCGGCCCGCTCGAGACGTTCGAGCATGGTTTCCAGCGTGTTCCGCCGCACACCCATCAATTTGGTAATGGCCGGCGCCGCCTCGCAGAGCAGATCGAGCCCTATCGCGGCGTCCGCGACCAGCACGAGGGTCGGCGAGAGTGGATGAGGAACCGGTTGGGCGCGTTCGTCGCGGCGCGCGTGCGCGAGCTCGCCATCGATCATCAGCGCGAAGGTAGCGCAACGCCTGAGCCGGATTTGACGCAGGCGGCGCTCCAACTCGTCGGGCGGTATGGTTCGCAATTCAAGGGGGTCGCCCAGATATTCGTGCGCGAGGACGGCAGCATCGATGAGCCAGCCGAGCGCACCGGCGACGAGCGGAGGATCGTCTGATTGGGGTTCGAAGTCCCGGCCGTCGACGATGAGCCGCACGTCGCTCGAGTCTGCGACCTGCACCCGAAAGCCACCCATGGCATCGATAAGCCTGGCGATCGCCGCGCCGTCATTCTCGCCGATGTCGAGCACCACTTCTCCGCGATCGGCAAGGGCCCGCGCTGCGAAGCCCTGTCGTTCGCTGGTGACATGGACGAGCGGCGGAACGGTCGGGTCCGGACGACAGAGTTCAAGACTCCCCGCGCGCTCGACGACCAATGAAAGCGCTGTTGGCAATGCGCGCTTCGCTTCCGCCACGTCGCTCCAGGCACGGCGAAGTTGGTCGCGCAGATCGCGGCGCTCGGCGGCCGATAGGTCTTCGAGACTATCCGCGAGCGATGCGAGGCGCGCGGCCGCATTGTCGCGGCTCGACCAGTCGCGCAGACCAATGCGCGGGTCGAACAGGATCGCCGGCAACGCCGCGCGGGCTCCGACCTCGGATTGGAAGCGCGGAACGAAACGTGGCGGTGGCTGGCGGGCAGCAGTCGTCGACCAGCTCGCCGCTGGCACCGCGAAGGCGATTTCGTCCTGTTTCGTGCTGGCGACCCAGGGAGCGTTGGCGAGAAACACCGCCAGCGGCGTGGGCAGCTCGACGCGGTTGTACTGGCGATAGTGCACGATCGAGAATTGGAAATGCTCGTCGCCATGGTCGCGTAGTAAGGTGACGATGAGGTCGGACAGCGCGGCGCGGGCGTCGACTGACAGGTCGGCATATTCAGTCTGACCTGGCAGCCGCCAGATTTCGCCAGTCAGATCGTAGTCGGTGTTGGTATTCTGGAAGGAGGTCGAGCCGACCCTCGCAACCCACGCCCCATCCAAGCCCTGCTTGGCCGAGACGGTGGAAAGCACACCGCTCCAGTAGCCGCTTGGCGTCCCGCGGCGCCGGACGTCGGCAGCGAGCGGCGAAAGGCCGTCGCTCGTTCCGAGCAAGGCGAGAAATCGCACCCAGTCTTCACGCCGATCGTCCGCGGCGGCTTGCGGCCAAGCGTCGAAGCTGATGAGCAGGTGGTCGCGCCCCCTAGCGCAATCGGGCGAGACGGCGGCTGCCTCGACGAGATATCGTTCAACCGTGCGGCCGAGCGACGTCCAGGCCCCCGAGAACAGCGCGGACCGTGCCCGGCTCCATCCGCCGAGGGTGGGCACGGACAAGTCGGCCGCGCGTAGAGCATCCTCGGTCTGTTTCCCGCCGCTGCCGCGCCAGACCTTGAACGACCAGAGCAGAGCTTCCTGACGCTGGAGATCGCTCGCTTTCGGTTCGAGCGCACCCTTGAGCGCGAGCAGCACGTCGAGCGGATCGTACCGCCTGAGGAGTCCGGCCTTCTCAAATGCCCGCTGGGTCGTCTCTGTCAGCGTGATCGCGTTGCTCAGGAATCGGAATTTGCGCTTGAGCGACGCCGGCGGGCTGGGCGGGCCCTCGCCGCGCCGGCCGCGCCCGCTCTTCGTCCGGACGAATACTGGCGGAGCGTCGTCGCGGCCCCTTGCCGTCGCCGCAAGGAGCTTGCCGTCGGCATCGACCAGTATCTTCCGGCCCTCGAGCGACGACAGCGGGAGAGCGGCTGCGTCAAACACCGCATGGACATCGTCGAGAAACGCCTTCCACCGCGTCGGTGAGGCCCGGCGCTCGCGTGAGAGCCAGTCGGCCACCGCTTCGGTCCATCCGCACAGCGCCTTGCCGGATAGCTCCAGAGGCAAACTCACTGCCGCCGCAAGTCCCTTGATACGTGACACGCGATCGGCGCCGAGCGTATCGGCAAGAATATCCGCCTCAGCAACTTCCGCGAGCCGCCGTGTCGTCATCTGCCTCGTCTTGACTTCGGGCCAGACGTAGAGTGTTCCGAAGTTCGCCCACTTCGAGGCCCCGCCCGAAACGACGGGCCAAATCGCGGCTTCGCCTATCGGGCGTTTGATATTTCGGAAAGCGGCAAGTAATTTTGGTGCATGCGGCGCCGCCCAGGCGGCGAGATCGACGATGGCTGTAGGCGGCAATTCGAGGACGCGATCGACGATTTCGGTTGCCGCTATCGCACAGGCGGCGGCCGCCGCCTCGAGCAGGTGCCTGTTGAGCGGCAGATCGGGCTTCATTGAGCGGCGATCGATGTCGGCGAAGAAGGGCGCGTCTATATGGCCTGCTATTGGCGACATCGCATTTTCAGTCATCGGCAGGAAATTGTAGAGGCGCCCCGCCGCACCGCGCCCGGCGAGTGGTACGGCGACCGATACGATCGCCTCACCCTGCCATTCGAGCCACCTTTTCAGCGTCGCGGCAGTCTGCACGCTTGCGCGGATGGCTTCGAGCAGGGGTCCCTTGGGCAGCACCGAGCGAGTGAGCAGATAAGTGCTGTCGTCGACCGTGACCTTCGCCAGCGAGCAAGCATCGGACGCCATATCGCCAACCGCTTCAACCGAGCGGGTCGAGCGGCGGTGCACGACGGACGCGCCCTCGCGTGCGATCCTCACATCCAACGCCGCAAGCCGGTCGAGGAACAGGAGCACGGGCGCCTTGGGATCAAGCAACTCGTTCACCTGTCGTTCGGCGAGGGCGACGGCATCCGCAGACCTCAGCGGCAGCGAGACTACAGTCGCGAAACCGGCGGCCGCGAGCGCGTCGAGGGTATCGTTTCGCTCTGACACGGCCTTGGGAACCAGATATCGGGGCACGGTGGCTGCCACATAGCGCGCGTCCTCTGGGCTTGCGCCGATGGCCAACAAGTCCGCCTCGATCTCTTCTTGGGTAGCAAATCGGAAGCAATAGCCGTCGAAGCGGCTTCCGAATCCCGTTGGAGAACTCGAAAATATCCGAACCTCGTCGGTCAGCGCCTCCACGCTCCGGAAACCGAGCCCCTTGTTGCCGATCCCTTCTCCGATACGCTTATCGCTGGTCCCGATATTGATGACCGAATCGAGGTTCGATCGGGTAAAGGCCCTCCCGCGGTTCGCGACGAGCAACTCACCTCGATCGTCAGCCGAAATCAGAAGCCGGACGGCGATTTCTCCGGTGCCGTTTAGCGTGCTTGGCGGGTGCGCGTCATGACCGTTTTGCACCAACTCGAAAAGGACGCGGTCGCCATATTGGGTGCCGATGACCTCGTTAAGGTTTTTTAGGCTTTCATAGACCTTGATTTTGCGCCGGCGGCCTTCGAGCGCATAATCAAGCTGCAATGTCGCGATCTCCGCGATTTCGCTAGCGAAGTCCGACGGCATGAGATCGCCGTCAGCGTGTCGAGGTGCATCGCTGTCAGCCATGATCGACCAAAATTGCTACTCCCTTACCCCTTTGGCTCCGCTTGCCTGGATCGTCCACCCATCCCTGACCTAGACGGATAGCATGCGGGATAGGAAAGCAAACCGTCTCTGCAGGATCGAGAAGCCCATCCCTTTGAAATCGGGTAGAACTTGTAGAGGGGTGGATCGTATAGCAAGGCTCGCTCGAGTAACGTCGGCTTTCGGGCGCTGCGCAGCGCCACCAGAACAACCTTGTTGATATTTGTCGGCTATCAGGCTGAAGTCGCACCCAACACTCCTAGACCTCTGGTCCCGACATACTCAGGTAACTGGATAGTTGCTTGAGTCGGAAGGGATGTGGCCCTGCCGCGTAGCTTCCTTTCGGCAGTGGTTGAGTGCAGAGTACCGATTGCTTCAATGTTACTCAGCGACCTTAGGCTGCCGTCGTGCAGACGGCTCTTCCTGGACGGATTGCGCCAGGCGCGCCGCCGCGAGCGCGGCCCGTCCAACCTCAAGCGCCCGCCGATCATCAGCATCGCGAGGCGTCGCCATCCTGATCAGTTCGCCTTGCCGGTGCACTGGTATCGTCCCGTAGCTGTTGAAGGTCGTCAGCACTTCGTCGTGCCCGAGATTCTGCGACCACGCCCTGAACGCCTCGGCATTGTGCAGGTGTCCATTCCCAACCGGACCAGCGTCTTTCGAAAGGAATGTGGGTTGAAGTAGCGAAGCCCCGCCCCTTCGAAGGCCCCCTTGAAGATCGCGCGAATTGGGGACGCGGTCGACCAGCCTTCGCGAGCGAGGCCAACTGAAGCGAAGTTGCCATCAGCGCCCGGCGCCATCTTGGTTGCGGGGAACAGCGGATCGTCGTGGCTGAAACCGAGCTCGTTCCGGAGGAACGCAACCCAATCGACGAAGATCGCTTCGATGTCGTCTCCCACGGGAAAGAAGAATGTCGCGAAGCTCTTGCTGAACTTTGTGCGGGCATCCCGCGCATCCTGAAAAATCTGTCGCCCGGCGAGGTCGAGATGCTTCAGCCGCATCGAAGCGGTAGCGTTGTCGCGGGCGCCCGTCAGCAGCGTGAAGGCCACCAGCGCCCGATTGCGCTTCTCGATGGCCGTGCCAGAGGGCATTGCCGCGAGAACCGACTTGATCTCCTCCATGGTCGGAACGCGGGGTTCCCGCACCGCCTTGGCGATAGCGGTGTCCTTGAGCGACATGCTGAAGTAATGGGCATCTTCGTATTGCAGCTTCGATTTGTAGCCCTGCTGCCCGGCGAGCCAGAAGAAGAACGCCTTGAGGGCGGCAAGGGTCGAGTGAATCGTTGGCTTGCTCAGCTTCTCGCCGGTGCGGGCGTTGAGCTGTTCGGCGAGGTGCGTCTTGAAGGCAATCGCCTGTTCGCGATGGAAGCGTTTGAAGTCCTTGCGACCGGTGTAGTTTTCGAAACGGTCCAGCGCCTTGGCAACGGCAACGATAGAAATCGTTCAACTGCCGCGCCTGTTTGAGGTAGCTGAAATACTCATGCTTGACCCGCTGGTTTGCAGCGTTGGTTTTCATCGGGTCTTTCCTTTCCTTCCGGAGTCACAATTGCAGCAGGGGCCGGCTGTCTCCCCTATGCGCAGTCATGCCTTCGCTTCCGAAACATCGAAGAGCCGACGAAAGACCGCTAGGCGTTCGGCATTGACGCGCTGGTGAAGCCAGCGGCCGCAGCCGGGGCAGATGGCTCCTACTGTGCCCGTGGTCGCAGTGAGCGGCACGTATTCGACCATGTCGCAGGCCGGCCGCTGCGGTTTGTGGCAGGGAACGCAATAGAATTCGCCCGGACCGCAGGGCCGCTTAGCCTTGGCGCGGCGTGCCGCGTGGAAGGCATTAAGGCCCCCCCTGCACCAGGGTCGGACGCCGCTCGTCGATGGCCTCCAGCCCGTTGGCGAGCCAGCTGCGCACCGTGTTCTTGTGGCAGCCGTAGAGGACCGCGATTTCCTCGACGCGGTAGTAAAGCAAGGTCTTTGCCAATCTCGGGCTGGGAAAGCGATGTCCCATTTGGCAGACGCCCTACGTCTCGACCGAGGTCGAACGACGCGCTTCGCCGATGCGGCCTTCTGCCCACGTGTCGAGGTCGTCCGGGGTGTAGAGCGGAAAGCGGCCAGCCTTGCGATAGATCGGGCCTCCGCCGACGACGGCGAGCTTGGCGAGCCACTTCGAGGAACAGGGCATGCCCCATGTCTCGCGCACATAGTGGGCAGCGGCGGCGCGGCGAAAATAGCGGGTGTTGGGTGCAGTCAACTTTCATCTCCTGTCGGTTGGCCGGGCTTTCCGGCGGTTGACGGGGATGAATTGGCACGGGGCGTACCCACGAAAAACTGGGCACGAAACTCGCACGAAATGATTATTTTAGGGGCGGCCTACGGACGAGGTAGTGAGCTGCCTTTCGCGCTCTCTTGCTGCGCCAAGCTCAGCGCCGCCAACGTCCGTCCCTGTATCCACGCCAACCGAGAAGTCATCGGGACCCGGAGGGAGTGGGGCAAATCCGTCAGGTCAGCGCGAGCCGGTCGGAGTCTTCTCTGGACTGTCCGCGGAGCAAGTGAGAGCATTGATTTTGTGACTGGTGTCATTTTTCTTTTGCTCTTCGAATCCCTACCGGAATTACGAGTCATAATATTGCGAAACTCGGATGATGAATACATCAACTACGTCCGACTCTTAAGCTGGCGGTATGCATGCCGGATGTTATTTCTTATCGTGTCGACCGTGGGCCGGGCGTGCTGTGGGTATGTTGCCACTAGCCACTCGAGCAAAGCCTCCGCCTCGCCCTGTAAGGTAGCCGCAAGACAACCGCCTTCCGCCCTGCGTTTGAACTCGTCCTCGATCAGGTGCTTCGACTTGACGGGGCGACCGGGCAGCCCCGACGAAAGCGCTTCCGCTCGCAGACTGAAAGGCCAGCGTTCTCTCACATCGCCCTTTTCGACCATCAACTGCGTCACAAACGCCTTCCGGCGACTGACAGGCGAATCATCGAAGCCTTTGCGCCAGCGCTCCTCATCAACAAAGGGATAGCTTCTCAAATGCATCCTATCGCTGAAGACGAGGTCGTCCGGCGGCTCACTGTGCGGATAGTCGACCTCGCAGCCGGCGAACCGGTGGCCCGGTATCAACTCTCTCACGCCGTCGACTAGTCCCGTTACCCTCACCCTTTCGGAGGCGATCGCAGCGAGCAGACCGTCGAAGGCCGGCCGCCATGCTTCACGGTCGGCTGGATCAAACTTCCGCGTCCCAGCTTCTGTCGCAATCCACAGCGCAGCAGAGTACAGCGGCATATACCCGTCTCCATCCGGGGGATTCAAATCCGGAAGCGCGGATGGACCGTGTTTTGGGGGAGGCCAGATTAGCTGCAGATCGCCGGATGGAATGCGCAGATCGCGGTAGCCACCACCAAGCGGTCCGTAGCGAACTTCGTCAACCTCCCCCCGCCCCTCGACCGCAACCAGGTCCAGCCAGTCGAGCGAAGGCACCTCAATGCGCTGCCCAGTTCCGATGAAGATTCCGCTGGCAATGAACATCTGGTTTTGTAGTCCTACCCACAGCGCCTTCTGCGCGTCGGAAATCGACATCAGCTGCGCACTGTCCGGTGCAAGCGTCTGCATGATCGCCAGTTTGGCGAGCGTGGGGCGGGACCGTTGCTCCAAAGTCCATCCTCGCAGTATCACGCCCGACTTATCGCCCGCCAAATGGTAGCCGTAATCGACCCGCCACTCCCCATAGCGCCATTCCCAGCACTCTGCACAATAACGGTCCCAAGCATTCTGAACTCGGTCTAGAGGACGGCCGAAGCGGACCTGAAATATGCGCGTAGTCGCGCAGCCGCGCGGCCGAGGAGCAGGCCGGAGAGGGCGGCGGATATGGCGAGGGTGGTCGAGTGCCAGACCGGATCGGCGTTGAGAGCCGGGTCCATTGCGCCAGCGGCACTGGTGGCGTAGCGGAATATCAACACCGTCACGAGT
>Ga0209233_1001254_pt1 | contig 10199 bp, 9 predicted proteins | sample AraplaCL_Cvi_mCL_FD_184269 | JGI IMG/M metagenome (GOLD analysis project Ga0209233, IMG submission 184269) | Arabidopsis root microbial communities from the University of North Carolina, USA - plate scrape CL_Cvi_mCL (SPAdes) (version 2) | ecosystem: Host-associated > Plants > Roots > Endosphere ... | reverse complement strand
TTTTATAAACTATGCTGCCACTACTTACTGCCTCACAAATCCGCGAAGCGGATGCTTATACTATTGCCAATGAGCCTATCGGTTCTATCTATTTGATGGAGCGCGCCTCAAAAGCCTTTGTGGGCTGGTTCGTGAATCATTTTCCGGATAGAGACCGACAGATTGCTGTTTACTGCGGCACCGGCAACAACGGCGGCGATGGCCTGGCAATAGCCCGAATGCTTTATGACCATCAATATTTTAATATCGATATTAAAGTAGCCCGTTTCTCAGAAAAAACGACGCCCGATTTCGACGTAAACCTAAGCCATATAATCAACATACGCCTGAGTCTGCATGATTTAAAACCTGACGCGGCATTCCCTGAAGAAAACGCCGAGATTATTATTGACGCATTATTAGGCAGTGGCATCAACAAGCCGCTGGCAGGCGATTATAAGCGCCTTGCCGATTTTATCAATGGTCTGCATAAAACCGTCGTCGCGGTGGATGTCCCCACCGGATTTTATACCGATGGTGAAATGCCCGAAAATGCAACCGTTATCCATGCCGACCTGGCTATCACCTTCCAGCAGCCCAAGATTAATTTCCTGCTCCCGGAATCGGCCCCGCATATTAAATGCTGGGAGGCGGTGAATATTGGCCTTGATGAAGAGTTTATACAATCATTACAGTCGCCCTACCAGTTTTTGGAAGAAAAGGATATCCGCAGGTTATTGAAACCGCGACATCGTTTTAGCAACAAAGGCACTTATGGCCATGCGCTCGTCATCGCCGGGCAGGCAAAAACTATGGGAGCTGCTTTATTGAGTTCGGCGGGATGTGCTTATGCGGGGGCAGGCTTAACTACGGCTTGCGTGCCCGAAAGTGGCTTGACCGCGCTGAATACTTATCAGCCCGAGGTGATGGCCATAGTCCGCAAGAACGATGAATTGCCGGATATTGAATGGGAGAAATTCGTCACTGTCGGTATTGGTCCGGGGTTGGGCAAAGGCAGCGACGCATTGAAACTACTGACCGCCACTTTCGAGAATTTCAAAAACCCGGTAGTAATTGACGCGGATGCATTGAACCTGTTACCCGAGAATCCAAAGCTTTGGGATAAAGTACCGGCCGGCAGCATCATCACCCCACACATGAAAGAATTTGACCGTTTATTTGGCGAACATGCCAATTGGTGGCAACGGCTGCAAAGCGCTATGGGGAATGCCCAAAAGCGCAACATCAACATCGTACTAAAAAATGATTATACATTGGTGGCTACACCAGAGGGGAAGGTTTATTTTAACTCAACCAGTAATGCAGCTATGGCTACCGGTGGTATGGGCGATGTATTGACAGGCGTCATCACCTCATTAATCGCTCAAAAATATTCACCTGCGGATGCCTGTATTATCGGTGTTTATATCCACGGTAAAGCCGGAGATGAGCTTGCGCTGCCTAACCGCATGAATGTAATTATGCCCGGCCGTCTGGCACAGCAACTACCCGTCACTATGGCGAAATTGATGGCATAAAAAAAACGGCCGCAAGTATCATACGTCCGTTTTTCCCTACTTATTAACTGATCTTATAAAGAACAAATACTCTCAATTTGTATTTATAAGACGCCAAAAAGGGCATTTCGTTACAGCTAAAGTGATTTTTATCAGGAATTAATTGAAAGCGATGATCAAAACTGGCCAATAACCATCATCTCGCTCATAGTCGGGCTTGGGCTGCCTCCTCTTGGCTCACGGGTTACGGCAAAGGCTTGGGCCAGCGCAACAGGCTTCATTTCTTTCATGGCAAGGGTGTCGTCATCAACTTTGTCGAACACACCCAGATCGACAGGCTTGCCGCTTACCATTGCCCATAACTGGTATTGGTGCTCTGCATCATTAACCGGCATGTTTAATGATTTCAGATCAATCATTACCTTTTTCCTGGCCGGGCTCCAGGCTACCATCATATGGCCGGCCGGCAAATTTTTGGTACCTTTTAAGTGCAGTATCTTGTAGCTGGTGTCTCTGAACATGCCCAACTGATCATTCATGTAATTTACCGTTTTAGCAATGTGCTCATTTTGCGCATTAGCGGCCAATAATTGCTGCGATTTTTCGTGCAATTCGCTGCTCAGGGTATATATGGTTACTATACTGGCCAACAATAAAGCCACACTGGCGGCAAAAGCATATTTATAAAAGTTGTTGGTAACCGGCGGCCTCATGGCGATCACTTTTGGCTCAGCAACAGTTTCTTTTTTGGAAAAGATCCTATCGTCGGCAAAATTGATGAGTAAGCTATTTAAAATCTTGGCGCGTCGATTTTCGGGCGGATCAACAGCATTTTCAAGCGAGTAAGATTCCAGCGCATTCTCAATCTCCTCAACTTCTGCTCTCACCGCCGGATGTTTTTGAATCATCGCTTCAACCAGCCGTCGTTCGGCAGGCGAAACGTCACCCAAAACATAGAGTTCCAGTATGCCAGATTCAATAAATTGCTTGATGTCTTCCACTTTCTCAGCTCAATTAAAATACTTCCTGAGTTCCATTATGGCTGTCCGTAACCTGGTTTTAATTGTACCTAACGGGATGCCGAGCTTATCGGCGGCTTCCACATGAGTGTAACCTTTAAAATAAACCAAATCGAGGATAGATTTCTGTTCGGACTTTAGCGTCTGTACGAGCTCTTTTATGTCCATTAACTCCGGCTGGTAAATCGTATTCCTTTGTTCGTCTATGGAAGTTACGTTATTTTCCAGCTCTTGGTTTTTGCTGCGGTTCTTAAAATCCTTCGATCTTAATTTGTCTATAGATAGGTTGCGCGCAATATTTACCATCCAGGTAAACAAACGGCCTTTATCGGGGCTATAATTTGAAAAGGAGTGCCAGATTTTCACAAAGGTTTCCTGCAAAACATCTTCGGCAGTGGCCCGGTTGTCCACTATGCGCGATATAACCCCAAACAGTGATGCCGAGTACATATCATACAAAGCCTCGATAGCTGCTTTCTCGCGGTTTTTTAATGCAAGAACCAGATCTTCTTCAGAAAGGGTCAGTTTTCTTTTACTCACTAATGCGGTGAAGATAAAAAGGAAATATCAGATTTCAAACAGGTGTTTTTCAGCATGATAAGACGATCTTACCAGCGGACCGCTCTCCACATATTTGAACCCTTTATCTAACCCAACTTGTTTGTAAAATGCAAATTGGTCAGGATGTATCCAATCAACCACCGGGTGATGGTTGCGTGTAGGCTGCAGGTACTGACCTAAAGTAAGAATGTGTACACCTGCTGCCAGCAGGTCGTCCATCGCCTCCAAAACATCTTCCTCTTTTTCGCCCAAGCCCAGCATAATGCCTGATTTGGTGCGCAGGCCGGCTTCTGAGATATGTTTCAACGCTTCCAGACTGCGGTCATATTTTGCCTGTATACGCACTTCGCGGGTTAGGCGGCGCACAGTTTCCAAGTTATGCGATACTACCTCTGGGCGGGTCTCCAGCACGCGGGCCAGGTTATCCCACTGTCCCCTAAAATCGGGCAGCAAAGTTTCTAAAGTAGTTTCAGGACTTTCTCTGCGGATGGCATTAATGGTTTCGGCCCAAATTGTCGAACCACCATCTTTTAAATCATCCCTGTCTACAGAAGTAATTACGCAGTGTTTAACCTGCATTAGCTTTACCGAGTTGGCCACACGGTTAGGCTCATCAGTATCAACAGCCAGCGGGCGGCCGGTTGCCACCGCACAGAATGAGCATGAGCGGGTACAGATATTACCTAATATCATGAACGTTGCCGTACCGGCACCCCAGCACTCGCCCATGTTTGGGCAGTTGCCGCTCTCGCAAATGGTGTGGAGCTTATGGGTATCAACCAAACTACGCACATGTGCATACTCTTTTCCAACAGGAAGTTTCACCCTCAACCAGTCTGGCTTACGTGGTTTTTGTTCAGCAGGTACTACCGGCAATTCAATCATAGCGACAAAAATAAGTAAAAACACCCTAACCCAAAAAACGTGTAACGTTTTGCGAAAGATATTACAGTTAATTGATATACGAAAGTTAATGAAAGGTTTTAAATTTGTCTTTACATAAAGTTTGATCCCGATAACATCGGGACGAAAATTCGACATCCGCAATAAATAATTATGGCAACTATACACACCACTTACGTAGGGGGCTTGCGCACAGAGGCAACCCATTTACAATCGGGCACTAAAATTATTACCGACGCACCAACGGATAACAAAGGTAAGGGCGAAGCTTTCTCGCCGACCGATTTATTGGCCGAATCATTGGCTGGCTGTATGCTAACCACTATGGGCATTGCTGCCGACACCCATGCTATTGAAATAAACGGCACCGAAGCCGAGGTAACTAAAGTAATGGCGGCTAATCCGCGACGTGTTGCCGAAGTGGTGGTTAACTTTAAATTCCCGAAAACTTATTCAGAAAAAGAGCAGGAAATCCTTACCAAGGCAGCACTGGGCTGCCCGGTAGCCGTGAGTCTGCATCCGGATGTGGTAAAGACGGTGAATTTTGGCTGGTAGTTAAATATATTAACACGCCATTAATATATTTTTTATTAAAAATCAAAACATTTATAATTAACAAACGTTTAACCATTGCTTCACACCAATATATTTATTTTTTATCAGATCATAAATGAGCGAAACTAAGCGCAAGATCATTGTATTTGACGATGACGAAGATATCTTGTCTATTTGCAATTACATTTTAGAAGAAAAGGGATGGGAGGTACATACCTTCACAGATTGCAACGCCATAACAGAACGCGTTTCGGGGATAATGCCTAATGTAATATTAATGGATAATTGGATACCCGACGCGGGAGGTATTGTGGCTACACAAACGCTTAAAAAGGACGAAGACCTGAAAAATATTCCGGTGATCTATTTTTCGGCAAACAGCGATATACAAGTATTGGCTGACAATGCAGGGGCCGAAACCTACCTGGCCAAGCCTTTTGATCTGGACGAGTTGGAGCGTGTTATCAGTTCTGTATCTTAAATAAAATAGCATAAAGCATTAATATAAAACCCCGAGTGGCAATCCAGTCGGGGTTTTATCATTTATATCGTCTTTTATCTATTCAGGTTTAGTGAGTGTTATTCCGGAGTACCGCCGCCGCCGAAATTACCACCGCCGCCGCCAAAGCCGCCGCCACCTCCACCACCGAAGCCGCCGCCGCGTTGATGACCACCACGACCGCCTCTGTCGCCGCCGCGATCGCCGCCACCTCTTCTAAATTGCCCGTCGCCACCGTCTTGTATCGGCGCACGGCCGGCAAATTTTTGCAGACGCAGCGAGAAGCTTAACATATAGTAACGGCCCAATCTGTTTACGCTGGTTTGGGTAACGCTGGCGCCATTGCTGGTTACAGAGAAACCGGTGTTCTGGTTAAATAAATCGTACGCAGCTAAACGGATGGTTGCTCTTCCCTGCGGCAGAAATCTGCGCTCGAGGTATGCACTTAAAATGTTAGGGTTAGTTACCGGGATAGTATAGCCTGAGTTAATTTGCTTAGAATAATCATAGCTAACGGTCCAGTCGCCAAAATAGTTTTTGCCGGTAAGGCCCAGGGTTAAAGCACGCACGTTGGTGTTTTGTGTTAACGCGCTGCTACCGGTTAAAGAATTATCTGTTTTGCTGATAGAGTAGCTTGCGCTGGCCTGAGCATCAATCACATCCTGGATATCCAGTCTGAAACGTGTACCCGGAGTGAAAGTGAGTGTCTTTGAAATATTTTTTAAAGTAGGGCTCTGTACATTGTTTGAGCTAACAGAATCTACAAAACCGGGATATTTAGTATAAGTAATGTTGCCGTTTACTATAACGGTGTAACGACGGTCATTCCATGGTTTTGCAAAGAAACCCATAGCCTGAGCCTGATAGTAACCGTCGGCGTTCAGATAGCGGGTTAGCGTTGTATTGCTGAAGTTTTTCAGTGATGGGTCGGCCGCCAGAACCCCCGGGCTCAATCTGTGATAAGTAGTAGTACGCGTTGCAACATAATCATTCGCCTGGTTGAATGATGTATTCAGGAATAATATATTACCCGATGCCAAACCAAACGAGTTATAACGCAATGAGAAGTTATTATTAAACTGTTGTCTCAAATCAGGGTTACCCTGTACCGGATAAGAAGCGCTTGACAGATCGACAACCGGTTGCAACTGATTGAACGATGGCGCTACACTCGATCCGTTATAGTTAAAGCTTAAGCTTTCATTTCTTGAAAAGTTATACAAGAAACGTGCTGACGGTACAACGTTAGTTTGACTTCTGTGTGTATTGATGTTATTGGTTATTGAACGGCCATCTAATACTGATGGCTGCACGCCTGCACCTAAAGTAAGGTTATACTTAGTATTAATCAATCTGTAGTTTAAGCCAACCTTGTTTGTTGTAAACGTATAATTATAATTATTACTTAACAGCGTATAATTATTATAAGTGTTGGCGGTGGATAAAGTATCGGTTTCCTTATCGTTTGAGGTATAAGAGTGGTTATAGTTATAGTTTAGTTCCAGATATGATATTCTGCCGATAGGCTCCATATACGACAAATTACCGCCAAAGCTGGTAGTATGATTATCAGTATTGATAACCTGGTTTATTGGTACGTTAGGTACGCCGGCAGTATAATTCAAAACAGGATTGCTGTATGAATTGCTGGTTGATGTACTTACCTGCGCATATAAACTAAAGTTACGCCCTGTTTTTGCAAAACGGTGATTATACAACAAATAGCTGCTAAAAGTTGGCGTCGTTGATCTGCTTACAATGTTAGTGCTATACTTCTGCATCGTAGAATCTCTCAGTTTATATTCCACATTCTCTACCGAACTGGAATTGGTGCTGGCATAGCTGAACGATGGCGATATTTTTAAATAGTTAATCGTATCGGGTTTATATTCCAGGTTAAAGTTAAAACGATGGTTTATCGGGTTGTCATTAGCCGTAGTGTGGTTTGTAGTCGCTGTTCCGGCGCCGCTGTTGGTTTGCAGGTTATCGCTTTGCGTAAAAGTTGAGTTGTCAGAAAAGCTATAGCTGCCGTAAACAGAAATGTATTTACCCCACTGGTCGCGATAGTTGGTACCAATAGCGCGGGCAATGGTAATACCATCTTTTGTGCTTGACAGCCCGTTGCCGCCGCCTCTTTGAGCACGGCCACCGCCGCCACCGCCACCAAAACCACCACCGCCGCCGCCGTAACCACCAAAGTTAAACGTATTGGTATTGTTGTTATTGATGTTAGCTAAAACGGTTATTTGCCTGTTACCCTTAAAATTCAAGTAGTTTAATGAACCCAGATAACGTGTTGCATCGCTAACACCGGGCTGCGAAGGTAATGCATCGCGACCAACGCCCGCATTGGTTTGTAATGAGTATCCAAAGTTTTTATCGGCACGAATGGTGAAGTTCAATATCTTGTTGGGCTCGCCGGTTTTTATGCCGGTAAGGTTGGCCTGGTCGCCGTAATCATCAATAATCTGGGCACTTTCCAATAAATCGGCAGGAAAGTTTTTAGTTACCGACTGTACGTCGCCGGCCATAAAGTCTTTACCATTAATACGTACTTTGGTAACACTTTTACCCTGTACGCTCACATTACCGTTTACATCGACATCAACGCCCGGCATTTTCTTCAATACGTCTTCAACCGGCGCATTTTCACGAACCGGGTAGGCAGCAATTTTGTAGCTTACGGTATCTTCGGTAAATTTTATAGGGTTAATACCCACAATGGTAACCTCTTTTATCATTCTGCCTTCGCCTTTCAAAATAATTGGCGGCACAAGCAGCGTTGTATCAGTTGGTAAAAAGCTAAAGTGCTTAATAATAGCCTGGTACCCGATAGATGAAATATAAAGCGTAATCTTAGTGCCTTTGATATTTGACAAGGTAAACTTACCGTCCAGATCTGTACCTACCTGCAAGCTGTCGCCCAAGTCGGTTTTTACTTTGACAGTTACTGCCGGAATACCCTGTTTTGCCGTATCGATAATCGTTCCGCGAACGTTATGCGTCGACTGCGCAAACAAGCTTCCCGTCAGGCAAAATATCAGCAATAAGGGAATAAAGATAAATTTCATAATAGTTGTGGTACGTTAAGTGGTATAAAATTTTGCTTAAAAATCATTTAAAGACGCAAAGGTTCAATTTAAATATTATTAATAATTATCCTTAATACTATTGTTACATTAAGTACTTCAAATGGTTCATTAATTACTATGATTGTTACATTACTAACCTATAAATCAGACGAGTTAAGGATAGTAAAAATGGCCTTATGATATCAGAAACGCTAATTTGAGCTTTCAAACTCCTCATCAACACTTTCGCGCAGATCATACAACAACCACTGTTTTTTTGCGATGGCGCGGGTTTTCGCCCTAAGAAGATTAATAAAATCGGCCACCCCAACCGGCTCGTTGCCGTTACCGTGAATAAGCACAATGCTACCGGCCTGCGGCTGCTGCCCTTTGGCCAGCCAGGCATCAGTTCCAACGGTGATCAACCCAAAGTCGGCAGTGATTTTATTGACCAATTGCAGGTCGGAAATCAAGCCCGGAAACCTGAAGAAAACCGAAGGCTGCAAACCGTTTTTAAGCATGGCTTTTTCAGTCTCTAAAACTTCGTAATTGATATCAGTACCGGGTTCCAGCAAAAAGTTTCTTTTTAGCGGCGCGGTTTTGCTAACGCGATGATTGAACGAGTGGTTTATCCAGGTGATGTAGATCTCGTGGTTACGCTCCATCATTTTGAGCCATTCCAGATCTTTCGGATGTTGACGCATCCAGATACCCGTGATGGATAACGCGATGGGCGCGGGCTTTTCTACCTTCTGAAACTCGGTAAACAGATCGGTAAATATCTTTTTGTCCAGAGGGCGGTGCGAGGGGCAAAGATCGGCCGTTAAGCTGATACCCGCTTCTTTAGGCATGCCCATTTCAATACCGGCATCCTGAATATTTGCCGATTGCTTCTCGGCTTTAGCCAGGGCCCGCTCATACGGCATATTTTTGAACATATCGCGTACTTCAGCAATCGACATATCTTTAACCTGATAATACTTAGGTTCATCCACCTTGGTTTCTAAAGTCTGAGGATTCACCATCAGCATGTAATCTCTGTCTGCATTCTCAAAACGTCGCAATATGATCCAATCCTGCGGGAAACGCCTGGCCCAACCGTAAGAGACCTTATAATTTTCAATTTTTAAATAATTAGCCTGTCCGCGGGCAGTAATAGTAAAACCTGCCAACGTTAAAGTGATCAGCAAAAATTTAAAAACGGTTTTCATATTGCCTTTGAACTAAATGCGATTAAAAATGTTTGGTCTATTAATTAACTAATGGTGATATTTGAATTTTCAAGCTCACAAAACTACTTATGACCAGATTATCTGTCAACATCAATAAAATAGCTACTCTGCGTAATTCGCGCGGCGGCAATAACCCCGATCTGATTCAGGTTGCAAAGGACTGTGAACGCTTCGGCGCGCAGGGTATCACGGTACACCCCCGTCCGGACGAACGCCATATCCGCTATGCCGATGTTTATGAATTGAAAAAAATAGTCACTACCGAGTTTAACATCGAAGGCAATTGCCAGGAACAGAAGTTTGTCGACCTGGTACTAGCTGTAAAACCCGAACAGGTTACCCTGGTGCCCGATGCGTTAGGACAGATCACCTCAAACCACGGTTGGGACACCATTAAAAATCAAGACTACCTGAAAGAAATCATTCAGGTGTTTAAAAAGGCAGGCATCCGTGTTTCGATATTCGTCGACCCGATAATTGAAATGGTTGAAGCGGCTGCCACCACAGGCACCGACCGTATTGAGCTATACACCGAAGCTTACGCACATCAATATACCCCGAGCAGAGATGCGGCAATTGCTCCATACATTAGAGCGGCCGAAACAGCGCATCAACTGGGTTTAGGTATAAATGCCGGTCACGACCTTGATCTGAACAACCTAAAATATTTCGCCGAAGAAATTATTGCGTTGGATGAGGTGAGCATTGGCCATGCTTTGATTAGCGATGCTTTGTATTATGGGCTGGAGAATACTATACAAATGTATTTGAGGCAACTGGCGAAATAGCCAACCTGTAGAGACGCAATATTTTGCGTTTTTTGTGCATTATGCCCCATTGTAGAGACGCGATGCTTCGCGTCT
>Ga0209233_1001251_pt1 | contig 10208 bp, 10 predicted proteins | sample AraplaCL_Cvi_mCL_FD_184269 | JGI IMG/M metagenome (GOLD analysis project Ga0209233, IMG submission 184269) | Arabidopsis root microbial communities from the University of North Carolina, USA - plate scrape CL_Cvi_mCL (SPAdes) (version 2) | ecosystem: Host-associated > Plants > Roots > Endosphere... | reverse complement strand
AAGAATAATGAGAAGTTGAAGTAACTCCCGATCGTCATCCTGAACTTGTTCAGGATCTCCGTGGATAGGTCGCCGACTTAGCGTGTGGGATGCCGAAACAAGTTCGGCATGACGGCACTATTTGATTATCCCAACTTCACCAACCGCTCACCTTCCAAAACCGGAATAGCTGTAGTCAGATCAACTTTCAAACAAAACTCAATATCGGCCTCGATGCCTAATTTTTTAAGGCGTTCACTGTGCGATGTTTTTTTGAGGTATTGGTCCAAATCGTCTTTGGCTAATTGGTAAAGGTCGTTTGCGGCAATGGCTGGGTCATCCAGCACAAAATCAGAATGCTTTAATTGCTCAACTACAGCGCCTGCAAACAGGGTGTCCTCCAAATTAAAATTGTTTTTCCAGCCAGAGCAAACCAGTAAGATATTCTCGTTTTGTTGTTTAAGCCAGTTGCAAATGGAAGTGAGGTTAATAAACGCTCCAATCACGATCTTTTTCGCTGCGCGCGACAGGTGCAGGGCGTGTGTGCCGTTAGTGGTAGTTAACACAACCGTTTTGCCTTCAACTTTTTCTTTGGTATAAGAAAATGGCGAATTACCAAAATCAAATCCAGGAACCACTTCGCCGTTACGCTCGGCAGCTAACAGATAGTCAAATCCTTTTTCAAGATAAGCGCTGCACTCTTCAACCTGCGATACGGGGATGATGGCTTCCGCCCCATTGTCAATGCCGTAGCAAATAGACGTTGTGGCGCGAAAAATATCGATCACCACCACAATGTAGTCCTTTACATCATAAAGCGGTATCAGTGCCGGTGTAAGGCAAACTTCGAGGCGGGGGCAGGTTGATGGTGTGTTCTGTTTCATATTTAATTTTTGCTCCTCAATAAACTATATTGTCATTTCGACGAGGAACGAGGGGAAATCTATACACAGGATATTTCGCATGTTTTATTAGCGTGTGTATAGATTTTTTCGCTATGCTCAAGAGAGAAGTTCTCGCTATGCTCGAAATGACAAATTATAAAATAGGTCTATGCCTTATAAAACGGCGGCTTAACCACCATGGCTTTAATCGCGTTGTCGCGGATTTTAACAAATATCTCCGTACCCTCTTTTGCAAATTCAGTTTTTACATAACCCAGGCCAATGGCTTTTTGTAATGAGGGCGATTGTGTACCAGAAGTTACTTTACCAATGTTGTTGCCCTCGGCGTCCACAATCTCATAATCATGACGCGGGATACCGCGGTCTATCATTTCAAAGCCTACCAGTTTCTGGCCTACTCCGGCTGCTTTTTGATTTGCCAGGGCGGCAGAATTGGTAAATTCTTTATTGAATTTAGTCACCCAGCCTAAGCCGGCTTCTAATGGTGAGGTTTTATCGTCAATGTCATTACCGTACAGGCAGAAACCCATTTCTAAACGCAGCGTGTCGCGTGCGCCCAGGCCGATAGGTTTTATACCGAACGCTTCGCCTGCTTTAAATACGGCGTCCCAAAGTTGTTGCGCATGCTCGTTATCAACATATAACTCAAAGCCCCCCGCGCCGGTATAGCCCGTTGCCGATACCAACACATTATCAATGCCTGCAAATACACCTTTTTTAAACGAATAATATTCCATCGAACCCAGATCGATGTCAGTCAGGCTTTGCAGGGCTTCGGCAGCCTTTGGGCCTTGTACTGCCAACAGCGCAGTGCGGTCTGAAATATCTTTCATGGGCACGCCTTCGGTATTGAACTGGCTTATCCAGTTCCAGTCTTTTTCAATGTTCGAGGCGTTTACTACCAGCATATAGGTTTGCTCGTCTATACGGTAAACCAGCAGGTCATCAACAATGCCGCCGTCTTTGTTAGGCAGGCAAGAGTATTGCACCTTACCGTCGTAAAGTTTCGAAGCGTCATTACTGGTAACGCGCTGAATCAGGTCGAGCGCTTTGTCGCCTTTTAAAATAAACTCACCCATGTGGCTCACATCAAACACGCCTACGCCTTTGCGTACGGTTTCATGTTCGGCATTTATCCCTGCGTATTGCACAGGCATGTTATAACCGGCAAATGGCACCATCTTGGCACCAAGATCAATATGAGTTTGGGTAAGGGCTGTATTTTTCATGCACAAAATTTTATTTGGCCTAAAGGTAACAAAAATGCTTGTGGGATTGCACTATGGGTGAGTATTTTTAGTCGCGCAGCTATAAATAGCGGATAATTAATTACAGAACTTTTGATAAAAAGCCACCAAATTTTTGATAACTACCTTAATATCGTGTTCTTTTTCGGCTAGCAAACGGGCATTTTTACCCAGTTGAATACAGTATTCCTCATCGCGGATACATTGCTGTATAGCATTGTAAAACTCATCGCGGTTATTGGCTATCAGGATGTCGTGCCCGTTGGTAAAATTGATACCTTCGGCTCCCAGGGATGTAGAGATAATACATTTCTGCATCGCCATTCCCTCAACAATTTTTACGCGCATACCACCGCTTGACAGCAACGGCACAATCATAATAGACTTGCTGTTTACAAACTCCAGCGCATCATCCACCTCGCCCTGAATAAATATTTTGCCCAGCGCTTCGTAATCGTCAAAACGTTCGGGGATATCATTACCTGCGATATAAAGTTTAACCGGCAGGTCGCCGCTTACAATATCGCCAATAAATGATTCCAGGAACCACTCCACGCCTTCGCGGTTAGGCAGCCAATCCAGCGAGCCTAAAAAGAACAGGCTCTGGAACTCAGTCTTGCGGATATCCGGTTTATATTTTTCCAGGCGCAGGCCGACGGGCAAGATCTCAATAGGCACTTTAATGCCATACTCTATCAGCGTTTCTTTGTCCTGACGGGTAAAGACGGTAATGGCATCAAACATATCCAAACGCAGACGCTCATAGCTTTTGATACGTCGGGCATGCATACGCAGGTATGACTTTTTAAACGGATCGATCTTTTGCTGGGATAATCGCCACCAGATCTGGTTCTCAATATTATGGGCGCGATAAATAAGTTTAGCCTTTGAGCTTTTACGCACCGCAGGCATGTAGAGTGACGTAAATAAGCCCTCAAACTGAATGATGTCATATTCGGTATTGCGCACCTCACGAATCAGCAGAGTCTCAAACTCCGGGTCGTAATACCGGTCGACATTGAAAGAAGTTTTCTGAAATAAATTCATCATCACCCCGAACACGGTAACGGTGGTGTCAATGTCGTAGGCGCGATAATTGATCTTGCCCATCAAATCCTCGTCAGGCAGGCTGCTGTCGTGGTTGTTGCGTTTGGCGTTTAAGGCCACCAGCGATACATCATGACCCTCATTAACCAGAGCCTTTATAGTATTGGCCACCACAATAGCGTACCCGCCATTTTGGGGGAACGGAACACGATGGCTTAGTATAAGGATCTTCAATGGACTTCTTTAATGGGATTTTACCAAAAATAACATTATCGGGCAAAGTAACAAAGGTTTGGCCCGATAGTTTATTATCAGTTAAAAGTAAAAAGAGAGATTAAAGCTCGATCTCGTCAATCTCACTGATGTCGGCAGTGACTTTAAAGGTGAGGCGATGGTAAGGCGTATGGCCCAATCTTAATACGGTTTCGCGGTGTTTTATGGTTGGATAACCTTTATTGCTGTGCCAGTCGTACTCCGGATGCTCCGCAGCAATTTTTTTCATGTAATCGTCGCGATAGGTTTTGGCCAGGATAGATGCTGCCGCGATGCTGAGGTATTTCGAGTCGCCTTTTACAATGCATTGGTGCGGCGTATTGGCATATTTATTAAAGCGGTTTCCGTCGATGATCAGGAACTGCGGTTTCAGGTGCAGTTGGTCAATGGCACGATGCATGGCCAAAAAAGAAGCATTCAGGATATTGATCTCATCGATCTCGATATTATCAACTATGCCTACCGCATGCGCAATGGCGCGCGCCTCAATCTCGGGTCTTAACCGGTAGCGTATCTCCTCAGTCAACAATTTGGAATCGTTCAGCAGTTCATGTTCAAAATCATGCGGTAAAATAACAGCAGCGGCAAACACAGGGCCGGCCAGGCAACCGCGACCGGCTTCGTCGCAGCCGGCTTCTAATAATTCATGCTGATATCTTGCTAATAACATGGTGTCCTGAAAACGATAAATACAAAGCTATTATTTTGCAAGGCGAGGTTTTTAGGGATTTATCAACACACCTCAGCAGCTCTCTCTAAATCTCCCCCAGGAGGGGAGACTTTTTTATAAATCTATTTTATTAAAGCCCTCCCTTCCGGGGAGGGTTTGGGTGGGGCTGTCTATTTCTTAAAATATCCTCAGCGTCAAAATCGTAATGTCATCAATCGGCTTACCCTTTATGCCTATGTTCAGGTGGTCCATCAGCGATTTGTTGAAATCGTCCGGCGGCAGGTCGCCGTTATCAGCTATGAAATCTATCAAGGCTTCTTCGTCCCATTCTTTGTCACCGTAAGGCTCAAAATCAAGCAGGCCGTCGGTATAATTTACCAGTAAGGTTCCCGGCTCAATGTCAATCTCCCCTTCATTTAAAAATGGCAATTGCTCAAACGCGCCAATCATAGTGGTTCCAAGTTTCAGGCGGATTACCTCACCTTCTGAATATAGAACTGTGGCGTTATGACCGGCATTGATATAGCAAAGCTTCCGCGTTTTTTCATTGTATTTGGCGATGAAAAGCGTGATAAAACGCTCGCCTTGCGTATTTGAGATTACTTTTTGATTCAGCCGGTCGACGATGTTAGTGAGATCATCCTCCACCGCGGCCCAGGCGTGCAGACTGGCCTGGAAGTTGGCCATCAGCAATGCGGCCGAGACACCCTTGCCCGAAACGTCGGCAATGCACCATAAAAACTCATGGTCGTTAAGGCGGATAAAGTCATAATAATCGCCACCGATGTTTTGATGGGGAAGATATTTGGCGCCAATCTCCACACTTTCATCCTTGTGCATGCGTAGCGGAATGAGCATGTTTTGCACCTCAGCTGCCAGCTCCATTTCGCGCTGAAGGCGCTCGGCCTGTAGTCGCTCACGGAACAGTTTTTTATTTTCTAATGCTACCACTACCACGTTAATCATGGTCTGAATAAAATTCAGATCATTATTCAGCATCTCGCCCGAGGTGTTGAAATCGCCGATGAGGGCAAAAGCCAGGGCCCTGCTTTTATGGTAGATAGGAATAAAGTAGTCGTATTTTTTTAGGATGGGATTCCGGTTACCGGCCAATGACTCGGGCGCTTTTATTTTATGAAGCGACAGACAAGCTTTGTTTAATGCACCGCGAGGCTCAAACTCGCCGCCATATCTGGAAATAGGGGCGTAGGTACCGTCCTTCTCGATCAAAAACCTGAACGTACCCACTTGCAGGTAATTTTGCAAAATTACCTCCAGCATTTGGATCAATACAGGCGTAGCGGCGTTCTTGTTGATAGCACGTGTAATCTCCAACAAGGAGTTTAATTCTGACTGCCTTTTTAACAGTAGCCGGATCAATTCGTCCTCGCCTGACGAGGGTATATTGTTTTGCATTATTGGGTCTCGGAGAGACTAAATTAGAGAAAAAATATAATTTAAAGACGAGTAGCGGCAGATTTTATATCAAATGCATCGCGCAAGCCTACGGTTACCAGGTTAAACGCGTAGACTATCAGCATGATAGCTAATCCGGGAGTTATAGACAAGTAAGCCGAATCCATAATAATATACCCGTAATGTTCTTTAATCATGCTGCCCCAGGTAGGCATAGGCGGCTGTGCGCCAAACCCCAGAAAGCTTAACCCGGCCTCCAGTAGAATGGCCGATGCAAAGTTTGAGGCAGCCATTACCAGGATAGGCCCGGCAATATTAGGTAAAATATGTTTGCCGATGATGCGCAAATTAGTGTAGCCCAAAGACCGTGCGGCTTCAATATATTCGGTTTGTTTTATGCTGATGACTTGCCCGCGCACCAGTCGCGCTACCTCAACCCACATTGACAATCCCACAGCAACATAAATTTGCCATAAGCCTTTGCCCAGAGCAAATGATATCGCGATAACTAGCAAAAGAGCAGGCAAAGCCCAAAGGATATTCATGAGCCAACTCAATGTCCCATCTATCCATCCACCAAAATAGCCTGCAATGGAACCTATGCTGACCCCAATGATCAGGCTGATGATTACGGCCATCAATCCCACAGAAAGCGAAATACGTGCACCCAAAATCAACCGGCTCAGCATATCGCGGCCATAAACATCGGTACCCAGCCAAAAAGTTTTGTGAATAATGTATGATGACGGTCCTTCGGTAAGTTGCGTCGGCGATAATTGGTACGTTTTACTTTCGGGCTTATCCTCATCGCCGATGTATTCATTAACGGTAATGGTATTGCCTGATATTTTATAGCCGGTAATGGGGATGTCCCGGTAAAATGTTGGCTGTCCATACAGCATTTTTGCAAACCAGCTTACGGTATCTACATGCTCCGTTTTTCTGAGGCGCAGCATCATAAAGGATGAGCCCGGTTTTTTAATACTGAGCTGAATGGTCTGGTTATTGGCTTGCGGAGTTGAGTCGGGCATGATCAAATAGCCCAGTATGGCTATGATAACGCAGGCCGCGATAAAAAACATGCCGGCCATGGCAAATTTGTTGCGCTTAAAAAGCTTCCAGGTGCGTTGTGTGGGTGTCAGATCGGCCAAGTGTACAGTGTTTGGCTTAAATATAACACGATTAGGGATTTGTTGGATGCAGAGGATTTAATATGACATGATTTTAGGGTTTGCTGGAGATATAACCCTGCCAAATCCTCAAATCGCTAAATCGTGTCTACTTAACCATCCTTCCCTTCCATTCGTATTTACGGGTTGGCCCCATTAATCCTAAATAAGCCATGTAAATGATGTGCATTGGCGCAACCACCATGAATAAACGCAGCAGTTCTGTGCGCTTAAAGAAGGCACATATCGGAACCAGGTAAATCACTTCGATCAAACATTTTAGCCCAAACTGAATGAAAAAGATATTCAAAAAGTCGCGGCTAAAGATCCCCAGCAGCAAATTCAACAATATCGATATATTAAAGAACCAGATGAGCAAGGCAAAGCCTACCACCTTTTTGTCTTTATACTTGGTTGATTTCGAGGCCCAGCGACGGCGTTGACTAAGGAAAGAACTAAGTGTATGCTTAGCATGTGTATAAACTATGGCGTCGCGGGTTTTCAGGAAGCCTATCTTACCTGGAAAATACTCTGTTACTTTCTGCAGCAATAGCTCATCATCGCCTGAGGCCAGTTCGTCAATGCCACTAAATCCGCCTACTTCATAGAAAATATCTTTACGGTAAGCCAGGTTGGCGCCATTGCAGGTCCAGGCGCGTTTATTGCCGATAAAGGCCGCGCCCACGCCTATCAGGTATGAAAACTCAAGTGTCTGCAAACGCTCAAACAGCGATTGCTCCTCAAAATAGCTTACCGGCGACGAGATCATAACCGGCTGCTCGGCTTCAAAATAACCCACAATAGAAGATAGCCATTTCGGGCCCATGCGGCAGTCGGCATCGGTGGCCACCATCAAATCGCCATTGGATAAGCCGATAGCTTTGGCGATGGCTTTTTTCTTGTAAGAGTTCAGTGGCTCAGCTTCATTGAGCTGCAGGAGCTTAACTCCGCGATCAGCATAGCCGGCTATGATTTTGGCGGTATCGTCGGTAGAGTGGTCATCGACAATAATAATTTCGGTAAGGTCTTTAGGATAATCCTGCGCCAGGATATCTTCAATAGTTAAATGAATACGCTCTGCTTCGTTGCGGGCGGCTATCATTACCGTAACTTTGGTTGTATAGCCACCGGTTTTAAGCAGAGGGCGTTTTAAGCTAAACCATCCTTTAATAAGATATAGTAACAGCAGCAAGTAACCAGCTGTAAGCAACGCACAAATAAAACTATATACTACGATCAAAGAGTTTCAAGTTAAAGACAAAAATGGAGCCTAAAATAGCGGGAATAATTAAATTAATGAGCCAGATAGATGTAAAAGCTGCTATTATGGCCACCTGTTGCGTTGTAACATAGGCAAATAAAGTTGCCGATGCGGTAGCACGAACAGGCACATCCAGCAAATCAAGTGATGGTAATGCCGATTGTATAAAGAATACAATAAATACCAGCAATATCACCTCAAAAAACGGAAGTTCAGGAATAAGCAGGTGAATAACCAGGTAATACTGAAATGAAAAGATAAAGAACCGTGTTAGGCAGAAGCCCATAACCCTTGCCAGCTCGTTAAACCGGTAGGTACCCATAATATCGAAAAAGCGATGGTACTTGCGCAAAAACGGTATGCTGTGTAATATTCTTACCAGCCACTTGATATTGAAAAATGCAATAATGAAAAACGACATCAATGCCAGGCCAAGAATGGTTATAAGCTCCAGAATCCACCAGCTTAGGTGCAAAAAGGTGAAACAAAACCATATTGTTGACGCTGCCCCGAGCACATTGGTGATTACATTTTGACCAAATGAGCCTACTGCCATAGCAAATACACCATGGATACGCTTGCGCGGCGGCAAAAACATAACACGGCCACCATACTCGCCGAGGCGGTTAGGGGTAAATATGGCCCAGGTTAACCCGAAGAAAACGCCCTCGATACTTTGCCAGAGACTAATTTTAACCAGCCTTTGAGTCAGATACTGCCACTTTAAACATTCGACAAGCCAGTTGGCCAGCATCAGTATCAATACAACAGACATGACAACAACAACTTGTATATGGCTCAGGCGCCCTATCGCTTTTTGAAAATGTTTGAGGCTGTCACCCTTGCTAAGGTACTGGTGATAAATAAACACTGACGCCAAAACCACGATAGTGATTTTTAGCAAATAAGAGAAGATCTTTTTAGCGACAGATGTTAACAATAGGATGATTTTTGTGCAATGTTACGAAAAAAGGAGCGCGTTTGCCCGGTTGGTGTAACTATACAATATTGATGAGGTATTGTTTGAAGATGATTAGTAGTGATAACGACATTGTAGGATAACAATGGCACCATTGTCTACCTTATAGACAATTCTATGTTCGAGATTGATTCGGCGCGACCACCAACCGGCCAGATTATGTCTTAATGCCTCAGGTTTGCCGTTCCCTTCAAAAGGTTGACGTTCAATTTCTTTTATAAGCACATTGATCTTTTTGAGCAAAGTTTTATCTGTGCTTTGCCAATATAAATAATCTTCCCAGGCTTGATCAAGAAAGATTATTTTCATTCTTCAATCAAACTTCTTTCAGAACCCAATCCCTTCTCATAATCTTCAATGCCTTTTAGCAGCCGCGCTGCATTTTTGGGGCTTTGAAGCAGGTAAAAGGTTTCCTGCATACTTTCATAATCAGATTTTGAAAGCACCACAACATCTTCCCCGTTCGCGCTGGTCACAAAAAGAGGCGTATGATTATTCCTTACCTTGTCAAGGTACGACTTTAACTGTTGCCTGAAAGAAGTATATGTGGTGATTTGCATGGTCTGTTATTTTTATAAAGATAAGTAAAGAATCAGACATGTACAAATACTTGTACATGTTTATTTACAATCCCATCTCCTTTTTCAAAAACTGACCGGTAAAGCTATTCTTAACCTTGCACAAACCCTCAGGTGTGCCGCTGTAAAGAATAGTGCCGCCGCCCGAGCCACCTTCAGGCCCCAGATCAATCACATGGTCAACCACCTTAACTACGTCCAGGTTGTGCTCGATAACCAGCACGGTATTGCCTTTGTCAACAAGTTGATAAAGAACGCCTAACAATACGTTGATATCCTCAAAATGCAAGCCGGTTGTCGGTTCGTCAAGAATATAGAACGTATTGCCGGTATCTTTTTTAGAAAGCTCTGTAGCTAGTTTAACCCGCTGAGCCTCACCGCCGGATAAGGTTGTTGACGATTGCCCCAGTGTAATATAACCCAAGCCTACATCCAATAAAGTTTTAACCTTGCGGTAGATGGATGGGATATGCTCAAAAAACGGCACGGCATCCTCTATACTCATGTCCAGCACGTCGCTGACAGATTTGCCTTTGTAACGAACTTCCAGCGTCTCGCGGTTATAACGGCGACCACCGCATTCTTCGCAAGGCACCTGTACGTCAGGCAAAAAGTTCATTTCAATAACTTTCATACCGGCGCCCTGGCAGGTTTCGCAGCGCCCGCCTTTTACGTTAAACGAGA
>Ga0209233_1001250_pt1 | contig 10219 bp, 10 predicted proteins | sample AraplaCL_Cvi_mCL_FD_184269 | JGI IMG/M metagenome (GOLD analysis project Ga0209233, IMG submission 184269) | Arabidopsis root microbial communities from the University of North Carolina, USA - plate scrape CL_Cvi_mCL (SPAdes) (version 2) | ecosystem: Host-associated > Plants > Roots > Endosphere... | reverse complement strand
CGCAAACGACCCGCCGCGCTCACCCGCAATCAACACATCGGCGCACGCTGTTCCCTCCGGATACAGCAACGCGCCATGCTCTTCCACAATCAACTGTCGTCGCAGTGGAATCATGAACAACACGCCGATCCATCCACCAAACAGCGCCAGCGCAAAGATGCGCGCATACTCCAGATCAAATCCCAGGAAGATCAGCGCGGGCAGCGTATAGATCACACCCGAAGCAATCGACTGCCCTGCATTACCCGTCGTCTGGACAATGTTGTTCTCCAGAATGGACGACTTCCCCAACACGCGCAAAATCGAGATCGACAGCACCGAAATCGGAATGGAAGCCGCAACCGTTAGCCCCGCCTTCAACCCTACATAGACCGTCACCGCGCCAAACAGAATGCCGAACAAAGCGCCAATCACAATGGCGCGAACGGTCAATTCCGGCCGAGATTCTTCAGCAGGAACAAACGGTTTGAAAACTGGCGGCGGCGTGCTGGTAGTGGCCATAGCTCTCCCTCTCCGTCACTGGACAGAGTGCTGCGAGTGTAGCAAGGAACAGTGCAGCGCCGCGCATCTCTCGCCTACACTGTTCTTCATGGCTGCCGACTGCATCTTCTGCCGTATCGCCGCGGGAACCATCCCGTCCACCAAGGTCTTTGAAGACGACCAGTGCCTCGCCTTCCGCGACCTCCACCCTGTCGCACCCACGCACGTTCTGGTCATCCCTAAGGAACACATTGCCTCCACCGCTCACGCCGTGGAAACGCATGAAGCGCTGCTGGGGCACCTGATGCTCACCGCCGCAAAAGTCGCGGAGAAAGAGGGTCTGGCCAAAGGCTTCCGCATCGTCGCCAACACGGGCGCAGACGGCGGCCAAACCGTCGACCACCTGCACTTACACATCCTCGGCGGCCGCTCCATGACCTGGCCTCCGGGATAATTCGCGCCGGTTTCGGAAAAAATTACCCAGAAACTTCCTCTTTTGGACAGAAACCAAATCATCCGCGTTTGGTTTCTAACTTTCATGAGGAGGTTTCGGTTATGACCCGGAACATCATTTCCAACTTCGATAAGGCAGCACCCGCATTGCTTGCGTTTGCATTCCTGGCAGGTACCTGTGTAGCTCAGGCTGGAGCCACAGGCAGTGCAGCCGCCAATGCATCGGCTTCCTCCACTCCCACACAGGCCATGACCAGCGTTGACGCCACGCTACGCAGTTCCGTCGACTCCCGTCATGCCAAAGCTGGTGACGCAGTCACGGCTGTTACCCGCTCAAAGTCGACACTTGTAAATGGCACGACCTTGCCAAAGGGAACACAGATCACAGGCCATGTGACTGACGTTACCCAATACAGCAAAGCTACCGGTCAGGGTGCCATTTCCATGATCTTTGATCACGCGCGCATGAAGGATGGAACCGCTATGCCCATCCACGCAGTACTGCGGGGCATCACGTCACCGGTGGCGACCGCGTCTGATTCAAGCGACATGGATGCAATGACTCCTGTCGGCACCGCCAGTGCTGGAACCAGCGGAGGCGGCGGAGTTGCACCCGGTGGCGGCGGGTTGCTGCGCGGCACAGGCAGCACAGTCAGTGGCCTCACACGCACCTCCGCGCAAGCCGTAGGAAGCGTTGCAGGTGCAGCAACACAAACCACCGGCAACGCATTCCACACAGTGGGGTCTACGGTAAGCGGCATCGCTCTTAGCCCGTCTGCGAATGCCTCGGCTTCAGGCACGCTGTCCTCCTCCGGACACGACGTGCATCTGCAAAATGGTGCCACACTCTCTATGGACATCAGCGCACAGTAAAAACAAAACGGCGCGCTTTGTAGCAAGAGCGCGCCATTTCTAATGACAAAGTACTGTTTACTGCACCGACTGCAGATGGAACGTGATCGTTCCCCAAAGCATCTTCGCGCGAATCTGCACTGGCAAATGCCGCGCATCATCCGAATACCAGATCGTAATCGTGCCGCGATTCTTCACCACACCGGCATCCGCCGTTGGCTGCACACGAATCGTGGTGAAAGTACCCGCAGGCGTTTTCACATCCTCGCGAGCTTCCACCTTCACCGTCACAGCAACCGTACGAAGTGCGTCTGCCAGCGGCAACTTGAAATCCTGCCCCACCGTCAGCTTCTGCGACCCGACATAAAAAATGCCTGACAACACATCCGTTACGCACGCAGGAATCTCTCCCTGCTGCGCCTTCGTGGTGTTCTTCACCACATTGCGTTCCGTCAGCACCTGCGTTCCCAACACCGGTTGCCCACCGGCAACAGGTGCAGGCGCATTTGCTCCGGGCGTAAACACCAGGTCGCTATTCACCTTGCGTCGACCTTCCTGCGTCTGTTTGCTGAAACCCGCGGAGCAACCCGTCGCCATGTTGAAGCTCGATTGGAAGCGATCAATCACCTGGTAGATCATGTTGGTTGCGCCAACGGTATCGGCGCTGGCCTGCACCTTCATCAGCGGCCCGGCCTGATCCAGTTGAAATACGGCGCGCCCGGCGGTAAACACACGCCAATCCACAGTGAATGTCAGCGTCTGATGTTGCGGAAAAACATAGCCCTGCATGGGAGGCGTCATCAGCGGCGCCTGCGCTGGCGGCACACCTTCTTTGTCCGCAGTGAACGGCAATGAAAACTTCTGCGCCATCGCAGGAAGCGAAATCAAGGCCGGCAAACATGCCATCGCCAGAAGGGCATTGCGAAACCGATTCAACCTGAAGTAGCCCCTCTCGTGAACTCAGACCTTATTGCACGCCCCAACGCGCGCGAACCCACATCAGTACCAACAGCGTGGCGTAGATACCCGCCGCGCCCATCACCGAATTGTACTCGCGATGTTTCCGGTAACGCTCCGCATCAAAACCCGCCGAAGTCTGCCCCGCCGGTGCCGACGCAGCCGTCAGCCGCGGCAACAAACGAGGTACGCGCGACGCATACGCGTCAAAATCCGCAAAGTGCCCGCGCAGAAACCGCTCTTCCGACAGAATCACCGGCCCGTAGATCACCAGGAACAGCAGCGCCAGCAGCACCACCAGCTCCCACCGCCGCGACGCAAACGCAAACCCAAACGCCGCCATCACGGAACCCAGATACAGCGGGTTGCGCGTGTACGCGTACGGCCCTGTCTGTGTCAGTTCCGCATTCTTTTTGACGTAACCGGCGGCATAACCGCGCAGCCACAGCCCCGGCACCACCAGCAACAAACTCAGCGCCAGCGACAAAAACGAAGGCCGCGCCAACCAAAGAAACAACGCCGCAAAGACAAATCCCAGAGGAACACGAATCCTCCGCACCAACCGTTCGCCTTTGCCCATCTCCACTGCCATGCCTCTGTCATTATGCCCTGACAGATGCCCAGCCATGCCCTGACAGATGCCCAGCCGCGTCATCCACGGGCAGACTGAGGCAACAGTTCCAGCGCGGCTTCCAACACGTCCTCCACCGCAATCTCCGCCAACCCGCGCTCCACCGTCGCATGCCGGCGATGATCCGTGCGGCTCAACCGGTGTCGCAGCGTCTTCGAACGCATGCCCCACGGGCCGGTACGCAACGGGTCCGTGGGCCCAAACAACCCCAGCACCGGCACACCGCAAGCCGCCGCCAGATGCAGAGGCCCTGTATCGCCTGCAATCACCAACGCCACACGTTGCACCAGCGCCATCAACTGCGGAATGGTACAAGGCACCGCTCTGCAACGGCCCTGCGCAGCCGCCACGACCATACCCGCTGCTCCATCCGGCCCAAACGAAGACGCATTCACCAGCACCGTGTAGCCGCGCTCATCCAACGCACGCGCCAAACGACCGAAGCGCACAGCAGGCCACTCCTTCGCGCCCCAACCAGCCGTTGGCGCTAACAGCACCGCAGGACGTTCCGGCAATTCGCGAAACAACGCATCGCACCACTGCTCTGACGGCTGCGACACGGGCAACGGCGCCTTCACCGGCTGTAATGACAACTTCATGGCCGCAGCAACAATCTCCGCCGCCTGATCCACCACATTTGTCTTCCGCGTTTGCACGCGCTGCCGATACAGCCACCCCGCCTGCTTCTCACGCGGATTCGCGCTCCCCACAATCTGCTTCGCGCCGCTCATCCGCGCAATCACCGACGACCGAATCGATCCCTGCAGATCAATCGCAATGTCATACCTCTGCCATCGCAGTTCACGCCGCAGATTGCGAATGCTGCGTAGCGTGGCAAACGAAAACGGATGACGCGACCACTCTTTCGCTGGGACAGCATGAACGTGATCCACCAGCGGCATCTCCTGACCACGCGCTGCCACACCAGGATGCGTGCGCAGCAACGGTGACCAGTGCGGCTCAATCGCCCATCCAATCCGCGCTTCCGGCATCGCAGCGCGCAGCGCCGCAATCGCAGGCATTGCATGCAGCACATCACCCATCGCGCCCACGCGCACAATCAGAATGTTTGGAGCGTCACTCAATCCGTTTCCCAATCGCAGCAGTCATCGAAGAGCATACGGCGAAACAATATGTGAAACGCCGAAGGATCATTCAAAGCAATTTCATCAGTGCCGAAATGAAACGAGCCTCGTCGCAGATCGTCACTTCAATATCCGCCACCGCAATCGGCCCAACACGTTGCAGCATCGCTCGCATCGCCGGTGACAACTTCACCGCATCCTTCGCCGTCGTTACAAAGCCATTCGCCTTCACGTGCTCAGCAGCTTGCAGCAATCGCTGCATCACACCATCGTCATAGCGCTGATGGTCTTTCAAAGCCACAAACGACGCGGGTTCCACGCCACTAAGCCGCAACGATTGCAGAAACGCCTCAGGCCGAGCAATGCCACAAAAGGCTAACGGCGAAGAAACCAGCGCACCCTCAACAAAATGAAACCCCCGCTCCATCTCCCACACCAGTGGCTTCTTTCCGAAATCCACAACTGGCCGCAGCGCCGTCGCTTCATCCTTGCGCAGCACAATCACGTCCGCCCGCCGCAGCGATCGTAGTGGCTCACGCAGATCGCCTGCGGGCAACAACATGTCCTGCACATCCGCCTGCGTCAGCAACACAATATCCACCGCACGCGCCAGTCGCCGATGCTGAAACCCATCGTCCAGCAGATGCACCCACGGCCCCGTCTCTCGCTGTGCACGATGCTCACGTTCCGCCATGCGCCCAGCCGCAGCACGCTCCGCAGCCACATACACACGCCGCCCCAGCCTGCGAGCCATCATCAACGGCTCATCACCAAACTCTTCCGCCGCACCTGTGCCCACCACTCGCTTCGCAGACTGTGCATCCACCGTGCGCCCATAGCCACGCGACAACACATCAAACCCTATCCCCGCACGTCGCAGCGCCTCACCCAGCGCAATCACAAACGGCGTCTTCCCCGCACCACCAGCGGACAAACTGCCCACGCTGATCACCGGAAATTCAAGTCGCTCCACCTTCGCGGAACCACGATCAAATGCACGATTCTTCCACGCCGCACCGGCAGCCCAAAGCGGCACAAGAGGCAACAACCACGGCCGCTTCACGACGCACGCTCCCGCATCAACGACAGCAACGCACTCACCGTCCGCTCCGTTGCACCCAGCATCGACGCAGCAAACACACGTCCGCGCTCACCCAGGTCATCATCGCCGCATGTCATCAACTCATCCAACACATCGCACATCGATTCCCGAGTCACCATGCGAATCGCATTGTCACGTTGCATCGCATCCACCATGCCGCGAAAGTTCTGATAGCTGCCGCCCATCACCACCGGCACACCCAGCCGCGCTGGCTCCAGCGGATTCTGCCCACCATGCGGAATCAGTGACCCACCCACAAACGCTACAGAAGCCAACGCATACAACGAAGAAAGCTCGCCCACTGTATCCACCAGCAACACGGCACCGTCCAAAATAGGCGAGGGTTCCATCCTCCAGACCATAAGCCGAATCGCCTGCAGACCGCGTTCCACAATCAACTGCTCAACGGCCCCGGCACGTTCCGGATGCCGCGGAGCCAGAACCATCACGCGTTCCGCCACCGGCAGCGTCTTCCAGCAATCCAGCAGCAGCGGCTCCTCGCCATCATGCGTCGATCCGCACACCAGCACCTTCGCACCATCAGGCAAATGCTGCCGCACTAGCCGCATTAGCGGCGTCTCCTCCGCAGCGCGAATATCAAACTTCAGATTGCCCGTGCTGCGTACAACAGACTCCGGCGCACCAATCAACCGCCAACGTCGCACATCCTCATCGCTCTGCGCCAGCAACAGCGAAACCTTGCCCAATAACGGCTTCCACAACATCCGCAGCCGCATATACCGTGGCAACGAACGATCGCTCACCCGCGCATTCACCACCGCCACTGGCACCTGCGCACGCTCACACTCCACCAGCACACGCGGCCACAACTCACTCTCCATCAGCACCAGCAGCTTCGGCCGCAACACCCGCAGATACGCCCGCACCGCAAACGTAAAATCCAGCGGAAAGAAGAACACGCGGTCCACGCCAAACCGCTCCCGCGCCACCCGCTGCCCCGTCGGCGTCGTCGTGGAAATCACCACGGCATACTCCGGTAGCGCCGCTTCCAACTCCGCAATCAGCCGTACCGCGGCCAGCGTCTCGCCCACGGATACGCAATGCACCCAGACCACCGGCCTGCCCGCCACAAAAGCCAACAGCCGCGCGGGTACAGCGCCCAGCCGAGCCCGCAATCCCTCGCGATACCGCCCCTGACGCAGCATGCGCCAGCCCCACACCGGCGCAGAAAGCACCAGCGCCAGCGACAAACCCAGGCTATAAAGCAGCATCATCAACAAGAATCAAACCCACGTGGCCATTGCAGGCCGCTGTCGAATGATACTAAGTGACGCTCCGCAGCCCCACTTCCAACCCTAAGCTTGTTCCAAGGAAGTTCATACGTCCAAGGACGTCCCGGCGAAGCTCACACGCACAAAAGCCCATCAGCAAAGTCATACGAACGAAGTTCGTCACCAGCGAAGCTCATACGCGCAAAGCGCGTCATTCTGAGCGCAGCGAAGAATCCCGACGCATCTCCCACAGCGATACGCTCAACTCCTTCCAGCCACAAAACCAAACCAGCTTCGCAACGCGAAGCTCATACGGCCAAAGGCCGTCCCCAGCGAAGCTCCTGCGAACGAAGTTCGTCATCCTGAGCGAAACGAAGTGAAGTCGAAGACCTGCATTCTTCTCAACCCTCTACAATGCACAAGGCGGTCACACCGCAACTCCAACCGCTTTCAAACGTCTTACATCTGTATGCTCACCCGGCCCCGGCTATCCACTCTCGCGCTCGTTCTATCGCTCGCCACATCTGCTTTCGCAGCGAAAAAAGAAGCGCCACCCGTCCTCGCCGCCACGGCCTACGTCTCGCATGAAACGCACGAGAAAGAGCACGTCACAGTAGCCGCCGAACCGTTTGACACCCGCGAAAAGGGCAACTTCTTCCGGCTCGACTACAGCGGACACAGCATCCTGCCCATCCGCCTCGTCATCGCCAACGACAGCGACGCACCGCTGGACCTGAACCAGGTGCGTATCCAACTCATCGCCTCTGACGGCACCAAGCTCCCGGCCGCCACGCCCGAAGAGCTGAACCGCCGCCTCTTCCGCTTCAACGACATCAAGCAGAAGCGTATCCCCGGCACACCCATCACCTACCGCCCCACGCCGGTCGACAAGAAGATCCTCGACGACGACAAGGACTTTTCTTTCACCCAAACCATCATCCCCCCGCACAGCAGCGCCAACGGCTTCCTCTTCTACGACATCCGCGACCTCGATGACCCACCACTCCGTGGCACCGAACTCTACGTGAAGATGATGCACACCAAGCAAGACGGCAAAGACACGGAACTCTTCGCCTTCTCCGTCACCTTCGACAAATACCTCGATCAGGAAAAAGCCAAGCGCGACGCCGCAAAAGCCGCAGCAGCCAAATCCGCGGATTCCAAGGACACGAAGTCCACCGACTCCAAAGACAAAGACGACAAGGACTTCAAAGTCGACACCACAAGCAACAGCAAGCCGCAGTAAGGCTGCCTGACTTCAATCGGGCAGCCTTAGGTTCGCGAAGCTAACAAGTTGGATTGCCTCAGGTTCGCGAAGTTAACCTGGGCATCGCGCGAAGGCGCGATCCAGCGAAGCTCATACGAACGAAGTTCGTCATCCTGAGCGAAACGAAGTGAAGTCGAAGGACCTGCATTCCTCTCCCGCACTACGATGTATCGGGACAATCATCAAATCCTGCACAGCCACCGCTCGAAGCGCCAAAGGCGATATTCGACTACGGCCGAAGGCCTAGGTAGCCCCCGCCCACGACAAGGCACTGAAGGCACACCCTAATCCCGCCTACTGCGTAACAATTGCAAGAGACAACATGCCCAACGAACTGATCCTCCGTGACGCCGTCCCCACCGACGCGCCCGCCATCCTCGCCCTCATCCGTGACCTGGCCATCTACGAAAAAGAACCACACGCCGTAGTTGCCACGGAAGAAGACATCCTCCGCGATGGCTTCGGCCCACAGCCCTACTTCCGCTGCCTCATGGCTGAATGGCAAGGTCAGACCGCAGGTTTCGCGCTCTATTTCTTCCAATACTCCACATGGGAGGGTCGCCCGGCACTCTACCTGGAAGACCTCTTCGTCCGCGACGCCTTCCGCAAACGCGGTATCGGCGCAGCACTCTTCCAGCGCCTCGCGCAGATCGCGCTGGAGAGGAACTGCACCCGCTTCCAATGGGAATGTCTCGACTGGAACCAGCCCGCACTCGACTTCTACGAAGCCAGCGGAGCCAAAGTCCTGCGTGAATGGCTCAACCTGCGCGTGACCGGCGAGGAGCTCAAAAGGCTCGCCGGTTCATCCGCTCAGTAGCAGCCGTAAGGGCGGTAATACGGGTAATACCCGCGCCAATACGGGTTGTAGTAGCTGTAAGCCCCGTACGGATACGCTCCATAGGCATATCCGCGATAGGGCCAGCCGTAATAGCCATAACCATAAGGTGAATATCCCGACCAGTACCAGCAGCGGCGGCTGAAGAACAGGATCAACAGGATCAGGCAAAGCATGAAGGGCCTCGGTGCGGGTTTCCAGAAGCCTACGTCCGCACGGGTTATGCTACGCAGCCTACTCCGGAAAAGTTCCTTCCGCGAGAAAATAGAAGTGTGAAGAAGATCAAAGTTATCGGCGGAGGCCTTGCAGGCCCGGAAGCCGCCCTGCAGGCCGCACGTTTCGGCTGCGAAGTCACCCTATACGAGATGCGCCCGCACCGCTCCACCGAAGCGCACCAGACCAGCGACTTCGCCGAACTCGTGTGCTCCAACTCCCTCAAAAGCGAAAGCGAAAACACCGCACCCTGGCTGCTCAAACAGGAGATGCGCCTCGCCGGATCGGCCCTGCTGAAGGAAGCCGACGCCTGCGCCGTTCCCGCTGGACACGCCCTCGCCGTCGATCGCGTCGAGTTCTCCCGCCGCGTCGCCGAACGCATCGCCGTCGAGCCACGCATCACCGTAGTCCGCGAAGAGGTCACGTCGCTCGATGAAAACAGCGAAGACACGCTGACCATCCTCGCCACCGGTCCACTCACCTCACCCGCGCTTGCGGCAGAGCTGCAGCGACTCACCGGTGCAGATCAGCTCGCCTTCTACGACTCCATCGCACCCGTCGTCGACGCCAGCACCATCAACATGGATCGCGTTTACTTCAAAGCGCGCTGGGACAAGGGCTCCGCAGACTACATCAACTGTCCCTTCACCAAGGAAGAGTACGACGTCTTCTACGACGCGCTCGTCGCCGCGCACGAAGTGGAAGCGAAGGAGTGGGAGAAGCTCGACTACTTCGAGGGCTGCCTGCCCATCGAAGAAATCGCACGCCGCGGCCGCGACACACTCCGCTTTGGCTGCATGAAGCCCGTGGGTCTGCGCTATCCCGGCACTGAGATCACGCCCTACGCCGTCGTTCAGCTTCGCCAGGAAAACCTGCGCGCCGACAGCTACAACCTCGTCGGCTTCCAGAACCACATCAAGTTCGGCGACCAGCAACGCATCCTGCGCCTCATTCCCGGCCTGGAAAACGCAACGTTCCTGCGCTACGGCCAGATCCACCGCAACACGTACATCAACTCGCCCACGCTGCTGAACGAACAGCTACAACTGCGCCAGCACCCCAACATCTTCATCGCAGGCCAGCTTAGCGGCGTGGAAGGCTACACGGAGTCC
>Ga0209233_1001247_pt1 | contig 10228 bp, 7 predicted proteins | sample AraplaCL_Cvi_mCL_FD_184269 | JGI IMG/M metagenome (GOLD analysis project Ga0209233, IMG submission 184269) | Arabidopsis root microbial communities from the University of North Carolina, USA - plate scrape CL_Cvi_mCL (SPAdes) (version 2) | ecosystem: Host-associated > Plants > Roots > Endosphere ... | reverse complement strand
TCGAGGTCGCCGAGCGGCACGTCGATCTCGAACACCTGCTCGCCATAGCGCATCTCGGCCGAACGCTCGATCGCGATGTCGCCCTTGAACCAGTCGCGCAAACGGCCGGCCGCCTGCTCTTCCAGCGCGGCGAACAACGCCCTCACCTCATCGGCCGAGATCCGTCCCGTGCCGTAATGGGTGCGGCTGACCTCATAGCGCAGATCGCTGGTCAGCATGCCCCAGGCCGACAGCACGGAAGCGACCGTCGGCACGATGATGCGCTTGATCTCGAGCTCGCGCGCGACTTCGGCGGCATGCATGCCGGCGGCCCCGCCGAAGCTGAGCAGCGCGAATTTGCGGGGGTCGACGCCGCGGCGCAGCGTCATCAGGCGGATGCCGTCGGCCATCTTCAGATTGATCATCTTGTAGATGCCGGCGGCCGCCTCGATCCGCGACAGCTCGAGTGCCTCCGCAATGCGATCAACCGCGGCTTCCGATGCCGCGCGATCGAGCGGCCGCGCGCCGCCCATGAAGGCGGCAGCATCGAGATAGCCGAGCACGACATTGGCATCGGTGACGGTGGCAGCTAGGCCGCCATTGCCGTAGCACGCCGGGCCCGGCACCGAGCCCGCGCTCTCCGGCCCGACCCGCAGCGTGCGGCTGCCGTCGACACCGGCAATCGAGCCGCCGCCCGCCGCGATGCTGGCGATGTCGAGGCTGCGCAGCGCGATGCGCTGGCCCGCGAGCATACCGTCGGCGGACAGCGAGGCTTCGCCGTCAGCAATCAGCGAGATGTCGGTCGAGGTGCCGCCCATGTCGAACGGCACGAGATCGGGAATTCCGAGCATCTCGGCGCAGCGGCGGCTGCCGGAGATGCCGCCGGCCGGGCCCGACAGCACGGTGCCCGCGGCGAGCCGCGAGGCTTCCTCCACCGGCGCCATGCCGCCATGCGACAGCACGACGAACAGCGAGCCCTTGAAGCCCGCCTCATGCAGGCTGCGCTCCAGATTGGTGAGATAGCGCCGCACCGTCGGCGCGACATAGGCGTTCACGATCGTGGTCGAGACGCGCTCATATTCCTTGATCTGCGGCAGCACGTCGCTCGAGCGCGACACGCTGACATCGGGCAGCTCTTTTGCCAGCCGCTCGACCGCGGCGAGCTCATGCGCGGGGTTGAGATAGGCGTGCAGGAAGCAGACCGCAATTGAGTTCGCGCCGGACCGTTTCACCTCGGCGATGACGTCGCCGAGCGCTGCGGCATCGAGCGCAACCGCCGTGCTGCCGTCGGCCTTCAGCCGCTCGCGAACGCCAAACCGGCGCTCGCGCGGCACCAGCGGCTCGGGCGGCGGCGTGCGCAGATCGTAGCGATCCGGCTTCAGCCCCTCGCGCATCTCCACAACGTCGCGATGGCCCTCGGTGGTCAGCAGCGCGACTCTGGCGCCCTTGCGCTCGAGCAGCGCATTGGTCGCAACCGTCGTGCCGTGCACCAGACGATCGGTTGCCGCGAGCATCGCCGCGCGGGTGACGCCGAGGCGGCGCGCCAGTTCCTCAAGTCCCGCCATGACGCCGATCGACTGATCGGCCGGCGTGGACGGCGATTTCGCGAAAACGGTGCGCCCGGTTTTGTCAGTTGCAACCAGGTCGGTGTAGGTGCCGCCGACGTCGACTCCAATCGTATACATGCTTGCCTACACCGCTTTCGAAACCAGACCCTGCGTGACGTCGCGCGCCCGCGCCTCCGCCGTTCGCTTCTCGGGCGGACCCCAACCACCGCCGCCGGACGAGCGGATCTCCAGGCAATCGCCGGGGCGCAGCTCGATGCCGACCTCCTTGGTCTTCAACACCCGCGGCGTGCGGCCTTCCGACAGGAGGCGATAGTGATGTGGCTCGCCGTCCTTGCCGCCGAGCATGCCGCACGGGCCATGGCGCGCGCCGTCGCCGGCGGTATTGCCCTTGGCGGGCTTTGCCGTCTCCAGCACCATGTCGAGCGCAACGCCGAGCCCGCCGCGATGCTGGCCGTCGCCGCCGGAATCCGGCCGGAACTCGTGCTGGCGGAAATGCAGCGGAAAGCGCACCTCGGCGACCTCGATGCTGCCGAATTTGAGCCCGCCGACCGAGTGCCACTCGCCGATCGAGGAATAGCCGTCGCCGCCCGGCGACGCGCCGCCGCCGGGCCGCGCCTGGAACATGTGCCAGATGAAATTGCGCCCGTTGCGCGGATCCTCGCCCTGGATCGCGATGCGGAAGCGGCGACCCCATCCGCCCATCACGCGATCCGGACAGGAGGCCGACATCGCCTTGATGATGGCTTCGACGATCTCGTTCGAGGGATGGCTGGTGCACAGCGTCACCGGACGGCCGGGATCGGCCCACACGATGGTGCCCTGCTTCGCCACCACCTTCAGCGGCCGCAGCGCGCCGGTGTTTTTGGGAATATCGGCGTCAATCAGATAGGCAAAGGCCATCGCCACCGCCGCCTGCATGTTGGCGTGCGACGAGTTGACGAAACTCGTCGACTGCGGATCGGAGCCGGTGAGATCGACCTCGATATCGCTGCCCGTCTTGGTCACCTTGGCGGCGATCTTGATGTCGGTGCGGCCGTGGCCGTCATCGTCGAGCAAGGCTTCGCCGTAGAACACGCCGTCCTTCCAGCTCGACACCACGGCGCGGGTCTGCTGCTCGGTGGCATCAAGAATGGCCTCGATCGCGGCCTCGACCGTCTCCGCGCCGAACTCGCTGAACAGTTTTGAGACGCGGCGCTCGCCGAGATGCGCGGCGCCCAGCATCGCCGCGAGATCGCCGCGGAATTCCCTGGGGTTGCGGATGTTGAGCGCCAGCAGGTCGAGCAGGTCCTCACGCGGCTTGCCGGCCTCGTAGAGCTTGATCGGCGGAATCCGAATGCCTTCCTGATAGATCTCGGTCGCGGCCGGATTGTAGGCGCCATGCGTGGCGCCGCCGATGTCGCTCTGATGGGCGCGCACGATGGTCCAGAGCAATCGCTTGCCGCCGTCGAACACCGGCACGAAGGCGGTGAGATCAGGCAGATGGCTGCCGCCATGATAGGGATCGTTCAGCAGGATGACGTCGCCGGGTGCGACATCCTTGAAACGTTCCTCGACCGCGAGCGTCGCCCAGGGCAAGGCGCCGACATGCACCGGGATGTGGTCGGCCTGCGCGATCAGCCGCCCGCCGGTGTCGCAGATCGCCAGCGAAAAATCGCGGCTGGAATTGAGGATTTGCGAATAGGAGGTGCGAAGCATGGCTTCGCCCATCTCCTTCACGATCGACGACAGGCGGTGCTGGACCACTGAGCGGGTGATTGGATCGATCTTGGCGGACATCTTGGCCTTGTTGGCGCGCGCGATTGCGCAGCGAGGATCGAGGAACCGGCCGAGCGGAACCGGAATTCCCTCTTATAGCCAGTGGCTTGCCGATCGCAAATCGGCCGGTTCGGCCGGAACGGGGTATTCCATCGATCAGCAAGTCGTGATCGACAATCTTCGACCCGGCGACGGAATAGAACTCTGGCCACCGCGTCCCACCCATGCAAGCCGGCCCCAAAGGCCGAACCGCTCAGACTTCCCCGACAACTCCCAGGGTGACGCAATGCTTCCTCGATTCCTCAAACCCGGCCTCGCGCCGCTCGGCGCGGCCGTCCTGCTCGCTGTTGCCGCGGCTGCGTTCGCGCATGACGGCGATCATCCGGTCCAGACCGCGCAGACAGCTGACGAGAGCGCCTTCCTCGCCGAAAACGATGCCGCGATGACCAAGATGATGAATGACATGGCCGCCAAGCCGAGCGGCGATATCGATCGCGATTTCGTCGCGATGATGACGCCGCACCACCAGGGTGCGATCGACATGGCCGTGATCGAGCTTCGCTACGGCAAGAACGAGCGGCTGCGCCGGATCGCACAGGAGATCATCGTCGAGCAGCGCCAGGAGATCGACGCCATGAAGCTCGCGCTCGGCGAACAGGTCACGGACACGACACCCGCCCCGACACAACAACCCGGCGCGAAACCCGGCTCGGCGGCGACCAGTCACGAGCACATGAACATGCACCACGACATGATGAAGCAGGAGACCAAGTGATGAAGAGCCCATTCATGAAGGGCCTGTTGGCCACGAGCATGATCGCGCTGTCGACATCGGCGTTTGCCGGTCAGGCGCCGGGTGCCGTGTCCGCGCCCGACATTCCGATCAGCCATCACGACCGCGTCTACGCCGCCGAGCAGTTCTCGAACACGGTGTCGGTCACCGATCCCGTCGACAACAAGCTGCTCGGCGTGATCCGGCTCGGCGACCCGCAGCCCGGTAATTTCAGCCCGCTCTACAAGGGACAGGTATTGGTCCACGGCATGGGCTATTCGCCCGACCACCACACCCTCGCCATCGTCTCGATCGGCTCGAATTCGGTGACCTTCATCGACACGGCAACCAACGCGGTCAAGCACATCACCTATGTCGGACGCTCGCCGCATGAGGCGTTCTTCACGCCCGACGGCAAGGAGGTGTGGGTCACCGTGCGCGGCGAGAACTACATCTCGGTGATCGACGCGCAGAGCTTCAAGGAAACGATGCGGATCGAGGTGCCGGCGGGACCAGGCATGCAGATCTTCTCGCCCGACGGCAAGTACGGCTACATCTGCTCCTCATTCAATCCGGAAACCGACGTGGTCTCGGTCGCCGACCATCAGATCGTCGCCAAGGTGAAGCAGGAGAGCCCGTTCTGCCCCAACATCGCGGCGACACCGGACGGCGAGCAGGTGTGGTTCACGCTGAAGGATGTCGGCAGGACGCAGGTCTTCAACGCCAGGCCGCCGTTCAACCTGATCAAGACGATCGACACCGGCCCGATTACCAACCACGTCAATTTCGCGAAGACGGCCAAGGGGACCTTCGCCTATGTGACCGTCGGCGGCACCAATGAGGTCAAGGTGTTCCGCACCGATGACTTCTCGGAAGTCGCGACCATTCCCGTAGGCAATCTCCCGCATGGCATCTGGCCGTCCGGCGACGGCACGCGGGTCTATGTCGGCCTGGAAAATGCCGATGCGCTGGCCGCGATCGACACCGCGACCAACAAGGTGATCGCCAACATCCCGATCGGCCAGGCGCCGCAGGCCATCGCCTATGTGCCGAACGCCGCGCCGAATCCTGACGATCGCCAGAACCTCCAAGCCCTCGGCGTCGCCGGCCAGGCCGCCCATCTCGCGCTCGCGCCGAAGCATGAGGCCAAGGGCGACAAGCCGCCGACCAGCGTCTCGCTGTTCGATCAGGGCCTGATCCAGGTGGTGCAGGCATCGGTCACCGGGCTCGAATCCAAGCAGCGCTACGTGCTAGGATTGGCCGAACATGCCGACGGCACGGGATCGGTGGAGCCTCTGGCAGCCTTCATGACCAATCCCGCCGGCTCTGCGATCGTCAACGCCGCTGGTCCGATCCGCCAGATCGTGCAGAGCGCTGCCAAGGCGGACCGGCGCTATCTCGTCATCGCATCAGGCGAGCCGGCGAAACTCGGTGCGGTCATCCAGGTGCAAACGCCATGAACGACATGCTGCGCCTGGTCGAACCGCTGATACCCGCCTTGCGGCGGTATGCGCGGGCCCTCGTCCGCGACCACGCAGCGGCCGACGATTTGGTGCAGGACTGTCTGGAACGCGCCGTGATTCATTGGGAGCAGCGGCGGTCGGACAATCCGCGGCCGTGGCTGTTCGCCATCCTGCACAACCTCGCCATCAATCAGTTTCGCCGCGCAACGACGCGCGGCATCCATGTCGCGATCGACGAAACCAACGAGGACGCATTCGGCCAGGAAGCGGCCCAGGAGCAGAAGGTGATGTATCGCGACGTCATGGCGAAGCTCGCAAGGCTTCCGCATGACCAGCGTGCGGTCCTGCTGCTCGTCGGCGTCGAGGACTTGTCCTATGCCGACGCCGCGAAGGTGCTCGGTGTGCCCATCGGCACGGTGATGTCGCGCCTGGCGCGCGCTCGCGAAAGGCTGCATCAGGAACTGGAGGGGACCGCCGGCGACCTGAACAATAATATCGTGCAATTGCGGAACAGGACATGAGCAACCGACCCATTACCGAAGACGATCTGCATGCCTATGTGGATCGCGCGCTGGAGCCGGAGCGCGAGGCGGAAATCATTGCGTATCTGGAAAAGCATCCTGATATGGCCAAGCGCATCGCCGCCTACTCCGACGAGCGTAACCTTCTGCGATCGGTACTGCTGCCGATCACCGAAGAACCGCTGCCGCCGCAGCTCAACCTCGCCAGGATGATCGAGCGCCCGCGCCGCCGCCCCTCGTCGTTCCGCTGGGCGATCGCAGCGATGCTGATGCTCTCGATCGGCGGTCTCGGCGGATGGGTGATCCGCGGCGCGGCACTGGCGCCTGCCGGCGGGCTTGCAGCACTGGCTGAAGAAGCAAGCGATTCCTACAAGGTGTACGCCTCCGACCGCACGCGGCCGGTCGAGCTGCGCGACAGCGCCGAGCTTGTGCAATGGGTCTCCAACAGGTTGCGTCAGCCGGTCAAGCTGCCGGATCTGAGCAAGTCGGGATATCGTTTGATGGGCGGACGGGTGGTGCCGACGGCGCATGGTCCCGCGGCCATGTTCATGTACGACGATGATCACGGCGAGCGGCTGGTGGTCCTCACCCGTCCGATGACGTCGGATCAGAACGCGCCGATGGCCGCGCATTCGGGCGACGACGTCGCAGGTTTCTCGTGGGCCGACGGCGGCACGGGCTATAGCCTCGTCGGGCCACGCGGGGTCGATTCCTTGCGGCCGCTTGCCAACGAGATACGCAAGCAGGCGCAGACGATCTAAAGCGCGATGAGATTGGGTTCAATCGTCATCGCGCTTTAGGTCTCTTCTTTGAGCATGACCTTTTCGGAAAACCGCTTCGCACTTTTCCGGATCATGCTCTAGGCAGTGGCAGCCCTGGCGTAAATCAGGAACAGCACGATCCCGATCGCCAGGGCGCCGGCGATGAACAGCAGCACCGCGGGCAGGCCGAACAGCGCCGCAACGCCGGCGGTGCTGAATTGCAGCAGCGCCGCGCCGAGGAAGAACGCGAGATTGATCGACGACAGCGCCTTGCCGGTGTTCTGGGCGTCGACGAGCTGCCGCGTCATGCCGTAGATCAGCGGCTGCGCCGAGGTCGCAAACCCGATCAGGATCAGCAGCACCAGATCATACCGCACCGGCATCACGGCGACGCCGAGCAGGTTCGAGACCGCCAAATGCGGCGCGCCGGCGGCCATCAGCACCAGCAGCAGCGCGGCGACGGCATGGGTCGACGCCACCATGGTGCGGCGATGCCCGAACCTGCGATCGATCGCGCCGATACAGGCCGGGCCAATGATCATCGCCAGCGTGAACAGGCCGAGCACATTGCCGGCCTCGATGCGGCTCAGATCCTTCATATCCATCAGCCACGGCCCGCCCCACAGGCCGCGCAGCACCAGCGAGGCGCCGAGCGACACCAGCGACAGCGCGATCAATCCGCGCAGGCCGCGCGACAGGCCGAGCCGCAGCACCTCGGCCATCTGCTGCAACGGCGAGGAATCATCCGCATGCGCCGCCGGCTGCTGCGGCACCAGCGCGAACACCGCGATCAGGACCACAATGCCGAAGCCGGCCGAGCCCCAGAAGCCGGCGCGCCAGCCGAACTGATCGACCACGAAGGCCAGCGGGCTGGCCGACAGCAGCATGCCGATATTGCCGATCGACAGGATCAGGCCGGACCACAGGCCGAACTTCGCCGCCGACATCTGCTTGGCGGCCAGCGTCATCGGGCACATCAGCATGCCCGAGGTCGCGATGCCGAGCATGAGTTGCCCGAGCACGAAGCTCGCGGGCCCCGTGGCGAGTGCCGAGACCACCGTCCCGACCACGGTACCTCCGAGAAGGCTCAGCGACACCGGCCGCACGCCGAAACGGTCCATCGCGGCGCCGACCGGGATTTGCGAGGCGGCAAAGGAGAAGTGATAGATCGAGGTGAGGCTCGCCAGCGCCTGCGGCGAGGTGCCGAAATCCCGCGCCATCAGATCGAGGCTGATGGCGGGGATCGTGCGCAGCAGCGTCGACAGCATGTGGCCGCAGGCCAATGCCAGAAGCGCAAGAACCAGGGCGCGGAACCCGATCCCTGCGGCTTCCTTCGTCACCACGCCGTCCATGAATCGCCCCTTCCCCAAGCAGTTTGGGGGACGGGCGTAACATTATTGGGACAGGGGTGCCAAGTTTGGGGGCAGAGTGGATTCGTTGTGCCGTCCTTGCTCTCCCGCTTGCGGGGAGGCCGGAGCGCATCGTCAGACGCGGTCCGGGTGGGGATTCTCTCCACGATACGACTCGTGGAGAGAGCCCCCACCCCAACCCTCCCCCGCAAGCGGGAGAGGGAGCGCACCTGTTATGCCGTAACGTTCTTCGCCATCAATGCTTGTGGAACACCAGCGTGCGGAGCTCGATGCTCTCGCGCGGCGCGGCATCTGCCGGCGTGGTCGGATCGACGAAGGCCGTGTGCGGTCCAAACCGCGTCCGGCCGTCGGTCGCCGAGTCGTAGCATTTCAGCAGGATCGCCTCGTCCGGCGTCATCTCGGGAATGTAGAACCAGCGGTGGTTCGGATTGTACTTCACCGAATAGGTCTCGCCGCTGCGGTTCGGGTAGATCAGGTCGGAGGCGATCAGGTCCTCAGGGGCAACCGTGGTGCCGTCGGCCATCGCAAGCGGCGAATCGCGCAAGGGGCCGCGGATCGGACGCCACAGATTGATCACCTGGACACGGCCCTTGACGAGTTGCTCGGCCTCGCCGGGCAAGTGCTCGAACACCCTGTTGTGGCCGGAGACGGCGGTCTGGTCGACATGGACGCGGGTCGCGGGCTGGCGCGGGCCGCCGCCGCGAATATCCGCCGCACCTTCGACGCGCTTGCGCACGGTGTGGTCGAAGATGAAAACGCGATCCGCTTTCAGCGTCGCCTTGAGGAAGGCTTCGACAGCCGGGTAGTAAACGTTGCGGACTTCGTTGTCGTCGTAATAGTCCTTCACGAAGGTCGGATGCTTGACCAGCGCAAAGCCCTCGCGGTCGAGCGAGAAGCTGTCGGCGATCAGACGCCCGTCAAAGATCGGGACATTGTGAGCTTCGGGCAGTGCGGTGGATTTGGGTTCGCCGGGCGGCGGATCGAAAGCGTAAGTCCGGGGCTTGCCCGGCGTCGGCGCGAGATAATTCAGTTCAGCGGTCACAAACGGCAGCGACTCGATGCGAGTTTCTTGAAGGCCCACGGTGATCTCCCGGACTCGATTGTTCGTATGATTGATCTTGGCGGCGCCACAAGGCACGGCAAGGCCGCGGTGAAAATAGCAACGTTGCCGTTCTGGAAGACGCGGAAAGGGGAAAATCCTTGCCGCGCGACAGCCTGCGGGCGAATGGATGTTTTTGAGATCACGGGTTCGTTAGCGGTGCGATCGTGCGAAGTTCAATCGCTTCCGCAGATGGTCCACATCTCCCGCTTGCAGGGCCGTCGGCAAAATATCGAAAACAACCCCATGCAAAGGAGCTGGCGGCCGCCGGCCATCGACAGGGCCGCTTGACACGTCGGGCAAATCAGGGATACATTTCCAATATTCCGAAATCGTGCAAGCATCCCTCCACGCCCGTCGTCCTGGCGAAAGCCAGGACCCATTGCCACCGAATTTGATGGTGAGCGGGATCGCGGCCCCAGCGTCGTACAACAACTGCCATCCGGGGCAATGGGTCCTGGCATTCGCCAGGACGACGCTGAATGCTTGGCATCGCCTGCAAATTGCCTACAGCCCCGCACCCTTCTCCACGGCCGCGCCAAACGACCGATCGACGATGTCGGCGGCGTTGATCTTCTGCCGGATCAGGCCCCAGCGGTCGTAGAGATCGATGGTCTTCTGCTCGTCGGCCACTACGCTGTCGTCGATCGGCGCGATGCGGATCTTGGCCCGCGCCAGCCAGTTCAGCGGCACCGCGGGCGGGATGTTCATCAACCTGCCCCAGGTCGCAGCGTAGCCTTCGACATTGTTCTGCGACCATGCGCGCGCGGCCGCGAGCCTGCGCACGAAATCCTCGAGCTCGGCGCGTTTGCCCTTGATCGCATCAGGCGTTGCGACCTGGAAGCCGAGGCCGGGCGTGATGCCGTCGGCCGTGATGACGCGGCGCGACTTGAACAGCACCTCCTCCTGGCTGACATAGGGCTCCCAGGTCGACCAGGCA
>Ga0209233_1001245_pt1 | contig 10239 bp, 8 predicted proteins | sample AraplaCL_Cvi_mCL_FD_184269 | JGI IMG/M metagenome (GOLD analysis project Ga0209233, IMG submission 184269) | Arabidopsis root microbial communities from the University of North Carolina, USA - plate scrape CL_Cvi_mCL (SPAdes) (version 2) | ecosystem: Host-associated > Plants > Roots > Endosphere ... | reverse complement strand
GGCGCCGCGGACCGCAGCGGCGAACTTGTGCGCCGCGTCGTCCAGCACCGCGTCCATGTCCAGATCGTGCGGGTTGAGCACGATCTCCTTGGTCATGGCATTGGCCAGCGGCGCGCAGCCGAGGATCTGCTTCAGCGTCGCCTCCAGCGCCGCGTCGAGCGCGGCGGTGTCGGCATGGACTTCGTGGACGAAGCCCAGGCGCAGCGCTTCCGCGCCCTTGAACTGGGCGCCGGTCAGGCACAGCTTGCGCGCCTGGGTCAGGCCGATGCGTTCCACGATGAACGGCGCGATCTGCGCCGGCGGCAGGCCGCGCGTGGTTTCCGGCACGCCGAATTTCGTATCGGCATGGGCCAGCGCCACGTCCGAGACACAGGCGAGGCCGAAACCGCCGGCCAGCGCCGCACCCTCCAGCACCGCCACCACCACCTGCGGCGCCTGGTTGACCTTGCGCAGCATCGCGCCGAAAGCGCGCGAGAACTCCACCACCGGATCGGCCTCGCCGGCCTGCGGCGCCTTGAGGCCGCCGGCGAGCATCTCTTTGAGGTCGCCGCCGGCGCAGAAGCAACCGCCGGCGCCGCGCATGACGATGGCCCGTACCCCGCGCGCCTCGCGCACCGCATCGAACACCGCGCTGACCTCCTCGACCATGCCGCGGTTCATGGCGTTGCGCTGCTCGGGGCGGTTCAGCGTCAGGTGCAGTACGCCGCCGTCGAGGCGCAGGAGGAGGTTTTGGGTTTCAGGGAGGTTCATATTTGAACTCTATGCAAAGACCCCGTCATACCGGCGAAAGCCGGCATCCAGGGCCCAAGTGCGGCATTCCATTGCCCTGGGTACCAGTTTTCGCCGGTAAGGCGGTACATTTATTTTGTGATTTCATGATAGAGATCACGCCAGGTTGGATTACCGCTCTCGATCAGCTCCAATTTCCACTTACGCTTCCACTCCTTGATCTGCTTCTCGCGCGCGATGGCCGATTCGGCGTTCTCGTGCCGCTCGAACCAGACCAGGTTATGAACCTGATATTGCTTGGTGAATCCTCCCACTTCGTCGTTCTTGTGCTGCCATATCCGCTTGATCAGATCCGACGTCACACCTGTGTACAACGTGCCGTTCCTCGCACTGGCCAAGATATGAACCCAAAACGCCTTTTCGTTCATTGGCCGTCTCGGCTCGAAAGGCCCTGGATACCGGCTTTCGCCGGTATGACGTCAACAGCTACCCCGCCTTCTTCTTGCCGCCGTACCCCAGCCGCTTGCTGATGATCCCCAGCATCACCTCGTCCGCGCCGCCGCCGATCGAATGCAGGCGCAGGTCGCGGTAGAACTGGGCCACCGAGCTTTCCCACATGTAGCCCTGGCCGCCCCAGAACTGCAGGCAGGCGTCGGTGACCTCGCGGCCGAGGCGGCCGCTCTTGAGCTTGGCGACCAGCTCGGCGGTGGCGCGGTAGGTCAGCGCGCGCAGCGCCTCGACCTCGGTCTTCAGCTCGGACAGGCGGAACTGCACGTACTGGTTGTCGAGGATCGATTGGCCGAAGGCCTGGCGCTGGCGCGTGTAGGCGGCAGTGTCGTCGATGACGCGCTCCATCGCGGCGATGATGCTGGCGGAGAGGAACAGGCGCTCCTCCTGGAACTGCTGCATCTGGTAAGTGAAGCCCTTGCCTTCCTGGCCGATCAGGTGGCGCGCCGGCACCTTCACTTCGTCGAGGAAGATCATCGCCGTGTCGCTGGAACGCTGGCCCAGCTTGTCCAGCTTCTGCCTGCGGTCGATGCCCTTGGCGTCGAGCGGCACCACGATCAGGCTCTTGTTGCCGTGGCGGTCGCCCTCGCCGCTGTTGACCAGCATGCAGGCCCAGTCGGCCTGGGTGCCGTTGGTGATCCACAGCTTGGAGCCGGAGATGATGTATTCATCTCCCACCCTGCGCGCGGTGGTCTTGATGCCGGCCACGTCGGAGCCGGCGCCGGGCTCGCTCACCGCGATGGCGGCGACCATGTCGCCCGCCACCGCCGGCTTGAGGTAGTTCTCCTTGAGGTAGTCGCTGCCGAAGCGGCCCAGCGCCGGGGTCGCCATGTCGGTCTGCACGCCGATCGCCATGGGCAGGCCGCCGCAGGTGCAGTGGCCGAGGGCTTCGGCGAAGACCACCTGGTAGGAGTAATCCAGGCCCATGCCGCCGACGCTGTCAGGCTTGCTGATGCCGAGCAGGCCCAGGTTGCCCATCTTCTTCAGCACCTCGTGGGCCGGCCAGAAGCCGGCCTTCTCCCATTCGGCGACGTGCGGATTGAGCTCGGTCTCGACGAACTTCTTCGTCGTGTCGTAGATCTGCTGATGTTCGTGGGTGAAGTTCATGTCCGGTCCTCAACTCTTCCTGCACCATCCCGGCGAAAGCCGGAAATCCCGGCCGCTGCGGCCCCGGATGCCGGCTTGCGCCGGCATGCCGTATTCGCTAGAGGCGCGCCACGCCAAAGCTGTTCTTCTGCACTACCCGCGCCCGGCCCTCCTGGCAGACCGAGAGGGTGTAGCCGAGGACCCTGCGGGTGTCGCGCGGGTCGATCAGTCCGTCGTCGAACAGGCGCGCGCTGGCGGCGAAGGCGTCGGATTCGCGGTCGAACTGCTTGATGATGTTCTGGCGGATGGTGGCGAGCATCTTTTCATCGGTCTCGCTCAGCACCTTGCCTTCCTTGAGCCACTTCTCGCGGGTGATGATCTCCATCACGCCGGCCGCCTGTTCGCCGCCCATCACCGAGGTTCGCGAGTTGGGCCAGGCGAAGATGAAGTCGGGCGAAAAGCCGCGGCCGCACATGCCGTAATTGCCGGCGCCGAAGGAGCCGCCCATGACGATGGTGATCTGCGGCACGGTGGCGTTGGCCACCGCCTGGATCATCTTGCTGCCGTGCTTGACGATGCCGCCCTGCTCGCTCTCGCTGCCTACCATGTAGCCGGTGGTATTCATGAGATAGACGATGGGGATGTCGGCCTGGCAGCACAGCTGGATGAACTGGCCGGCCTTGGTGGCGCCCTTGGTGGTGATCGGGCCGTTGTTGCCGATGATGCCGACCTGGTGGCCGTGGATCACGGCGCGGCCGCAGATGGTCTGCTTGTCGTACTCGTTCTTGAATTCGAGGAACTCGCTGCCGTCGGCGATGCGCGCGATCACCTCGCGGCAGTCGTAGGGCTTGCGGTAGTCGGCCGGCACCACGCCGCACAGTTCCTCCACGTCGTACAGCGGCGCGCGCACCTCGCGCAACTGCAAGCGCGGACGGTGCTTGTTCCAGTCGATGTTCCTGACGATCTCGCGCGCGATGCGGATGCCGTCGGCGTCGTTCTCGGCCAGGAACTCGGCGGTGCCGGCGATCTGGGTGTGCATCTCGGCGCCGCCCAGGTCCTCGTCGTTGGCGATCTCGCCGGTGGCGGCCTTGAGCAGCGGCGGGCCGGCCAGGAACACCTTGGCGTTCTTGCGGATCATCACCACGTAATCGGACAGGCCCGGCATGTAGGCGCCGCCGGCGGTGGACGAGCCGTGCACCACCGTGACCTGGGGCAGGCCCAAGGCCGAGGCGCGCGCCTGGTTGGCGAAGGTCTTGCCGCCGGGGATGAACAGTTCGGCCTGGTATAGCAGGTTGGCGCCGCCGGACTCGATCATCGACACCGCCGGCAGCTTCTGCTCCATGCAGATTTCCTGGATGCGCAGGGTCTTCTGCACGCCCCAGGGCGTCATGGTGCCGCCCTTGATGGCGAAGTTGCTGGCGGTGACCATGCAGCGCGTGCCGGAGACGTAGCCGATGCCCATAATGGTGTTGCCGCCGGCCAGCGAGCCGTCCTTGTCGTCGTGCATCTTGTAGCCGCACAAGGTCTGCAGCTCCAGCCAGGGGCTGCCGCGGTCCAGCATCAGGTGCACGCGCTCGCGCGGCAGCATCTGGCCGCGCTTGTGGAAGCGCTCGCGCTTGCTTTCCTCCTCCGCGCGGCCCTTGGCCTCGATTGCCCGGAACTCGGCGATGCGGGCCAGCATTTCCTCGCGGTTCTGCTTGAACTGGGCGCTGTGGGTGTCGACCTTTGACTCGATAATCGGCATTTCCGAAATCCCGGAGTGCGTTCGCTGAATGCCTTATTTTTACCGATGTTTCAGGCGATATTCACGAACAATATTGATTACCTGAAAAAGCCAAGGCCCCATGCGGCAGTGAAAACCGCCGGGGCCGGCCATGGGCGCACTTTAGCGCCGTCGCGGCGCCCTGCCCACCCGCATTCAGAACTTCTCCAGCACCTTGGGCTTCACCGCGCGGTGGAAGCCTTCATAAGGCCTGGAGTTCTTGCCGCCCTGCAGCGGGAACAGCTTGGTATTGCGGGAGGCGCCGCCATCGATGGCGATGCACTGGCCGGTGATGAAGCCGGCCGCCGGGGTCAGCAGGAACACGATCGGCGCCGAAATCTCCGCCTCCTCCGCCAGGCGCTGCAGCGGCACCGCGCCGCGCAGCTTGGGGATGAATTCCTTCTGGAAGCTCTCGTCGTAATTGTCCAGGCCGCTGGACGCAACCCAGCCGGGCGCGACCGCGTTGACGCGTACACCGGCGTGGGCCCACTCGACCGCGGCGGTCTCGGTGAAGTTGAGCATGCCGGCGCGCGCCGCGCCGGAGTGGCCCATGCCGGGCATGCCGCCCCACATGTCGGCCAGCATGTTGACGATGGCGCCGCCGCTCTTGCGCATCGACTGATTGAAGACCTCGCGCGCCATCAGGAAGCCGCCGGTGAGGTTGTTGGCGACCACCGCCTCCCAGCCCTTCTTGCTGATGGCCATCAGCGGCGCCGGGAACTGGCCGCCGGCGTTGTTGACCAGGCCGTGGATCACGCCGCGCCCGGCGACGATGGCCTTTACCGCCTGCTTCACCGCATCCTCGTCGCGGATATCGAAAGCCTGCATCGAACATTCGCCGCCGTCCTCACGGATCTCGGCGGCCGCGGCCTCCAGCTTCTCCAGCTTGCGGCCGGTCAGCACCACATGAGCGCCGAGCGCGGCCAGTTCGTGGGCCGTGCAGCGGCCGATGCCGGAGCCGCCGCCGGTGACGATGACGGTCTGGCCCTTGAACAGGTCCGGGGTGAAGACGGAACGGTAATGCATGTTTACTCCCGCACAGTGGACATCCTGTCCAGGCTGCCGGGCGTCCGTGCCCGGACTGTTGAAACAAGCAAAAAACAAGGCCGGTTGCCCGGCCTTGTCGTAGTGCTCAACTCGCTGACACCGTCATTCCGGCGCAAGCCGGAATCCAGGAAGACGGGCTTCAGCGCTGCAGCCCTGGATACCGGCTTTCGCCGGTATGACGATGGCTTTGATTGTTGCCTTGCCCATCACAGCTTCGACGTCAACTCCGGTACGGCGGTAAACAGATCCGCGACCAGTCCGAAGTCGGCCACTTCGAAGATCGGCGCCTCGGCGTCCTTGTTGATGGCGACGATGGTGCGGGCGTCCTTGATGCCGGCCAGGTGCTGGATGGCGCCGGAGATGCCGATGGCGAAGTACAGCTCCGGCGCGATGATCTTGCCGGTCTGGCCCACCTGCATGTCGTTGGGGACGTAGCCGGAGTCCACCGCGGCGCGCGAGGCGCCGACGCCGGCCTTGAGCTTGTCGGCCAGCTCGTAGATGACCTTGAAGTTCTCCGAGCTGCCGAGCGCGCGGCCGCCGGAGACGACGCGGCTGGCGGACTGCAGGTCGGGACGCTCGCTCTTCTGCGCTTCGAGCTTGACGAAGCGGGTGTGCGAAGGGATGGCGGCTTCGACCGAGGTCTTCTCGACGGCGGCCGAGCCGGTGGCGCCGACGGCGCTGAACGAGGCCAGGCGGACGGTGGCGACCACGGCCGGGGCGGCCGGGGCTTCCACGGTCACGATGGCGTTGCCGGCGTAGATCGGCCGGTCGAAGCTGGTCGGGCCGTGCACGGCCATGACGTCGGACACCTGCTGCACGCCGAGCTTGGCGGCGACGCGCGGCAGCAGGTCCTTGCCGAAGGTGGTGCCGGGCGCCAGGATGTGGCTGTAGCCGTTCTTGGCCAGGGCGACGATCTGGGGCGCCAGGACGGCGGCCAGGGCGTGGTCGTTCTCGGCGCGGTCGAGCTGCAGGACCTTGGTCACGCCGTCGAGCTTGGCGGCCTCGGCGGCGGCGGCGCTGCCGTCCTTGGCGAACACGGCGACGTGGATTTCGCCGCCGATGGCCTTGGCGGCGGTGACGACCTTGGCGATGCCGGCGTTGAGCTTGCCGTCGGCCTGCTGGCCGATGATCAGAATCTTAGACATGGTATGGAATCCTTAAATCAGGCCTTTGCCCTTGAGTGCGGCGACGAGGTCGTCGACGGTCTTGACCATGACGCCCTTGGAGCGCTTCGGCGGGGCGGCGGTCTTGCTGGCCTTGAGGCCGGAGCCGGCGGTGACGCCGAGCTCGCCCAGGGTGATGGCCTCGATCGGCTTCTTCTTGGCCTTCATGATGTCCGGCAGCTTGAGGTAGCGCGGCTCGTTGAGGCGCAGGTCGGCGGTGACCACCGCCGGCAGGTCGACTTCCAGGGTTTCCAGGCCGGCGTCGACTTCGCGGGTGACGGTGGCCTTGGCGGCTTCCAGCTCGATCTTGCTGGCGAAGGTGGCCTGCGGCAGGTCGAGGATGGCGGCGACCATCTGGCCGGTCTGGTTGGCGTCGTCGTCGATGGCCTGCTTGCCCAGCAGGAACAGGTTGGCGCCTTCCTTCTTGAACACGGCGGCCAGGGCCTGGGCGGCGGTGAGGGGCTGCACCTCGCCTTCTTCCTTGACGTGGACGGCGCGGTCGGCGCCGAAGGCCAGCGCGGTGCGCAGGGTTTCCTCGCACTTGGCGCCGCCGATGGTCACGGCCACGATCTCGGTGACCTTGCCTTTTTCCTTCAGGCGCACCGCCTCTTCCATGGCGATCTCGTCGAACGGATTGACGCTGAACTTGACGCCGTCCGTCACCACGCCCGAACCATCCGGCTTCACCTGGATGCGGACGTTGTAGTCCACCACGCGCTTGACGCTTACCAATGCTTTCATTTCAATCTCTGGTTGTAAAACCTAAGTCCGAGTAAAACCCTGTTCCCTGCGGCGGTGGAACTCTGCCGCACTGCAGACGGAAAAGTCCAGATCGCGGATGCGGCCGTCCTTCAGGCCGTAGACCCAGCTGTGCACGCACAGTTCCTGGCCGCGCTCCCAGGCATCGCGCACCACCGTGGTCTCGCAGACGTTGGTGGCCTGCTCCAGCGAGTTCAGCTCGCACAGGCGGTCGGCGCGCTGGTCGTCGTTCTCGATCTGCGCCAGCTCGCGGCGGTATTCGGTAGCGACGTCGCGCACGTGCTGGATCCAGTTGTCGGCCAGGCCGACGCGCTGCCGGTCCAGCGCCGCGCGCACGCCGCCGCAGCCGTAGTGGCCGACGACCATGATGTGCTTGACCTTCAGCACCTCCACCGCGAACTGCAGCACGGAGAGGAAGTTGAGGTCGCTGTGCACCACCACGTTGGCGACGTTGCGATGGACGAACACCTCGCCCGGCGGCAGGTCGATGATCTCGTTGGCCGGCACCCGGCTGTCGGCGCAGCCGATCCACAGGTATTCCGGCGACTGCTGCTTGGCCAGGGTCGCGAAAAAACCCGGGCGCTCGATCTCGGTGCGCAAGGCCCAGGAACGGTTCTTCTGCAGCAGGTGATCCAGCGTATTCGGCACGGTCGCTTTTCCTTGCGGCTCCGCCTTACATGTTGGGGTAGTTCGGGCCGCCGGAGCCTTCCGGCGCGACCCAGGTGATGTTCTGCGCCGGGTCCTTGATGTCGCAGGTCTTGCAGTGCACGCAGTTCTGGGCGTTGATCTGGAAGCGCCGGGCCTCGCCCTCGCCCACCACCTCGTACACGCCCGCCGGGCAATAGCGCTGCGCCGGCTCGTCGTAGAGCGGCAGGTTCCGGGCGATCGGAATGCTCGGGTCGGCCAGCTTGAGGTGGACCGGCTGGTCCTCCTCGTGGTTGGTGCTGGAGAGGAACACCGAGGACAGCTTGTCGAAGCTGATCACGCCGTCCGGCTTCGGATATTCGATCTTGCGGCTCTGCGCCGCCGGCTTGAGCGTGGTGTGGTCCGGCGTGGTGTCGTGCAGCGTGAAGGGCAGCTTGCCGCGGAACCAGTTCTGGTCGATGTAGTTGAACGCCGCGCCGCCGAGCACGCCGAACTTGTGCATGGCCGGGCCGAAGTTGCGGTCGCGGTACAGCTCGTCGTAGAGCCAGCTGGCCTTGAAGCTCTCGGGATAAGCCTTCAGCTCGTCGCCGCCCGCCGCCCCGGCAAGCAGCGCGGCGGCGGCGGCGTCGGCCGCCAGCATGCCGGACTTCATCGCCGTGTGGCTGCCCTTGATCTTGGAGAAGTTGAGGGTGCCGAGGTCGCAGCCGATCAGCGCGCCGCCGGGGAAGACCATCTTCGGCAGGCAGTTGAAGCCGCCCTTGGTGATGGCGCGGGCGCCGTAGGAGACGCGCTTGCCGCCGTCGAGGTACTTCTTCAGCACCGGGTGGTGCTTGATGCGCTGCAGCTCGTCGAACGGCGACAGGTAGGGGTTGCTGTAGGCCAGGTCGACGATCAGGCCGACGTACACCTGGTGGTTCTCCAGGTGGTACATGAAGAAGCCGCCGGGGTTGGCGCCGTCGAGGGGCCAGCCGGTGCCGTGGATCACCAGGCCCTGCTCGTGCTTGGCCGGGTCGATGGTCCACAGTTCCTTCAGGCCGATGCCGTAGTGCTGCGCGTCGGACGCCGAGTCGAGCTGGTAGTGCTTGAGCAGGCGCTTGCCGAGATGGCCGCGGCAGCCCTCGGCGAACAGGGTGTACTTGGCGCGCAGCTCGATGCCCGGGGTGTAGACGCCTTCCTTGGGCTTGCCGTCGTGGCCGACGCCCATGTCGCCGATCTGCACGCCGCGCACGACGTTCTGCTCGTCGATCAGGATCTCCTGGGCGGCGAAGCCCGGGTAGATCTCGACGCCGAGACTCTCGGCCTGCTGCGCCAGCCAGCGGCACAGGTTGCCGAGCGAGATGATGTAGTTGCCCTCGTTGTGCATGGTGTGCGGCACGAACGGACCGGGCGTCTTGATGCCGGCGGTGGGGCTGGTGAAGAACCAGACCTCGTCGCGCTTGACCGGTGCGTTGAGCGGGGCACCGAGTTCCTTCCAGTTGGGGAACAGCTCGTTCAGCGCGCGCGGCTCGAACACCGCGCCGGAGAGGATGTGGGCGCCCACTTCCGAGCCCTTCTCCACCAGGCAGACCGAGATTTCCTTGCCGGCCTCGGCCGCCTTCTGCTTGATGCGGCAGGCGGCCGACAGACCGGCGGGACCGCCGCCGACGACGAGGACGTCGTATTCCATTACATCGCGTTCAACGCTCATTTTTTGTACTCTCGGGCGGCGCGCAGGCGCTTTCTGGGCTGGTTTGGGCGGATTTCGACGGGGTCGAGCCGCTTATTTTACCGCCTTGAGCGCCTTTGGCGACTGGCCGGAGGGCGCTACCCGGTTAATTTCTCGGCCAAACCCCTCGGAACAGGCACGGGATGGTCGAGCAACATCTGTGCAAACGCCTTGCCCTGCGGGTCGGTGCGCAGCGAGGCGGCGCCACCGCTGCCCAGGGCGTGGTGCAGCAGGAAGTTGAGGCTGTGGCTGCCCGGCAGCTCCCAGCGCTCGACCCTGCCCTGTTCGCCGCCGGCGAGCACGTGGGCGAACCAGCGGCGGACCTGGCTGGCGCTCAGGGCCGCCTTGATGTAGGGCAGGTATTCGCGCCGGCGCGCGGCGACGCCGATGTTGCAATGATCGCCCTTGTCGCCGGAGCGGGCCACGGCGAGCCGGACCAGCGGGACCTCGACGCCGTCCTTCAGCTCCGGCGCCGGCAGATCCTCGGCCTCGGCCGGCGGCGGCACGAAGCCGCCGGCGGTCGGCACCGCCACGGCGAAGCGCTCCCCGCCCACCACCGCCTCGATCGGCACCTGGCTCTTCGGCACCAGGGTCGAGAACAGTTTGGGAATCATGTTCGGCTCCGGCCGGCCGCCGCCGAAATAGCCGGTGAAGCCGGGCGACATGGCGGTCGCGGCCTGCACGATCTCGCGCGCGAACAGCTTCAGCGCCTTGGGATTGGGATGCTGGGCGACGATCTTGACCACCACCTCGCGCGTCGCCGCGGCGGCGGGGCGGGCGTGCGGGCCGTAGCTTTCCTCGGCGCCGATGCAATGGATATCGATGCCGGTGAAGTC
>Ga0209233_1001244_pt1 | contig 10240 bp, 7 predicted proteins | sample AraplaCL_Cvi_mCL_FD_184269 | JGI IMG/M metagenome (GOLD analysis project Ga0209233, IMG submission 184269) | Arabidopsis root microbial communities from the University of North Carolina, USA - plate scrape CL_Cvi_mCL (SPAdes) (version 2) | ecosystem: Host-associated > Plants > Roots > Endosphere ... | reverse complement strand
GATGTTCGGAATCCGCTTCGAGCCTGGTTGCGGCAGCGCCTCGAGCGTCATCTCGGTGCCGAAGGGAAAACCATCCTCCGCACGCGCGAGCGTTGACATCGCGAGCACTGCAACCGCCGCACACACCGTCTGCTTGAGCGAAACCATAAGACCTCTCGACCGACCTGATTTGCCGGACCTTCTAGAGCCTTTCCCGTTCCGATGGAATCGGAACGGGGCTCTAGATTCTTGTTTTAACGCGTTTTCTTGACGCGAACCGGTATCCACTTCGCTCGAAAACAAGACGGCGGCGCGATTGAGAAGGTTCGCCCGTTCACCATGCAAAAATCCCCGCGGGGGCGAAGCCCCGCGGGGATTTGCGTGAAAGCCCGGCCCGCTACTTCAGGACCAGCGCCGAGAACGGCCAGACATAGGCTTGCAACGTCACGAGCACACCGACGAGACAGGCCAGCACGATCGAGTGCCAGAACACGAAGCGCAGGATCGTGCCCTCGTGGCCATACCAGTTGGTGGCGGTGGAGGCGACCACGATCGACTGCGCGTCGATCATCTTGCCCATCACGCCGCCGGACGAGTTCGCCGCCGCCATCAGGATCGGCGACAAGCCGAGCTGTTGGGAGGTGATCTTCTGGAGGTTGCCGAACAGGATGTTCGAGGACGTGTCCGATCCGGTCAGCGCCACGCCGAGCCAACCGAGCAGCGTGCCGAAGAAGGGATAGAGCACGCCGGTCGCGGCGAAGGCGAGGCCGAGCGTCGCGTCGACGCCGGACAGCCGCGTCAGCGTGCCGATCGCGAGCATCGCCGAGATCGTGATCAGCGAGATCGCGCACAGCCGGATGGTGCGGCCGTACTCGGTCACGAGCCGGCCGGGACCGACGCCCATCAGGAAGCCGGAGATGATCGCCGCGATCAGCATGCCCGTGCCGGTGAACGAGAGATAGGTGAAGCTGAACACCGCACTCTCTTTCGTCGGTCCTGGCGCGACCGGCGGCATCTTGTTGATCATCTGATGCAGCTCGGGAACGGGATAATTCCAGGTGAAGATCGAGTTCGCCCAGGTCTTGAAGCCGCCGTTGCCCCAGATCAGCATCACGATGCAGACGATGATCCACGGCAGCAGCGCGTTGAACAGCTCGCTTTGCGTCAACGGCGTCTTGTCGAGCGGTTTTGCCGCCGCCATCGTGGCCGCCGATTCATCGCGGCCGCGCAGCGCCGGCGACAGCCAGAGCTGCCTGGGCTGCCAGACCTTCAGGAACAGGATCAGCGCCCCCATCGAGATCAGCGACGCTCCGATGTCGACGATCCAGGGATTGACGTAGTTCGAGATCACGAATTGCGGGACCGCGAACGAGACGCCGGTGACCAGGATCGCCGGCCAGACGTCCTTCATGCCCTTCCAGCCCGCGAACGCCCACACCACCCAGAACGGCACGATCAGCGAGAAGAACGGCAATTGCCGTCCGACCATCGCGCCGAGGATGTAGGGATCGAGCCCGGTGACCGAGGCGAGGCCCTGGATCGGCGTGCCCAGCGCGCCATAGGCGACGGGCGCGGTGTTGGCGATCAGCGACAGGCCGGAAGCCGCGAGCGGCGAGAAGCCGAGGCCGATCAGCACGGCGCCCGTGATCGCGACCGGCGTGCCGAAGCCCGAGGCGCCCTCGAAGAAGGCGCCGAACGAGAACGCGATCAGCAGCAATTGCAGCCGCCGGTCCTCGGTGACGCCGCCGACCGCGCGCTTGAGCAACTCGAAGCGCCCGGTGGTCACCGTCACCTGGTAGAGGAAGATGACGTTGAGAACGATCCAGCCGATCGGGAAGAAGCCGGTGACGATGCCGAGGATCGAAGCACGGATCGACATGTTCGTCGGCATCGTGAAGACAAAGATCGTGATCAGATTGGCCACGATCACGGCGATGATCGCCGCGATGTGAGCCTGAACGCGACCGCTCGCGATCAGGATCAGCAACGTGACGACAGGCACCGCCGCCGCGATGGTCGACAGCACCGGGCTGTGCAGCGGATCATAGACTTGATTCCACATGGTCTTCCTCCCCCACGCATGTGTTGCGGCAGGCGACCTTGCGTGGACGGCACGGCCTGCTTGGCGTTGGAAGTGATAACCCCGGGGCTGGACGCGAATTGCCCGCGAATGCGCGGTTCCCGCCCCTGCTCACAAGCTCGCGAAATCCTGGAGGCCCCCACCCCACGCCGTTACGCCCATGCTAGGGTTGCAAGGCCGCCCAAGCCAACGCAAATTGCAGGACTTGCGACTTTAGTCTAAGCGCGCCCGTTTCCGCCGTCGCCGCAAGCCTTTGGCTCCAGGCATTTGTGCACATCCCCTCGAGGAGACAGAGCTCTGTGAAGAACATCCGCGCCACGCTCGCGACCGTCTGGCGAATCGCCATCCCCTACTTCCGGTCGGAGGACAAATGGGCCGGCCGCGGCCTGCTCGGCGCCGTGATCGCGATGGAGCTGGCGCTGGTCGCAATCAACGTCCTGGTCAGCCAATGGCAGAACCGGTTCTTCAGTGCGATCCAGGAATATCAAACCGAGCAGTTCGTCAGGGAGATCTGGATCTTTCTTGGCCTTGCTTTCACCTTCGTCGCGCTGGCGGTCTACAAGCTCTATTTGAACCAGTGGCTCCAGATCCGCTGGCGGCAATGGCTGACGCGGCATTATCTCGGCGAGTGGCTCGACGGCGCCACGCACTACCGCATGCAGCTGAAGGGCGACACGGCCGACAATCCGGACCAGCGCATCACCGAGGACGTCAAGAATTTCGTCGAGCAGACCCTGACCATCGGGCTCGGCCTGCTCTCCTCGGTCGTCACGCTGTTCTCCTTCGCATTCATCCTCTGGGGACTATCCAACAAGGCCCCCCTGCACATCAACGGGACCGATATCATCGTTCCCGGTTTCCTGTTCTGGTGTGCGCTGGTCTATGCGGTGCTGGGGACGGCGCTGACGCACTGGATCGGTTCTCCGCTCATCAACCTCAATTTCGAGCAGCAGCGCTTTGAGGCCGACTTCCGCTTCAACCTGATCCGCGTGCGCGAAAATTCCGAGCAGATCGCCCTGCTGAAGGGCGAGAGCGCGGAGCGAGGAAATCTCTTGCAGCGCTTCGGCTTCGTCATCGGCAACTGGTACGCGATCATGAGCCGGACCAAGCGCCTGACCGCCTTCACGGCAAGCTACAATCAGGCCGCCGTGATCTTTCCCTATGTGGTGGTGGCGCCGACTTACTTTGCCAAGCGAATCCAGCTCGGCGACATGATGCAGACCGGCTCGGCGTTCGGCAGCGTGCAGGATGCGCTGTCCTTCTTCGTCTCGGCGTACCGATCGCTGGCGGAATGGCGCTCGGTGATCGCGCGCCTCGACGGCTTCGAGATGTCGGTCAGTTCGGCCGCCAGCGCTGCGGCGCACGAGCCGACCATCGGCGTCGCACCGTCGAACGGCAACGCGATCACGCTCGGGCAATTGCTGGTGAATCTGCCGAACGGCGAGCCGCTGGTCAGCGTCGCGGCCTTCACGGTCCAGCCGGCGGAGCGGGTGCTGGTCACGGGTCCGTCCGGCTCCGGCAAGTCGACCCTGTTCCGGGCCGTCGCCGGCATCTGGCCATTCGGCAGCGGGACGATCGCCATTCCCGAGAAGGCGAAGCTGATGATGCTGCCGCAGCGCCCCTATTTCCCGATCGGCGCGCTCGGGGATGCCGTGATCTACCCCTCCGAGCACGGCACGATCGCGCCAGAGACAATCGCGGAAGCGCTGGTTGCAGTCGGCATGCCGCGTCTGGCGAAACGGCTCGACGAGCACGGCCATTGGAACCGGATGCTGTCGCTCGGCGAGCAGCAGCGCCTCGGGCTCGCCCGCGCGTTGCTGCAAGTGCCGGACTATCTGTTCCTGGACGAGGCCACGGCATCGCTGGACGAGCCGTCGGAGGCCCGGCTGTACCGGCTGCTGGCGGAGAAGCTGCCGCAGGCCACCATCGTCTCGATCGGCCACCGCTCGACGCTGGATGCCTTCCACACCCGCAAGGTGACGATGGTGAAGGACGGCGAGATCCACGTCCTCGGCAGAGACGGCGCGTCCGCCGCGAAGGAGCCGAGTGCGGCGGGCTGAGACGGCAGGCACCGAAGTTTCCACATCGTCATGCCCGGGCTTGTCCCGGGCATCACGTTCTTTGTGCGGCTACGTGGACGGCCGGGACAAGCCCGGCCATGACGGACATAGGGAGCGGCCGTCAAGTCAGGGACTCCCCCCAAAGCAAAAGGGCGGCAGGTTGCCCTGCCGCCCTCGAAGTCGTCTCGGGACAAAACTTACTTCAGGTTGCTCATCGCCGTCAGGTCGAAGGACAGCTTGGCAATGCCGGCCGCGCCGCACCAGTTGGAGCCAGCGCCGCCCGGGTTGATCGGGGTGACGTTGGTGGTGCCGGTGGCGTTGAAGGCGCTGGTGAAGGCGTTGCAATCACCCTTGTTCAGGTCGGTGTCGGAGTAACGCAGATCCAGCGTGAACACCTTGTAGGTGAAGCCGATGCCGATATTCCAGGTGTTGTAGTCCTTGTAGGGAATACCGTTGGCGAAAACGGTGCCGACGCCGGTGCCGTAGAAGGCATCCGAAGTGCCGAACCACTGGCGACCGAACTCACCCGACACGTACATGCCGACGCCAGACGGGCCGAAGACCGTGCTGGGTGCCGTGTACTTGGCGGTCAACGAAGCGTAGTTGCCCCAGGCACCCGAGTTCAGGAAGTTCGGCGAGTAGTACTCGGTCGCACCGACGGTGAAGCTGTCGTTGATGGTGTAGTTCACCTTGCCGTAGACTTCGAAGAAGCTGACGTCCTTCTTCATGACGTTGCCGTCGCCGAGGAAGATCGTGGTCGTGCTGACCGGACAGACGTTGCCGCCGGGAACGACGCCGCCGCCGACAGCGGTCACAGCGTTGTCCGCGCAGCTTCCACCCGGATACAGGTAGCCCCAGACGCCGATGTCGAAGGCGAAGGCACCGAAAGTCGGGCGGATACCGCCGTAGATGTCGACTTCAGCAGCAGCGCGGTTGGCGAAGGAGATGCTCTCCGCGGACACGCCGACGTAGAGCTGGAGATCCTTATTGATGTTGTAGCGCGGCTCGAAATACGCGGCGACCGACGGCTGGTGGTTCGACTGGGTCACGCCGCGGAAGATGTAATCGCTCATGACCGCGCCGCCGAAGGCGATGTCCCAGGGATCGAACGCAGCGACCGGCGGAGCCTTCTTGGCCTTCACAGCCATGTCTGCCGCGAAAGCCGAACCCGTCGTCACCATTGCCAGCGCCGTTGCCAACAAAGCCACTTTTTTCATTTCGATCCCCATCACCAGTTCTAACCCCAGTCGGGTCCCGGAAGCCCCCCGGGGTTGCTCGACCTGATTGCAATTTCGTTACTGCGGCAATTTGGATTGGGGGACGTGAACCGTGAAGCAAAAAACACGGGCATCTGCCGACTTTTTAGGCGTTCTGACGATTCCACGAAAGGTTGTCACGCTGTGTGGCTTCTCGATCACATTATTTTCACGCCAAAGTGCACAGCGAGGCCCGGGTTACTACGTGGGCCCGGCAATCCGTGGCAGGCGCGCTACGAATCAAGCTGGCGCGAAAACCAGCGGCCGACGGCGTGCCCCGCCGCGATGCAAAAAGGCCGCAGCGTCTCCGCTGCGGCCTGCTGCTGTCTGTCGATCGCAAGCGTCGGATCGGCCCCCCTTGGGCCTAACCTTGCCCCTCGGCCGGCGTCGGTTCCGCAGAAGACGAAGGCATCGCCCAGCTGGTCTCGGCGACAGGCTCTGGAGCCGGAGCTGCCACCGGCGCTGACGGCTTCGGCCCGGGCGCTGCCTTCGCCTTCTTCGGTGCCGCTTTCTTCACAGTCTTCTTCGGAGCAGCCGTCTTGGCCGCAGCCTTCTTGGCCGACTTCTTTGCAGCCTTCTTCGGGGCGGCCTTCTTGGCTTTCTTGGCCGACTTCTTTGCGGACTTCTTGGCCGACTTCTTCGTCGCCTTCTTGGCGGACTTCTTCGCTGTCTTCTTGGCCGCTACAACCTTCTTGGCCTTTTTGGCCTTCTTGCTTTTCTTCTTCTTCGCTTTCGCCATCGTGGTCCTCCTGTTGCCGCCGAACAATGGTCGATCGGGCGTCGTTCTGCCGTCACCTCGGGAAGGACGATTCAGCTCGACGTGTGGAGTGCCGGCCGCGATCCGCCCGTAGCCCAATCAAGAAGCTCAATCGTGTGTACGACCGGAACTGACGTGCCACTGGCAATCTGCACCATGCAGCCGATATTGCCCGCGGCAATCATGTCCGGCTTGACGCTCGCGATGTTGGCGACCTTGCGATCGCGCAACCGGCCCGCAAGCTCGGGCTGGAGAATGTTGTAGGTCCCCGCCGAACCGCAACACAAATGGCTCTCGGGCACATCTTTCACCACGAATCCATTCTTGGAAAGCAATTCTTTCGGAAGGCCCGTGATTTTCTGTCCGTGCTGCAACGAACACGCGGAGTGATAGGCGACGACGACGTTGTCTTGCCGTGCGACCTGCTCCAATTCGAGACCGGCGACATATTCGGTGATGTCCTTGGCGAGCGCGGACACCTTCGCTGCATCGTCCGCGAAGGCTTGATCCTCGCGCAGCAGATAGCCGTAGTCCTTGATCACGGTGCCGCAGCCGGATGCCGTCACTAGGATGGCGTCGAGCCCCTCGCCGGCCGCCTCCTTTCGCCACGCCGCGACGTTGGCGCGGGCCCGCGCCAGCGCGTCCTGGTCATTGCCGAGATGATGGGTCAGCGCGCCGCAGCATTGCTCGTCCCGGACCAGGACGACCTCGATGCCGTGGCGGGTGAGCAGGCTGATGGCGGCTTGGTTGATGCGCGGTGCCAGCACCTGCTGGGCGCAGCCTTGCAACAGCGCGACCCGGCCGCGCTTCTTGCCGAGCGCTGCGAACACGCTGCCCGGCAAGGCGCCCGGCGCCGGCAGCCGGTTCGGCGCCAGCGCCAGCATCGCCTTGAGGCGCTGGATCAGGCCGGGCGTCGCCGATGGGCGCGGCGTCGGCAGGAATACGGCCAGCGGACGGGCAAGCCGCGACAGCCACATGCTAATGCGAAAACGCTGCGGGTTGGGCAGCACGAAGGCCAGGAGCTGGCGCAGCAACCGCTCGGTCAGCGGCCGCTGATAACGCTGCTCGATCCTGACCCTGGCCTGGTCGACCAGGTGCATGTAGTTCACGCCGGAGGGGCAGGTCGTCATGCAGGACAGGCACGACAGGCAGCGGTCGACGTGCTTGACCACTTCTGCCGTGGGGGTCTGGTCCTTTTCCAGCATCTCCTTGATCAAATAGATGCGGCCGCGCGGGCTATCGAGCTCATCGCCGAGCAGCACATAGGTCGGGCAGGTTGCGGTGCAGAAGCCGCAATGGACGCAGGCGCGCAGAATCTTGTCGGCTTCCGCGATATCGGGGTCGGCGAGCTGCGCCAATGAGAATTCGGTCTTCATTCAGCAAGGCCTCGCGTCAGCCGGCCCCGGTTCAAGATCGCCTTCGGATCGAAACTGGCGCGGACCCGCTCGCTCAGCGCGGCAATGCCTGATGCTTGCGGATGGAATACGTCGACCGTCCGCCTGACATCCTCGGCCGCGCGGATCAGCGTGGCGTGCCCGCCAAAGGCATCCGCGCGCCGGCGCACGGCCGGCGCATGTGCATCGCCCTTCGGCGGCAGCGCCGCCCAGATCAGGCCGCCGCCCCAATCGTAGATCACCTCGCCCCCGGTCTCGTGCGCCAATTGCGTGCCCAACGCTGCGCCCGAGGCCGGCGGACAGACAATTCGCCACACCGGCCAGGCGCCGAGCGCGCCGCCGGCTGCAAACGGCAGCACGTCGCGGATCGTGGCCCACAGCGCCGCAGAGGCCGTGTCCTCGATCAGCGTCGCGGTCCCGAACGGCGCCAGCAATTCGCGCAGCGAGCCGGCGCGATGGGCGGCGGAGGCCGTGATGCCTTCGAGCCGCAGCAGGGTCAGCGCCTCGCCCTGCCCTGCGATATCGCCGAGCCCGTCCGTCTTGGCCCGGAATGCCTGATACGGCAGATGCGCCGCGGCGGAGACATCAAAGGGTGAGCCGAGCGCCGCGGTCATCGCCTTGTTGGCGGCGGCATCATCCAATCCGCGCAGCAGCAGCGTCCGCTCGGCTTCCGGCTTCGGCATCACCTTCAGCGTGACCTCGGTCATGACAGACAGCGTGCCCCAGGAGCCCGCGAGCAGCTTGCAGAGGTCATAACCGGTGACGTTCTTCACCACCTTGCCGCCGGCCTTGAAGCTGTCGCCGAACCCCGACACGGCGTGGGCCCCGAGCAGATGGTCGCGCGCCCCGCCCGCCTTGATCCGTCGCGGGCCGGCGAGGCCTGCCGCGATCATGCCGCCGATGGTGCCTGATACCGGCGTGCCGAGCAGCGGCGCCGTGTTCATCGGCTCGAAGGCGAATTGCTGGTTCTTGGCATCGATCAGCGACAGCACGTCGGCCAGCGGTGCGCCGGCCTGGAGCGTGATGATCAGTTCGTTGGGCTCATAGGAGGTGACGGCGTTCAGCGCAGACACGTCGAGCACGGCGTTGGTCGCCATGGCATGGCCAATGCTGCGCTTGCTGCCATGACCGATGATCTCGAGCGGCTGCTCATTGGCAATCGCCGCGCGCACCACCTCTTCGACGTCTTTTGCGTCACGTACCCTGAGCGTATCCACGGGAAAAGGCGGTAGCGAAATTCGCCGCCAAAATCAAATGCGGCGTGATGCCGGCAACCATCGCCGGCACGTTCGGGATCCACCACGGGGGGGCACATCGACACTTCGATCACCGGCGAACCAAAGCCGGCGGGGCCATCGCTACAAGTCTGTGCCGATCGCGATCGAGACCAACCGATGGAGACGGACATCATGAACCACTATGCCACGCAGAAATCGCTCAGCGACGCCGTCGACGGCGGCGGCCTGCTCGTCGTCGCGCAATGGGAGGCCAAGCCCGGCGAGGCCGACAAGGTCGCCCGATCCTCGACCGCTTCCTGCCGGAGGCGCAGCGCGAGGACGGCGTCAAGCTGTTCCTGATCTCGCGCGCCAGGGACAATCCGGCCCAGTTCCTGTTCTACGAGCTGTTCCGCGACGAGGCGGCTTTCAAGGCGCATCAGGATAGCGCACATTTCAAGACTTATATTGCCGGCGAAGCATTGCCGCTGCTGGCCAAGCGAGAGCGAGCGCAATACGGGCTGTTGTAAGGGCTGCGAGGGAAGAGGCTCATTGCAAGCCTCTTCCCTCCGCGAGCTTCCCTAGAACCGTGGCAAATCGGGAAACGCCACTTTCCCGGCATGCACGTGCATGCGGCCGAGCTCGGCGCAGCGGTGCAGGGTCGGAAACACTTTTCCAGGGTTGAGCAGGCCCTGCGAATCGAAGGCGCATTTCAGCCGTTGCTGCTGGTTGAGGTCGATCTCGCTGAACATGTCGGGCATGAGGTCGCGCTTCTCGATGCCGACGCCGTGCTCACCGGTCAGCACGCCGCCGAACTCGACGCAGGCGCGCAGGATGTCGGCACCGAAGGCTTCAGCGCGCTCGATCTCGCCCGGCTTGTTGGCATCGTAGAGGATCAGCGGATGCAGATTGCCGTCGCCGGCGTGGAATACGTTGGCGCAGCCGAGCTGGTATTTTTCCGAGAGCTCGCGAATCCGCGCCAGCGCCTTCGGCAGCGCGCCGCGCGGGATGGTGCCGTCCATGCAGAGATAGTCGGGCGAGATGCGGCCCACGGCCGGGAACGCGGCCTTGCGGCCGGCCCAGAACAAATTGCGCTCGGCCTCCGAGGTCGAGATCTGGCAGGTGGTCGAGCCGCAGGCGTTCGCGATGGTCTCGACGCGGGTGATCAGCTCGTCGACCTCGATCTTGGGGCCGTCGAGCTCGATGATGAGCAGCGCTTCGACGTCGAGCGGATAGCCGGCATGGACGAAGGCTTCGGCGGCGTGTATCGCCGGCTTGTCCATCATCTCCATGCCGCCCGGAATGATGCCGGCGCCGATGATGCGCGCCACGCATTCGCCGGCCGCCTCGACTTGCGCGAAGCCGACCATCAGAGCGCGCGCCGTCTCGGGCTTTTGCAGGATGCGCACCGTGATCTCGGTGATGACGCCGAGCAGGCCTTCGGAGCCGGTGATGACGCCCATCAGATCGTAACCGGAATTCTCCGCCGATTTGCCGCCG
>Ga0209233_1001243_pt1 | contig 10246 bp, 4 predicted proteins | sample AraplaCL_Cvi_mCL_FD_184269 | JGI IMG/M metagenome (GOLD analysis project Ga0209233, IMG submission 184269) | Arabidopsis root microbial communities from the University of North Carolina, USA - plate scrape CL_Cvi_mCL (SPAdes) (version 2) | ecosystem: Host-associated > Plants > Roots > Endosphere ... | reverse complement strand
TGCCCGACACCTCGCCGGTGCCGAAGAAGGATTCGATGGGGATGGACTACATCCCCGTCTATGAGGGCGAGGACAGCGACGACGGCTCGATCAAGCTGTCGCCCGGCAAGATCCAGCGCAGCGGCGTCAAATCCGAGCCCGTCGAATTGCGCCGGCTCGGGACGCTGGTGCGCGCGCCCGGCACGATCCAGCTCGACGAACGCCGGGTCTCGGTGGTCGCAATGCGCGCCGAGAGCTTTGTGCAGAAGGTCGCCGACGTCACCACCGGCAGCCGCGTGACAAAGGGCCAGCCGCTGATGGACATTTACAGCTCCGCGGTGTCGTCGGCGGCCGCCGAATATCTCGCTACCATCACCTCGAGGACGACGGCCGGCATCGAGCCTTATGGGCGAGGCGCCCGGCAGCGGCTGGTCAATCTCGACCTCCCCGAGCCCGTCATTGCGGAGATGGAAAAGAACCATGCGGTGCCGATCACCATCCCCTGGTCGTCGCCGCGCGACGGCATCGTGCTCCAGCGCAACGCGATCGAGGGCATGCGCGCCCAGCCCGGCGACGTGCTGTTCCGCATCGCCGACATCTCGCTTGTGTGGGCGACCGTCGATGTCGCCGAGCGCGACCTCGGCCATGTCGTCATCGGTCAGCCCGTCACGGTGCGGGCTCGCTCCTATCCCGGCCGGAGCTTCAAGGGCCTGATCAGCGTAATCTACCCGCAACTGAACAAGGAGACGCGCACGGCACGGGTGCGGGTCGAGTTGAAAAATGCCGATCTCGCTCTGCTGCCGGACATGTATGTCGACGCCGAGATCGACACCGGCACACCGGCGCCGGTGCTCTCGGTCGCCGAAAGCGCGGTGCTCGACACCGGCAGCTGGCAGGCCGTGCTGGTCGACAAGGGCCAGGGCCGCTTCGAGCCGCGCGAGGTCAAGCTCGGCCGCCGCGGCGAGGGCCATGTCGAGATCCGCGAGGGCCTCGCCGAGGGCGATGCGGTCGTCACGTCCGCCAACTTCCTGATCGACGCCGAGAGCAATCTCAAGGCCGCGCTCAAGGGCTTTGCCGAAGCCGGCAACGCGCGCGATGGCGAGATAGGAACGGGAGCCAGGCCATGATCGCACGCATCATCGCCTGGTCGGCGCGCAACCTGCTGCTGGTGCTGTTCGGCACCGGCTTTGCCGCCGCCGCGGGTCTGTACGCGCTTCTTCATCTGCCGCTGGATGCCATTCCCGATCTCTCCGACACCCAGGTCATCGTCTACACCGAATATCAGGGACAGGCGCCGCAGGTGATCGAGGACCAGGTCACCTATCCTCTCACCACCGCGATGCTGACGGTGCCGAAGTCGAAGGTGGTACGCGGCTTCTCCTTCTTCGGCGTATCCTTCGTCTACGTCATCTTCGAGGACGGCACCGACATCTACTGGGCGCGCTCGCGCGTGCTTGAATTCCTCAACGGCGCGGCATCGCGGCTGCCGGCCGGGGTCACGCCGACGATCGGTCCCGATGCCACCGGCGTCGGCTGGGTCTACCAATACGCCGTGATGTCGAAACAGCTAAACCTCGCGGAGCTCAGGACGATCCAGGACTGGAACCTGAAATTCGCGCTCGCCAAGGCGGAGGGCGTTGCGGAGGTCGCCGGGATCGGCGGCTTCGTCAAGCAGTACAACGTCATTCTCGATCCGCAGCGCATGCGCGATCTCGGCATCACCATGCAAAAGATGCGCGAGGCGATCCGCGCCAGCAACGCCGATGTCGGCGGCCGCACGGTAGAGCTCTCCGAGTTCGAATACGTCATCCGCGGCAAGGGCTATCTCAGGAGCGTCGACGATATCGGCAATATCGTGCTGAAGGCCGACAACGGCACGCCGGTCAAGCTGCGCGACGTCGCCCGGGTCGAACTGGGTCCGGACGAGCGACGCGGCATCGCCGAGCTCAATGGCGAGGGAGAGGTCGCCAGCGGCATCGTGCTCCAGCGCTTCGGCATGAATGCGCTCGACGTGATCGAGAACGTCAAGAAGCGGTTCAGGGAGATCGCGACGAGCCTGCCGAAATCGGTCGAGATCGTCCCGGTCTACGACCGCTCGAACCTGATCTACGCGGCGATCGACACGCTGAAGCATACACTGGTCGAGGAGAGTATCGTCGTCGCGCTCGTCTGCATCGTGTTCCTGCTGCATGTGCGCAGCGCGCTGGTCGCGATCCTGATGCTTCCCGTCGGCGTACTGATGGCCTTCGGCGCGATGAAGCTGCTCGGAATCGGCTCCAACATCATGAGCCTGGGCGGCATCGCGATCGCGATCGGCGCCATGATCGACGCCGCGATCGTGATGATCGAGAACGCGCACAAGCATCTCGAACGCGCCGGGCCCGGCCGCTCGCGGGTGGCGATCCTGATCGAGGCCGCAGCGGAGGTCGGCCCTGCGCTGTTCTTCAGCCTCCTCATCATCACCGTGTCGTTCATGCCGATCTTCACGCTGGAATCGCAGGAGGGCCGGCTGTTCAGCCCGCTCGCTTTCACCAAGACCTTCTCCATGGCGGCGGCGGCGCTGCTGTCGGTGACGCTGGTACCGGCGCTGATGGTGATCTTCGTCCGCGGCAAGATCGTTCCGGAGCACAAGAATCCGATCAACCGTTTCCTGATCTGGATCTATCGCCCGGTGATCGCGGGGGTGCTGCGCGCCAAGATCCCGGTGATGCTGCTCGCCCTTGGCGTGCTCGCCGTCTCGGTCTGGCCGGCCGGGCAGCTCGGCACCGAGTTCATGCCGAACCTCAATGAAGGCACCCTGCTCTACATGCCGACGACGCTGCCCGGCATTTCCGTGACCAAGGCCGCCGAACTGGTGCAGACCCAGGATCGCATCATCCGGTCCTTCCCCGAGGTCGCCTCGGTCTACGGCAAGGCCGGCCGCGCCGCGACCGCGACCGATCCCGCGCCGTCGGAGATGTTCGAGACCATCGTCAATCTGAAACCGAAGGAGCAGTGGCGCGCGGGCGTGACCGTTGACAGCCTGATCGCCGAGATGGACAAGGCGCTGCAATTTCCTGGCGTCTCCAACGCCTGGACCATGCCGATCAAGGCCCGTATCGACATGCTCTCGACCGGCATCCGCACGCCCGTCGGCGTCAAGGTCATCGGCACCGACCTCGCCGGGATCGACAAGCTCGCAAGGCAGGTCGAACAGGTGCTCAAGGCGGTGCCCGGCACGTCCTCGGCCTATGCCGAGCGGGGCCTCGGCGGCTACTACCTCGAGATCACGCCGAACCGCGAGGCGCTGGCACGCTACGGCATCATGGTGCAGGACGTGCAGGACACGATCGCAACCGCGCTCGGCGGCCAGACCGTGACCACGACCGTGGAGGGCCGGCAGCGCTTCACCGTCAACATGCGCTATCCGCGCGACCTGCGCGACAATCCGAAGGCGATCAGCAGCGACATCCTGGTGCCGATGCCGGCAGGCGGCGCCGTCCCCCTCGGCGAGGTCGCCAGCGTGACGCCGGCGCGCGGGCCGACCTCGATCCGCACCGAGAACGGGCAGCTCGCCACCTACATCTATGTCGACATCCGCGACCGCGACCTCGGCGGCTATGTCGCCGATGCCCAGCGCGCGGTGCAGGCGAGCGTCCAGTTTCCACCAGGCTATTATGTCGTCTGGAGCGGGCAGTACGAATATCTCGAACGCGCCGCCGCGCGGCTCAAGATCGTCGTGCCGGTGACGCTGCTAATCATCTTCCTGCTGCTCTATCTCAACTTCCGTTCGGTCACCGAGACCATGATCGTCATGCTCTCGCTGCCCTTCGCCCTCGTCGGCGGCCTGTGGCTGATGTGGTGGCTCGGCTTCAACCTGTCGGTCGCGGTCGCCGTCGGCTTCATCGCGCTGGCGGGTGTCGCCGCCGAGACCGGCGTGGTGATGCTGATCTATCTCAACCACGCACTCGCCGAGACCAGGGCCCGCTGTGATCTGGCGGGCCGGCCGCTCACACGCGAGGACCTCACCACAGCCATCATGGAAGGCGCCGTCGAGCGCGTCCGCCCGAAGATGATGACGGTGGTCGCGATCATGGCCGGCCTGCTGCCCATCCTGTGGAGCACGGGCACGGGCTCGGAGATCATGCAGCGTATCGCCGTGCCCATGATCGGCGGCATGATCTCCTCGACCCTGCTGACGCTGATCGTGATCCCCGCGATCTTCGGACTAGTAAAAGGGTTTGGGCTCAGCACGGCCGCGAGCACCGTCACGCCCGCACGGATTCCGGAGGCGGCCGAGTAAGGCCGCAGTCCCGCCATGTTGCGCGTTCGTCGCAGTGGCACCAGGGCGTGCGGCTGCGACGTTGAGTTCCCCACACGTAACATTGTAGCGGGTCGACACTGTTCCCATCGCCGTGCTAGGCCAGCGCCGTCGACAACGAAAGCGAATGCGTGTTCCCGAGCCGCCAGCCTGCCCTCCTTCGCCGCCTGCGCCATTGGCGCGGACTGCTGGCTGTGCTCGTCGCGGTCATGTATCTCCTGTCGGGCGTGCTGCACGGCGCGCACGACATCGATGTCACCAGTCCCTCCGGCGGCTCCGAGATCGCCTCGCTCCTCGATGACGGCGCAGCCGGCCATGACGACCACGGGGCGATCGGCGGCCATCACTGCCACGGCTGCTTCTCGGTCGCCGTCGTGCAGCCTCTGCATGCGGGCGCCGTGGCCGATATCATTGCCGCACCGGTCGCGCAGCGGCAGCCGGCGCTTACCGGCATCGCACCCGACACGACCTCCCCGCCTCCCAAACATCTGACCTGAACCGATCAGCCGGGCGCCTATAGCGCCCACGACGCTTTTTGTTCACAGGTCATCTTCATGTCTTGCAGACGGACTGCCGCGCGCCTTGCGTGCGCGATGGCGATCTTCGTTGGCCCCTGGCTGACGCAACACGCGCACGCCCAGACCCTGACCATGCGTGCCGCGCTCTCGCGCGCACTCGCCGCGAGCCCGCGCCTGACGGCGGCGGAACGCGATGTCGGCATCGCGACCGGCCAGCGCATCCAGGCCGGTGCCCTGCTCAATCCGGAACTGTCCTATGAGCAGGATAATTCGTTCGGATCGGGCAATTATCGCGGCACCAGATCGGCCGAAACGACGCTCCAGATCAGCCAGGCCTTCGAGCTGTTCGGCAAGCGCGACGCGCGGATCGCCGCGGGCGCGGCCGGCATCGAGGTCGCCGCGATCCAGCGCAAGGCCGTCAGGCTGGAGGTGCTGTCGGAGACCGCGATCGCCTTCCTCAGCGTGCTCGGCGCGCAGCGGCGGATCCAGATCCTCGACGAGCAGATTGCGGCGATCGACCAGCTCACGCCGCTCTTGCGCCGCCGGGTCGAAGCCGGCGCCTCCTCGCCGGCCGAGACGGGCCGCGCTGAAGTCGCCTCCGCTCTGGTGAAGGCCGACCGCGAGCGCTTCAAGGCGACGCTGGCAAGCGCCCGCCGCGAGCTCGCGGTGCTGATGGGCGATCCCTTGGCAAAATTCGGCGAGGTCTCCGGCCGGCTCGACACCATGGGCAAGCCGCCGACGTTCCAGTCGGTGGTCGCTGCCATCGATGCCAATCCGCAACTGGTACGCTGGACTGCCGTCTATGCCCAGCGCAATGCGGAACTGCTGATGGCGCGGCTGAAACCCTATCCCGACGTGCGGATCGCTGCCGGCTGGCGCCATTTCAACGAGAGCAATGACGACGCGGCGCGCCTCACCGTCTCGGTGCCGATCCCGGTGTTCGACCAGAACCAGGGCAACATCCTCTCGGCGCAGGAAAGCCTCGCCAAGACCAGGGTCGAGCGCGAGGCCAACCGCAACACGCTGATCGTGGTTGCCGGCCGCGCCTACGACTCGCTCCAGGGCTCGCTGCGCGAGCTCGCGGTGCTGCGCGAGACTGCGATCCCGAAGGCGACTGAAGCGTCCGAGGCGATCTCACAAGGCTACGGCCAGGGCCGCTTCTCGCTGCTCGAAGTCCTCGACGCCCAGGCCAGCGTGACCCAAGCGCGCCTGCGCGAGCAGGAAGCTCTCCAGAATTTCCATGCGGGCGTCGCCACGATCGAAGGCCTCGTCGGCAATCCCTTTGCGCTGGCCCGGGAGAGCGCGCGATGAAGACCTCCTCCACCATCCTCGTGGCCGTCATGGCCGCCGCACTCGGTGCCTATGGCACCTCCCTGCTGGCGCCGTCCAAGGTCGCGCACACCGAGCATGCCGCGGACCAGAAGCCGGAGAAGCCGAACGACCATGTCGAGCAGGACGAGCACGGCGCCGACCGCATCCGCATCTCCGACGTCAAGCTCGCCGCCGCCGGCGTGACGCTGGCGGAGGCGGCGAGCGCGACGCTGACCGACACACTGTCCTTCAACGGGATCTTGCGCGCCAACCAGGAAGCGGTGGTGCAGGTGACGCCGCGCTTTCCCGGAATTGCAAAATCGATCCAGAAGCGCATCGGCGACAAGGTCGGCAAGGACGATCTGCTCGCCACCATCGAGAGCAACCAGAGCCTCACCGTCTACGAGCTGAAGGCGCCGATATCGGGCACCATCATCGAGCGGCAGATCTCGCTCGGCGAATACGTTTCCGAGCAGAAGCCGGCCTTCGTCGTCGCCGACCTCACCACCATCTGGGTGGATCTGTCGATCTACCGGCAGGACCTCAAGCGCGTCCGCCTCAATGACGAGGTGCTGATCGATCCCGACGACGGCCGCGGCGAGATCAAGGGCACCATCTCCTACATGGCGCCGATCGGCTCGAGCGAAACGCAGACGGCGCTGGCCCGCGTCGTGCTGCCAAACCCTGACGGGCGCTTGCGTCCCGGCCTGTTCGTCACCGCGCGGCTGATCCTCGCCGCGCGCAACGTCGCGGTCGCCGTGCGCCGGAGCGCGATCCAGACGCTGGAGCAACGGACCATCGTGTTCGTCCGCGAGGAGGGTGACAAGATCGAGGCGCGTCCGGTCGAGCTCGGCGATTCCGATCCGGGATTCGTGGAGATCCGCGCCGGGCTCTCCGCCGGCGAGCGCTACGTCGCCGAGAACAGCTTTGTCGTGAAGGCGGAGATGGGCAAGGGAGACGCCGATCATGATTGACGCCCTCCTCGCCTTCTCCGTTCGTCAACGCTGGCTGGTGGTCCTGTTCGCGCTTGCGGCAGGCGCTTTCGGCGCCTGGAGTTTCACCCGCCTGCCGATCGATGCCGTCCCTGACGTCACCAACGTCCAGGTCCAGATCAACACGCGCGCGCCGGGCCTGTCGCCGCTCGAAGCCGAGCAGCGCATCACCTTCCCGCTCGAGACCGCGATGGGCGGCCTGCCAAAGCTCGACTACACGCGATCGATCTCGCGTTACGGGCTGAGCCAGGTCACCGTCGTATTCCAGGACGGCACCGACATCTATTTCGCGCGGCAACTCGTCAACGAGCGCATCCAGCAGGCCAAGGACCAGTTGCCTGCGGGCACAGAGGTCGCGATGGGGCCGATCTCGACCGGGCTCGGCGAGATCTATGTCTACGCAGTCGAGGCCAAGGCCGGAGCGAAATCGCCCACCGGCGCCGAATTCACGCCGACGGAGCTGCGCACCATCCAGGACTGGATCATCAAGCCGCAGTTGCGCACCATTCCCGGTGTGGTCGAGGTCAACTCGATCGGCGGCTATGAGCGGCAATTCCACGTACTGCCGATCCCCGGACGGCTAATGGCCTACAAGCTCGGCTTCCGCGACATCATGACCGCGCTCGCCGCCAACAATGCCAATGTCGGCGCCGGCTATATCGAGCGCAACGGCGAGCAATATCTGGTCCGCGCGCCCGGTCAGGTCGCCAATATCCAGGATATCCGCGACATCGTGATCGGCTCGCGCGGCGGCGTGCCGGTGCGCATCCGCGACGTCGCCGATGTCAGCGAGGGCCAGGACCTGCGCACGGGCGCTGCGACAACGAACGGCGGCGAAACCGTGCTCGGCACCGCCATGCTGCTGATCGGCGAGAACAGCCGCAGCGTCGCCCAGCGCGTCAAGGCGAGGTTGACGGAGATCGCGAAGTCGTTGCCCGACGGCGTGATCGCGCGCGCCGTCTATGACCGCACCCATCTGGTGGAGGCCACCATCCAGACCGTCGAGAAAAACCTCGTCGAGGGCGCGGCGCTGGTGATCGCGGTGCTGTTCCTGATCCTCGGCAACATCCGCGCCGCGCTGATCACGGCCTGCGTCATCCCGCTCTCGATGCTGTTCACGATCACGGGCATGGTCGAAAGCAAGGTCAGCGCCAATCTGATGAGCCTTGGCGCGATCGATTTCGGCATCATCGTCGATGGCGCGGTTATCATCGTCGAGAACTGCCTGCGGCTGCTCGCCGCGGAACAACACCGCCGCGGCCGGTTGCTGACGCTGGAGGAACGGCTGGAGACGATCCGTAACGGTGCCAGCGAGGTGATCAAGCCGAGCCTGTTCGGCACGCTCATCATCGCCGTGGTCTATCTCCCGGTCCTGACGTTGACGGGGACCGAAGGCAAGATGTTCACGCCGATGGCGCTGACCGTGCTGATGGCGCTCGCCGGCGCGGCGCTGCTGTCGGTCACCTTCGTTCCGGCGGCGGTCGCGATCGTCGTCACCGGCAAGGTCTCGGAGAAGGAGAACATTTTTATGCGCGCGGCGAAGCGGTTCTACCTGCCGCTGCTCGACCGCGCCATCCGCTATCGCGGCAGTGTCGCGCTCGGGGCCGCCATGATCGTCGCCGGCAGCCTGTTCGCAGCGACGCGGATGGGCGGCGAGTTCATCCCGAGCCTGGATGAAGGCGACATCACCATCGAGACCATCCGGATTCCCGGCACCAGCCTGACCCAGAGCGTCGACATGCAATTGCGGCTGGAAAAGTCGGTCAGGCAGGTCCCGGAGGTCGCGACCATCTTCTCCAAGATCGGCACCGCGGAGATCGCCAACGATCCGATGCCGCCGAACGTCGCCGACACCTATGTCACGCTGAGGCCGCGCGAGGAATGGCCCGATCCCGGCAAGCCGAAGAACCAGGTGATCGAGGAGATCGAGCGCGCCGCCAACACCCTGCCCGGCACCGCCTATGGCATGACCCAGCCGATCCAGATGCGCTTCAACGAGCTAATCGCCGGCATCCGCAGCGACGTCGGCGTCAAGATCTTCGGCGACGACCTCGACGTGCTCGCCAATGTTGCCCAGCAGGTCAACGGCGTCATGCGCGGAATCGAAGGCGCGGCCGACGTCAAGACCGAGCAGGTTGCGGGCCTGCCGATCCTCACCGTCAAGCTCGACCGCCAGGCGCTGTCGCGCTACGGCCTCAGCCTCAGCGAGGTGCAAAACCTCGTCGAGATCGCGATCGGCGGCAAGCCGGCCGGAAAGCTGTTCGAGGGCGATCGCCGCTTCGACATCGTGGTGCGGCTGCCCGAAAGCCTGCGGGCCGATCCGGACGCGATCAAATCGCTGCCGATCCCGCTGCCGCCGGGCGAGGACGTCGCCGCCGTCACCAAGGCCGCGTGGCCGGGGGGAAGCGCGGCGCTGCGTTACGTGCCGCTCTCCTCCGTCGCGGCGATCGAGATCGCGCCGGGCCCGAACCAGATCAGCCGCGAGAACGGCAAGCGCCGCGTCGTGGTGATGGCCAATGTCAGGGGCCGCGATCTGCGCTCCTTCGTCGCCGAAGCCCAGCAGGCCGTGACCGAGAAGGTCAAGCTGCCGCCGGGCTACTGGATCGGCTGGGGCGGACAGTTCGAGCAGCTGGTCTCGGCGACCAAGCGGCTGACCATCGTCGTGCCCGTGGCGCTGCTGCTGGTGTTTTTGCTGCTGTTCATGGGCATGGGATCGGCGGCGGACGCCGCGCTGGTGTTCTCCGGCGTGCCGCTGGCGCTGACCGGAGGTGTCGTGGCGCTGCTGCTGCGCGGCATCCCGTTGTCGATCAGCGCCGGGGTCGGCTTCATTGCACTGTCGGGCGTCGCCGTGCTCAACGGCCTCGTCATCATCGCCTTCATCGAGCGGCTGCGCAGCGAGGGGCGGCCCATCGCAGAGGCCGTGCGCGAGGGCGCGCTGACCCGATTGCGCCCGGTGCTGATGACGGCGCTGGTCGCCTCGCTCGGCTTCGTGCCGATGGCGCTCGCCACCGGCGCCGGTGCCGAGGTGCAGCGGCCGCTCGCGACCGTGGTGATCGGCGGCATCATCTCCTCGACCATGCTGACGCTGCTGGTGCTGCCGGCGCTCTACGTGCTGTTCCGGCGTGACGTGGCAAGCGAAACGCCTA
>Ga0209233_1001242_pt1 | contig 10250 bp, 11 predicted proteins | sample AraplaCL_Cvi_mCL_FD_184269 | JGI IMG/M metagenome (GOLD analysis project Ga0209233, IMG submission 184269) | Arabidopsis root microbial communities from the University of North Carolina, USA - plate scrape CL_Cvi_mCL (SPAdes) (version 2) | ecosystem: Host-associated > Plants > Roots > Endosphere... | reverse complement strand
GACCTGGATGCGCACCAGGAAGCTTTGCAGCGCGGCCGCGACCTCGGCGTCGCTGTAGCGCCGGCCGACATAGGCATGCTCCATCACGAAGGCGCGGCGCTGCTTCAGAATCTCGAGCCAGCCGTAATAAGCACAGCCAATGGCGATGCCGTCGTCGCCGGCGGCGGGCTGGATCCAGATATTTTCGAAGCCCGCCTCGCGTGCGATGCGCCCGTTCGCGACGCAGTTGAGCGCGACGCCGCCGGCGATGCAGAGGTTCTTGGCGCCGGTACTCTCGCGCAGCCAGCGCGCCCGCGCCAGCAGCACGTTCTCGGTGTCGTCCTGCACCCGCCAGGCGATGTCCTCCCAGTGCCGCATCGTCGGGCTCTTGTCCCAGCTGCCGCTGTCGAGCACGAAGGGCTGCCGGTTCTCCTCGCCCCAGAACGGCACGTGCAGCGTGCCGTCCTTCATTTCAAGCAGATGGCCGACCTGCTCGCGGCGGCCATAGGGTGCAAGCCCCATCAGCTCGCCGCACTTGTTCCAGTCGCCGAACACATAGGTCGAGACCCGGCTGTACAGCGCGCCGAGACCCGGCATGTTGTAGAACTCGTCCGACAAGAGACCGCGCGCCGGCTCCATAAAGACCTTCTTCAGGCATTCGAGCTTTGTATCGTCGAACCTGTAGTAACTCTCGGACTCGCGGGCGAGCGGCGATGCCCCATCCTGCGGATAGGTTTCCATCGCGTCGGCCTGATAGTTGCCGACGCCGTCGACGATCATCACGACGCCGTCCCTGAACGGCGACACCGCGAACGCGCTATAGGCATGCGCGAGGTGATGCGAGATCGACACCACCTTGTCGGACTTCGCGCGAAACAGCGGATGCTTGATCGCCTCGTTCCGCTCGGCGATCGGCAGGAAGCCCGGCATGTCCTGGTGGAGCATCCGCTCCTCCATCTCGGGCACCGGCAGGATGTAGCTGTTGCGCACCACCAGATCGACGTCGTCGAGCGTGATGCCCTCGGCGGACAGGCAGTAGTCGATGACTTCCTTATAGAAGCCGGAGGCGTGCTTCTCGCGGGTGATGCGCTCCTTGGAGATCGCATAGGCGATCGCGCCGTCACGGAGCAGGCAGGCGCTCACGTCATGGTCGTAGACGTTGAGACCAAGGACGTAGGTGTGTTGTTTCGGCATGGGCACTCTTCGGGGAGGATTCTGAAACGCTCAGAGAACATGATCGTGTCGACTTCAAGTTCTCGACGGCATTTTCCGCGGCTCGCAAATCTCTGCTTCTGCGATGCACAAATCACATCGGCGCAATGCAAGATGAACAGAATGAACGGCGGATGAACGACAAGATGAGTGTAGCAACCACATCATCCTTTGCAGGCGGGAACGTAACTTGACCTTACCTGTTGGTCTCAATAGAGTCGTTAAAGCTCGCAAGAACCTTAGTGAAAATATTGTCTTAGCATGCTCGAACCGGATGCCGGTGTCGCGCGTCTAAGCGAGACAGCCAGCATCAGTTCAGATGTTTGGAAGTGACTGGAGATCTTCGGAATGACTAAACGCTACAATATCCTGACTCGTTGCCTCGCAGCAGTCGCTTTGTTGTTCGTCTATGTCGCAAGCACCTCTGCCATCCTGGTCGGCGCCACCACGTCGTCTGCGCAGGCGCAATGGCGCGGACGCGGCGGCGGCTGGGGTCGCGGACGCGGATGGGGTTATGGTCGCGGATATGGTTATGGCCGCGGCTATGGCTACTACGGCGGTTACGTCGGTCCCCGTTGCTGGTGGACCCCGCGTGGTGTTCGCGTTTGCCGCTGGTAACAACCGACGGCCGATACAAGCGATATTGAAGACATCAATCAGGTGCGTCGGTTCCGGCGCACCTGATTTTCTTTTGGGGCTTGATTCACTTGCTGCGGCGCGGCTCACCTGCGGCACGCAAGAAAGAGCCCCGGGAGACGCCGGGGCTCTAGTCACGGGAGAGAACGCTTCAGAAATCGGGACGCGAGGACGAGCCGCCGGCCCGATCACCCAATGCATCTACGACGTGCATAAGAGCAGATTCGGCTGCCTCTGGCTGTAGCCATGCCGCAACAACCTGCCGTAATGCACAGCATGTCCACGGGTTCCCGAACTGGGCGGAACAGCCCGAAGGCGCCTAATCGTCGAGGATCGCGACCGCCCTCGTCCACCCCGCCGACGCGCGCTCGATCTTCACCGGGAAGCACGACACCATGAACCCGGTCGCCGGCAGCCGCTCGAGATTGTGCAGCTTCTCGATGTGGCAGTAGCCGATGTGGCGTCCGGCCTTGTGGCCTTCCCAGATCAGGCTGGCGTCCCCGGTCTCGGCGTATCTCTTCGCGGTGAAGACGAACGGCGCGTCCCAGCTCCAGCCGTCGATGCCGGTCAGCCGCACACCGCGCTCGAGCAGATACATCGTCGCCTCATAGCCCATGCCACAGCCCGAATTGACGTAGTCGGCCTGGCCATATTTCGCGCCGGCGCTGGTGTTGACGACGACGATCTCGAGCGGCGACAGCGTATGGCCGATCCGCTTCAGCTCGGCTTCGACATCGCCTGCGGTCGCGACGTAGCCGTCAGGCAGATGGCGGAAGTCGAGCTTGACGCCGGGCTGGAAGCACCATTCCAGCGGCACCTCGTCGATGGTCCAAGAGCGCTCGCCGCGGTTCATGGTCGGATGGAAATGCCAGGGCGCATCGAGATGCGTGCCGTTGTGCGTGGAGAGCGAGACCTGCTCGACGGCCCAGCCCTGCCCGTCAGGCAGATCCGCAGCCTTCAGCCCATCGAAGAACTGCAGCATGCGCGGCAGCCCTTGCTGATGGTCGATATACTGGATGGTCGGGTGATTGCCCGGCGGATCGGCCGGAACGTCGTTCTGCAGGGGAACGGAGATATCGATCAGTCTGCGCGCCATGGTGCCTCCTCGCGGATTGGTCTTGTCAGGCTGAGCCAACCTGCCAGTCGGCGCGCACCGTCGGCAAGCCACATCCGCTCGAGATCAGGGCGTGCCCCTGTTGCGACAGCGGCAAGGCGCCGCAACGTTGAACCTATTTCACACGGGGACGACCCATGGGCACTGGGGATTTCAGGGCCCAGTATTCGGCAACGCCGTCTGGACGATCCATATTCCGTCCAGGCGGCGTTGTTGCGTCAGGCAAGACATCCCGGCCGAAGCGTGGTTACCCGTGCCTGTTCACGCACGGAGAGCCACAGAAACAATCCGTGTCCTCATGTCGCGCGGATTGCTCGTGGTGTTGCCACGGCGATACAGAGATACCCTCCCAACGATGCTAACCCACCTGCATCTGAATCAAGACGGGGTTGCGTCGTGTCGGGATTTGATCACTGGAACGGTGCAAATAGAGCTTACGCGTCCGCCGAAGCGCCACATCTGCGCGATGAGCAGCAGCAGTTTGACCGCTATCACAAATTCGACGACGCCATCCCGCGACCGTCGGAGAGCGGCTCAAGAACCGTGATCTTGGATCGCTACAACCCGCCGGCTCGTTGATCTGGTCAGCGCCCGGGCGGCTGAAGTTGCGACGAGCGGAGCGCGGGGCTTCGGTCCCGCGCTTGCTCTTTCAGGATGCTGACCGCGATTTGTGGATCAGCGGAGCGTCGTGATGTGCTTGTCGCGGACCCGGCTGGTTCGGATCCCACACATTGGCAAGCCTGATCAGCGAGAGCGTGTCGCCGCAGGCATGCGTTGCCGCGCTAGCGCTAGCCTCACCGGCTAGCTCACCATCAGGATCCGCAAATTCAGGAATGGTCCTCGCGACGAAGGCGATTCGCTGTTTCACAATCGCTAGCAGATCAACAGAGATCGCATCGTTTTGAGCGACCGTGACGCCAGCGATTGCTTCTAATCCAGTCGGCATTCGCTTCGTCGGTCGCAGCCGCTCAACAAGTTCGGCGAGTTCGGTGCCGGATCGGTAAGTTCGACGGACTTGTCCAAGACGCCGCCCTCTTCCTTCCCAGACGCAAAATCCGGGACGTAAAAAGCCTCGAAAAACCTATCAAGTCTTTGATTTAAATGGTCGGGGCAGCTGGATTCGAACCAACGACCTGCAGTACCCAAAACTGCCGCGCTACCAGGCTGCGCTATACCCCGACATTTCCGAGAAGCCCCGTGGATACACGCTTCAGCCAGCGCCAGCAAGGCACCGGTGCGCGACTTCCGGCCGGGAGATCGGCAACGGTTTCCCGCCCAGAAACCGCTGTAGAGCTAGTGGCCGCCGAACAGCGGGTGGCCGACCCGGTCGCCGGGCTGGATGCCGTATTTCTGCGCAGTGCCGGCAATCACCTCGAGAACGCCCCTGGCGAGCCCCCGCGACGGAATGATCTTGGTCGACATCGGCTCCGTGTTTTCGGCAATCCGCAGGATGCGGCCGTCGGCGCGGATGAAGATCATGTCAAGCGAGATGTAGGTGTTCTTCATCCACATCGACACTTCCTGCTCCGGCGTGAAGTCGAACAGCATGCCTTTGCCGTCCGCGAGCTCCTTCCGGTACATCAGGCCGGTCTCCTTCTCCTGCTCGGTGGTCGCCATTTCGACGGAGAAGACGTGCACGCCTGACTTGGTGACGATCTCGAGCGGCTGGACGCTGGCAGCCTGCGCGGCCGGGGCCAGCAGCGCGCCGAACATCATGATGAGGGAGGCCACGAGCCACGGGCGAAGCCGCCCAACCATGCGATCGAAATCCATCGACAAATACTCACACCGGGGAAGATTTTCCGGCGGACCCTAACCCGATGATTGCGGCAAATGCCAGAGCCCTGGCGGCTCGCCGGCGGCTCACGTTTCCGTCAGGGAGTCCAGCTCGGGGCTCAGTGCGACGACAGCGCCGATGGACCGGTCTCCGGGTGGATCTCGGCGGCCATCATGCCCTTGGAGCCGGGCCCGAACCGCACCAGCACGTACTGGCCGGGGCGCAGCTCGGTCATGCCGAAGCGGCGCAGCGTCTCCATGTGCACGAAGATGTCGGGCGTGCCCTCCCCGCAAGTCACGAAGCCGAAGCCGCGCAGCCGGTTGAACCACTTGACCTGTGCACGCTCGAGCCCGCTGGTCGCGGTCACGGTGACATGGGTTCGCGGCGGCAGCATCTGCGCCGGATGGATCGCGGTCGACTCGTCCATCGAGACGATGCGGAAGGCCTGGTAGCCCTTCGCGCGCTGCACGCACTCGACGACGAGCCGCGCGCCCTCATAGGCGGTCTGATGGCCGTCGCGCCGCAGCACCGTCACGTGGAGCAGGATGTCGGGCCAGCCATTGTCGGGGACGATGAAGCCGTAGCCTTTCGAGGCGTCGAACCATTTGATGACGCCGGAGACTTCGACGAGGTTGGCCGCGGCGTCGCCGAGACCGGAGAAGGCATCCATCGCCGGATCGCGCGGCGCGCTGCCATACTCGCCTTGCGCAATCCTGCTTTGCCCAACTCCGCCTATCGGCGGTCCGCCGAGCTTCTTGGACTCAAATCCGTCCGACCCCATGACCCCGGACCCCACACATCAAATGCAGAGCGCCGACGTTGCGGCGCACCCTGTACACGCTGCTCTCCATGACCAACTCACTTGGACAAATCATCTGGACGCTGCGCGAATCTCTCAACCAAAAGATAACACTCCCGCTTGCCGGGCATAGCTAAAAAACGATTCTTGCGGGAACTATGAACAGGCTTGCACAGCCGCGAATCAATCAGGCGTCAATTGCCTACGAATGGACCAAGCGTGTCGCCGATGTCATGTCGGATCACCAGGTCGGCGATGTCGTCCTGATCGGTCGGCTCGTTGTTGATGATCACGAGCCGCGCGCCGCTCTCCTTCGCCATCATCGGAAAGCCTGCAGCGGGCCAGACCACCAGCGATGAGCCGATCGCCAGGAACAGGTCGCAGTGCCTTGCGAGTTCCGCCGCGCGACGCATCGCATCCACGGGCATCGACTGCCCGAACGAGATCGTCGCAGTCTTCACCGGATCGCCGCACTCCGCGCAGTCGGGCGCAGCGCCGGTCTTGTCGAAGTGCAGCTTCACCCACGCGAGGTCGTAGTCCTTGCCGCAACCGATGCAGCGGGCGTAGGTGGTATTGCCGTGCAGCTCGATGACGTCATCGGCCTTGAAGCCCGACGCCTGATGCAGATTGTCGATGTTTTGCGTGATGATGCCGGGAACCTTGCCTGCCCGGTAGAGTGACGCGAGCGCACGATGCCCGCGCCCCGGCTTGGCGGCAGCAAATGTCGGTTCCATTGCCAAGCGCCGACGCCATGACTCGTCGCGCGCTTCCTGACTGGCCACGAACTCGTCGAACGAGATCGGCCGATTGCGCGTCCACAGCCCGCCAGGCGAGCGGAAGTCGGGAATGCCGCACTCGGTGGAGATGCCCGCCCCGGTGAAGGGCACGATCGACGATGCCTCGGCAATCATGTTGCCGAGCCGCTCGACCCCGCTATGTAGATCCTTTGCAATCACTGGGAATGATCCGGTTGGCCGGCCGCGACTATAGCATGGTCGGCGCGATTGCGAGCTCAACCATCACGCGAGCGATCGGCGGTGAGGCCGCCGTGATCGGGTTACGTTGGCGACCTGCTCCGCCGGCGCGTCAGCCTCGTCGCTGTTCCGCTGCCTTTTCGGCTGCCTTGGCTTCATCACAATCCTGCAAAGCCTGCTCCGCATTGACGCCCAATTCACTGATGCCAATGCGCGGCGGGGATAGGACCATGACGAAGAGGATGGGCAATGGCCGATCAGAAAGACAGTGCTGCGCGCGAGCGCGAAGAGATCGTCGCACGCGTTGCCAGCTTCCGCGCGACGCAGCAGAAGTTCGAGCGCGATCGCCAGGAATATTACGACAACACGCTCGGCAACGTCTGGAGTGGATTGCAGCGCAAGACCGCCTGATGCCGCGCCGACCGCGTGCGCTCGCCGGACGATCGATGCCAACGCGCATCCGCGCGATCACACCATGGCGCGCAGTTGAGAAAGCCCGGAGCGATATGCTCCGGGCTGGTCGCCGCTACCAGTAGTGGCGATAGTAGTGGTGCCGATAGTACGGACCGCGATAGTAGGCGTATCCGTCATCGTAGTAGCCGTAACGCGGGCCATAATAACCGTAGCCGGGCCCGTAATAGCGTGGGCCGTAATACGCGCCGGCCGCGCCTGCAGCGAGTGCGCCGGCGGCCAGACCGAAGGCCAGGCCAGGACCGATTCCGCGCGCCTGAGCGGGCGCCGTGACCATCGTCGCACCAACCGTCGCAACCGTTGCCAGAACTGCCAATGTCTTTTTCATGCGCAACCTCCTCACGTGGTTATGTGCACCAACGCGGGCGCAATGGGATGGTTGCAGCAAAACGCCTGTTCGGGTTCCGCAGCCATGCGATAGCGCAAAGCTACCATCGGTTAGCGCGGGAACAAAAACACAACCTCAATGATTACGTCTACCGGTAGCGAGGTTGGCATCGATGCCGGCGTGGATGGAACTACTGCTGAATGTGATGGGCTTTGCCGGCTTTATCGGCATCGCGATGTATCACAAGCATCCGAACGGGAAGCTGCCGGACTAAGCGCCGGGCCGCGGCTCGGCTTGCCGATTTCGGTTTGATCTCCCCCAGTCTGATTTCCTCTAGTTTGACCTCCGCGCCTCTCCCGCCGTGCGGACCAGCCGGTCCGCCTTCACGAGGACCTTGCCACTCTGCGGCTGCGGCCGAAGCCAGAAGCTGATCGCCACAAAGGCAGAACAGAACAGCAAGCCCACCACCGTCACGCGCCGGTGGGTCGGTCTGTCAGTGCTATGGAACGATGGCATCATGGCGGTCACCTGCAACCATCCCTACTGCAATCTCAGGTGGTGACAACGCGATATTGCCCTTAACCTAACCCGGTAGGGTTAGCGGTGGCCCGGTAGGGCGGCGTTCGGATGCCTCATTTGTCGCGACATCCATCCACAACGATATCCCGCGCTTGTCCGCAGCAAATCCACAACCGCAACAGGTCGATTTGCCAAACAGAATGCGAAGCTTGCTGCGCACTCGTCCACAGCCTTGCCGCAATCAGGCGTCGGCCAGCCTTTTCAAGGTGGCCCGGAAGCTCAGGCTGCGGGTTCCGACCAGCACGGTCCCGAACACTTCGGCCTCGTCACCGCTGAAAGTGCCGGAGAAGCCGCTCGTCACCTCCTGGCCGGCGAACAGCGGTCGGGCGAACGGGTCGGAAAACTGGGAATGCTGGTTGGTTCTGAGATGCCCCTTCCAGGTGCCCTCGCCGGCCGTGTAGGCCCCGATCGACCAGAAATGCGGCCCGCCGCCGATCAGCAGACCATCGCGCAGGATCAGGACGCCGCTGTCGCGGCCCCGCACGCCGTCCATCATATGGATATGGATCGAATAGAACCCGTTCCTCATCGATCGCGCTGTCCGGTCCCAAAGGCCCGCAGTATGGCGCCAAGCCGGGCGGCAGGCGAGCAGGGCCGATAGCGCCCGGCCGCCGATTCGAACCGAAAGCGCGGGTCCACGCGCTTACAAATCGTTAAGAAAGCCCTGACAGGGTTCGATGGCCGGAGGGAGGGAGCGATGCTCGTTTACCCCGTACCTGTCGAAGTGACGCAAGCCAGGGTGCAGCTCGTCGTCGATCAAACGGCGAAGGAGCAGCCGCGCATCATCAGCGAGGATGTGCTCGACGTCTTCGCCGCCAAGAACAAGGCCGACCGCGATGCCGTCGAGACCATTCTCGACATCAAGGTGTGAGTTCGCAACCGGCCAACGGCGTTTGCATTGCACGCGCGGCGGCGCACGCCGGCGCACATCGCGCGTGATCCGGGGCCCACCGCCAGGCCGGCCCTGAACGCCCCCGCAAATCCGCGCTCCCCGGGCTTTTCCTTTGAACCTTTTACGCAGCGGCAAGACAAAACTGCGCTGGGGATTTCAGGGCCCAGCGTTTGGCGCAGCGCTGTGGGACGAGCATATTCCGTCTACGCGGCGCTGTTGCATTTTACAAATTCAACTTTAAGTTTGGTCCCCAACAGTTGACGGCTCACGCCCTGAGAGATCCCCAGTCCGTCAACTGGGAAAGCCCCGCATCCAGCCTGCGGGGCTTTCTATTTTCGGGCATGCTGGAACTTGCCGGCGCGCGCACCGTGAGATGGCTGGTTGCCGGCACGATCTCCCCAAGGCCGGCCGGCATCAGACCTCGCGAGTCCACTCGCGGGGTTTGCTTTTTTAGAGGAGGTCCAACCTCGCGCGTCCTTGATTGGCAGTGATGGGCATTCGATGAGATAGAGGGCCGTGCCTCCAAGGCTCGACCACGAAAGCCCCGTTCCAGAATTTTCCTGGGCGGGGCTTTCCCGTATCGCGCGCGGCATGAGCGTGTCGCAGTCGCTCAATGCGAAGGCTCGCGAAAGCTTGAGAACGCAGCCGCCCGGAGCGGTCGCAAAAGTCGTGCAGACCCCTGCCCCGCGCTGCGTTTTGCTGCTATTTCTTGGTGCGTCTCGCCCGAGCCAAAACAAAATCTCTGAATTCCCAGGAGGACAAGAAAATGCGCTATCTGCACACCATGCTGCGCGTCCGCAATCTCGATGTCGCGATGAAATTCTATCGGGACGCGCTGGGGCTGAAGGAAGTGCGCCGCATCGACAATGACAAGGGCCGCTTCACGCTGGTGTTCCTCTGCGCCGAGGAAGACCTCCATCTGCTCAAGTCGCAGCCGCAGACCCGCGGCGCGCCGCTGGTCGAACTGACCTACAATTGGGACGAGGAGAAATACGGCGAGGACCGCCATTTCGGCCATCTCGCCTACGAGGTCGACGACATCTACGCGACCTGTGAGAAGCTGATGAAGATGGGCGTCACCATCAATCGTCCGCCGCGCGACGGCAACATGGCGTTCGTGCGTTCGCCCGACCTGCACTCGATCGAGATCCTGCAGAAGGGCGATCCGAAGGCGCCGGCCGAACCATGGGCCTCGATGCCGAACACCGGGCACTGGTAAACGCCGCGCCGGCGCGCACGTTCCTATCCGCGCTTCTCCATCGGTGAAGCGCGGAGCGATCGCGAGGAACATGACGCTGCAGCTGACGTTGCCTCCTCACACGAATGCGAGGAGGCGAGGAGATGGGAAAAGGACTTTTGCTTTGGCTGTTGGGTGTGCCGATCCCGGTGATCATCGTGCTGTGGTTGCTGTTCGGTCACTGACTGCGCTTTGACTGAGATCGACGAGGCTCTGCCGCATTGCGGCGGAGCCTCGTTTTTGAACTCGGTA
>Ga0209233_1001241_pt1 | contig 10254 bp, 8 predicted proteins | sample AraplaCL_Cvi_mCL_FD_184269 | JGI IMG/M metagenome (GOLD analysis project Ga0209233, IMG submission 184269) | Arabidopsis root microbial communities from the University of North Carolina, USA - plate scrape CL_Cvi_mCL (SPAdes) (version 2) | ecosystem: Host-associated > Plants > Roots > Endosphere ... | reverse complement strand
CATGAATCGCGCGATTGGGAAGCCGATCATCTCAACCAAATCAATACCAATGCCGTGACTTTCGGCCGGCGCCGCAACTTCATGGCCAGCCTGGCGGTTTTCACGGTTGCGGATGCGCTGCTTGCGATATTGGCATTGCGCAACATCGTGCCGCGCGCGTTGATTGTTGTCGTACCCCTTTATCTTCTTCAGCTCTTCTGGTCGCTGCAACTTTTGCGCGCCGGACTCACTTTTGCCGGCATCCGGCGAATGCAGTGGCGCTATCGCATGCTCTATGCCGGGCTGGGTCTGATCATGGTTGCGACCATGCTTCCCGTGATCGCGTCTTGAGCGCGACCGGCGCTCTCCCACCGCTGCGCTGGGCGGTGGCGGCGCTGTTGGTCTCGGCGGCGCTGCAGTGGCTATGTTTTATGCGCTGGCCGGGCAATCCAACCCCGGACGTGGCCTATTCCATCTTCGCGGCCCAGAATTTTCTCGCCCATGGACAGTTGGCGTCGGTCAATGCGCTTTCCGACTTTGGCGGCGATCTGGCGCAATTTGCCAAGCCGCGCTGGCTCATCCAGTTTCCGCCCGGTCAGTCCCTGCTGTATGCGGCGGCGATGGGCCTGGGATTGTCGGCGGGCGCGGCGACAAAGCTTCTGGCATTGGCCAGTCTTGCCGCGGGCGGGTTTGGATGGATTGTTCTGGCGCGCTTCCTGGGCGCTTCGCAAAAGTTTCTGTTCGCGGTGGCAGTGCTCTATCCATGGTTGCCATTCGTTGGAATGGCGTATCTGCTTTACACCAACGATCATTTGGCGCTGGCGGTGACGCCGTGGGTTGCTCTGGCGCTCTTGCAGGTCGAACCCGCTTCGTTGCCAGGGGGTTCCGGGCCAAATTGGCGCGGACTGCTGGTGGTCGCCTTTGTGGCGCTGCTCGCGGTGTTTTTCAAATATTCGATGGCGCCCATATTCATCGCCGCCGGGCTCTGCCTCCTTGCACGGGACGGTTTTCGCGCGCGCGGGCTGGCCTGGTCGACCTGTTTGGTGGCTCTGCTTGTTTTTCCCGCTCTGTTATCGCTGGCGGTTGACCACGCCTATCGACCCCGGATCGCGCTTCGGGTGGCCGCCCCATCCTTGCCGCAGACCCTGGAGAATTTTCTCGATAACTCGATTGCCGCGACGCCGGGATGGGACATCGTCCTGCGCGGCGCTGGTCCCTATCTTGCCCGTCTCGTGCATGGGCCGCTCCCGCAGGGCCTGCTCACCGTGATTTCCCTTGCCTTGTTGGCCGTCTGGGCCATTCATTTTCGGCGCGCTCGATTGCGCGGCCGGCAAAAATCCTTCGCCCTGTTCTGTGTGACGATGACCGGTGGCCTTTGGGCCATGCTCTGGATGACGACCTATATCGCCAACTCCCAGACGGATTTCAGCGCGGTGGAGCGCTATTACAAACCGACCGCCATGTTGTGGCTGCTGGCTTGCGGGCTTTTGCTCGACAAGATGGGCGGCCGCGCTTTGTTGCGGTCGGCGGCATTTTATTCCCTGGCGCTTCCGATCGCCGTCATTGCAATGGGGTACGTGTGGACAGGGTTGGAAACGCCCTATCCGGCGATGCCGGGCAGCGCCACCGCCTGGACCCAGACGCGGGATCCCGCTCACGCCGCCTTCCTGTCGAAATTCGCTTCGGCGCACCGCCCCGGCCTGGTGATATCCGCCGAACCATGGGCGATGACCGAACTGGGGGTGCCCGGCATCTATAGCCAGGTGGCTATACTCTCGGGCATCCGCTATTGGAGCAGCACGAATCTGGAAGTCTGGATGCTGCTGAAGCCGTCAGAAAGAAAGCTGCTGGCAAATATCAGGGGCGCCGTCATCGCGCGCGCGCCGGTGCCGCCGGGATACCCGTTTGACTTTTATATTCTGCGATTTCCCGGCGAATTTGGGACATCCGTCCGCGTTCCATGAACATCGCGCGATAGAGCCGCCCCAGGCCGGGCTATTTTCCGCCCGCCGGCCGGGGCAATCCTGTCAGCGGCCGGCCTGGCCCGCCCGCCCATCGCGGCGATATGCCAAGGCCCATTCCGCTGGACAGAAGCAGCGGTTGGGCGCAGCGTTGCGGCCTGTCTTTGGGGCCTGTCCGCATGCGCGCTTTCCTGTCGTTTCTGCTTGCCACGGCTATGGCCGTTCCCGCCCTGGCCCAACCGCTCGATCCTGGCCGGCAGCGCTTTCACGACCTGTTCAAGGAGCTGGTGGAGACCAACACCACCTTGTCGGCGGGCAGCTGTACGGCGCTCGCGGCCAAGATCGCGGGGCATCTGAAGCAGGCAGGCTATCCCGACAGCGACATCCATTTGTTCCAGACCCCCGATCATCCCAAGGAAGGCGGCCTGGTCGCGGTGCTGCCGGGCAGCGATCCGCATGCCAAGGCCATCCTGCTCTTGGGCCATATCGATGTGGTGGAAGCCAAGCGGGCGGACTGGACGCGCGATCCCTTCACCCTGGTCGAAGAAAAAGACCATTTCTGGGGCCGCGGCGTAGCCGACATGAAGTCGCTGGATGCCGCCTGGATCGACACCATGATGCGGCTGAAGGAGGAAAAATTCGCCCATGCCCGCACCATCAAGATGGCGCTGACCTGCGGCGAGGAAACCAGCACCGCTTTCAACGGCGCGAGTTATCTTGCCTCGCATGAGCGCGGGCTGATCGATGCGGAATTCGCCTTGAATGAAGGGGGCGGAGGGCGGCTCAGCGCCGACGGCAAGCCGCTGATCATGACGGTTCAGGCGGCGGAGAAGTTTCCCCAGAACTACACGCTGGAAGTCACCAATCCGGGCGGCCATTCCTCGCGGCCGGTCAAGAAGAATGCGATCTATCAGTTGGCCGCCGGGCTGACCAAGATCAGCCAGTATGAATTTCCGATCGAGGCCACCAACATCACCCGCGAATATTTCCGCAAAATGGCGGCCCAGGAAAAAGGCGAGATAGGCGCGGCCATGGCCGCCTTTGCCGCCGATCCCAAGGACGAGAAAGCGGCCGCCACCATCGCCAGCGATCCGTCATTCAATGGCGTGCTGCACACCACCTGTGTGGCGACCCTGCTGTCGGCGGGTCATGCCAACAATGCGCTGCCCCAGCGCGCCGATGCCAATATCAATTGCCGCATTTTCCCCGGCACCACACCGGAACAGGTCCAGGCCAAGCTGGCCGAGATCGTGGGCGATCCGGAGATCAAGATCACCCTGGCCGATCATCGCAGCGATGTGCCCAAGGGCCCCCAGCCGCTGAACCCCAAAGTGTTCGGCCCCGTGGAAAGTCTGACGGCGAAATACTGGCCGGGCGTGCCGGTGGTGCCGCAGATGTCGGCGGGCGCCACCGACGGCGCCTTTCTGACGCCGGCGGGCATCCCGACCTATGGCGTATCGGGTATCTTCGGCGATGCCGATGGCGGCGGCGCTCATGGCCTGAACGAGCATGTGCGAATGGACTCGGTCTATAAGGGCCGGGACTTCGCCTATGAGATCGTCAAGATCTACGCCAACCAGAAATAGACGGTCTCCACTAAAAAGCGCGGTGGGCCATTTTCGGCTGGGTGTTGGCGGGAATGCGCCCCACGCCGGTGGGCTGTGCGCTTGCGGCGAGGGCCTTGGCCTTGCGCTCGCGCGATTCCATCCACGACGCCCAGGCAAGAACGCCCGCAAAGAGCGTCAATCCGCCCACCACCAAGCCTAAAAACGCGATTTCTCCGCCAGACATTTGCGGCCTCCCGGTTGAATATCCGGCAAGCTTAGTGTCCCGCCGGGCGCGGCATTTGATCTGGATCAAACTGCTGGTCGGGACGGTCTGGCGGGATTTGATCCGGATCAAGGAAGGAGGCCTGGACCCCGCGATTATCCGTGTGCGGGCCGCGACGGCCATGATAAGCAAAACCGTGTTTTGCGGTTTGCTAAGCGGATGAAGATCGTCAATTTCGCCGGTTTCCGGGCTGCGGCCAAAAAGCGCCTGCCCCGCTTTCTGTTCGAATATATCGATGGCGGCAGCTATGGCGAACACACGCTCAGACGCAATGTCGAAGACTTCCAGGCGGTGGTCCTGCGCCAGCTTGTGCTGCGCGACGTGTCGAACCCCGCCACCGCGACCAATCTGTTCGGCCGCCAGATCAGCATGCCGGTGGTCCTGGCGCCCATCGGCATTGCCGGCTTCTATCGCCGCCGGGGCGAGGTGCAGGCGGTCAAGGCCGCCGATGCCGCCGGCATTCCCATGGTGCTTTCCACCATGTCCTGCTGCCCGGTCGAGGAGGTCCGCGCCGCCGCGACCGAGCCTCTATGGATGCAGCTCTACATGGTGCGCGATCGCGGCTTCATGAAAGACCTGCTCGGGCGCATCGAAAAGGCCGGGATCGATACCCTGTTCCTGACCGTGGATCTGGCGATCAATGGCATTCGTTACCGCGACCGCATCGGCGGCCTGGCCGGGGCGCAAAGCCTGTTGGCGCGGCCGGACCGGCTGTTCGACATTCTCTGTCATCCCGCCTGGGCCTGGGATGTGGGCGTGCGGGGCAGGCCGTTGATCATCGGCAATGTCGCGCCCGCAATGCCGAACGGCGCCGGGCTGAAACAGTTTCAAGCCTGGGTGGCGCGCAATTTCGATCCCTCCATCACCTGGAAGGATCTGTCCTGGCTGCGCGCGCATTGGAAGGGCAGGCTGGTGCTGAAGGGCATCACCGATCCGGGCGATGGCGCGCGCGCCGTCGAGGAAGGCATGGACGGGATCGTGGTGTCCAACCATGGCGGGCGGCAGCTGGATGGCGCGCTGTCCGGCATCGCGGCTCTTCCCGGCGTGCGTGACGCGGTACAGGCGCGCATTCCCGTGCTGATGGATGGCGGCGTCCGTTCGGGACTGGATGTGTTGCGGGCCCTGGCGCTGGGGGCCGATGGCGTTTTGTTGGGACGGGCCTGGGCCTATGCGCTGGCGGCCGGCGGCGAGGCCGGTGTCGCCGCCATGCTCGCCATCCTGCGCGAAGAATTGGAAGTGGCGATGGCGCTCACCGGACAAAAGGATGTGCGGGCGCTGGACAAGGATCTGGCGACCGTCACGCCTTGCCGGTAAAGGCGGCTCAGGACGTGCTGGTGGTGCTCGCGGTGCTGACGGTGCCGTTATTGCCGGAGCCGGAAGAGACGCCGATCACAACGCCCACAGCGACGGCGGCAAGGCCCAGGCCAAGCAGCGTGTCGGTCGGCATCATCTGGGCCTTTTTCACATTGGCGGGCTTGCCGGGCGCAAGTCCATCTGCCGCGGCACTCGACAAGGTCAGGGCGGCGATACCCGCCGCGACCAGGCATTGTTTGAGCATCCTCAATTCCCCTCAAAATCCGCATTGATGGGACCAAACGGACTCCTGTTTTGCAACCGCAAAATAAAGTCATCCAATGTCCTGATATTTCTCGGAAATATTTTTGCTGCGCTGCGATTGAGCAGGCTTTTGTTCAAGCTTTGAGCAGGCTTTTGCGCGCTCGATCCAGACAAGGCCGAATCTGCCAGGGCTTCGCGCAAAAAAAGGGCGGCCTCATGAGCCGCCCTTTGGCGTCGGAATGTTCGATCTTATGGCGCCGCCACCTTCAGACAAACGCCCGGCTTTTGGCGACGGGCGCATGGGCCATCGCGCGCTCGATCATCTGGGCCAGGCGTTCCTTGTTGACGGGCTTGAGGACATAGCCGACCGCGCCGGCATCGATGGCGCGGACCACCATGGCTTCCTGGCCGTGCGAGGTCACCATGATGACACGTGCTTCCGGATTGGTGGCCAGAATGCCGATCATGGTGTCGATGCCGTTCATGCCCGGCATGGTGATGTCCATGGTCACGATGTCCGGCTTGACCAGGGGATAGTCGCGCAAGGCTTCCTCGCCGCTCTTGCACACCCGCACGACCTCATTGCCAAGGTCGCGCACGATGACCGCCAGCTTCTGCGCCATGACCAGGGAATCGTCGACAATCATAACAGTCCTGGGCATCAGATATTCTCCCCGGTGTAGTTGAGGTGTTCATCGAAAAACAGCTTGGGCCCGACAAAGGCGATATCCAGCGCGCCTTCGGGAAAGCTGAGCGACAGCACGGCGACCGCGGTCTTGGGGCGGCCCTGCATGGTGCGCGCCCCCAGCGCCAGAACCGGCGGCGACAGCGCGATAACCTCGCGCTGCCTGGCGAGATCGGCGGTGCAGTTGCCGATGATGACATTCACCACATCCAGCGCGGTTTCGCGCATATAGAGTTCTTCCTCATCGGGCGCGATGGTCAGCTCGGCGGTGTATTTCCGGGTCATGGCCGCGACCAGCGGCAAGTCATAGCTGAAGGCGATATAAAGGCCCTGGGCGGAGCCGACCCCCACGATCGCCGTGATTTCGCGCAGCTTGAACTTGTCTTCATGGTGAAGACTGCGGTCGATCTTTTCCGCCACCAGCTCCAGCTGGTCGTGGAAAAAAGCGATGGTCCGCCGCTCGACGGTTTTGAATATCGGGGCGATGTCCCGATCCAGAAGTGTGGTCTGATCTACGGACATAGCGTCTCCATCTTGGCCATATTGTCGGTGGAAGAGTTGGGCGCGATCGGCAGGCGGAATGAGAAACTGGTGCCCTTGCCCGGCCGGGATTCGACAGAGACGGAACCGCCCAGATTCTCCAATTCCGCCTTGACGGCGGCAAGGCCGACACCGCGTCCGGAAACTTCGCTGGCGCTCTCGCGCGCGGAAAGCCCCTCGCAGAACACCAGGTCCTCTAGGGTCAGGGCGTTGATCTTGGCGTCGGTGGCGCCGGCGCGGCGCAGCTTGTCTTCCAGCGCCGCGCGGTCGACGCCGCGTCCGTCATCGGCGATGGTGATCGCCACCGCATCGTCCTTGGCGCTCACCACACAGCCAATGGCGCCTTCCACCGGCTTTCCCGCCGCCAGGCGTTCTTCCGGCGCCTCGATCCCGTGATCGACGGCATTGCGGAAGACATGCACCAGGCTGCGGAAAAATTCCGCGAAGCGTTCGGGCGGCAGGCTGAGATCGTCGCCCTCAACGGTGATCGGCGCCAGCTGCTTTTCCAACCGCTCCGCCAGGGCGGCAGTGCCGCGGCTGTTCAGGACCAGGGCGGATTTCACGTCCAGGCCGCCCAGCCGCAAGATGGATTGCAAGAGGCTTTGGAGCGCGGGGGCGTGGGGGCCGGCGGCCAGGAGATCCTTGGCGGCCTCTTTCATCTGCTGGATCTGCAGATGGGGCAGGGTGATGCGCCGGCCGGTGGAGGTGAAATCGGCGCCCAGCACATCGCTGATATTGTCCAGGTCGCGTTGGAGCGCGGCAGCGAGCCGTGTGGCGGCTTGCGCACCGGGTATCGCCCCGTCCGCGATTTCGGTTTCCAGGGCATGCAATTGCCGGGGGCTGGCGGAAAAACTGAACTGGGACAACAGGCCCTTGAAGGTGTGCAGCCGGCGTTTGAGATCCGTCAGCATGCCGGGCGAGGCGATCAGGCGGATCAGCATCGGCAATTCCTCGTCCAGGAATTTGCGATAGTCGTGAACCAGCGCGCAGAAGGTCTCGCCCTCGGTCAGGGCCAGCACGATCATCTGCAGGCGCAGGCTTTCACGTTCCACCGCCTCGGCCAGAAGCGTGGCGTCGGTGATGTCGGTCAGGATCAACATCAGCCTCTGGCTGTCGGCGAGATATTTGTAGGCGACCTTGATGGTTTTGCCGTCGCGCCGGAATAGCGTGGGCAAAAGACCGATCTTGAGATCGCGCATGAAGCCGCCGCCGTCGCGAAAGACGCTCTCCAGCGTCGCCTGGAAATCGCTGGCGCGCGCCCCGGCCGCTTCGCCATGCAAGAGAGCGACGATCGGCCGGCCTTGCGGCTCTGCGCCCAGCATGGCCCGGCAAGCGGCGCTGCACTGTTCCTCGACCAGAAGGTCCGGACCGATGGTGAGAAAGCCTTGATCGGCGTGATCGAGCAGGTTGCGGATGGCGCTCTGGCTGGCGGTCAGCGCCGCATTGGCGCGGCGCAGGCCCTCGGCCTCGCGCTCGGCCAGCAGTTCGAAACGGCGGTCGGCAAAGACGCAGACCATGGCCAGGCACAGGATCATGAACTGCGCCACCGAAACGGCCGCCGCCAGCACGGTGCGCGAATGCGGATCGCTCAATCCAAGCTGGCCCGGCGAGCACAGGAACGAGGTGGCCGACATGGCGGTGTAATGCATGCCGCAGACCGCGAAGGCCATCACCAGCGCGGCGGCTATGCGCTGCCAGGTATTGGTGAGATTGAGGGTCAGCCACAGGGCCGCGGTGGCTGCCACAACCGCGATGGCGACGGATGCCGCCACCAGAACAGGATCGTAAAGCGCGCGGCCCGACAGGATCAGCGCCGCCATGCCGGTATAATGCATGGCCGTCACGCCCAGGCCGACAATGGCGCCGGCAACGATCAGCCTGAGCAGGGAGGCGTTGGGACGCGCCACGATGTGAAAACCGATCGCGACGAAAGCGATGGCGATCAGAAGCGACAGCGCCGTCAGGTGAAAATCATAGGTGACCGGAACACCCAGCTTGAATGCCAGCATGGCGACGAAATGCATGGACCAGATGCCGCTGCCCAGCACCACCGCGCTGCCGATCAGCCAGAAGCGGCGCGACTTGCCAGTGGCGCGCCGCAGCCGCGACCCCATATCGAGCGCGGTATAGGATCCGAATAGCGCGACCGCGAAAGACAGAAGCACCAGCGGCATGTCGTGTGACATTGTATGGATATGCAAAAGCCGCTCCCAGCAATCGGCCATCCGGCGTCGGCAAGATGTGCCCTGCGGCAATCTTCCCTGGAAGCGGTTAAGCGATGCTTCAGCGGCACTGCGCCCAAGCTAAGCAAAAATACCTAGCAGCGCGGGCGCGCGCGCCGAATGTAAACGTCTAGGTAGAAATGCGTAAGGACCGCCTCGCCGCTAATGCCTTGTTCCCATTTGCGCCGGCATACCGGCTTTAGGTGGAACTCCCTATGCCCGCGGGCGGTGAAATTTACCTGATGCTTCCCGCTCGATGCGCATGATGCATGCGGTCTTGTTGCGTTCGTTCTGGTGGTGGTGCAGGGAGCCGGTGGCGCGAGCCGCCGGCTCCCCCAACTTTCGGGAATCCATGCCATTAACGTCTGAAATCGCCCGGATTGACCAGCGAAGCGAGGTGGCTGGCGGCCAGGTCCTGGCCACCAAGCTTCACGTGCTTCAGCTTGAATCCATCAAGGCGAAGCTGGGCGACAAATGGGAACGGCTATCGGGCCTGGTGCACAAGCTGTTCGAGAAATCCCTGCGGGACGTGCAGGGTCCTCGCGACCATTTCCTTCTGGTGGACGAAATGTCCTATGTCGTGACCTTCCACGCCCTTTCCGCGCAAGAGGCCAATGTCGCCTGCATCTCGGTGGCCAAAAAAGTCTGCGAGCTTCTGTTCGGCTCCGATGTCGGCGATATCGCGGTTCGCGGGCTGGTGGGCATGGTGCCGGCCGAGCTGCTGCAGAAAAACCCAGCCGATAGCGCGCGGATCTCGGAGATTCTCGAACGGGACGGCCACGAGATCGTCGTCACATCGAAATCCCTCGGCGCGACACAGCCTGTCGAGGAACCGGCCAAAAGCCAGGCCAGGATGCAATGGCAGCCGCTGGACAAGATTGGCAATGCCCATGGCCAAGCCGCGCTGGCGGGAGCATCCTTGGGGTTCTTTCCCGTCTGGGACCTGAAAAACCGCAAAAGCGCCTCGCTTTTCTTTACCGCCTTTTCCGGCCAGCAGAAATCGCAATTGAGCGTGCGGCGCGCCGCGAGCGGGGCGAGTGAGAGCCAGATCGTGGAGACCGAAATCTCGCTGCTGAACGGCGCCGCGGCCTATGCCCTGCGCGTCCATGCGGCGCAGAAACTGTGCGCGGTGGGCGTCGGGGTCAGCTATGAAACCCTGTCGGGCTTTCATTCCCGCATCCGCTATATCACCGCGTTGAAGTCTGTTCAGACCGTTCAGACCTGTCCGCTGCTGCTTCGGGTCGAACACGTCCCCGACGGGACCCCCATGGGCCGGCTGGCCGAAATCATCGCGATGCTGAACGTGCCCAATGTCCGTGTCATCCTGGACTTTGAATCGCTGCGATGCCTGCCCGAATTCGAGGTGCGTCTGGGCGCGGTCGGGCTGGGCGGCTCCTTGCGCAATTGCGACACCAACATGATGGCGATCACGGTGAACAAGCTGGCGCGCCGGGCGACGGAGCAGCGGGCCTTCAGCTTC
>Ga0209233_1001239_pt1 | contig 10258 bp, 5 predicted proteins | sample AraplaCL_Cvi_mCL_FD_184269 | JGI IMG/M metagenome (GOLD analysis project Ga0209233, IMG submission 184269) | Arabidopsis root microbial communities from the University of North Carolina, USA - plate scrape CL_Cvi_mCL (SPAdes) (version 2) | ecosystem: Host-associated > Plants > Roots > Endosphere ... | reverse complement strand
TGCAGGAATTTCCATGTCCAACCTGAGCCGCTCCCCACGAGATCAACAAGCAATTACCATTGGTTCGCACCACGAATTCCCTATTAGCGCACTTATCCTACAAGAATAAGGCTATAACACGTAGCGCTCACATTTAACTGTTGTAAGGTTATTTCGAGGAAAATCAATACAATAGAAGCAGAGGGCTCGCTGTCATTTGCACGAAACCGTCGCACCGGACGGGAACGATCGGAGGTCGCCAATGAACAATGAGAATGCAGCAGTCCGTAAGCCGTTCGCGCTTACGAGACGGATGTTTTTGACATCGTTATCCGCAAGCCTCCTGCCCGGCTCGCTCAGCGTGCTGGGTTCCAGCCATCCTGCTGCGGCCGCGGCACCCTCCCGGCCGCTGGTCGGAGCAATCCGATGGGACGCCTGGTATTCGCCGGGCTCGCAGCCGACGGAGGCCATGAAGCAATCGCTCGGTCCCGAAAAATATCGTTGGCGAACGCCCTTCTTCGGAACGCAAATGAACCGCGATCCCAACGCGCTCGATTTTTCGGCTTCGATCGAGGCCGAGATGGACAAGGAGATCGACCAGGCCATCTTTGCAGGACTGGACTATTGGGCGTTTGCCGCCTACGGCGCAAACCACCCGATGTCGAAAGCCCTGTACGCGTTCAGAGCCCGGCCAAAGGCAGCCGAACTGAGATACTGCATGTTCACCGAGCTCGGGCGATGGGGATCGGCAGCCAAGCTGTCTTCACTGCCCCAGGAGCACATCGGCCTCATGGCGGACAAGAACTATCTGAGGGTGGAGAATGATCGGCCGCTGTACTTCCTGGGCTTCATCAAGGGAGCGGATGTGCAACGAAGCTGGGGGGGAGTGCAAGGTCTGCGCACACAGCTCGGCAAGTTCAAATCCGACGCCAACGGCGCCGGGCTTGCCGATCCCTACATCGTGCTGGCGGGAGACACGAAATTCCTGAGCCAGGAGGCCGCCAATCTGGGCGCCGATGCGGTCGGGTCATATGCGATCACAACCGGCAACGGCCGAGGAAGCTTTGCAGATCTTGCGAAGTATGCCGAAAAGGGCTGGAACGATCTGGCCGCGAGCCAGGTCCCGGTCGTGCCCACGGTGATGACCGGATGGGACAGGCGCCCGCGCATCGAACGTCCCGTGCCCTGGGAGACCAAGCAGCGTCCTGGCGATGGGGTCACTAATTTCTATACCGCGCCGACGAAGAAGGAATTGGCCGGCCATCTGGCGCAATCGATCAGCTGGGTGAACAGCCGTGCGCCGGATCGCCGGGCCCCCGCGGTGCTGATCTATGCCTGGAACGAAAATGACGAAGGTGGCTGGCTGGTCCCCACCGTGCCCTGCCAAACCGATCGCCTGGAAGCGCTGCGCGAAGTTCTTAAGGCGACCGCAAAGACGGCGTCGAAGAACCTCTGCTAGGTCGGTTTTTGAGACGTGCGTCGCGGCTTGCGTGAAGCCGCGCCGCACTCTCAATCAGGGCTCCGTTCCGACTGCATCGGAACGGACAAGGCAGGCTTTCCCTCGATCAGCGCCAGCGAAGCGGTCTGGTCCGATCGTTCGACTCCACCGTCCGATGTTCCGGATGATAGGGCGCGTAGATCTGCTTGACCCAATAATTGAAGTTCGGGTGCAGCTTCACGAAGTCATAGAACGAATCGCCGAAATTGGACGGGCTGAGGCAGGTCTTGTTTTGCGGCCGCGACGAGATTGCATTCAGGCAATACGACTCCATGCAAGCCTTCGTCTCACTCTCGGCCACCTTGCTCAGACTTCGGAAGCTGTTGGTTGAGTGAAGTCGATACAGATAGCGGTCGGACTCGAGATAGGTCGGCTCGACCTTGGTGACGGCGCGCAGGGCGAAGTCCCAGTCGTGACAGTATTTGAGGTCGGCGAGCCAGCCCACCTGCCGCAGCAGTTCACGGCTGAAGACGAAGTTTCCGGTCGACGCGGCAATCTGGGAATCCAGGAATGTCCATGACAGCGGCGCACCTGCGATCTGGGCCCGATCGATTGCATAGCGCAGGCGCGTGGGAAACTGGTAGTTGCTGATCGACTTGCCGTGCTCGTCGATCGGCTCAACGGCCGAGAAGCCGAAGAACAGCCGCTCATTGGCATATTGATCCGCGAACAGCCGAACCCGCTCCTTAGAAAAGGCATCGTCCGAATTCAAGAGGAAGATCATGTCGCCGCTCGTCAGCGACAATGCCCTGTTCCAGGTGTAGTGGGCGCCAAGGTTTTGCGGATTCTTGAGCAGCTTGCAGGAAACAAAGCGCTTTCCAAACGACCGCTTCTTGATCACCTTCTGTGCGACTTCAAAACTCTTGTCCGGCGAATGGTCGTCGACGATGACGAGCTCGATGTCGGCAAAAGTCTGCTGATAGACAGTCTCGAGGCATTCCTCGAGATACTGCTCGTGCTTGTAGCACGCGATGACGACACTTGCGAGCATCGGCGGCGACCTCAACGTCTCACGATGATCGAATGGCGGGACCGCACCAGCGCGCTGGCTCCGTCGCCGACCTCCAGGACCGCGAGCTGATATTCACCATCCGGCAAATCCCGAATCGAGAAGGACAGCTGGAAGCCGAAATAGCAGTCCTTGCTTTCGGCCTTCATATACTCCTTCACGTCCACGCGCTCGTGCCAATCGACGATCAGGCAGTACCCGCTATTGACCGCGCTATCCGGCGCAAACGCCGACAGCACCAGGAATCCCGTTCGTTGCCGGCTTGCTTCGAACGTATTGCCCGCGCAGATCCAACCCCGCACCAATATCTCGAAGCGCGGATCGACGATCACCCGCTCGCCGGTTTGCGAATTGATGTTCTCGATGACCAGCAATGAACCTGCCGGATTATCGGATGCGCCTTCTGCCTCGACCGGCGTGCCGTTCCTGACACGCTGCACGCCCGAATGAGTGAGACCCGACCGGTGCAGGTTTGCGAGCACTTCGACATGTGTCGAAGCCTCCTTCACCGCCCACTCGAGCTCCTGCCTGCTCAGGCAATCGAGCAGATCCGGGCTATTCCGGATCTGCGCCGAAATTGGCTCAGCCGAAGCCACCCTTCGCACGACGTCGAGAAACGCTCGTCCATGACGCGAATCCGGCTCGAGATGAGCACCCTCCGCCCACTCGTTCCAGGAATTGATGAACACCAATGACTCGGAGAAGCTGTTGCCCTTGGCCCGCAGCGTCGCGTCGCGAAGCCAGACTTCAAACGCCTCCGGACTGGACCTGGTGAAGACGTGACCGCGCGCGCCCTTGCGGGGCGTATTGTCCCAGCGCGGCATCACGGCAGGAAAGAACGGGAAATCGTAGGTCTTGCCGATCGACGATCGCATCGCATCGACATAGTCGTACACCTTTCCGGCGAAGGTCGGCGGAGCATCGACGTCGGCCGGCGGCACCTCCCGCGTCGAGACCGTGTGCGGCGGAAACTCGATCGCAGCATCACAATTGACGTCACGCGGATCGAACTCTCCGAAGGTCATCGCATTGCAGATCAGCAGCTCGCCGATTCCAAGCTCTCTGGCCCTCTCGCGCCAAATCTCGAACAGACGCTGCTTGTCCGGCAACAATGACGGCCTATAGACGACGATGATCTTTCGACCATCGACAGTGATGTAACGCTCATCGAGCAGCAGGTCGGCCATGTCGTCGATAAAGCGGACATCGTCGTCGAGCGAGTGATTTTGCCCCAGCAGGAGCTCGGCATCCGAGCCGTCCCACCGGCGGGACCAGTTCTCGTTTGCCCAGCAGATGCAGAATGGCAGGTTCGGCTCGCCGTCCTCGAGCAGGAGCTGAAGCGGCTTCTCCAGCAGCCGTCGCCCCTGAAACCAGTAGACGTAGTAACAAAATCCATCGATGCCGTATTTGCGCGCGAGGTCGCCCTGCTGGCGGCGCGTTTCCGGCAGCCGGACGTCATAGAATCCAAGATCGGCCGGCAACCACGGCGATTCGTGAGCCGGAAACTGGGCACGCATGCGCGCGACGTTGGTCCACTCGGAGAACCCCGGCCCCCACCACCTGTCATTTTCTTCAAATGAATGGAATTGCGGCAGGTAGAAACAAATGTAGCGCACCTCTTTGGTGGCGATGGCCGCCGGTCCGGCAATTGTCCTGTTGTCGTTGTTCGGAAACAGCAGATCATCGTAGTCTTCGATCGAGAAGCCTAACGCTACGACCACTTCGCTCGGCGTAAAATTCTCGAACAGCGGTATCTCGTAGTATTCGCCATCGTTCAGGCTGATGCGCAGATAGATCTGCGCATGCTTGGGCTCCACGAGCGTGTTTCGGAGGGCGCGCGCCAGCCGACGGCGCACACCCGGCGTGGATAGATCGATCCGGAATCCGGGACGTCCGATCACGCTCCGCGGACCGATGCGGGCCGGCATGGATCGGCCGGTGCGTCCTTCTTCGACACAGTGGGAAGCGACAAAGAGCGCTATCGAAACCGTTGAAGCAGGCGACTGGGCATCGACAATCCAACCCGAGATTCCCCGCCCCGAATATTCGAGGATCGCGCCACGCAACCGCGATCCTGACTGGAGATCGCTGATATCGGGATCCAGGAACAGGCTCTGCGGATGGTCTTCCTGCTGAACCGGACTGGCAACGGGCAACATATCCTTCGTATCCCTGACGCTCCGTTCGACCATCTTGTTCATTGCCACTCAATCTCCTGCCAACGTTTAACGCCGGCTCCAGTTTCTTTCCCGGTCACGCGGACGTTCGATCCCGGGATCACATTGCCTGACACGCTCCGGATCGTGACCTCTCGGTTCTTATCGATCATCTTCACACAACCAGAGGTGCAATGAGCATTTATTCCGCGAACCCACATTAACGCAATCTCTCTATCGTCGATATGAAAGCCATTGTTAGTTCTGCCTAGATTGTCACGCGGACATGCTCGCTTCAGTGCCTTCGCGCCCAAAAACAAAGCCGTGTCACTGTCTCTGCCATTGCTTGCGCGCGACGTGGTGTCCGCCTCCAACAATCTCAGCCGACGCTCTCGCCCATCGCCTGCAGACGACGCAGCGCACCTTCGTTGTTCTGTTGCGCCGCCAGTCGATACCAGCGCAGCGCCTGATCGCGGTCCTGCGCGACGCCGTTGCCGGCACGCAGTGCATCGCCAATTGCGACTTGGGCTTCGGCCATGCCCTGCTCCGCAGCGGCCGCGAACCACTCGGCCGCCTTCGCCGGATCGGCGTCGCGGCCCTGACCTCGCCCGAGCATCACGGCAAGGTTGTATTGCGCGGTCGTATGGCCCTGGCGCGCCGCGGCCTCGTACCATTTCACGCCCTGGGCAAGATCCTGCTCGATGCCCTGCCCGGTGCAATACATCACCGCAAGCTTGAACTGCGCTGCGGCGCTGCCGCCTTCGGCAGCCTTGACGATCCAGCCGGCGGCCGCCTGCGGATCCTTGAGGGCGCTCTTGGGATCGGAATACAGCAACGCCAATGTGTGCTGGGCCTCGACATGGCCGGCACTCGCCGCGCGCTTGAACCATTGCGCCGCGGCCGCAAGATCGACGGCGCCACCGGACCTTCCCATGTGAAGCCCGCCCAACTGGAATGCCGCGGCGGAATGCCCGACCTCGGCGGCATCGGTGAGCAACATGCGCGCTTGCGCAAGACCCGCTTCGGATGGCTCCTGCTGGATGAGAAACAGGGCATAGGCCGTCTTTGCATCGGCGTCGCCGCCCTTGGCCGCCTTGCTGAGCCATTCGGCAGCGCGCACCTGGTCGCGCGGCACACCGTTGCCCGCCGAGTAGAGCCGGCCGAGTTGCACGCCTGCGGCGCTGATGCCTCCCTCGGACGCGCGCTCGAACCACTTGATCGCGGCCGCGACATCGCGCGTCACGCCGTTGCCGTTGAGATAGAACACCGCGATGTTGTGGGCCGCCGTGGCATGGCCGCTCTCGGCGGCGCGTTCGAACCATTTCGCAGCCTGACGGATGCTGGGTGGAACGCCGGTGCCGGTGGCGTAGAAGCGCCCGGTAAAGAACTGCGCCTGCGCGTCGCCGCGCTCGGCCGCCTTCTCGTACCAGTACGCCGCCTCGCGCAGATCCGGCTCGGCGGCGGTGCCGAGTGCGTAGAACTCGGCCAGCGCCTGGATCGCCGGCAGGTAATCCTTCCGTGCCGCCTTGCGCAGCGCGGTCTCGGCCTTGTCGAGGTCCTTGGCCACCCCTTTGCCGCTCAGCCGCAACAGCGCGATGTTGTAGAGCGCGATGGTATCGTCATGGGCAGCGGCACTCTGAAACAGCCGCGCGGCCTCTTCGACATTTTCGGGCAGCCCGGTGCCCTTGAGACACATGAAAGCGAGCGCAACCTGCGCGCGCACATGCCCCTGCTCCGCGGCCTTGTGATACCAGATCGCGGCCTGCGCAAAATCGACGGGAACACCGCGTCCCTGATAATACACGTCACCGAGCGCGAATTCGCCGGCCGCCGCCTTCTGCTCGGCCGCGGCCTCGTACCAGCGCAGGGCAACAGCGTGATCCTTGGTGCAGCCTTGCCCGTTGGCGTACATGTCGCCCAGGAGCGCCTGTGCGTCCGCCTTGCCGGCCTCCGCCGCCACCGACATCCAGAGGAAGGCGGCGTCGAAGTCCCTGGGCACGCCGATTCCGTTCGGGAACACCAGATCGTGGAGGTTGGTCGCCTTGTCACCCAGCCGCGCCGCGGTGGATTGCCGCCACATCTCGGGCCTGTTCGGTCCAAGCGCGGCCTGAAAACCGTGGAAGTAGATCAAGCCGAGCTGGAATTGCGCGTCGGTGTGTCCGTTCAGGGCGGCGCGCTCATACCACGCCACCGCGTCCGGAATGTTGCCGATGACGCCCTCGTTCCGCGCATAGAGCAGTCCGATCCGGTAATCCGCCTCCGGGTTGCCCGCGCGCGACGCAAGCCGCCACAAGCGCAGCGCCTCCAGATATTGCCGGTTCTCGTAAGCCTCCAGCCCCCGTTCAAACTGCGATGAGTCTGAACGGGAGGAACCGGGCCGGAGCAAGTCGAGAAGGGATCGCGTCGATACCGTCATGGCTCGCGCATTGCTTCTTTTGCACTGCGCAGCATCCCGCCGAGCAGATACATCGCCACCGAACGGGTGCCGACATTGACATCGCCCTGCAGCGTCATGCCGGGAATGAGGCGGAAATTCTTCGGAACATCCTTGAAGTTGGTCTCGTCGACCGAGCATCGCGCCTTGTAGTAGGCATCGACCGGCTTTCCGTCATCATCGGTCGTGAAGGCGCCTTCGCTGATCCAGCGAATCTTGCCCTGCGCCGTACCGTGCTCCGCCGCGTTGAAGGCGTCGACCTTCATCGTGCAGGGGTCGTTCGGCCGGACGAAGCCGACATCGCGCGACAGGATCTGGATCTCGGCCTCGAGCCGGGTCTTGAGCGGCATCAGCGTGATGAAGGGATCGCCCGGCTTCAAGACCGATCCAACCGAGAGCTTGGCGAGGGTCAGGACGACCGAGGGCTCGGCAGCCGTCCACCGCACCAGGTCCTGATGCTTGATGGCCTTGTCATAGTTCGAGCGGGCGGTATCCAGGCTGTTGCGCGTCGTGACCAGATCCTGGCTCAGCTGCGCATTCCATTGCTCGGTGAAGGCCTTGCGATCGGCCTTCAACGATTCCAGCTGGTGTTGCGCCTCCAGCAGGGTGTTGTGCGTGTTGTCAATCTGGCGCAACAGCTCCAGGCGATTATCCTGAGACAGATACAGGTTCAGCTTGGACCCGCTGCCGCTTTCGGCAAGCGTCGAGCGCATGTCCTCGATCTTGCCGGCGATCTCGGCACGTTGACTGTAGCGCTCGTCGTCCTTCTTCGACTTCTGGATCGTCGCTTCGGTCTGGCTGATCTTGGAGTCGTAGCTGTTCACCTGCGCGTTGTACTGGGCGACGCGCTGGTCGTAGAGCGCCTTCTGCAAGGCGTTGTACCGGGTGACTTCCGGATCGTTCGACTGACCGAATGTCAGCGGCTTTCCGGACAATTCGGCCTCGTCGCGGGCAACCTGTGCGTCAAGGCTGGCAATCTGCAGCTTGTACTGCGTGACATCGGCCACGGTGAAGGTCGAGTCGAGCGTCGCGAGCAGCTGACCCGTCTCAACCTGCTCACCTTCCCGAACATCGATCGTCTTGATGATCGATGCGTCCAGGGCCTGCAGCACGTTGATCTGATCGACCGGAACGATCCTGCCGCCCACGCTTGTGATGACCCGATCGACGCGCGTGAAGCACATGATCGCCACGACGGAGACCAGGAACGCCGACAGCACGAACAGCGTCGCGCGAGCCAGCAACGGCTCGGCCGCCTCGCGGATGGCATCGGTTTCGGACTGGAACTGGCGAACGGTCGCGAGCGAAGCCTGATTAGGAGACAAGGGTCGGACTCCTGAAGTTCTTCTCGTTGCGGCCCGCCGGCACGAGATGCGTATTCTGCTGGTACCAGAGCGAGCTATAGATGTCGTTTCGTTCCAGAAGCTCGTCGTGGCGCCCGATGTCATTGACCACGCCGCGATTGAGCACGAGGATCGCATCGGCCTTCGTGAGCGACGACAGCCGGTGCGAGATGATGATCAGCGTGCGCCCCTGGGCGATCCGCGAAATATTCGCGTTCACGATCGTCTCGCTCTCGGCATCGAGCGCGCTGGTCGCTTCGTCGAGGATCAGGATCGGCGGGTTGACGATCAGCGCCCGCGCGATCGCGAGGCGCTGACGCTGCCCGCCGGAGAGATTCGTGGATCCCTCGTAGATATAAGTCTCGTAGCCGCGCGGCAGCTTGTCGATGAACTCCTCGGCGCCGGCCAAACGCGCCGCCCTGACAATGTCGTCGAAGGTCGCATCCGGCTTCGCGGCTGAAATGTTCTCGCGGATCGTGCCGCTGAACAGGAAGTTCTCCTGCAGCACGACGCCGACGTTGCGCCGGAGATGGTCGACATCGTATTCGCGGACATCGATGCCGTCGACCTTGATCAGACCGCCGTAGTCGGAGTGCAGCCGCTGCAACAGCCGCGTGATCGTGGTCTTGCCCGAGCCGCTCTTGCCCATCACGCCCAGTGTCGTGCCGAGCGGAATCTCGAACGAGATGTTGTTCAGCGCCGGCGACACCGCCCCCTTGTACTTGAACGTGACGCCGGAGAATTCGACCAGTCCCTTGAGCGGGACCCGCACGCCATGGCCGGAACGTCCCTCCTCAGGCGGCTGGTTCACCAACCGGCCGACGATCGTGACGGCCGTGCGCGCCTCGTCATACTGGTTGATGAGCTGAGCCATCTGCATCAGCGGGCCGGCAACGCGTTGCGACAGCATCAGAAAGGCAAACAGCGCGCCGACATAGACCGGATCGCCGCTCGACACGGCGAGGTAGACACCGAACGCATAGGGCGCACTCACCGCCAACCGTTCCAACGGACGCACCACCGTCTGGATCGCGGTTCCGGTCAGGCCTTCGGCAAGACGCGCCTTGGCGACGCGCGCCACAAGCACATCCCACATGTGGCGCTGCCGCGTATCGAGCGCCAGCGATTTGATGGTCCGCATGCCGTTCAGGCTCTGGATCAGGAACGCGCCCTGTGCGCCTTCAGCCGCCAGGGTTGCCGAGGACTTCTTCCGGTAGGTCGGCAGCATCAGGACAAGCCAGGTTACGATCACCCCAGCAAAGCCGAGAACCATCAACGTCATGATCGGGCTGAAGAAGAACATGACGGGCAGGAAGAAGAACAGCGTCGTCGAATCGAGAATGGTTCCGAACAACTGCCCGGTGAGGAAGCCGCGAATTCGAAACACCTCGCGGATGTCCCGCGAAATCAGGCCGACAGCGTTCTGCTCGAAGTAGTCGATCGGCAGATTGAGCACTTTCTCGAACACGTAGGTCGACAGCTTGACGTCGAGGCGGGCCGTCAAGCGCTGCACCAGATACTGCCGCAGGAACGTGAACGCCGCCTCGAACATGATGACCACGAACATGGCGATACACAGCACGTAGAACGTGTTGTAGGCCTTGTAGAAAATGACCTTGTCGGACAGCAGCCGCCAGAACATGATCGGTGCCAGGCCCATGAAGCCCAGGATCAGCGCCGCGATCGCGACATCGCGCAGGATCCGCCGTTCGCGGAACAGCAATGCGGTGACAAAGCCGAAGCTGAACGGCTGGGTCTCGTCGGAGATCTCGTAATCGCGCTTGGCCATGACGACATCACCCGACCAGATGTCCTCAAAGCGCGGTTGATCGATGACGA
>Ga0209233_1001237_pt1 | contig 10261 bp, 8 predicted proteins | sample AraplaCL_Cvi_mCL_FD_184269 | JGI IMG/M metagenome (GOLD analysis project Ga0209233, IMG submission 184269) | Arabidopsis root microbial communities from the University of North Carolina, USA - plate scrape CL_Cvi_mCL (SPAdes) (version 2) | ecosystem: Host-associated > Plants > Roots > Endosphere ... | reverse complement strand
GCAAATCCTGCCATGGTGTTGGCACAAAACCGCCCCGGACAATTTCCTAAAATTTCGGTAAGAGCGCCGGAAGTAAGGATTTGGCAACGAATGGAAAGTTACCAAAGGCTCAACGTTATCTGGAGAATTCGAACGTGAGCGAACCACACGCCGAGCAGATCAGCGGCGGCTCCGTCGGTGCGGAGCCGGTCATCACTCCTCAGACCCCTGCCGAACCAAGCCCAGCGAAGCCGGAGACGATGGATGCCGCCGTTCCGGCGATTCATCAGCTCGAAGCTCCCATGATCTCTCCCGACCATGAGGCGCCGAAGGCCGACGTCCCCAAGGTCGAGCCGGTCAAGCTCGAGCAAGCCAAATCCGAGGAAGCCAAGCCCGAGCAGATCAAGTCTGAGCAGGCCAAGCCCGAGTCGATCGGTCTCGACCAGATCAAGCCGGATCCCGTCAAGATCGAGCAGACCAGCATCGAACCAGTGAAGGCGGAGCCGCCGAAGATCGAGCTGGCCAGCCTTGCGGCCGCGGCCCCCGCGCTCATCGCCAATGACGGACCCAAAGCGGAACCGAGCGGCTCTCCCGTGCCGAAGTCCGACATGCCCCGCGCCGGCAGGCTGGTGATGGCGCCAGCCGCGAATGACAGCCTGCGCGCCGAAGCTGTGTTCGCGGCCGCGGCTGCGGCAACCCGGGGCGGCGCAAAGGCGGAAACGGCGGCGGGCAAGGACAGTGCCGATCGCGCGAAGGCCGAACGGCGCGATCCGCCGCGTGCAGCGGCTGCACGGCCGGTTGCAAGGCGCGCGCTTCCGATCGCGGCGATGCTGGCGATTGCCGTCGCGGCCGGCGCGGCCGGCGGCGCGCTGGCCACCATGGCGGTTCTGCATGGCTCCGGCGGTCAGGCGACGGCGGCAAGCGGCAATGCCGAGGTCAGCGCGTCCGTTGGCAAGATCGAAAATGACATTGCGACGCTGAAAGCGAGCCTCGAGCAGACCAACCAGACCAGCCTCGTCGAGCTCAACAAGACCTCCGAGCGGCTGGACAAGGTCGAGAAGGCTCAAGGCGAGCTGGCGAAAGTCGCCAAGCCGAGCGAACTGCAGAAGCTGAGCGAAGCGGTGGAGCGGCTGCGCACCGCGCAGGCCTCCGCAACGCCGGCGCCTGCACGGGAACGCGAGACAACAGCCGCACGGGACACAGCTGCACGGGAGCGAGAGACGACGGCTTCCGTCGCGCCAGCTACCTCCCAGCCGACGACCATGACGGCGGCCGGCGTGCCGGCGCAGTCCGCGGCAGCTCCGCCCGCAGTCGGCCGGCTCCCGGTCGTCGACGGCTGGGTGCTGCGTGACGTCGGCCGAGGCGGCGCTTTGATCGAGGGGCGGCAGGGCCTTTACGAAGTCTATGCCGGTGATCCCGTCCCCGGGCTCGGCAAGGTCGATGCGATCCGCAAGCAGGACGGCCGCTGGGTGGTCGTGACCACCAGGGGTCTGGTGGTCGCACGCTGAGAGAACGGTTCGAAGATTATCGACGAGGCGCTTCACCGGCACGTGAGGCGCCTCGTTACGTTATTGCCCGCAGCTTTCCGCTTTTCGGCTATTTTCGCCCATTAGCAAGAGCTCGCGCGAGATGTGATCGAATAGACCGTGCTTCGCGCTGTTCTTGTTCTAACGAGGAGGCGCGTCTTGCGGTTTTCTGTACTGGCTCTCGTGATGCTGGGGTGCATGCAGCTTGCGCATGCGGATGAGGCCGCGCCGCTGGAGCGGGGCGCCGCGATCATCGAGCCCACCGCCTTGCGCGAGCTCGATCACGGCGCGCTTGGTCTCGGCCGCATGCTGGCGCCGTCGCGCTCGGCCGATGCCGCGCTGACCGATGCCGATCTGTTTGCGCTGCCGGCGATGGCGCCGCTGCGCAAGGCGCTCGACGCCGAGTTCGATCGCTACGTCGAGAAGCACAAGGCGACCTTGCCGGATGAGAGCATCGGCGTCGGCTCCTCTTTTGCGTTTCAATTGTTCGATCGCTCCGTGCTGGACTCCCAGGATGTCCGCTTCGTGCTGTCCGGCATCGTCAACCGGATGGACCGTGCCTATGTCGATCCCGCCCATTGCGGCGAGGTCCGGCTGATCTACCGCCTGGCGCGCACCGCCTTGCCCGAAGCCGGCGACGAGGCCGTGCCGGCGCGGCTGCCGATGACGCTCAACCTTGTCATCAAGGCGCGCAGCGATGCGCAAGCCGCCAGCAACACGCCGAGCTGCGCCGAGATCGCGCGGCATTGGCTCGATACTGCGGATCTTGCGCTCACAGGCCGCGAGCTCGCCGCCAAGCTCACCGACAAGGATGGTGCGCTAGCCACGATCGCGCCGGAGAACATCGTCCGGATCGAAACCAACCTGCAGATCGCGCATGCGCCGAAATCGGTGATCCGCGATTTTCGCACCGACTACATGATGAAGGTGTTCGACTATCACGCCGAGCAAGGCATTTTCGAAGAGGCTGTGCTGGAAGACCAGATCGATCGTGACCGGCTGCTTGCCGATGCCACGCTCGCCCGCGAGTTCAAGGACTGGCTGCTCGAGCCAACGCATCTGCGCGAGCTCGATCGCGGCACCGCACTGATCCCCGACAAATTCCTGGCCAAGGTCGCGATCGCGCCAACGCCGACAGGCTTTGCCGATTCACCATTGCAGCCGGCCTTCGGGCTGGTGCAGGGCGATGATGATGGCCGCGCGACTGTTTTCAGCGAGGATGATGTCGTCGGCGCTTTGCGCAAGGCGGCCGAGAGCGGCGTTGCCATGGAGAACATCCAGTCGGTCGCGGGGTTCGAACGGCGGCTGAACGACATCGGCTGCGGCGGCTGCCACCAGACCCGCGGCATCGGCGGCTTCCATTTCCCCGGCGTCGACTGGATGGCGGTAAAGCCATCGAACACGATCGTGGTGCCGGGCTCGCCGCATTTCTTCGGCGACCAGGTGCGCCGGCGCGACATCCTGGCGGCGTTCCGCGACCGCCGCGAGCCGGATTTTGCGCGCGGCTTTGCCAGCCGGCCCCAGACGAGGGGCACCACGGAGCTGGCAGGGACCGAGTATAGCGACGGTTGGGGCGGCCATTGCTATGTGCGGCACGACAACGCGGCCGACAACGACAAGAGCTTCAGCGCCTGGACCTGCGCCTCCGGCCTCGCCTGCCAGGCCGGGCCGAAGACTCGGATGGGAATGTGCTTCATCTCCACCCACTGATGGATGTTAGCCGGATCGGCGGACGCCCGACATGTTTCTGCGTTAAGCTCGCAGCAGCGGCATAGCGCAGGGGAGCGGGCCATGACGACGCAAGAGGAGAAGGACAAGGAGCGCAATCAGCAGATCGCCGAGAACGAGGAGGTACGCCAGATCACAGGCAGCATCCGTGTCAGTGCCTGGGCGGTCGTGTTCGCGATCATCCTCGGCACGATTGCGGTCTTGATCGGCTGGGGCTGGCTGCGCCACTGAGCGCGGCCGGGGCATCGATGCCACCTCCGCCGGACGAGCATTCGGTGTCGTCCCGGTCAGGCGCGCAATTGCCCGCCGAGAACGCCGGGATCCATGACCACCGAACGGAGTTTGTTGCGAGACGCTCGCGGCATCTTTCATCGCGCCAATGTCCGCCGCGGCGTATGGGTCCCCGGCGCGAGGCCGGGACCACGGCGGAATGTGCGGCCTGATCTCAGCCAACCACACCGCCTGAGCGGAGCTTCTCGATCGCCGCATTGTCGAGGCCGATCCCGCGCAGGATTTCGTCCGAATGCTCGCCGACGCCGGGGGGCTTGCGCGGCTGCACCTTGCGGGTGCCGTCGATCCAGATCGGGCTGCTCACCGTCAGCATGGTGTCGTTCTCGAACGGCACCAGCACCTCGTTCTCGATCATCTGCTGATCGGTCGGGATGTCATCGAGGATGCCGACAACGCCGAACACGAGGCCGTTGCCGTCGAGGATCTGGCGCCATTCGGCCAGCGGCCGGGTCGCGAAGGTCGCGTCGAACTCGCGGATCAGTTCAATGGAATGAGCATGGCGGTCAGCCTTGGTCGCGAAGCGCGGATCGGCGATCAACTCCTCGCGGCCGAGGCAGCGGGCCAGGATCGGAAACTGCTTCTCCTCGTTCAGCAGCGACAGCATGATCCAGCGGCCGTCCTGACAACGATAGTGATTGGTGACCGCGTTCAGCGCGCGCTCACGCGGCCGCCTCTCCGAGAAGGTGGCGCCGCACAGCTTGGCCTGCGCTAGCACCGAGGCCGCCCAGACGCCGTTCGCCATCAGGTTGGAGGCGACGTGGCTGCCTTTGCCGGTGCGCTCCCGCTGATAGAGCGCGGTGACGATGGCTCCGTAGAACGCCATCGCGCAGGGGTGATCGCCCATGCCGGCGATCGAACGAGCAGGTGTGGTGCTCTCGTCGGCGCGGACCAGGTCCATCAGGCCGGAGCGCGCCCAATAAGCATTGCTGTCGAAGCCGGGCTTGTCAGCCTCCGCGCCCTTTTCGCCGTAGCCGGTGAAGGAGGCGTAGATCAGCCGCGGATTCAGCGGGGCCAGCATCTCGTAGGTGACGCCGAGCTTCTTGCGCACGGTCGGCGGGAAGTTGGTGATGAAGACGTCGGCATCCGTGACCAGACGCTGCAGCACGGCCTGCGCCTCCGGCTTGGCGAGGTCGAGCGCGATGCTGCGCTTGTTGCGGGCTTCCAGATGCCACGCGTAATTGTGCTCACTGCGCGGATAGCCCGGCAGGTTGGGCAGATTGCGGTAGGGGTCACCGGCGCCGGGGGGCTCGATCTTGATGACGTCGGCGCCGAAATCCGACAGCACCGTCGCAGCTGCAGGTGCCGCGATGAAGCTCGCGCAGTCCAGCACCTTGAGGCCGTGGAAGATGCCTTTGCCCTGGCCGCTGTCATCCATAGGTCGTCGCTCCCGCTCTCATTTGTCGTTCCGCATGCTGGAATTTCCTCAAGCGTGCGTCGGAGTTAGAGCGTCATTTGACCCATGTTGGGAGAGCGAAGCAATGGCCGGCGCGGCATCGCGGCGCGCGCAAATTGCAGATCAATTGGATAAACAAGCAATGTATCAGGAGCGGGCCCCGCTCCTGTTAATGAATGCGCTGGTGGTGGTGAGCTGGTCGTCGCGCCGTGGATGTCCCCGGCGGTCGCCTTCGCACTAGACCTTGAGGTTCTCAGCTGAGGTTCTGCCGCGATTGGCAATTTCCTCATACTCGATCGATTGGCCTTCGTTGAGCGTGGTGAGACCGGCCTTCTGCACTGCAGAGATATGAACAAAAATGTCTTTGCCCCCCGTGGCGGGCTGAATGAATCCGTAGCCCTTGGTCGGGTTGAACCACTTGACGGTACCTTTAGCCATACGTTGCCTCCGCGGGATCAATATCAATTTGGTCAAGACGGTCCCCGCGGGCCGCCTTGTCCGGACAAATAGGATACGCCGGTTGCGCCAGGCTTGATAGCGCAAACAGCGAGCGGATCTGGCTTGAAATGATCGATATCGTGGCGCCTTTGCGGCTTTTCGCCGCCGCCGCGCTCATCGGTCTGCCAACCCCTTCAGACTGAGACTCCGTCATAGGCGTTAAGGTTCAATAGGTCGTGGCCAGATAGTCGACGATCTTGCTGACATCCGCCTCCTCGATCGGCGCACCGTAGACCTTGATCATCTTGGTCACCTCGGCCTGCCAGAAGTCCTTCTTGTACTTGGGTCCCTGCGGCTGGGTATTGATGTAGTCGGCGGAATGGCAGCCGGTGCAGTTGTTCTTCACCACGTCCAGATTGGGACCGGGCCTGAACGCGGCGGTCTCCTCGGGCAGCTTGTAGGCGATGGGCGCGGCGCCGGCAGCCGACATGATGATGGCGAGGACGCAGCTCCCGAGAGCAATGGTTCGCATGGCTGATCTCCTTCAGGCGGCGGTGACGCGCACCGTCTCGATGACGTTGCGCAGATAGCCGGCCGGATTCCAGTGCGGCTCGGCAGGCTGCACCTCGCCTGCATTGCTGGTGGCGCGGACCTTCAGCTCATGCGCGCCCGCGGCGAGCTCGACCCGCAGCTTCCATTCGCGAAAGGAGTATTTGCCGAGATCCTTGCCGAGCTTGGCCTGTGTCCAGCTCGAGCCGCCGTCGGTCGAGATCGCGACCTCCTTGATGCCGCTGCCGCCGTCGAAGGCAATGCCCTTCAGCGTGGTGTGGCCCGCCTTCACCTTCACGCCGTCGGCGATGCTGGTGATGAAGGAGCGCACCGTGAAGCGGTTGATCGGGATCGTCGCCTTTGGAGCGGTCCCGGGCTCGACGCAGTTGCAAGGCGTGTCCGGGATCCGGTAGGCCGATTTCATCCAGAAGCCGTCGAACGTGCTATCAATGACGGTGATCTCATTGAGATGCTTGACCCAGTAGGTGCCGTAATAGCCGGGCACCACGAGCCGCAGCGGAAAGCCGTTGAGCACCGGCAGATCGTCGCCGTTCATGCCATAGGCCAGCATGACCTCGCCGTCGCGGGCGTGCTCGATGTCGAGCGCTTTGACGAAATCCGGCGTCTTGTCGCTGACCGGGCCATCCATGCCGTTGAAGGTCACCTGCTTGGCGCCGGCCTGCACGCCGGCCATATCCAGCACCGTTTTCAGCGGCACGCCGCGCCAGCGTGCATTGCCCATGGCGCCATTGCCGAGCTGCCCGCCGGCGACGCGTGGCTCGACGAAGCCACGGCTGTTGCCCGAGCACTGGTTGACAGCGACGAGCTCGACCGCCTTGAGCTTGCGGATGTCCTTCAACGACAATTTCTGCGGCCGATCGACCTTGCCGGTCACGCTGAGCGTAAACGTGTCGGGGTCGATGTTGAGCGGTATGTCCGCGAGATGATAGCGCACGAAGAAGGCATTGTTCGGCGTGATAGCGCCATCGTTGAAGATCGCAAATGGGGTCTCGAGCTGCGGTGGGCGGCTGGTCAGCCCGATCATCGGCCGCTTCTGCGGATATCTCACCAGCGGCCGCTCGCCATTGCCGAACGGCAGGGTCACCGTCTCGGCCAAGGCTCGGACAGGGCCGAGGCTCGCTGCAATTGCGGCCCATCCGGCGCGCTTCATCAGCGTCCGTCGATCAAGCATTGCTTCCTCCGAAGCTTCGTTGCCAGAACCGGTCGCCGCCGATTCCATGGTTCTTCCACCGCTAGTTAGTCGCAACAGCGTGCCGTCGAGTCAATGAGCGCATATCGTCTGCGTTGCTTGCGCTGCAGCAACAGACCATCGTCACGCTGCGACTACACGTTGTGTTTCAAGCAGCGGGGCAAGCGTCTTCGCATCTTCCGCGGTGCGGACATGCATCGGCTCGGTGCGGCCGCGGATCTCGACCTCACGGGTCACCAGCGCCTCGGCGGCGAGGCCGGCGGTGACGCAGACCTCGTCTGACATGATGACCTCGCAGCTCAGGCTCTTGGTCATGTCCTGCAACCGCGCCGCTACGTTGACGGCGTCGCCGAGAGCGGTGAACACCATGTGGTCGCGATACCCGATCTCGCCGACGATCACCTCGCCGCCATGAATGCCGATGCCAAAGCGGATCGGCTCGCGCAGATCGTGGCTCAGAAAGTCGTTGAGCTGCTCGATTTGGCCCCCGATTGCAGCCGCGGCTGATATCGCCTGGCGGCAGGCGGTCGGCGGATTGGCCGCGAGACCGAACAACGCCAGCATGCCGTCGCCGACGAACTGGTTGGGCTGGCCGCCGCTGGCAATCACCGCCTGAGAGACCGCGCCGAGGAAGCGGTTGACGATGAACACCGTGTCGAACGGCAGCCGCGTCTCGGCGAGACGGGTCGAGCCCCGCATGTCGACGAACAGGCTGACAAGATAGCGCTCCTGTCCGGTCCGGGCTGGCGCTGCTGCCTGGGGATTGGCTGACATCACGCCCGGCATGAAGAGCTGGAAGAAGGAGAGATCGCTGTTTGGACGCAGCTGGCAGGCGAGCCGGATCGACGGATCGGTCGCGCCGACCTGAGCGAGTACGAACGCCTCCCGCGGCGAGGGCGCTGGCAGCTGGCTGTAGTCGCCGATGATGCGGATACGGCAGGTCGAGCAGCGGGCGCGTCCGCCGCAGACGCTGGCATGTGGCACGTTATGGCGCAGGCTGGCCTCGAGCACGCTGAGGCCCTTTGGCACGCGCACGGTGCGGCCGTTGTTGTAGGACAGCGTGATGATGCCGCCGCGGCGCTCGTGCAGCGCCCGTACCGCTCGGGCCAGCAGCGCGGCCGTCAGCAGCCCGAAATAAGCGATCAGGAAACCGTCAGCGATGTCCTCGAGCGTGGCCTGCTCGGTCGGCGTGCCCATCTGGCGTTCGCCGAAATTGTCGGCGCGCCATTGCGGCGTAGCGCTCGCGGCGACCACGGTGCGGCCGCTCTGATAGAAGCCGAGGAGCGCCAGCGTCGGGATCAGCACCGCGCAGCCCAAGAGCCATGGCGCGGCACGCTGATAGAACCGTTTCATCCGCAGCCAGAAATGCAAGCCGATGCAGGCATGGATCCAGGCGACCAGCACGGTCGCCGTCATCAGCCAGACGCGCATGGGCGAGACGACCCAATAGGCGTACAGCACCTGCGGATACAGCTTCTCGTGGCCGTACATCGCCTGCGCGAGTCGCACGCCGATGATGTGCGCGAAAATGAGCGCGGGGATGCTGAGGCCGAGCACGAGCTGGAGCGGCTCGATCGCTTTCCGGCTGAACTGCCGGCGCTGATACAGCGCCCAGATGCCGAGGCCGCCATGGACGATCGCGGCCGTGTAGAAAACGATCGCCACCGGAAGGAAGCGCCAGAAAGCGACATGATAGGCGACCCCGTCGGCCAGCGCCTGCAGCGAGATGATGCCGAGCGCGTGGTTGAGGAAGTGGCTCAGCAGATAGCAGAACAGCACCAGCGCGCAGGCGAGGCGCACCTGCCGCACGCCGATGCCCCGGAACATGGTTCGGATAGATCGGAAAGTGGTGGCCATCATGCGACTCATCCGATCATGAACCGCAAGCGGAGCGGTTTATTCCGCCCAGGCATTCGCGCGCCACCTTGCACAATCGAAAGCGCTACGGATGCCCGCGGTGGCACCGCGGACGCGTTGTGCAGAGACCCGTGGAGACGTTGACTTACCGCTCCAGCTGGGGAACAAAGCGCGCCGTGACAGCTTCCCCTGATACCCACAGCCTCGCTTCGTCCCGCTTCGCGTGCCGGCCTTTCCTGCTTGCGGCGCTCATCGTTCTCGCGATGACGGGCTTGCGCATCGTCTATGCCAGCGTGCTCGATCTGCGTACCGACGAGGCCTATTACTGGACCTGGTCGAAGGAGCTGCCGCAGCTCTGCTTCCTTGACCATCCGCCCATGATCGCCTGGTTCATCAAATTCGGCACGTCGATCTTCGGCGACACCAATCTCGGCGTGCGTTTCGCCGGCATTCTGGCGATGGCGGCCACCCAGCTTCTGCTTGCCGATATCGTCCGCCGTGTCACGCAAAACGCGCGCGCCATCCTGCTCGCCGTGCTGCTGCCGGAGGCTGCGCTCTATTACGGTCTGTTGATGGCCAAGGTCGCGCCCGACACCGCGGCGATCCCGTTTGCGGTGGCGATGATGTGGGCGCTGGTGCGGCTCAGAGAGAGCGACGATGCGCGCTGGTGGCTCGCGGCCGGCCTGTTCGGCGGCCTCGCTTTGCTGTCGAAATTCACCGTGGTGATGCTGCTGCCGGCGCTCGTGGCGTTCGCGCTGGTGCCGGACTGGCGTCGCCGCTGGCTGCTCAGCCCGTATCCCTGGGCGGCTGCGCTGATCGCAGTGCTGCTGTTCTCGCCGGTCCTGATCTGGAATGCGCAGCACGATTGGGCCTCGTTCAAGTTCCAGCTGGTGCGCGCCACCGCAGCCCGCGATGTCTCGCTGCGCACGGTCGGTGAGTATATCGGCATGCAGTTCGGCCTGGTCGGTTTTGTGCTGTTGCCGGTGACGCTCTCCGCGCTCGTGCTGACGGCCTGGCGCGGCTATCGCACGCGCGAGCCGGTCGCGATCCTGCTGTCGACCGCGGTGCTGGTGCCGTTCCTTTACTTCCTCTGGAAGTCGCTGCGACTGCGCGTCGGCGACACCTGGCCGATGTTCATGTGGCCGATCGGCTTTGCCGTGGTGGCAATCAACATCGTCATGCTGGCGCGCGAGAACCGGCCAGCCTGGATGATCCGCTCGACCATGCGCTGGGCGCGGATCGCCGTTGTCAGCGGAATCGCGATGGTGGTCCTGGTCTTTCTCTACTACG
>Ga0209233_1001236_pt1 | contig 10262 bp, 6 predicted proteins | sample AraplaCL_Cvi_mCL_FD_184269 | JGI IMG/M metagenome (GOLD analysis project Ga0209233, IMG submission 184269) | Arabidopsis root microbial communities from the University of North Carolina, USA - plate scrape CL_Cvi_mCL (SPAdes) (version 2) | ecosystem: Host-associated > Plants > Roots > Endosphere ... | reverse complement strand
CGAACGATGGCACAGACGTTACCACCTTCAACAATCTTGAATTCCTTGTTGACCTGAAAGACGAAAGCACTTGGCCTGCTGACGTTCACGGTAGTAAAGAAAAACTGATTGAGCAGATGCAACACGCGCTCAGCAAGTATCCCGGCATTGTGTTCGGCTTCTCCCAACAGATTCAAGACAATGTGGAAGAAGCGATGTCTGGCGTGAAGGGCGAGAACTCGTTGAAGATCTTCGGCGATGATCTCAACGAGCTCTCGAAACAAGCGATCGCCGTACAAAACGTGATGGAGAAAGTACAAGGCGTGCAGGACGTTGGCATCTTCAAGGTTGATGGTCAGCCGTCACTGGTTATTCGCGTGGATCGTGCGAAGGCCGCACGTTATAACATTGCTCCTGCCGATGTGAATGCGGCTATTCAGGCAGCCGTAGGTGGCGCTGCAATTACGCAATTGATCGAAGGTGATCGACGTTTCGACATCACCGTTCGTTACCCCAAGAGCTATCGCAATGATCCTGACTCAGTCGGCAAGATTCTTCTTCCTGCCGGTGATGGATCTTCGGTACCGCTCAGCGAGGTTGCGGACATCGGTGTTCGTCAGGGCAGCTTCCAAATCTTCCGTGAAGCTGGTCGTCGCTACATTCCCATCAAGTTCAGTGTTCGCGGACGCGATCTTGCTGCAACCATCACCGATCTGCAAGCGCAGTTGAAACAAAAGATTCAGCTACCTAACGGCTACACCTATGCCTGGGCTGGTGAATTTGACTCGCTGAAGAAAGAACAGAAGCGCCTGTCAGTGATCATTCCGATCAGTCTGCTTGCCATTTTGATTCTTCTGTATACGCAGTTCAATACATGGCTGGACGCGTTGATCGTATTGGCAACGCTTCCCTTCGCAGCGATCGGTGGCATCCTTGCATTGCTCATTACGCACACGGCGTTCTCTATTTCGGCAGCGGTGGGTTTCACATCACTGACAGGCGTGGCGACACTGGGTGCCGTAGTGTTTCTCTCTGGCATTCGGCGCGCGCAAAAACGTCATGGAGCCCGTCATGGCCTTCGCGAAGGTTCGCTGGATGAAATGCGGCCTGTACTGATGGCATGTATGTCAGCAGGCCTTGGCCTACTGCCAGCCGCCATCAGCAACGGCATCGGCGCACAGGCACAGCAGCCGCTGGCGCGTGTGGTAGTAGGTGGCATGATCACCACTGTGTTCTCTATTTTGTGTCTCACCCCGTTGATGGCTCGGAGAGTACCAAAAAACTTCGAAGAGGAGACTGTTTAATCTCTTAACCCCTGTAGGAGAGAGTACGAACTCTCCTACAGGACGAAGGTTTCAGCATTTCCGACACAATTTCTCTTCCATCCATCCCGAGAGCTTTGCATTCGATTTTACGGAGGCAACTCCATTAGACGGCGGGATGTCTGGTTGATACATTCACCCGCAATCGGATTCGATTGCGTGGCGATGGCAAGCAATAACAGGCCTCAGCGTGTTACGATAGCCAAGAAGCGGAGAGATGGCCGAGTGGCTTAAGGCGCACGCTTGGAAAGCGTGTATACCGCAAGGTATCCAGGGTTCGAATCCCTGTCTCTCCGCCACTTATTTTTATTCCCCTACAATTTCCATAATTATGCTGCCGCATACAGCGCACTGCAGTTGTCATGTTCCGCGTCATAGCCGTTAGAATGGCCGCGCACTGCATTCTTATGAATTGAAGGCTCTCAGTTTATGCGCTGGCCAGCTTCTACTTCCCTTGCTGCAATTGTTTCGGCCGTTGTCTTACTTGGTGCCAGCCGCCCTGCAGACATCGCCTTTCGCGTGCGAATGATCGATCCTGGCTACGGGGAAACAGTCACCGTTACGGACATCAATCGTGACGGCAAGCTGGACATTGTGTCAGGAGAACACTGGTTTGAAGCGCCTGGATGGAGCAAGCATCCTCTGCGTTCCATCAACTATTCCAGCGGCTACATCGACAACTTCGCCGACCTTGCAATGGATGTGGATGGTGATGGCTGGACCGATGTTATCCAGTTCAGTTATTTCGCGCACAACATTGTGTGGTTGAAGAATCCCGGCAAGGCCGGTGGCGAGTGGAAAGTAAGTGAGATCGACAACAGCGGGCCCACGGAGTTTGCCTTTCTTGTCGACCTGGATAACGACGGAAAAGCAAACGAACTACTGCCGGAGTTTGATCGTCCGAATGCACCCGCAGCATGGTTTGAACATCGTGATAGCAAGTGGATCAAGCACGTTGTCGCGCCGCAGAGCTATGGTCACGGTATCGGTGTCGGCGATATGAACGGCGACGGCCGCAACGACATTCTCACGCCCAAGGGATGGCTCGAGGCGCCAGCGGATGTTCGAGCGGAAGGCTATTGGAAGTTTCACCCAACCGATTGGGGATGGAAATACATTCCTCCTTCGGGAACGCCTGCCGATGAAGTAAAACTGTCTGCCGCTGCGCAACGCGGAGGAGCGCAGTTTGGTTATATGTACCTGCTGGACATCAATGGCGATGGCCGTAAGGGTCTGCTCACCGGCATGGCACACGACTATGGTCTGGCATGGTACGAGCAGACATCGGATGGCCGTTGGGTGCAGCACGTAATTGATAGTTCATGGTCACAGGCGCATGCGTCACAACTCGTCGACATGAACGGCGATGGCCAGCCAGACCTAGTAATTGGTAAACGTTACTTCGCACACAACGGCGGCGACCCCGGAGAGCGTGAACCTGTCGGACTCTATTGGTATGAGTGGCGGAAGGTATCCCCTGCGACTGCACAGAATAGTGGAGTTGAGTGGGTTCGCCACATCGTCGATTACGGCGGACGCATGGGGGGCGGTGTTCAAACAGTTGCCGTGGACATTGACGGTGATGGCGATATCGATCTGGTCAGTGCAAACAAATCAGGATTGTTTCTAGCGGAGAATCTGACAAAGTCGCCGACGAAGGGCGGACGCCGTTAGTTCGATCGGCGAAACAATGGCTCGGATGGATCAGCATCCTGCCAAAGCTTCTTCAAATCGTCTTCGGCACGGTTCGCATTTGGGTCGTCACCCATTGTGCGATAAGCCGTTGCCAGCCCGGCCTGTGCCACTGGATACGTGAGCGTTCCTGTAAGCAACGATTCGCCGCGCCGTGTGAGTACAGCTTTGAAATCACCGATGGCCAGCACCTGCTGGCCAAGTTTCAAGTGCGACTCACCACGCAGCAACGCAGCAACAGTCGATTGGGCGCTCGTCTTATCGTCCTGCAATATATTCAACGCGCCCTGCGCATCTCCCGAGCTCCACAGCAGTGCAGCTCGAATCAACGTTCGTTGCATGGGATCAGACGGTGCATTGTCGTCTGCGGAATGCTTACACCATGCCTGCGCAATGCCTGTATAAAACTTCGCTGCATCACCTGCATCGGCAACGGAACCCGTTTCAGTGCGGCAATGTCCTGCCATCGCTTCCATGGCTTCTAATCGCGCACGCAAGAGGGATGAGGACGAGGCGATCTGCGGTTGCGAGCTCAAACGCGTAAACGCGGCAGTGCCAAAGCTGTGTGCCTCTGCCAGTCGTCCGCGGTCTCCCAGATACGTCAGGTAATACCAGCTATCGTTAAACGAATTGGATGCCGCTGCTGCTGCGGCCCATTGCGATTCTGCTGCGCGATCATTTCGCAGATACGCTGCGAGTAATGCCAGCCCCGGCGAAGCCGCGTTGGAACTTGCAGCTCTCCCCTGCTCTTTCTGAGCCGATTCGTAATGAGCCTGCGCGATCATCGCCTCTGTCGCTACCGATACGGCAGTGCGTCCGACAGGATCAAGTTCAATCGCTCGCGCACCCGTGCTTTCCGCCTCTGCCGTTCGCCCGGCTGCAAGAAGTGAGCGTGCCATCGCCACCTGCGCTTCTGGCTGCAGACTGCACAGATTGCGCCACGATTGCGCCGAGCTCATCGCTGCAGTGATGGTGTCTGTTATCTCATATGCAATACGGCTTTGCTGGCACGGACTTCCCTTGCTTGCTGCGGCTTTCAACGCGGCCGCAGCACGCAAACGCTCTGTCTCCGCTCCCGACTCACGCAAAGCCTCCACCAACTCAAGCCGCGCAGGTACAAAAGCAGGATCATCGGCCAGCGCGCGAGTAAGTTCATCAATTGCATTGGTCGCTTGTCCAGCTCGAAGATAGGCAATCCCTCTGGCATACAGGCTTAATGCATTCAGGGAATTCGTAGCTTCGTTGGCCAGAGACACTGTGTTTGCAGAAGCCTGCTCAGGGCTTTCTCCAAGATGCGTACGCAACGCGACTGCAACATGGCTCAGCGCATTTGGAATTTCCACCGCGGAGGACGCATCCACATCCTCAGTTGCGAGCTTCCCATTGTCTGACGTTCGCAATATCTCCGAATGAATGTGATAGCTGTTGCCATCGCGCGAAACATGGCCGGTCAAGTACGCATCTGCACCGCTGCGCCGCGCCATATCCTGCCCATCCATCTCAGTCGAATTCAAAGTGGGTGCATATCCGGTCACGTGTAACGATGGCATCTCGCGCAACAGAATCTGCATAGCAACTGCGGGGACATCCTGTAGAACGTTGTCGCCTGTACTGTTATCAAATTGCGTAATCTGCAACCCAGTGCTGACCACACCCTGACCACCAACTGCGCTGCCGCGCTGGCGGAGGAACAAAAAAGCACCCACAGCCGCCAGAATCACTGCAATTGCTGTGGCTGGAATCCACCAACGTATGCCTCCGTCTACGACCTCATGCTCAAACGATGATGTGGAACTGAGCACATGCTCCCTCGAGATCTCTCTGGATATGGGAGCTCTGGACGTTGAATGCACAGCAGACGGCCTACTACCCGATGGCGCATGTCCGCGCACGCTCCTAGCCATCGGATCGGACAGTGAAACCGATTCATGAAATTCGCGTGCTGATGAAGCAATACTCGCGCGAGAAGGTGTCGACGTTAATTTTGAAGGGCTCCGCTGAGAAGAAGATACTGAAGGATTCTTCAGCTTCCGTAACTCGTCCAAAAGTGCGTTTGCGGAAGGAATACGATTCTCGCGCTTCTTTTGCAGAAGACGTCGGATGATCGAGTCCATCCCGGGTGACAAATCCGTGTTTACCTTGCGAGGCGGAATCGGATCAGACCCTAAAAGTTCTGCGAACACCACGGCGCTGGTGGCGCCGCGGAACGGAACATCGCCAGTCGCCAGTTCATACAGCACTGCTCCCAGTGAGAACAGGTCCGAACGTGGATCCAAATCTTCTCCACGAGCCTGTTCCGGCGACATATATTCCACCGTGCCAACCGTTGCACCAGTGCGTGTCAGCCCAGAAGGCCCAAGCAAAATGCGGTCATGCTCCACCTTCGCCAGACCGAAATCCAACACCTTCAGTTGAGGTTCGCCATGAGGGCCATCCACCAGGAAGAGGTTCGCAGGCTTAATGTCGCGGTGAACAATCCCCTTCGCATGCGCTGCGGCCAATGCCTGCGCAGCCTGTGTGGCAATGGAGATTAGCTCTTCTTCAGACACCGGCACGCCGTCGCGCAATCGATCCTTGATCGACTCACCGTGCAGCAGTTCCATCACAAGGTACGGATCACCGTCCTGTTCCCCAATGTCGAAGATGGTGGAGATGTTTGGATGGTTCAACGAGGAAACAGCACGAGCCTCGCGCAGAAAGCGCTCCCGCGCTCCTGCCATTTCAAGATTCCGATGCAGTACCTTGATGGCGACATCGCGCTCCAAACGACGATCGCGAGCGCGATAGACCGCTCCCATACCGCCAGAGCCAATCTGTTCGAGTACGACGTAGGGCCCGTATTGCCGTGGGCCGTGACCCTCCATCAGATTCCCTTTCCCCACTGGAATGCGATTCGGAGAAGTGTCGCGGAAACGAGCTTCCGCTCAACCTATCCCTTTGCCCACCGGGCAATCATATACTGAAGACAGCGCCCTCAAGCCCCTGCTGTACCTGCAATTTCTACGCGAAGTCAAGCAAGGCGAATCAAGAGTTCATGAACCTCACCAATCTCCCAGCTCACACTTCTTCCCCAACGCCGCAAGTCCTCATGATCGACGCTGACGACACATTGTGGGAGAACAATATCTACTTCGAACGCGCCATCGAACAGTTCATTCGTATCGTTGACCACGCAGAGCTGAACGATGCAGAAGTACGTTCAGCGTTCGATGCACTGGAAGCCTCTCGCGTGCACACACATGGTTATGGCACGCGCGCCTTCCATCATTCACTGCTGGCCAGCTATGAACATCTCACTGGCTGCCCATGCACTAGGGAGATTGAGACGCAGCTTGAGCATTGTGCAGAAAGTATTCGATCTGCGGAACTGACTCTGCTGGATGGTGTGCAGGAAACACTTCCTCGACTTTCGGACAAGCACACGGTCATCCTTGTCACCAAGGGCGATCACGAAGAGCAGCACGGCAAGCTGTTGCGCTCTGGTCTGGCAGATCACTTTCATCACGTAGAAGTCCTGCACGAAAAGCACACCGCAGCCTACGAAACACTGCTGCATCGCTACGACTGTGATCCCGCCCATTCCTGGATGATTGGTAACAGTCCGCGTAGCGACACCAACCCCGCACTTGCTGCTGGCATGCATGCCGTGTACCTTCCTCACCCCAGCACCTGGGTGCTGGAACGCGAACCCATCGGAAGCCCGAAGGCAGGACGACGTCTCTTGCAGCTGAAGAACTTTCGCCAGCTTTTGCACCATTTTGGGTGAAGGCAATTCTCTGCTATACTTCGTTCTGGATGGCGCACACGCCGGACACGCAGTATGTCTCGTGTAACCGATGCGGAGGTGGCGAAATTGGCAGACGCACTAGCTTGAGGTGCTAGCGGGTAATTCCATACGGGTTCAAGTCCCGTCTTCCGCACCACTCCACACTTTATCTAGAAAGAACCGCCAGAACGGCAACAGACACCTGATGACATTCCTCGTAGCATTCCTCATCGTTCTTCATGTGATTGTTTGCCTGTTCCTTATTGGCGTTGTCCTCATTCAACAGGGCAAGAGCGCTGATCTGGCTGGTGCCTTTGGCGGAGCAGGATCACAGACAGCCTTTGGTCCGCGCGGCGCAGCAAACCTGCTCACCCGCCTCACCACCTGGTCCGCAGTTCTGTTCATGCTCACCTCCATCAGCTTGACGATTCTCATGTCGCGCTCGAACGACCGTTCGGTGCTCTCCGGCATCAAGACGCAGCAGACCACGACGAAGAAGTAATCTTCAGGACATTCGATTTTTGAAAGGGTGTGGGCGCTGCCTGCACCCTTTCTCATGGCTTAGGAGGACTTCATGCAGTGCGAAACCTTCCCTGTCGCACCGCTCGGCTGCAACTGCTCCATCCTCTTCGACTCGGCAACGTCCGATGCTACGGTCGTTGATCCGGGCTCAGACATACTGCGTATCGTCGGCTTTCTCACTGCCAGGAATCTCAAGCTGCGACAGATCGTTGTCACGCACGGGCACCTGGATCACATTGCAGGAGCAAAGCTGTTGTCAGAACAAACCGGAGCGCCGGTTGTCTTCCATCCCGCAGACATCTTCCAGCTTTCCTGGATGGAGCAGCAGGCTGCATGGATGGGCGTCCCAGTGCCCAAGACAGCACCTCCGGACATTGAAGCGACAGAAGGCATGAAGCTCCATGTCGGTTCCGAGGTCGGCGAGGTTCTGCATACACCGGGACACACGGAGGGAAGCATTGCGCTCTACTTTCCGCAGAGCAACCTGCTACTGGCTGGCGATACCCTCTTCCGCGAAGGTATCGGTCGCACGGATCTACCCGGTGGAGATGATAAGCAGATCATCACTTCCATCCGTGAAAAGCTGCTCCCTCTTCCTGAGACGACTCGTGTCATCGCGGGCCATGGTTCCGAAACCACCATCGAACACGAGGTTCAACGAAACCCTTTCCTGCGTTAGATCAGCAACTTACATCATGTTATGCAAGTTGCACTTGAGCTAGCGACATATCTGTTTACCAGCTTGATTCCTGACACCTGCGGTAGATACTTGCGGGAACCGAAGCCATGAAGGCGGAGCTTCACGGTTCCAAGCGCTTCGTGCCAGCAATACTGGATGCGTTTCTGCCATGAGTACTCCGGCGGCCAAAGCGACGCGTGCGTATGCCATGAGAACGCCAATGGGCCGTTGTAACGCTGAAGGATGAGGTCCGTTCGTGGTAAATGGTAGGAGGAACTAATCACCTCCGCGGAAGTCCATCCCTTCTGCTGCATGATCGTGCGGCTGTACCAGATGTTCTGGATTGTGTCCTGAGCCTTGTCTTCGGCGACCACTGCAGTCGCAGGTACGCCCTCGCGTTCTGCCAGGTCCGCCATCACCTTCGCTTCGACAAAGTGATTATGGGCCGGACCACCACTCATGATGATGTTAGGGGCTACGCCAGCGCGGTACTCTCGAACGGCTTCTTCTACCCGCTCCCGCATCTCCGGATCAGGAGAGCCGTCAGCCTGCGCAGGATGTCCCAGAACAATCAGAGTGTCAAAGTGTGTCGCATTGGTATTGTGGCTGGGAATCGTTTCGTAGGAAACGATCGGAACAAGGAAATACAGGAGTGCGGCACAGATAACAATGCCCAGAAACCAAAGAGAAAGGCGGCGCATAGGCCAACCCTAGCATGCGCCGCCCTTCTCTGTTGTCTTTCTTTCGCTTACCGGCGTGACTTCTTCGCAGGAGCTTTCTTTGCGGGCTTAGCCACAACCTTCTTTGCTGGAACTGCCTTTTTCGCAGGTTTAGCCGGTGCTGCCTTCTTGACTACCTTTGCAGGAGCCTTCTTCACTGCGACGACTTTCTTCACGACAGCTTTTGCAGACTTTGCTGCAACCGCCTTTTTGACGGGCTTCGCGGGAGCCTTCTTTACCGGTGCTGCCTTCTTAACGGGCTTGGCAACGACGTGCTTACCCGGCTTTGCCGCAGCGGCCTTTTGCACTGGCTTGGCGGCCGCTTTCTTTGCAGGAGTGACCGGTTTCGCTGCTACCTTTTTCGCAGGAACAGCCGCCTTCACAGGAGCAGCGGCTTTCACCGGGGCCACTTTCTTCGCAGTAGCCGCAGCCTTCACAGCAGGTTTTGCGGCAGGCGACGCCTTAGTCGGTGCTGCTGCGGAAGCTTTCTTCTCTGCAACCACTTTTGCTACCTTCTTGTCTTTCGCCGCAGTCTTTGCTGGAAGCGGAGCCACCTTTGCAATCGGCTCTTTTTGGGTAGGCTCAGGCCCGCGATCAGGACCAGTAAGGTCACCTTTTTCGGTCAAACCGCTCTCCAGACCAGCCAACTCTTCTTCAGCTGCAACGGTGAGTGATCCATCTTCGAACTCCATGACTTCGGCCGCCTTTTTCTTGCCGCGGCCCTTGGGCTCCTTACGAGCGCGAGCACGGCGCAGGTTCGGCGGAGGAGGCGGCGCAGGAGGCGAATACGGCTCCAGGAACGTCTTCATCTCTTCCTGCGTGGCAAGTCGTCCATCCATCAACTCAAAGAACAGCTTATCCAGCAGTTCGTTGTAACCCGGAAGATCCGGCGTGATCCGCATCTCCGTAAGTAGCTGATATGGAATACGCTGACGTGCATTCGGCGATTCGGTAATGAATGTCTTCAGACGAGCCTGCACCGGAGCGCTCTTGCTGCTGAAATACGTGGCCAGAACCACGTTTGGTTCGGTCGCATGCAGAAGCTTCCAGGCAGCAGACGGAGCGGCGGCTTCCTTTGCGGTCAGTTTCGCGGCAAAATCTTTTACGCGTGCATCCAGAGACTCGATCTCGCGGACAAATCCCTGCCGTGCGAGCAGCTTCTTCAACGAAGAAACGTCGCCAGAAGACATCTTGCCTGTTACGAGTGGGAACGCGATAGCAGCAATGTGCCCAAGGACACCCTGCATCTGCAACTCGCCCTGGCGGGTGTATAGGTCAGAAAGTGATGTGGTGTTCGCCTTTGCCGACTGCAGGGCCGGGAACAGGTGCTCCATCCAGCCTTCGGCCTCAAGGGCACGGAGAACACGTACCGGATCTTCTTCGTGGAAGATCTCTTCCAGCTCGTAACCCTTGTTCCATGCGCTCAGAGCGGAGACGTAGCCCTCTTCCTTGGCGGTTTCGTACCGCTGGCGGGTCTTCTCTTCCAACTGCCAACCCAGGCGCGACATCAACCGTACGGCACGAATCAGTCGCGAAGGCTCCTCGATGAAGCCATAGTTGCTGACAAGCCGTAGCTCCCGGTT
>Ga0209233_1001235_pt1 | contig 10264 bp, 7 predicted proteins | sample AraplaCL_Cvi_mCL_FD_184269 | JGI IMG/M metagenome (GOLD analysis project Ga0209233, IMG submission 184269) | Arabidopsis root microbial communities from the University of North Carolina, USA - plate scrape CL_Cvi_mCL (SPAdes) (version 2) | ecosystem: Host-associated > Plants > Roots > Endosphere ... | reverse complement strand
CGAGGTAACTATCGGCCGCGTAGACACTCAGCGTGTAGTCCGTCAGCTTGGAGAGGATCAGCTTACCCTGCTTGGGCCGGTCCAGCACGATTGCGATATCAGCCTCTCGCCTCGACAATGAGAAGGTGCGCGGAAGCGGCACAAGCTGGATCACAAGTGCCGGGTGTTTCGCCGCCAACGCGCCGAGACGATCGGCCAGAAAATAGTTGCCGAGCCCGTCCGGGGCACCGACACGCACCGTCCCGGTGATCTTTTCGGCCGCGCCGGCAATGTTGGCGCCGACTTTGAGGAACTCGCTCTCGGCGCGCTCGGCCGCAGCGACGAGCGCCTCGCCCGCAGGGGTCAACGTGCAGCCTGAGGTATGCCGTTCGAGCAATTTGGCAGCCAGGCTGCGCTCCAGCGCCGTGAGCTGGCGGGCCACGGTGGCGTGATTGAGCCGCAAGCTCTTCGAGGCCTTCAGGATCTGACCCGCGCGTGCGACCTCGAGAAATATCCGGACGCGTTCCCAATCCATTGACTACACTTTCTGCACAACGGAGCCGCAAGCTCGGATGTTGATGCGCATTTTTATGCATCTCATACGAGGCACGATCAAGCCCGCTCGGAGGAGACAGCCGATGGCCGCTACTATTCAAAATTTCATCAATGGCGCGCTGGTGCCGAGCCGGAGCACCCGCACCTCGCCGGTCTACAATCCTGCGACTGGCGAGCAATCGGGCACGCTCGAACTGGCTTCGACTGAGGATGTGAGGTCGGCAGCCGCCGCGGCCCGAAAGGCCTTTCCGGCCTGGGCGAACACGCCGCCGCTCCGCCGCGCGCGCATCCTCAACCGTTTCTTGAGAATTCTCGAAGACCGGATCGATGAACTCGCCGCGGTGATCACTTCCGAGCATGGCAAGGTGCTGTCGGATGCGAAGGGGGAAATCCAGCGCGGCATGGAAGTCGTGGAGTTCGCGACCGGGGCGCCGCAACTCCTGAAGGGAGAGATCACCGAGAATGTTGGCACACGGGTCGACAGCCACGCGTTGCGCCAGCCGCTCGGGGTGGTCGCCGGAATCACGCCATTCAATTTCCCTGCGATGGTTCCGATGTGGATGTTCCCGGTCGCGCTTGCCTGCGGCAATACGTTCATCCTCAAGCCTTCGGAACGCGATCCCTCAGCCTCGCTCGTGCTCGCACAGTGGCTCAAGGAGGCCGGCCTGCCCGACGGTGTTTTCAACGTCGTGCAAGGTGACAAGGAGGCGGTCGATGCCATTCTCACCGATCCGGACATTGTCGCCGTGAGCTTCGTCGGCTCGACCCCGATTGCGCGTTACATTTATGAGACGGCGACGCGACACGGCAAACGCTGCCAGGCGCTCGGTGGCGCCAAGAACCACATGATTGTCATGCCGGACGCGGACATGGACCAGGCGGTCGATGCGCTCATGGGCGCAGCCTATGGCTCTGCCGGCGAACGCTGCATGGCGATTTCCGTCGCCGTGCCGGTCGGCGATACCACCGCCGAACGGCTGATCGAACGATTGGCGCCCAAGGTCCGCGCGCTGAACATCGGTCCCGGCACCGATCACGATGCAGAGATGGGCCCGCTAGTAACTAGGCAGCACCTCGACAAGGTGCGCGGCTACATCGATGCCGGTGTCGAGGAAGGCGCAAAGCTCATTGTGGATGGGCGCGATTTCCGCCGCCAGGGTTATGAGAAGGGATACTTCATCGGCGGCAGCCTGTTCGATCGCGTGACGACGGATATGAAGATCTATCGCGAAGAGATCTTCGGTCCGGTGCTGGCGGTCGCCCGGGCCAAGTCCTACGACGAAGCGGCCGACATGATCAACAAGCACGAGTTCGGCAACGGCACAGCCATCTTCACCAGAGATGGCGATGCGGCCCGCGAGTTCGCGCATCAAATTCAGGTTGGAATGGTCGGCATCAACGTTCCGATTCCGGTGCCGATGGCGTTCCACTCCTTCGGCGGATGGAAAGCCTCGCTGTTTGGCGATCACCACATGCATGGTCCCGAAGGCGTTCGCTTCTACACCAAGCTGAAAACCATCACGACCCGCTGGCCGACGGGCATCCGCGCCGGAGCCGAATTCGTGATGCCGACGATGGGCTGATCGCTCCGGAGCAAGGCCTGAGACACACTCTCAGGCCTTCCTTGCACATTGGCGTCCGAGCTATCAGACGATGCACGAGCGGCGCTCTGCTCCGTCGAAACCAAACACGCGAGACCTGAGTGCCGCCCCACAACCTGCAGGGTAGCGATTGAAATCCCGCACGCTCACGCGTCCGTTTGTTGACGCCCGCGAGAGCCGCACTGAAACTCCCGATGGGACGGCACGCAGGAACTGCCGCACATCGTCGGGAGGAACCCATGTCCAAGACAAGCAGCATTGGGCGAGACGGCGCACCTGACGGCAAGCGACGCCATTTCCTGAAAGGCGCCGGCCTCATTGGTGCAGCGGCGCTGACTGCGCCCGCCAATGCCGCCATATCTCCCACTGCCGAACCGACACCGCGCGCCAAGGCCCAGGTGCCCGGACCCAGGCTTGCCGCCGCGGATGCGATGCCGCCAATGGCCGATCCGGTCAACCAGACATCGAGCGGCGGCGACTTCATGGTCGACGTGCTCAAGACGCTCGACATCGACTATCTCACCATGAATTGCGCCTCGAGCTTCCGCGGCCTTCACGAGGCGCTGATCAACCACGGCGGCAACACCAAGCCCGAGATCATCACCTGTCCGCATGAAGAGATCGCGGTTCACATGGGACAGGGCTACGCCAAGATGGCGGGCAAGCCGCTCGCCATGATCTGCCATGGCGTGGTCGGCCTGCAGCACGCCAGCATGGCGATGTACAATGCCTGGTGCGACCGCGTGCCCGTCGTCGTGATGGGCGGCAACATCATGGAAGCCAACAAGCGCGCGCCGGGCGCCGAGTGGCCGCATTCCGCGATTGATCCGGCGGCGCTGACCCGCGATTTCACAAAATGGGACGACCAGCCGGCCTCGCTGCAGCATTTCGCGGAATCGGCAGTGCGCGCCTACAAGATTGCAATCACGCCGCCGATGGCGCCGGTGATGCTCTCGCTCGATGCCGAGCTGCAGGAGAATCCGATCGATAACCGCGACGCGTTGCGGATTCCGAAACTGACGCGCCTGACGCCGCCGCAGGGCGACGAGGCGGCGCTGGCCGAGCTCGCGAAGATGCTCGTCGCGGCGGAAAATCCCGTGATCATCTGCGACCGCGTCGCACGGACCCCGGCCGCCATGCCACGGCTGGTCGAGCTTGCCGAAACCCTGCAATGCGCTGTCATTGATAATTATGGCCGGATGAACTTCCCTTCGCGCCATCCGCTGAACCAGTCGTTCCGCCGCTCCATTCTCGCCTCGAGCGATCTCATCGTCGCGATGGAGCTCAACGAGCTGTGGGGCACACTGAGCGATTTCCATGATCGGATCAATCGAACCTCCGAGCCGCGCACCAAGAAGACGGCCATGATCGCCACGCTCGGCACGCGCGGCCTCTACATGAAATCGAACTACCAGGATCTCGGCCGGTATCAGGAGGTCGACCTCGATATCGCCGGCGATGCCGAGGCCAGCCTTCCGGCCCTGACCGAGCAGGTGAAGAAGTTGATCGACGAGGGCCGCAAGGCGGCCTTCGATGCGCGCGGCAAGAAGCTGGCCGCGGCTCATCTGGCGGCCGTCGAGCAGGCGAAGTCAGACGCAACCATCGGCTGGGATGCGAGCCCGATCACGTCGGCGCGGCTGTGCGCTGAGCTCTATCATCAGATCAAGGACGAGGATTGGTCCCTGGTCGGCACCTCGATCGGGTTGTCCTGGCCGCATCGCTTGTGGAATTTCGACCAGGCGCATCGCTGGAACGGCGTCTCCGGTGGCGGTGGCGTCGGCTACACGCTGCCGGCCTCGCTCGGCGCCGCGCTCGCCAACAAGGGCACCGGCCGCCTGACGGTGGCGATCGGCGGCGACGGCGATTTCATGTTCGTGCCGAGCACGCTGTGGACGGCCGCGCATCATCGCATTCCGCTGCTCTACATCGTCCACAACAACCGCGCCTATCACCAGGAATACATGTACTTGGAGGCAATGGCGGCGCGGCACGGCCGCGGCATCACCCAGGCCGACATCGGCACCACGCTGAAGAATCCCCTCGTCGACTATGCGACCATCGCGAGGGGTTTTGGCGTCCATGGCGAGGGTCCGATCGACGATCCGAGCCAGCTCGGGCCCGCGCTGAAACGCGCCATCGATGTCGTCAAGTCAGGCCAGCCCGCGCTTCTGGACGTCGTTATGGATCAGCGCTGAAGGGGTGGCGGACATGAAGATCAGACAGCTTACGATCGTCACATCGAGCATCGCGGCCGCAGCCCTGTTCACCGCCGTCCTGTCCGCGGCCGTCGTGCGCGCCGATGACGACGCGCCGACCGGCGATCCGGTGAACGGCAAACGTCTCTACATGGCCGACGGCTGCTTCGAATGTCACGGCCGCGCCGGCCAGGGCGGCCGCTTCAACTATGCGACGCCAGCACTCGCGCAGATCGCGCTGCCGGTCGATTCCTTCATCTCGTTCCTGCGCGAGGCGCCGAACGACATGCCGTCATTCTCCGCTGAGGTGCTGTCCGATAAGGATGCGGCCGACATCCACGCTTTCCTGCGCTCGTTGCCGGGACCACGGCCGACCAAGGATATTCCCTTGCTCAACGAGTGACGATTGCGTCCGCTCCTTACCTGCGTCGGTACTGATAGCGTCGATCGGCCCCGCGCATCATCGCAAGTCCGATCGCGCCGGCGAAACCGAGCCCAAGCAGAAGACCGATCCTGCTCATCTGGTCCGCCGGCGGCAGCTGCTTGCGTGCCAGCCAGCCGCCGCTGGCGGTGGCGCCGATCTCCGCCGGCGCAAGCATCGTGCCCTCGCTGCGTCCGGCGCGCTTTGCCCTCGACAGCAGAAAGCGGAAGGCGGCGCCCATCACATGCTCGGTCGGACGCGGAGCCATGGCATAGGAGATCTGTCCGAGACGGGCGGGCCAGCCGACGGCGACCTCGTCGCGCGGCGAACGCATCAGCTGCATGAAGGTTTCGGCGACGTCCTCCGGACGATACAGCATCGGCCCGGGATCGAGATTGCGACCCGACATGTTGGCACCGTGAACAAAACCGGGCGTATCGACCATGGCCGGGAAGACGCTGCAGACATGGATGTTCGGATGCGCTGCCAACTCCTGGCGGAGGCTGGCCGAAAAGCCGCGCAGGCCGAATTTGCTGGCGGTGTAGGCAGCGGCGAACGGGGTCGGCGCCCAGCCGCCGATGGAGATGTTGTTGATCAGTATGCCGCGCCGCTGACGCAGGAAGACCGGGAGCACGGCATAGGTGCCGTTCATCGTGCCCAGCAGATTGACCTCGATGGTGCGCCGATGCAGCGCGAGATCCGCATCCTGAAAGGCACCGAACACGCCGGTCCCGGCATTATTGATCCAGACGTCGATGGCGCCGAACGCCTTGTCCGCCGTAGCTGCGAGCCGTTGCACGGCTTCCGCGTCCGTCACGTCGGTCGGGACAGCGATGGCGTGGCCGCCGAGCGCGTTGCATTCGGCCGCGAGGTCCTGCAACAGGTTGGCGCGGCGCGCGGCAAGCGCAACGCTGGCGCCCTTGCGCGCCAAGGCCAGCGCCGTCGCCCGACCGATGCCGCTCGAGGCGCCGGTCACGACCACACGCTGCGCAGTGAGGTCTCGCGGAAGCGCGAGCGCATCGCTGGCCTTGAGCGCAGAGGGTAGCCAGGACAGCGAGCGTCGGAGCTGCTGCGTGCCGCCACTCTCGAACCATCTTCCATGGGCGAAGATCACCCGCTCCGGCCGCAGCCGGATCAGCCGCGCCACGGCCTGCTGCACCGAACGGCCGCCGAGCCGCAACAGCAGCCGCAAGTAGGCCGGGGCCATGCCATCGGGCGCGGTGATCCCGAGTAGATTCGCGGCGGCGCGACCGACGAACGATAGCCGCTCCGGCGCCAGGTTCTGCACCAGATCGGTCAGCACCAGGGTTCGGCTCGGCTTGTGAAACAGCTCGACCTCGGAAAAGAAGAAGCTGGTGATCAGGACCAGCTCGATGTCCTCAGCCCACTCGTTCGGCGTCGCATCGCCCAACTCACGATCGATGCGCAAACCGGAGCGGCGGACCTCGGCGCGATCGGCCAGCCCCGGCGCGGCGAACAGCTTGGCTTCCGGCAAGGCCTTTTGCCACTGCGGCAGGAACATCCAATGCGCGACATTGGGAGCCAGTAGATATTTGATGGGCCCGATGTGCGTCAGCTCCTGATGCAGGGTCTCGGAATATCCGGTCGGCGAATGCAGTAGCAGATCGCCGCTTCCCAGCCGGACCACGGTCATTCGGACCGGAAGCGAAAGTCCGGCGGCATGGATGTGTCCGGCATCCACGATCCAGATGTTGTCCGCGACCGGTCTTAAGTGCTGTTGATTGCTGCTCATGATGCCCTTCCTGACGCCAGGATGATGTCAGGAGAACCGGCTGGCATCGGCATGGTTGCAATCATTCGCGATCGATGCGGACGTACGTAGGTACGGCAGCCGGTCACCCGCTGCGGCGGACGAGCCTTATTCCGTTGGACTCGCAGAAGGCGTGGTCCGCCTGCTGCATGTCGAGAAAGCCGGCGCGCCAGCGCAGCGCGATCGCAGAGGTGGAGAAGTCGAAGGTCTTTTCTGGACCCGCCTCCTCTGCGCCCGGCCGGTAGCTCAGGAGATGGATCGCATCGTCCGGCGCCTCGCGCCGCTCGAGCTGCCATTTGAGCTGGCGTGCGGCCAGCCCCACTCCGAGCCGCTGATAGGTCTGGTTGGCCATTATCAGGTCGCTCTTGCGTTCCGACGCCGCTTCAAGGCTGGTTGGCGCCTCGCCGTCGCGGGGAAAGAGATCGACGACATAGAGGCCCAAGGGCGCGCCTTCGGCGAGCACCGGATCAAACGGCGCATTCATCGACAAGCCGCCGTCGCCAAGCAGGCGTCCATCGATCGGGACCGGTGCGAACTCCGGCAGGAAGCCGCAGCTGGCCAGGATATGATCGAGCGTGATGCGATCGCGCTGCGGATCGAACAGGACTGCATCCCCGGTCTGCAGATCGGTCGCTGCAATGGTGAGGCGCACCTCGCCGCCATTGAGGCGATCGAAATCGATCAGCTGCGCCAGGCGCTCGCGGGTCGGCGCGAGATCGTAGAAGCTGCGGAAGCGCAACGGATCGACCGTCAGCCGCGGATGAAAGTGCCTGTTGCTGCCGATCAGGCGGGTGCCGAGCGCGGACATCCAGGCGAAGACATGGCGCAGCGGATCGGCATCGCGCCGGTCCGGCGCCGCATGGTCCCGCTCCCAATAGGCGCGCAGGGCGCCTACTCGGGTATCCGGCGGATTGCCCGCAATCAGTGCGGCCGTGATGGCGCCGACGGACGAGCCGCAGCACCAGTGCAGCGGCAATGGAAACGCCTCATAGACCCCGGCGTGATAGGCGCCGAGGCCGAGACCTCCCGAGAAGACCAGCACATTGAGCTTGTCCGGCAATATTGGTGATCCTATTAATAATGAGAGGAGCGGCGGCCGCACGTGCTCCGGCAACGTGGACCCGACAGGTTGGTTCACTCCGTCCTGCGCCGGGCGCGGACGCCGGCCCCAAAGGAACGAACACCAAACGCACCCGTTCACTGATCGACAGCTGGGGGCAATCATGACGGACAAGCAGATCGCCGCCCTCCCGTTCAGGACGAAGGCGGCAAAGCTGCGGATTCTCCTCATTACGACTCGCGGCAAGCGACGCTGGTCGGTGCCGAAGGGCTGGCCGATGCGCCGCAAGCAACCGCATCGCGCCGCGGCCATCGAAGCCTATGAGGAAGCCGGGCTGCTCGGCCGCGTGAGCGCCAAGGCGATCGGCCGTTTCAGGCACAGCAAGCGGAAGGGCAAGCGCAAGCTGGTGCTCGAAGTGAAGGTGTTTCCCCTCAAGGTCAAGAAGCGGCACAAGGATTGGCCCGAGCGCGGACAGCGGCGCGCGATCTGGCTGCCGGCGTCCGAAGCCGCGCGCCGGGTCGATCGGCCCGAGCTGCGGCGATTGATCCGGCGCTTCGCTCGCCAGCACGCCACCCGGCGCTGATCGGTCCGCGTCGGCACCTCGCTCGCCCTGCTATTCCGCCGGCGCGGTCGGCGTCACAAGCCCACGTCGCGATTCGATAATGGCACGATCGATCCGGGCCACCTCGGCGGCCGGCACAACATATTCATCGTGGTCGCGCCAGGCGAAAACGACGAAGGTCGCGAAAGCGCCGATGCCACCGAGCGCCACCATCCACCAGATGTGCCAGATCAGCGCAAAGCCCATCACCGTGGCAAAGAATGCGCACACGAAGCCGGTCGGCGAGTTGCGCGGCAGCTCGATGGCCTGATATTCCGGCGCCTGCTTATCGCGGAGCTGCTGTCGCTTCGCTTGTTCCTTGATCGTCCAATAGGCGTCCTCTCCGGTGACATTCGGCAGGATCGCAAAATTGAACACCGGTGGCGGCGAGGATGTGGCCCATTCGAGCGAGCGGCCATCCCAGGGATCGCCGGTGGTGTCGCGCAGCAGCTCGCGGTCGCGAATGCTGAACACCAGCTGCAGCAGCTGCAGGATGACGCCGATCGCGAGCAGCCCGGTGCCGAACGTCGCGACAAGCAGCCAGGGACGCCATTCGGCAACGTCGTAGTGCTGCATACGGCGAGTCATGCCGAGAAAACCGACGGCATAAAGCGGCACGAAGGTGACGTAGAAACCGACCAGCGTGAACCAGAACGCCGCCTTGCCCCAGCTTTCATAGAGGCGGAAGCCGAACGCCTTGGGAAACCAGTAGGTCACGGCAGCAAACGCCGCGAACAGCACCCCGCCAATGATCACGTTGTGGAAATGGGCGACCAGGAACATGCTGTTGTGCAACAGGAAATCGGCCGGCGGCACCGCGACCAGCACGCCGGTGAGACCGCCGATGATGAAGGTTACCATGAATCCGATCGACCAGAGCATCGGCGTCGCGAAGCGGACGCGCCCGCCATACATCGTGAACAGCCAGTTGTAGATCTTCACGCCGGTCGGCACCGCAATGATCATGCTGGCGATTCCGAACACCGCGTTGACTTCCGGCCCGGCTCCCATCGTAAAGAAGTGATGCAGCCACACCATGAAGGAGATGATGCAGATCGACATCGTCGCCAGCACCATGGAGCGATAGCCGAACAGGGACTTTCCGGAGAATGTCGCCACGACCTCCGAATAGATTCCGAACGCCGGCAGCACCAGGATATAGACCTCCGGGTGACCCCAGGCCCAGATCAGGTTCATGAACATCATCATGTTGCCGCCGGCTTCGTTGGTGAAGAAGTGGAAGCCGAAGTAACGGTCGAGCATCAGCATGGCCAGCGTCGCCGTCAGGATCGGGAACGCCGCCACGATCAGCAGATTCGATGCCAGCGTCGTCCAGCAGAACATCGGCATCCGCAGATAGTTCATGCCCTTGGTCCGCAGCTTGAGCACCGTCGTCACCAGGTTGATGCCGGCGACCAGCGTTCCGATGCCTGAGATCTGCAGCGACCAGATGTAGTAATCGACACCGACTCCGGGCGAATAGGCAGTCTCGGACAGCGGCGGAAACGGCAGCCAGCCGGTGCGGGCGAACTCGCCGACCACCAGCGACACGTTCACCAGCAGCGCGCCGGTCGCGGTCAGCCAGAAGCCGACCGAGTTGAGCGTGGGGAAGGCGACGTCACGGACCCCGAGCTGAAGCGGCACGATCAGGTTCATCAGCCCGATCACGAACGGCATCGCCACGAAGAAGATCATGATGGTGCCGTGAGCGGAGAAGATCTGATTATAGTGCTCCGGCGGCAGATAACCGTTCGAGTGGAAGGCAAAGGCCTGCTGCGTCCGCATCATGATGGCGTCGGTGCCGCCCCGGAGCAGCATCACGAAAGCCAGCAGCACGTACATCACTCCGATCCGCTTGTGATCGACGCTCGTGATCCATTCGCGCCAGAGATAGGGCATGTAGCCCTTGATCAGCACCCAGAGCAGGACGCCGATGATCGCGGCGAGGACGACGCCCGCTGCGACCAGGGGAATCGGTTGATCGATCGGGATGGCCGACCAGCTGAGCTTTCCAAGCATCGCGCGCTCCGACAACGTCCCACGCCGAATTAACTTAGCTCTCCCGGCTCAAGGCCGCGCTA